>Ga0209758_1000057_pt1 | contig 333111 bp, 287 predicted proteins | sample AraplaMF_Col_mMF_FD_184258 | JGI IMG/M metagenome (GOLD analysis project Ga0209758, IMG submission 184258) | Arabidopsis root microbial communities from the University of North Carolina, USA - plate scrape MF_Col_mMF (SPAdes) (version 2) | ecosystem: Host-associated > Plants > Roots >...
CCAATTGGGAGACGCCTTGAAAAGAAATTCGCTGTTCGCTCGCCGCTTCGCACTGACTGGCGTGGCCGTCGCTGCCATGTGTTTGTCCGCTGCCAACGCCTGGGCCCTGGGCCTCGGCCGCATGCAGGTTCAGTCGGCGCTGGGTGAGACCCTGCGCGCAGAAATCGACGTCACCAGCCTGTCGCCCGAAGAGGCATCCGCCCTGAACGTGCGCATCGCGCCGCCCGAGTCGTACCGCGCCGCCGGCGTCGACTACAACCAGGTGCTGCCCGCCACGCAGGTCTCGCTGCAACGCCGTGCCGATGGCCGGCCCTACCTGCGCGTCACGAGCGATCGTGCGGTGCAGGAGCCTTTCGTCGACGTGATCCTCGAGATCACCTGGTCGAGCGGCCGCCTGGTGCGCGAATACACGATGCTGTTCGACCCGCCGTCGACGCGCAACCTCGCCGCCGCGCCGACGACCTCGCCGGGGCTGTCCTCGGCCACCGAGGCCGCGGCCGCCGCGTCGGCAGCCGCACCGGCCCCGCGCAGCAGCACCCGCCCCGCACCGGCGCCGCGCGCGCCGGTGACGGCCGCCACCGATGCGCCGCCTGCACCGGCCCGCAACACGCCGCGCGTCGCCGCGCAGGCGTCGTCGGGCGGTCCCGAAGCCGGGGCCGACGAGTACAAGGTCAAGCCGGGCGACACGCTGTCGCGCATCGCCGGCCGCACGCAGCGCCCGGGCGTTTCGCTCGACCAGATGCTCGCGTCGCTGTACCAGGGCAACCCGGACGCCTTCCTCGGCAACAACATGAACCGGCTGAAGTCCGGCGCCGTGCTGTCGGTGCCGTCGGCCGAGACCGCGCAGGCCATCACGCCGGCCGATGCGCGCCAGCTGATCCAGGCGCAAAGCGCCGACTTCGGCGCCTACCGCCAGCGCCTGGCCAGCGGCATCGCCCCGTCGAAGGTCGAGGGCGCATCGCGCCAGACCAGCGGCACCGTGCAGGCCGAGGTCGACGACCGCAAGAAGGCCGCCGCCCCGACGCCGGACAAGCTGACGCTGAGCAAGGCCGGTGGCGCCTCCGCCCCCGAGGCCGCGAAGATCGCCAAGGAGCGCGAGGCGAAGGAAGCCTCGTCGCGCGTCGCCGAGCTGTCGAAGAACGTCGAAGAGCTGAAGAAGCTCGGGCAGTCGGCCCAGGCCGGCGCCAAGCCCGCCGCACCGGCCCAGGCACCGGCCCCGGCCGCCATCAACGTGCCGGCCAAGGCGCCGGTGACGCCGCCGCCCCCGCCGCCGCCTCCCCCGGCCCCGGTTCCGCCGCCGCCCCCGCCGGCCCCCGCTCCGGCCCCGGTCCCCGCGCCGACGCCGGCGCCCGTGGCCGCCCCCACGCCGGCCCCGGCGCCGGTCGCGCTGCCCGCATCGGCACCGGCTGAAGCCACGCCGCCCGTCGTCGCTGCGCCGGCGCCCGAAGTCGTCGCCAGCGCCCCAGTCGTCGCGCCGCCGCCGCCCAAGCCGGCTCCGGCGCCTGCCCCGGTGGCCGAGCCGCCGGGCTTCTTCGCCTCGCTGTTCGAAGACAACCTGCCGGCCGTGCTCGGCGGCCTGGCCGTGCTGCTGCTCGGCGGCTTCGCGGCCTGGCGCTTCAGCAAGCGTGCCAAGCGCGACAGCGGCGAGACCTCGTTCCTCGAAAGCCGTCTTCAACCCGACTCGTTCTTCGGCGCCAGCGGCGGCCAGCGCATCGACACGCGCGATGCCGGTGGCGCCTCGTCGTCGATGAGCTACTCGCTGAGCCAGCTCGATGCGATCGGCGACGTCGACCCGGTCGCCGAAGCCGATGTCTACCTGGCCTATGGCCGCGACCTGCAGGCCGAGGAAATCCTCAAGGAAGCGATGCGCGCGAGCCCGGAGCGCCTGGCGATCCGCACCAAGCTGCTCGAGGTCTACGCGAAGCGCCGCGACACCAAGGGCTTCGAGCTGCTGGCCACCCAGCTGTTCGGCCTGACCGGCGGCCAGGGCGAGGACTGGGCCAAGGCGCAAGAGATCGGCCAGCAAATCGATCCGGAGAACCCGATGTACCGCCCGGGCGGCGCGCCGTCCACCGGTGCCGGCGAGGCCCGTCCGTCGGCCGAGCTGCTGGGTGCCAGCACGATGCCGCAGTCGGTGCTGCCGTCGCCGTCCGAGTTCGGCACCAGCGGCTCGCATGGCAGCGGCTTCGACACCACCGGTGGTGGCGGCATGGACCTCGACCTCGACCTGGCACTGCCGGGCAGCACCTCGTCGCACGCCTCGCGCCTGCCCGAAGAGACGCAGCCGCTGCCGACCGCCGAGGCCGTGCATTCGCTGGACGACATGAGCTTCGACCTGCCGCTCGAGCCGCCGTCGGCACCGCCGCCTCCGGCCCCGCGCAGCGCCGTGGGCAGCGGCTCGATGGACTTCGACCTGTCCAGCATCTCGCTGGACCTGGGCGACGCGACGATCCCGGCACCGCCCGCGGCGTCGCGCGCCGCACCGGCGCCCGCATCGGCCAACGAGTTCGGCGACATCGACCTGGGCGACGCGCCGGACGACGGCTCCGACCCGATCGCGCGCAAGCTCGAACTGGCCGACGAGTTCCGCCAGATCGGCGACATGGAAGGCGCCCGCGACCTGCTGCAGGAAGTGGTGGCCAAGGCCAGCGGCGCGACAAAGTCCCGCGCGCAAGCCATGCTGAACGATCTCGGGTGAACGGCGAGAGACTGGCCCTCGGTATCAGCTACCAGGGCCAGGCCTACCAGGGCTGGCAGAGCCAGCCGGGCGGGCAGACGGTGCAGGACCACCTTGAACGGGCGTTGTCGCAATTCGCGGCCACGCCCGTTCGCACGATGTGCGCCGGGCGCACCGATGCGGGCGTGCACGCGCTGAACCAGGTGGTGCACATCGACGCGCCGGTGCCGCGCGAGACCGAATCGTGGATGCGCGGCAGCAACCGCTTCCTGCCGTCCGACATCGCGGTGCAGTGGTGCCGTCCGGTGCCGGACGACTTCCACGCCCGCAACAGCGCGCGCGGGCGCCGCTATGCCTACCTGCTGCTCGAGTCGCGCGTGCGCGCCGCCATCGAGGCCGGCGCGGCGGGCTGGGTGTTCCGCCCGCTCGATGGCGATGCGATGCGCGTGGCCGCCCGGGCGCTGATCGGCGAGCATGACTTCAGCGCCTTCCGGGCGGCAGGTTGCCAGTCGCCGACGCCTGTCAAGACGCTGCACGCGATCGGCATCCGCCGCTTCGGCGCCTACTGGCGCTTCGACTTCGACGGCAACGCCTTCCTGCACCACATGGTGCGCAACATCATGGGCTGCCTGGTGGCGATCGGCGCCGGCCAGCGCGCGCCCGGCTGGATGGGCGAGGTGCTGGCCTCGCGCACGCGCAGCGTGGCGGCACCGACCTTTGCCCCCGACGGGCTGTACTTCGTCGGGCCGTACTACGATGCGCGCTTCGAGATCCCGAGCCACACGCCGCCGATGGACTGGCTTCCCGGTGGCGCCGACCCGACCCGATGAGCCTTCGCACCCGAATCAAGATCTGCGGCCTGACGCGCGAGGCCGACGTGGATGCCGCCGTCGAGGCTGGCGCCGATGCCGTGGGCTTCGTGCTGTACGAGCGCAGCCCGCGCCATGTGACGATCGAGCGCGCCGCCGAACTGGCGCGCAGGCTGCCGCCCTTCGTCACGCCGGTCACGCTGTTCGTCAACGCGGCGCCGGCATCGGTCGAGCGCGCGGTCGCCGCCATCCCGAACCTGCTGCTGCAATTCCATGGCGACGAGACCCCGGACGACTGCAGCGCGGCCGGCCGGCCCTTCCTGCGCGCCGCGCGCATGGCGGGGGATTTCGATTTGCTAGACTTCGCCGCTCAGTACCCGCTCGCCCAGGGGCTGCTGCTCGACGCCCATGTCGACGGGTATGGTGGGGGCGGAAAGGTCTTCGATTGGTCACTCATTCCTCGAAACGTGCGCTCTCCAGTCGTTTTGTCTGGTGGGTTGCATGCCGGAAATGTGATCGAAGGAATTCTTCGGGTGCGGCCCTGGGCCGTTGACGTGAGTTCCGGCGTCGAACAGGCCAAAGGCATCAAGGATGCCGAGGCCATCCGCCGATTCTGCGATGCCGTGCGCGAAGCCGATGCGCGCATCGCGGCCACCCCGACCTGAAGCGAGTCATTCCATGTCCAAGTACCAGCAACCCGATGCCAACGGGCATTTCGGGCCTTATGGCGGCACCTTCGTCGCCGAAACCCTGATCCACGCGCTCGATGAACTCAAGGCCGCCTACGCCGAGGCGCAGCGCGACCCGGCCTTCCAGGCCGAGTTCCAGAGCGAACTGAAGCACTTCGTCGGCCGGCCCAGCCCGGTCTACCACGCCGCGCGCATGAGCCGCGAGCTGGGCGGCGCGCAGATCTACCTGAAGCGCGAGGACCTGAACCACACCGGCGCGCACAAGGTGAACAACACCATCGGCCAGGCGCTGCTGGCGCGCCGCATGGGCAAGCCGCGCGTGATCGCCGAGACCGGCGCCGGCCAGCACGGCGTGGCCACCGCCACCATCTGCGCCCGCTACGGCATGGAGTGCGTGGTCTACATGGGCAGCGAGGACGTCAAGCGCCAGTCGCCCAACGTCTACCGCATGAAGCTGCTGGGCGCGACCGTCGTGCCGGTGGAAAGCGGCTCGAAGACGCTGAAGGATGCGCTGAACGAGGCGCTGCGCGATTGGGTCACCAACGTCGAGAACACCTTCTACATCATCGGCACCGTGGCCGGGCCGCACCCGTACCCGGCGATGGTGCGCGACTTCCAGCGCGTGATCGGCGACGAATGCCTGCTGCAGATGCCCGAACTCGCGGGACGCCAGCCCGACGCGGTGATCGCCTGCGTGGGCGGCGGCAGCAACGCGATGGGGATCTTCTATCCGTACATCGAGCACGAGGCCACGCGGCTGATCGGCGTCGAGGCCGCAGGGCAGGGCCTGGACACCGGCAAGCATGCCGCGAGCCTGAGCGCCGGATCGCCCGGCGTGCTGCACGGCAACCGCACCTACCTGCTGCAGGACGAGAACGGCCAGATCATCGAGACGCACTCGATCTCCGCCGGCCTCGACTACCCGGGCGTCGGTCCCGAGCATGCGTACCTGAAGGACACCGGCCGTGCCGAGTACGTCGGCATCACCGACGACGAGGCGCTGAAGGCCTTCCACCACCTGTGCCGCACCGAGGGCATCATCCCGGCGCTCGAGTCGTCGCACGCGGTCGCGCATGCGATGAAGCTGGCGCCGACGATGCGCCCCGACCAGATCCTGCTCGTCAACCTGTCGGGCCGCGGCGACAAGGACATCGGCACCGTGGCCGACCTGTCGGGCGAGAAGGTGTACGACCAGCCCTCGGCCGCCGGCCAGGCCGTGAAGGGGCTGAAATGAGCCGCATCGCCACCCGTTTCGCCGCGCTGAAGAAGGAAGGTCGCAAGGCGCTGATCCCGTACATCACCGCCGGCGACCCGTACCCGGACGCCACCGTCGAGCTGATGCTCGCGATGGCCGAGGCCGGTGCCGACGTGATCGAGCTCGGCGTGCCGTTCTCCGACCCGATGGCCGACGGCCCGGTGATCCAGAAGGCGGCCGAGCGTGCCCTCGCCAAGCAAATCGGCATGCTGCAGGTGCTCGACTACGTGCGCGGCTTCCGCCGGCGCGACACGACGACGCCGCTGGTGCTGATGGGGTATGCAAACCCGATCGAACGCTACGACCAGCGCCATGGTGCGGATGCCTTCGTGCGCGACGCCGCCGAGGCCGGCGTCGACGGCGTGCTGGTCGTCGACTACCCGCCGGAAGAGTGCGAGGCCTTCGCCGCGCGGCTGAAGGCCAGGCAGCTCGACCCGATCTTCCTGCTGGCACCCACGTCGACCGAGCAGCGCATGAAGGACGTCGGCCGCATCGCGACCGGCTACGTCTACTACGTCTCGCTGAAGGGCGTGACCGGCGCCGGCCACCTGGACACCGCCGCGGTGGCCGCGATGGTGCCCCGGATCAAGGCCCATGTCGGCGTGCCGGTCGGTGTAGGCTTCGGCATCCGCGATGCGCAGACGGCGATCGCGGTGGCCCGGGTATCCGACGCGGTCGTGATCGGATCCCGCATCGTGCAATTGCTTGAAGCCCAGACGCGCGACAATGTCGTTCCCGCGGCCGCGGCGTTCATCGCCGAGATCCGGACCGCCCTCGATACCCTGAAAGGAGCTCCCGCATGAGTTGGCTTGAGAAACTGCTTCCGCCGAAGATGCAGCAGACCGACCCGAGCGAGCGCCGCACGGTGCCCGAAGGTCTGTGGATCAAGTGCCCGTCCTGCGACACCGTGCTCTACAAGAGCGACCTCGAGCAGAACATCAACGTCTGCCCGAAGTGCAGCCACCACCACCGCATCCGCGCGCGTGCGCGGCTCGATGCCTTCCTCGACGGCGAAGGCCGCTATGAGATCGGCCAGGAGGTGCTGCCGGTCGACGCGCTGAAGTTCAAGGACAGCAAGCGCTACCCCGAGCGGCTGAAGGAATCGCTGGAAAGCACCGGCGAGACCGATGCGCTGGTGGTGATGGGCGGCGCGGTGCACAGCATCCCGCTGGTGGCCGCCTGCTTCGAGTTCGACTTCATGGGCGGCTCGATGGGCTCGGTGGTCGGCGAGCGCTTCGTGCGCGGCGTCGAGACGGCCGTCGAGCAGAAGGTGCCCTTCGTCAGCTTCGCGGCGACCGGCGGGGCGCGCATGCAGGAAGGGCTGCTGAGCCTGATGCAGATGGCCAAGACCAACGCGGCGCTGACGCTGCTGGCGAAGGCGAAGCTGCCCTACGTCAGCGTGCTGACCGATCCGACGATGGGCGGCGTGTCCGCGAGCTTCGCCTTCGTCGGCGACATCGTGTTCGCCGAGCCGAAGGCGCTGATAGGCTTCGCCGGCCCGCGCGTGATCGAGAACACCGTGCGCGAGAAGCTGCCCGAGGGCTTCCAGCGCGCCGAGTTCCTGGTCAAGACCGGCGCGATCGACGGCATCGTCGACCGGCGCGAGCTGCGCGGCGCGATCGCCCGTTCGCTGGCGATGCTGCAGCGGCAGAGCGCCGACGCGGTGGCCTGAAACACGCCGCGCCCCCACGGAAGGCGGCCTCGGCCGCCTTTGTTTCTTTGCAGTCCGGATGCCCGTCCGGGGATCGTCCTCCACGAATCGACATGGCAACGCCCACCACCCTGGCCGATTGGCTCGCCCACTGCGAGCGCCTGCACCCCAAGGAGATCGACATGGGGCTGGAGCGCAGCCTCCTGCTGAAGCAGCGCCTGGACATCGCCTTCAAGGTGCCGGTGATCACCGTGGCCGGCACCAATGGCAAGGGGTCCACCTGCGCGATGCTCGAGGCCATCGGGTTGCAGGCAGGCTACCGCGTCGGGCTGTACATCAAGCCGCACTTCGTGCACTTCGAGGAGCGCTGCCGCGTCAACGGCCGCAGCGTCGAGGCCGCCGAGCTGATCCCGCACTTCGAGGCGGTCGAGGAGGCGCGCGCCGGCATGGCGCTGACCTACTTCGAGTTCACGACCATGGCGATCCTGCGGCTGCTGGCCAGCGCGCCGCTGGACATGGTGATCCTCGAGGTCGGCCTGGGCGGGCGGCTCGACACCGTCAACGCGATCGACACCGATTGCGCGGTGATCACCAGCATCGACATCGACCACACCGCCTACCTGGGTCCCGACCGCGAATCGATCGGCCGCGAGAAGGCCGGCATCATGCGCGCCGGCAGGCCGGTGGTGGTGGGCGACCCGGTGCCGCCGGCCAGCATCGTTGCGCGGGCCGCGGAGCTGGGCGCCGACCTGCGCCTGCTGGGCCGCGATTTCAATTACGCCGGCGACAAGCAGCAATGGGGCTGGGGTGGGCGCGACAAGCGCTTCAGCGGGCTGGCCTACCCGGCCCTGCGCGGCGCCAACCAGCTGCTGAATGCCTCGGCCGCGCTGGCGGCCTTCGAGGCGCTGCGCGACCGGCTGCCGATCACCGCGCAGTCGGTGCGCAACGGCTTCGCGACCGTCGAGCTGACCGGCCGCTTCCAGATCGTTCCCGGGCAGCCGACGCTGGTGCTGGACGTCGCGCACAACCCGCATGCGGTGGGCGCGCTGGCCGAGAACCTGGACCAGATGGGCTTCTTCCCGCGCACCCACGTCGTGTTCGGCGCGATGGCCGACAAGGACCTGGAGGCCATCCTGCGCCGCATGGCACCGCTGGTCGATGCGTGGCATTTCACCGACCTGCCGATCCCGCGCGCGGCCAGTGCCGAGCACCTGCAACAAATGCACGAGCGCCTGGCGCTGAAAGGCCCCGGCCCGGTCGCCACATTCCGTCACGACAGCCCCGAGGCCGCGCTGCGCGCCGCGCTGGAGGGCGCGGACCCCGCTGATAGAATCGTGGTCTTCGGCTCGTTCTTCACCGTGGGCGGCGTGCTGAAGGACGGCATCCCCCGTCTGTCCGCCAAGCACCTGGGCTGATCACCGCTCTGCTCACCTGGAATCAGCTCTTCATGGGTCTGCTGTCTTTCCTGAAGCGCACGCCGGGCAATGCGTCCAACGCGAAGGCGAAGGCGCCGCCGGCCGCAGAATCCCCCGACACCGTCGCGCAGGCCCGCACGCGCGCCCGCCAGCGGCTGATCGGCGCCGCGGTGCTGGTGATCGCCGGCGTCATCGGCTTCCCGCTGCTGTTCGAGACCCAGCCGCGGCCCTTGCCGGTCGACACGCCGGTCGAGCTGAAGCGCGATGGCACCGCCGCCCCCGTGCCGGCCGCCACGCCGAAGCCTGCTGCGGCCAAGCCGGCGCCGCTGCCGCCGAGCGTGATCACCGAGAGTCCGGCCGATGCCGGGCGCGAGCTGGCGGCGTCTGCGCCGGTGGCTGCACCGGCTCCGCCGGTGGTGGCCGCCGTCGCGCCGAAGCCGGCGCCGGTGCCGGCGCCGGTGGAGCGCAAGCCGGCCGAGAAGCCTGCTGACAAGCCGGCAGAAAAGCCCGCCGAGAAGCCCTCCGAGAAACCCGCCGCCAAGCCCGCTGCCGACAGCGCCCGCGCCCAGGCCTTGCTCGACGGCAAGCCCGCCGTTGCCGAGGCACCCGGTCGCTTCGTCGTGCAGGTCGGCGCCTTCGCCGAGGTCGCCGCCGCGCGCGAGGCGCGCCACAAGGTCGAGAAGCTCGGCCTGAAGACCTACACGCAGGTCGTCGAGACCTCGGCCGGCAACCGCATCCGCGTGCGCGTCGGCCCGTTCGCGTCGCGCGACGAGGCCGACAGGGCGGCCGTGAAGATCAAGTCCGCCGGCCTGCCGTCGGCCATCCTGACGCTGTGACGGCGCACGATGGGCTGGGTCGATGGCATCCTCCTCGGCATCCTGGCGATCTCGGTCGTCGTCGGCATCGTGCGCGGCCTGGTGTTCGAGCTGCTGTCGCTGCTCGGCTGGTTTGCCGCCTGGTTCGCGGCCCAGTGGCTGACGCCGATGGTCGCGCCGCACATCCCGGTCGGCCGCATCGGCTCGGGCATCAACCAGGCCGCGGCCTTCGCGATCACCTTCGTCGCGGCGCTGATCGTCTGGGGCATCGTCGCGCGGCTGCTGCGATTCGTGATCCATGCCACGCCGCTGAGCTTGGTCGACCGCCTGCTGGGCGCGTTCTTCGGGCTGTTGCGTGGCGTGATCGTGCTGCTGGCCATCGGGCTGGTGGTGGGCATGACGCCGCTGGTGACATCGCCGGCCTGGCGCGCATCGATCGGCGCGCCGTGGCTCAATGGTGCGTTGGCGGGCTTGAAGCCGCTGCTTCCGCCTCAACTCTCTTCCCATCTGCCTGCCTGACCCGGGCGGGCTGACCCACCAAGGAAACCCTCCCATGTGCGGCATCGTTGGCGTGATATCCAGAACGCCGGTCAACCAGCTGATCTACGACGCGCTGCTGCTGCTGCAGCACCGCGGCCAGGATGCGGCCGGCATCGTCACCATGCAGGGCACCAAGTGCTTCATGCACAAGGCGCGCGGCATGGTGCGCGACGTCTTCCGCACCCGCAACATGCGCGGGCTGCCGGGCACGGTGGGCCTGGGCCAGACGCGCTACCCGACGGCCGGCAACGCCTACAACGAGGAAGAGGCGCAGCCGTTCTACGTCAACGCGCCGTTCGGCATCGTGCTGGTGCACAACGGCAACCTGACCAACGCGCACTCGCTGAAGCAGGAGCTGTTCGACATCGACCGCCGCCACATCAACACCGAGAGCGACACCGAGGTGCTGATCAACATCCTGGCGCACGAGCTCGAGATGGCCGCGCGCGACCTGCCGCTCACGACCGAGGAAATCTTCAAGGCCGTGAGCGCGGTGCACAAGCGCATCAAGGGCTCGTACGCGGTGGTCGCGCTGATCGCCGGCTACGGGTTGCTGGCCTTCCGCGACCCGTTCGGCATCCGCCCGCTGTGCTTCGGCGAGGCGATGACGCCGGACGGCCCCGAGGTGATGGTGGCCAGCGAATCGGTGGCGCTCGAAGGCACCGGGCACAAGCTGGTGCGCGACGTGGCGCCGGGCGAGGCGGTCTTCATCGACCTGGCCGGCAAGGTCCACACGCAGCAGTGCGCCGAGAACCCGACGCTGAACCCGTGCATGTTCGAGTTCGTCTACCTGGCACGCCCCGACTCGGTGATGGACGGCGTGTCGGTCTACCAGGCGCGGCTCAACATGGGCGAGACGCTGGCGCAGCGCCTGATCTCGACCATGCCGCCGAACGAGATCGACGTGGTGATCCCGATCCCCGAATCGAGCCGCCCGTCGGCGATGCAGCTGGCGCAGAAGATCGGCAAGCCGTACCGCGAAGGCTTCGTGAAGAACCGCTACGTCGGCCGCACCTTCATCATGCCGGGGCAGGGCGTGCGCAAGAAATCGGTGCGCCAGAAGCTGAACGCGATCGCGGTCGAGTTCAAGGGTCGCAACGTGTTGCTGGTGGACGATTCCATCGTGCGCGGCACCACGTCGAAAGAGATCGTGCAGATGGCGCGCGAGGCCGGTGCGCGCAAGGTCTACATGGCGTCGGCCGCGCCGCCGGTGCGCTTTCCCAACGTCTACGGCATCGACATGCCGACCAGCGAAGAGCTGATCGCGCACAACCGCAGCATCGAGGAGATCCGGCAGTTCATCGGCGCCGATGCGCTGATCTACCAGGACGTCGCCGCGATGAAGAAGGTGGTGGGCGCGCTGAACCCGTCGCTGAACGGCTTCGAGGCCTCGTGCTTCGACGGCTATTACGTGACGGGCGACGTGTCGGCCGCCGACTTCGACGCCATTGCCACGCAGCGCAAGTCGCAGGGCGACGAGGAAGAGGGCGGCGACCGCTCGCGCCTCGCATTGCAGAGCGCGACGGAGCAGGGTTGATGGTGCAGGGGCGCATCCCTCGCGTGGCGCTGCCGGCCGACGCGCGGCGCGACACGCTGGCCGTGCGCGAAGGGCTGCCGCCGAGCGCCTGGGGCGAGAACTCGGAAGCGCTGTTCCTGACCAGCAGCTTCGTGCAGCCGGATGCGGCCAGCGCCGCGGCGCGCTTCGCGAACGAGGAAGAGGCGTTCATCTACTCGCGCTTCAGCAACCCGACGGTGACGATGTTCGAGCGGCGCCTGGCGGCGCTCGAAGGCGCGCAGGCCTGCATCGCCACCGCCAGCGGCATGAGCGCGATCCTGCTGCTGGGCATGGCGCTGCTGAAGGCGGGCGACCACGTGGTCTGCTCGCGCAGCGTGTTCGGCGCGACCATCATGCTGTTCGGCCGCGAGTTCGCGAAGTTCGGCGTCGAGACCAGCTTCGTGTCGCAGACCGATCCGGCACAGTGGCGTGCGGCAATCAAGCCGAACACGAAGCTGCTGTTCGCCGAATCGCCGACCAACCCGCTGACCGAGGTGTGCGACATCCGCGCGCTGGCCGCCATCGCGCACGAGGCCGGCGCCTTGCTGGCGGTCGACAACTGCTTCTGCTCGCCGGCGCTGCAGCGGCCGATCGAGTACGGCGCCGACCTGGTCGTGCACTCGGGCACCAAGTACCTGGACGGGCAGGGCCGCGTGATCGCGGGCGCCGTGTGCGGGCCCGAGTCACTGATCAACGACAGGTTCGTGCCGGTGATGCGCAGCGCCGGCATGTCGCTGTCGCCGTTCAACGCCTGGGTGGTGCTGAAGGGGCTGGAGACGCTGTCGATCCGCATGCAGGCGCAGGGTGCGCGCGCGCTGGAGCTGGCCGGCTGGCTGGAGCAGCAGCCGCAGGTCGAGCAGGTGTTCTACCCCGGCCTGCGCTCGCACCCGCAGCACGCGCTGGCGATGGCCCAGCAATCGGGCTCGGGCGGCGCGGTGCTGTCGTTCACCGTGAAGAGCGGCGACGCGGCGAGCGCCCGCAGGAATGCCTTCCACGTGATCGACCGGACGCAGGTCTGCTCGATCACCGCCAACCTGGGCGACACCAAGACGACCATCACGCACCCGGCCAGCACCTCGCACGGCCGGCTGACCGAAGAGCAGCGCCAGGCGGCCGGCATCACGCAAGGCCTGGTGCGCGTGGCCGTCGGCCTGGACGACGTGCAAGACCTGAAGGCCGACCTGCTGCGCGGCCTGGATACCCTTTGATTCCCTGACCCCATGACCCGACCGATCCGCACCCGCATCGCCCCGTCGCCCACCGGCTTCCTGCACCTGGGCACGGCCCGCACCGCGCTGTATTCGTGGGCCTTCGCGCGCCACCATGGCGGCGAGTTCGTGCTGCGCATCGAGGACACCGACGTCGCGCGTTCGACGCAGGATTCGGTGGACCAGATCCTCGCGTCGATGCGCTGGCTGGGGCTGGACTGCGACGAGGGGCCGATCTACCAGATGCAGCGGCTGGACCGCTACCGCGCGGTGGTCGACCAGATGCTGGCCGAGGGCAGCGCGTACCTCTGCTACACGACGCCGGCCGAACTGGACGCGATGCGCGAGGAACAGCGTGCGCGCGGCGAGAAGACGCACTACGACGGGCGTTGGCGCCCCGCGCCGGGCAAGACCTTGCCGGCACCGCCGGCGGGTGTCGAGCCGGTGATCCGCTTCGCCAATCCGCAGGACGGCATCGTCAGCTGGGACGACCTGGTGAAGGGCCCGATCAGCATCGCCAACAAGGAGATCGACGACCTGATCATCATGCGTGCCGACGGCGTGCCGACCTACAACTTCGCGGTGGTGGTCGACGACTGGGACATGGCGATCAGCCACGTGTTCCGCGGCGACGAGCACGTCAACAACACGCCGTGGCAGATCAACATCTTCCACGCGCTGAAGGCGCCGCTGCCGCTGTTCGGCCACGTGCCGGTGATCCTGGGGGACGACGGGCAGAAGCTGTCGAAGCGGCGCGGCGCGGTCAGCGTGACGGCGTACGAAGAGAACGGCTTCCTGCCCGAGGCGATGCTGAACTACCTGGCGCGCCTGGGCTGGAGCCACGGCGACGAGGAGCTGTTCTCGCGCGAACAGCTGGTGTCGTGGTTCGACGGCAGCCACCTGTCGAAGAGCCCGGCGCAGTGGGACGCGGCCAAGCTGGCGTGGGTCAATGCGCACTACCTGAAGACCATCGACGAGCGGCGCCTGGCGGCCCTGGTGGTGCAGCAGTTCGCGCGCCGCGGCATTGCGGTGGCGCAGGCCGACGTGGCGCCGCGCTGCACGCTGTTCAAGGACCGCTGCTCGACGACGGTGGAACTGGCCGACTGGCTGCAGATGTTCTTTGCCGACGTGTCGCCGAGCGCGGAAGACCTGGCGGCGCACGTGACCGATGCGGTGAAGCCGGCGCTCGCGACGCTGCGCGAGAAGCTCGCCACGGCGGAGTGGAGCAAGGCCGCGATCGCGGCCGCGATCAAGGAGACGCTGGCGGCGCACGGGCTCAAGATGCCGCAGCTCGCGCATGCCGTTCGCGTGCTGGTGTGCGGCCGTGCGCAGACGCCGTCGGTCGATGCGGTGCTCGAGCTCTTCGCAAGAGAAAAAGTTTTGAGCCGTTTGCAGACCGCCTGAAAAGCTGCCTATAATCGTGGTCTTCGCTAGTGAGAACAGCGCAGCGTTCTGAAAGAGGTTTGAAAGAGCTTCCGACAGAACCACCCAAGAGGATTCATTGGGGGTATAGCTCAGCTGGGAGAGCGCTTGCATGGCATGCAAGAGGTCAGCGGTTCGATCCCGCTTACCTCCACCAAGACTCTAAAGTTTTGGGGCGCGCTGTTCGAAACGGTGAAGGCGGTTGGCAACAACAGATAGCAAAATCGAAGGTTTCAGTCCCCTTCGTCTAGAGGCCTAGGACACCACCCTTTCACGGTGATTACAGGGGTTCGAATCCCCTAGGGGACGCCAAGTTTGGCAGGGCTTGCGCGAAGAACTAAAGTCGAAAGACGGTAGTTCGATGCGGAACCTGCTGCGGTAAGAAGAAACTGGAGTGGTAGTTCAGTTGGTTAGAATACCGGCCTGTCACGCCGGGGGTCGCGGGTTCGAGCCCCGTCCACTCCGCCAACAAAAAGCCCTTGTGAGTCAATGACTTGCAAGGGCTTTTCCGCTTTCGAAGGGGCCATCTTTTTTGCTGCCGCTCGCGAACGTCAGCTTCTATGAGGCCTCGTTCGTCAGTCCGCCTTTTGATCTGAGCCTCGACGGGTGGGTGCACCACATGCTCAATGCTTGCCGTGCTGGAGGTAACGCCACAGTGCGATGGCCAGGCGGCGCGCGAGTGCGACGATGCCCACGCGGCGCATGCACTGGTCCCCTGCCGCGAAGCGCCGGTGGATTCACTGGGTCAGCCAGCTGGCGGGCTGCAAACGCAGCCATCCCCACGGCAGCCAACGCCGAGTGAGCTTCTTGGTCGCGGCTGGAGGTGCTTCGCCCACCGGTGCGAGCTCGCCGGCTGCCTGGGGCTGACGCCCATGCCTTTCGACAGTGGTGGCAGCCAGTGGTGGCAGCCAGGTCGAGCAAGGCATCAGCAAGGCGGGCAACAAGCGAGCGCGGAGGTTGCTGGTGGAGGTCCGACTGGAGCCGCGCAGCAAGGCGCCGGTGCTGCTCGCCTTGCGGCGCGCAGCGGCACGTCACGCCGCTGCACGGCAGGCGCATGCGAGAGGAAACACGCGCACGTCCGCGCCGACAAACGCGGGAGAATGAGTGTCTCAACGACGCCCGGGCCCCGCCTGGCGAAAAGGCCATGCAAGTCAGTCTTCGCGCAGCCAGCTTGCACACGAAGCTGATGCTCGCGCTTGCGGTGGTCGTCTGCGCGATGGCCATCGTCTCGGTCGCGCTGCTGACCGAGCGGGAGCGCGGGCGCCGCATGCAGGAGCTCGATGCGCGCGCCGAGCGGATCGCGGACCTCTTCAGCCGCTCGCTCGCCCCGACGCTCTGGACGGTCGACTGGGGCGAGATCAAGGGCCAGCTCGAGGCGCTCGCGCCCAACCCGGAGGTCGTGTACTTCCGCGTCACGGCGGTGAATCACGGCACTGTCGCCGAGGTCGTGCGCCAACCCGACGCCGATCTGTCGCGCGCGGTGATCCGCCGCCGTCCGATCGTCTACACGCCGCCGGGCGGAAAGCCGCGGGTGCTTGGCGAAGTGGAGACCGCGTTCACGCGCGACGTCGCCGAGCGTGCGATCGAGCAGGCGCGCAACACGATCGCAGCGCTGATCGTCACGGTGATGCTCGTGGTCTACGCCGTCACCTTCTGGCTGCTGCGCCGCCTGGTGACCCGGCCGATCATGCAGATGCAGGCCACGATCGACCGCATCTCGTCGGGCGACCTGACCGCCCGCTGCAGCGTGCACAGCCAGGACGAGTTCGGTCAGCTCGCCGGGCGGGTCAACACGATGGCCGATGCGCTGGACCGTTCGAACCAGCGGCTGCGCGAGCACCTGGACACGCTGGAGCACACGGTCAAGGACCGCACCGCGCAGCTCGAAGACGCCAAGGAGCGCGCCGAGATCGCCAACCGCGCGAAAAGCGACTTCCTCGCGAACATGAGCCACGAGGTCCGCACGCCGATGAACGCGATCCTCGGCATGTCGCACCTGGCGCTGCAGACCGGGCTCAGCGCGCGCCAGGGGAACTACGTTCGCAAGATCAACGCCTCGGCCAAGGCGCTGCTCGGCATCATCAACGACATCCTCGACTTCTCGAAGATCGAGGCCGGCAAGCTGGACATCGAACGTGCCGACTTCGACCTCGGCGCCGTGCTCGACAACTTCGCCCATGTCGTCGGACTGAAGGCCGAGGAGAAGGGGCTGGAGCTGCTGTTCGTCCAGCCGCCGGACCTGCCGACCGCGCTGGTGGGCGATTCGCTCCGCCTCGGCCAGGTGCTCCTGAACCTGGGAAACAACGCGGTCAAGTTCACCGAGCGGGGCGAGTTGATCCTGGCGCTATCCGTGGATGAGCGCGGCGACGGCTGGGTCTCGCTGCGCTTCGAGGTGCGCGACACAGGCGCGGGCATCGATGCGGACCTGCAGCAGCGGCTGTTCCGGCCGTTCGAGCAGGCCGACGCATCGACCAGCCGGCGCTACGGCGGCACCGGCCTTGGCCTGGCGATCTGCCGCCAGCTCGTGCGCCTGCTGGGCGGCGAACTCGAGGTGGCGAGCGAGCCGGGCCGGGGCAGCCGCTTCTTCTTCACGCTGCGCCTGGAGCTGCAGCCCGCAACCGCGGCCGCGGCATCGCTGAGCGCGGACGGCCTGCGCGGCAGGCTCGCGCTCGTCGTCGACGACAACGCGGCGGCGCGCGAAGTGCTCGCCGAAATGCTCGCCTCGCTGGGCTTGCGGCCCGAAGTCGCCGCGGACGGCGGCGAGGCGCTCACGAAGGTGGCCCGAGCGCAGACCCGCGGCCTGCCTTACGACTTGATCCTGCTCGACTGGAAGATGCCGGGCATGGACGGTGTCGAATGCGCCCGCCGCATCGCCGGGGCCACGGCGCCCGGCGCGTGTCCGCCGACCGTGCTGATGCTCACCGCCTTCTCGCGCGAGGACGTGGTGCGGCGCATCGACGAGTCCGGCGTCAGGGTGGCTGGCCTGCTGAACAAGCCGGTGACGCCATCGACGCTGCTCGACGCGTGCTGCCGGGCGCTGGGCTTCGCGTCGCCGGCCGCGTCGAGTTCCGTGCGGCGCAAGGGCGTGCAGCGGGCGAACCGGGCCCAGCTGAAGGGGGCGCACCTGCTGCTCGTCGAGGACAACGACATCAACCGCGAACTCGCGCTCGACCTGCTGCATCGCGAAGGCATCACCGTGGAGGTCGCCCGCGACGGGCGCGAGGCGCTCGATGCCTTGCGCTCGAGCAGCTTCGACGCCGTCCTGATGGACTGCCAGATGCCGGTGATGGACGGCTACGCCGCGACCCGGGCGTTGCGCGAGCGCGCCGAGTTGCGTGACCTGCCGGTGATCGCGATGACGGCCAACGCGATGGTCGGCGACAAGGAGAAGGTGCTCGCGTGCGGGATGAACGACCACATCGCCAAGCCGATCGACGTCGAGCAGCTGTTGGCGACGCTGGTCCGATGGATCGCACCGCTGCGCGCCGCCGCTTCGCCGCCGCCATCGCAGGCGTCGGCCGCCTCGGCCGCCGACCTCCACGCGTTGCCGGGCGTCGATGCGGACGAAGCACTCGACCGGCTCGGCGGCGACGAGCCGGTGCTCAGGCGCACGCTGCTGCGCTTCCTTGCGGCCTATCGCGACTTCCCTGCGCAGTTCGCCGACGCCTGTGCCGCCGGCGACCCGGCCCGGGCACAGCGCATGGCGCACGACCTCAAGTCCGTGGCTGGCACGCTGGGCATGCATGAATTGCAGGAGCGCGCTCGCGCACTGGAGGAGGCCTGCATGGCCGGCGGCGAGGCCCGGGTGCTCACCCGGCTCGATGACCTTTCCGGCACGATCCGGCCGATCCTGGACGGCCTCGAAGCGTGGTGCGGCCAGCAGGCGGCCTCGCCCGCAGGAATGACTTGAAGGAGTTCGCATGCGTCACCCATCCTCTCCCGTGCCCTCGCGATCCGGCGTGACGAGACGGCGCTTCGCGGCCTTCGGCGGCGCGTGCCTGCTGGCGCGGTTCGGCATCGCGCGTGCCGAGCCGGCGCTGCAGCTCGCGCGCCTGGAGAACGTGCCGGACCAGGCGCTCGGCGCCGAGATCCTGAAGGCGGTCTACCGTCGGCTCGCGATCCAGGTCGAGTTCGTCGACCTGCCGGCCAAGCGCTCGCTGCTCGAGTCGAGCGAGGGCCGCGTCGACGGCGAAGTGCAGCGGATCCTCGCGGTGCAGACGCAGTACCCGACGCTGGTCGCGCTGCATCCTTCGTTCAATTACATCGAGCCGTCGGCCTTCGTCAAGGACGTGGAGCTGCGCGTCGAGGGCTGGCCCTCGCTTGCGCCGCACTCGGTGGGCATCGTCCGCGGCGTCGGCTCGTCGGAGGCCGGCACCCGGGGGATGCCGCGTGTCGAGGCGGTCAGCACGATGGACCAGCTGATGCAGGCGCTCGCCGCGGGCCGCTACGAGGTGGCGGTCAACGACCGCTTCAGCGGCCTGCTGATCATCGAGCGCCTGGGCCTCGGTGGGGTCGTGCGGGTGGTCGAGCCGCCGCTCCAGCACATCCCGCTGCACCACTTCCTGCACGAGCGACACCGCGCGCTGGTGCCGCGCGTCGAGCAGGTCCTTCGCAGCATGCAGGCCAGCGGCGAGCTGCAGCGGGTGCGGCAGGACGCCGTCGCGGCGATGTTGAGCAGCGCCCGGCGCTGAGGCGCTTGTGGACGTGAAAAAGCCGCTGGGGCTTGCGCCCGCAGCCAAACACCCGTGCCCATATCAATGCGCAAGTGTTGGCGACGCATGGCGCCCATCGTCGCCAAGTTCGAGCCCGGAATCCGCATCTCCTTGTCTTATTCCTTGTCGGCCCGCTGTGAGGCGGACGCCTTTCGGGGAAGCAGGCCGAGGGCGCCTGCGGCCATCAGAACTGCTGCGACCCAAAAGGGCAACATCGCCGGCAGGAGGAAGAAGACCACGAGGTAGGTCTCCGTCGCATGCATGAGGGCGACGCTACGACACTGCAGATCAACGCCCTAAGATCGTCGGCCGCGTGGCCCGCAACACGCGAAGGCAACGCATGGCATGAAGATCGGCTTCCGCACGTTCATCCTGGCAGTGGCTGCCGTGTCGGCGCTGCTGCCCGTTCTTTGGCGCGCGGATCCTCCCGCTGTGCCGGCACCGCAGGCCCCGGTGGTTGCGCCGCCAGCCCGCACCGACGACGGCACGAAAGTCGTCGAGGCCATTCCCGTGGTGCTTCCTGTCCAGCAGGGCGCACCCGCGCCCGTCCGCTCCTTCGAAGGGATGAAGAGCGTGTGGGAGTTCGCGGCGGCAGCGCTGCAAGGAACGGATGGCGCCGCACTCTTCGAAGCGCATGCTGGCGCCAGGGAATGCGCCGGACTGCGGCACTCCTTCGCTGACCTGCAGAACTTCGCCAGCGGTGCCGGCGGGAGCCGGATCCATGGGGCGCTGACGCCGGAACGGCAACTCGCCATCGAAAGACTCCAGGCGATGTGCCGGGAGTTCCTCACCATGGGCAAGGCCCAGGTCAAGGAACTGATGACCAGCCTGGACAAGCGCAGCCAGGCGCTGCAATCGCCGGAGTACAAGGCACAAGCCCGGCCGCGCAGCCCCGAAGAACGCCGTGCCCGGCTGGAAGTGCTGCTGCTGTCGAGAAGCCCGGCCGCGAGGGACTCCGCCTTGGCTCTGCTGCTGCAATCCGTGTCTGCCGAGCCGGGCAGCGATGCCGAGCCGGCGCGGGACGATTCCGACAATGTCGGCCTCGCTGCAATGCTGGCCCTGTGCGAGCTCGGCAAGGATTGCTCCGAGCAGGCCTATTCGACGTCGCTGCGGTGCGCCCTGGGCGGGCAGTGCGGGCCGACCCTGTGGGCCGACTGGAAGGAAGGCCTGTCCGAGAGCGATGTGATCGCCGTGGAGCGCTTCAAGCGACAAATCGTCGATGCGATCAAGAGCAAGGATCTGTCCAGGCTGCCCACCGGGTGAGAGACCCCGCAGCGCCCGCCTGCCAAGCGCCCGGCCTCAGTCCTTCACCCAGCTCATCGCCCCCGCGCCGCGCGGCACGCCGCGCCGCGTGCGCAGCACCGCATCGAAGCCCTGCCGGCCGCCATTTCGCGTCGCAACCATCAGGCTGACGACGTCGTCGCGCGTCAAGGCCTCGGTGTCGGCCCGGTACTGCTTCACGGCGACGGCCAGGATCTCGAGCGGCAGCCCATGGTGCGTGGCCAGCACGACGAACACCGCACCGAACAGTTCCGTGTGCATCGCGCAGATCTGCCGGATGCGGTCCAGCGCCTCGGCCGGTGCGGCCCGGTAGGCGGGTCCCAGCCATTCCAGGTTGGATGGCGGATCGGATGAGGATGACGTTGACTGCATGTCACACCTGTGAAGCCTGAAGGACGGGTCGGCGCGGGGCAAGCGCCGACCGCATTCGATCGCTATCGGCTCCGCGGGCGGAAGCTTGAGTTCAGGCGTTCGCCGTGCGCGGCCGCAGCGCCAGCGACAACAGCTCGTCGAAGCGGTGGTACGCCAGGCTCGCCCCGGCGACGAACTCCGTCCCCTGTTCCTGCGAGAAACGCGATGAATCCAGCGCCTTGGCCAGGCTGCGCCACGCGCGCGTGCGGCCGTCCACCGGCGACAGCAGGTGCCGCCCCCCATGCGCCTCGCTCAGCCCCAGCTGCACGCCCAGGTCCTGGGCCTGCGCCACCATGTGCAGGCTCAGCATCAGGCCCTCGGCCGTGTGCAGCCAGCCCAGCGCCTCCATCAGCCCGAGGCCGCTGCTCGCCGGCGCCGGTGTCACTTTCAGCGGCCAGGCGCCCAGGTCGCGCAGGTCGGCCTCGATGCGGCTGGCGCGCGGCGGGTCGGCCAGGCCGGGGTCCGGGATCACGCGCCAGATGTCCTCGTCGGCATACAGCCGCCGCACGTCGCACAGCATGTGGTACTGCACCGTCAGGAAGCCGGCATAGTGCGCGCGCGTGCGGAACGGCTCGATCAGGTTCAGGCCGTCGCGCAGGTAGGCGTGCAGGAAGCCGGCGTCCTCGTTGAGACGCTGCGTCAGCGTCCGGCTCGACGGCGGCGGCGCGAACGGCGCCGGCACGGTCGGGAACTGCAGGACGATGGGGCTGTGTTGCATGGCGTGCGTCCGTCGGGGCCTCGTTGGCGGGTCGTCAGTTGCTGGTGTAGCGCATCGGCCGCGTGGTCGCGAAGGCACGCTCGGCGGCCTTGCGCGACAGCGGCGCCGGTCGCCCCGTCGAACGGGCATGGGCCTGGGCCTGCGCCAGCTTGTCGGCCGCCTCGCGCAGCCGCTGCTTCACGCGCGCTTCCTTCAGCTCGCGGGCCTGCTTCGCGAACGTGGTGTGAAAGCGGTCCAGCTCCTTCCTGTGCCGGCGTTCCACCTGCCCCAGCACGATGGCCACGCGCTGCGACACGCGCTTCATCTCGCGCGAGCGTCCCAGGTGCCAGCCGGTGGCCACGCCGGCCGCCGTGAACACCACCGAACTGCCCAACCAGATCAGCCACTCGATCATGCGGGTTCTCCTTGCGCCTGGGTTTCATGCCGAAGGTCCGCGGCCCGTCGCACCTGGCGCAGGCGCGCGCGGTAGTCGGCCGGCGTGCAGCCGAGCTGGCGGACGAAGGCGCGGCGCATGCGCTCGTCGTCGACGAAACCGGTCTGCGCCGCGATCGCCTTGATCGACACCGCCGACGACTCCAGCAGGTGACAGGCGCGCTCGACGCGCAGCTGCTCCACCACCTTGGCCGGCGTCTGCCCGGTGCTGCGCACGAAGAAGCGGGCGAAGTTGCGCGGGCTCATGCCGGCACGCCCGGCCATGTCGCCCACCGTGATGGGCTGGCTCAGCCGCGCCGCCACCCAGCCCAGCAGGTCGGTCAGCAGGCTGTCGGCACCGCGCTGCGCCACCCGCTCCTGCAGCGTCAGCAGGCTGCTGCGCTGCGCCTGGCTGCCCGAACGCGCCATGAACACGACCAGCGTGCGTGCCACGTCCAGCCCGAGCTGCGACCCCAGGTCGGCGCGCACCAGCGCCAGCGCCATGTCGATGCCGGCCGTCATGCCGGCCGCCATCCAGTACTTGCCCGACTGCACGTAGATCGGCTCGTCGTCCACCTGCACGCGCGGAAAGCGTGCCCTGAAATCGTCGCCATAGCCGGCCTGCGTGACGCTGCGCCTGCCGTCCAGCAGGCCCGTCGCGGCCAGCAGGAACGAGCCGGTGCCGATCGAGCCGGCGCGCCTGGCCCTCGGCGCGACATGGGTGATCCAGCCGGTCAGCGCCGCATCGCGCAGCGCCGTGCCGATCTCCGGGCCGCCGCACACCAGCAGCGTGTCGATGGCCGCGGGCGCGATGGAGTCCAGCGGCTGGGTCTGCAGCGCCAGCCCCGACGAGGTGCCGACCCAGCCCCCTGCGCGCGAGAGGCAGGCGACGCGGTAGGCCGGTGGGCGGCCCGCGCGCGCCAGCAGCGCATTGGCGACGGTGAACACTTCGGCCGGTCCGGCCACGCCCACGATGCTCGATCCGTCCGGCACGAGCATGGCGATGCATCGCACATCAGAGATGGCTTCCATTCTTTTTTTGCTCCCTGTCCCAACATTGTTGCTGTTCGTAACGAACCTATCTTCACCGCCCAGTGTGGAATGCGACTGTGCAATTTCTCGCATCTTTGCTTTCCTTGGCGGGAATGGAGGCCGCATTGGCCTTAACCGATGCCTGCAGTCGGCCTCGGCGGCCAGCGATCCCGTGTCGGGCCACGCGCACTCAGGAGAACGATATTGGAAGCGCGCGCGAGGCGCTCCAGGAAGACGGCCTCGTCGTCCGGCTGACGTTTTACGCCGACCGCACGCAGAAGCGCGGCAGCCGAAGCTCGAAGCGCGTGGCCGACGCGTCGGAGGTGACCTCGACCGTTCCGCCGTGCGCACCGGCAATCTCGCGCACCACGTACAAGCCCAGGCCCAGGCTGGCACCGGCCACCTGCGAATCCGCGTGGCCGTCGTCGCCCCCGGCGCGCACGAGCGGGTCGAAGAGCGAGGGCAGCAGTTCGGGCGGGATCGGCTTGCCGCTGTTCTGCACCGCCAGCACCACCTCCTGCGTGTCGTCGCCATCGAGCGTGATGCGGATCGCGGAACTCGGATGGCCGTACTTCAACGCGTTGAAGACCAGGTTGGACAAGGCCTGGTGCAGGCGCCTTGCATCCCATTCACCCTGCATGTCGCCACGCACCTCGAGTTGCAGGATGCGCCCGGAGCTGATGGCATCGATCTCGTCCAGCGTGTTGCGTGCAAAGTGGTCCAGTGCCAGTGGTGCCGGGTCGATCGTGAGGCCGGATCCGAGCCGGTGCCGGGTGTACTCGACCATGTCGTTCAGCAGGGCCTTCATCTGCCCGGCGCTGCGCAGGATCATCGCGGCCTGCCGCGGGTCGTCCGGCCAACGCCGCAACTCCAGGCTCGCGCAGCTCACGATGGTGCTGAGCGGCCCGCGCAGGTCGTGCCCCAGCATGCCCAGGAACAGGTCGCGGGTCTTGTCGACCTCGGCCGCGAAGATGGTCACCGATTCGGCCACCGCCTGGTCGATGGCCTCGTTGAAGCGGGTCATGTCCTCCAGGTCCTGGACCCGGTCCCCGCCGGAGGACGGGTGCCACTGGCGCAACACGGTGGCACGCAGCGCACGGTACTCCGCGATCATCTGCTCGAGCGCGAATCCCTGGCGTTCCCGCTGGCGGGCATGGCTGCCGGAAGGCAGGTTGGGGGCGGTCGAAGGCTGCGCGGCCTGGCCTTCCGACTTGGCCTGGCGTTCTTCGTCGTTCTCGGGCCGCTCCATGTCGGCCGCGATCTCGGCCAGGATCAGCTTGCCGTGGTCGAGCAGCGCTGCTTCGTCCATGCCCGTTGCGGCCGGCAGCTGCCTGCGAGCGAAGGCGACCCAGTCGACGAGGATGGCATCGGCGTTCGCGGTGATGAAGCTGGACAGGCGCACACCCCATTTTGCGCCCGAGCCCTTGATCTTTGTCTGGAAAGGACGATAACGCTGGCGTCATGTTCTCGACAGCCCCAGCCCGTCCCGACGCCTTCCAGCTGCGCAGGCTGGCGTTCGCCCTGGTGGCCGGCAACGTGGCGATCCTGCTCGTGCTCGTGCTGGCCGCCGTGCTGGCGCTGCGCGCCGGGCGGGCCTCCGAAGAGGCGCGCGCCAAGGAATCGGTCGAGAACTTGGCCAACGGCCTGGCGATGGAGATCGGCGCCGAGCTGAAGCAGCTGGACAACGCGCTGTCGACGGTGGCGTTGCGCTTCCGGTCCGTCGATGCGTCCACGCCGGCGGGGCGTGCCGAGATCGAGACCAGCCTCAGCGAGCAGCGTTCGCTGCTGCCGCAGGTCGACGTGATCGGCATCGCGGACGCGAGCGGCGCCGTCCGCTTCGGGCCGGGGCAGGGCGGCGCCATCGACCTCTCCGACCGCGACTACTTCCGCCAGGCGAAGGACAGCGACGGCATGGTGGTCTCCGAACCCATCCAGGGCCGCATCGTCCCCAAATGGGGCATCGCGGTGGCGCGCCGGCTGCAACGGGTCGATGGCTCGTTCGCCGGTGTCGTCTTCACCAACCTGTCCAGCGAGCACTACGCCGAGCGCTTCAACCGCATCGCGCTGGGCAGTGCGGGCGCGATCTCGCTGCGCTCGCCGGGCCTGCGGCTGGTCACGCGCTACTCCGTCATCGACGGCGCGCAGGAGAAGAACCTCGGCTCGACCACCGTGTCCGACGAGATGATCCGCCGCATCGCGGCCAATCCGGAGAAGGGCGCCTACCTCACGCCCACCGCGCTCGACGGCATCGAGCGCTACACCGCCTACCAGCGCGTGCCCGGCCACGCGCTGCGGGTGTTCGCCGGCCTCAGCGCGCGCGATTTCCTCGCCAGCTGGTACCGCGAGGTCTGGCAGATGGTCCTGCTGCTGTCGCTGGCGGTGCTGACCATCGCCGGCTTCTCGGCCCAGCTGTTCCAGCAGCAGCGCCGGCAGATCCGCGCGCGCCGCGAGATCGCCCGCCTCGCGCAGGAGCAGAGCGTGATGCTCGACAACGAAGTCGTCGGCATGGCCAAGCTGAAGAACCGCCGGATGCTGTGGAAGAACCGGGCACTCGACCGCATCTTCGGCTACGAGCCGGATGAACTGGTCGGCGAATCGGCGCGCATCCTCTACCTGGACGACGCGTCGTTCGACGACATCGGGCAGCGCGCCTACCCGCTGCTGCAGTCGGGGGGCCGCTTCCGCGAGCAGCTGCGCATGCGCCACAAGGACGGCCACGCGATCTGGATCGACCTCGGCGGCGCCGCGGTGTCGGGCGACGAATCGCTGTGGTCGATGACCGACATCACCGCCATCAAGGACAGCGAGGCGCACGCGCGCCACCTGGCCTTGCACGATGCGATGACCGGGCTGCCGAACCGCGTGTCGTTCTCGGAGCGGCTGGTCTACATCCTGGCCGATGCCGACCGGCGCCGCCAGATGACCGCCGTGTGCTACCTCGACCTGGACGGTTTCAAGGCCGTCAACGACGCGCATGGGCACGACGCCGGCGATGCGGTGCTGCGCGAGGTCGCGAAGCGGCTGCAGGGCTGCATCCGGGCCAACGACGTCGTCGCGCGCTTCGGCGGCGACGAGTTCGCGCTGGCCCTGGGCGGCATCCAGGACGTGCGCGAGGTCGACCTGGTGCTGCGCCGCGTGCTGCAGGCCATCGAGCAGCCGATCCACCTGCCGCAGGGCGGCAGCGCGAGGGTCGGCGCCAGCATCGGCGTGGCCATCGGCCCGGAACACGGCAGCGACCCCGACACGCTGATGGGCCGCGCCGACCATGCGATGTATGTGTCCAAGCGGGCCGGCAAGCACCGGGTGTCGGTACATCGCGAGGAGCCGGCTGCCGAGCTGACCTGAGCGCGTTTGCGTCGCTGTCCCGGATGCCCATCCGGGGCCCGGTCACGCCAAGCGCTGCCTGATCGTCGCCGCCACGCGCGCCGGCGCGTCCGCCAGCAGCGCCGGCCACAACTCTCGCGCCCGTTCGCGCGTCTCGCGCACGACGCGCCGGAACCGGTTGAACGCCAGCAGCCCCGCCGCCTTGGCCAGCGCCTCGGCGGCGTCCTCGTTCCAGGCCTTCAGCGATTCGTCCATGCGCCGGTTCTGCGCCAGCGCGCGCGGGTCGGCCGGATCGAAGTACGCCGCCACGCACACCATGTCGTAGGCCGGCGCGAGCCGCGGGTGCACGCCGTCCTCGTACAGCAACGCCCAGTCCTTGGTGTGCGCATCGGTGTTGCCCATCAGCGCATAGGCGATCCAGCGCCGGAACACCTCGTCGAGCTCGCGCACGTCGCCCGCCGGCGACTGCTTCAGCAGCACCAGCAGGGCCCGCATCGCGGCCGGCAGGTCGCGGACCTTGCGGCGGCTGTCGATGCCCAGGGCCTGCGCCAGCTCCTCGAAGTGGATGCGCTGCGTGCGCCCGTCCAGCAGGCGCCGCCGGTCGAAGCGCGGCACGTGCAGGTAGTGCGTGAACGGCAGCGCGACGCCCGGCAGGTCCAGTTCGGCGATCGGCCGGGCCGTCGCGCCCGCGGTGCGCACGCCGGCGGCCTCGTTGTGCACCAGGTCGGGGTACTGTGTGGACGGCAGCTTGGCCAGCAGTTCGCCGGCCTCGGTGCCGCTGCGCACCACGTAGCGCCGGCCGCGGTTCACCATCGAGAACTTGGTGACGAAGCCACCGAGTGAGAAGCCGTCGTCGATCGGCGCTGCCACGGCCGACGGTTCCAGCGGCTCGAGCCGCTTCGTCGCATGCAACTCGACGACGGCCGAGGGCACGTCGTGCGCCGGCAGCACCTCCAGCGCGCCGGGCAGGTCATGGCCGGCGGCGGCCAGCAGTTCGAACTCGTCCTCGCGGGCGACGCCGCGCCGCTCGGCCAGCCGGTCGCGGTTGTGGCCCTCGGGCAGCAGGTTCTCGAAGAACACCGGCAGCCGGCCGATGCGCACCAGCCGCTCGTCGTTCACCGCGGCGAGGATCGCGCGCGTCTGCGCCTCGTCCGCCCCGGTACAGCTGCGACAGCGTCGGCCGTGCGGTGTCGCCCGCGTAGCCGTCCTCGAACGACACGCGGATGTTGTCGCCGACCTGGGACAGCCAGCCGACCCGGCGCGGATGCGCGGCATCCGGCACGTGCAGCCGCAGCTCGGCCATCGTGATGGGGCCGGCGATCCTGCTCATGACAGCTCGTCGCCATCCCCCGACGCCGCAGCCTCCAGGAAGGCCTGCTGCCCGACGCCCAGCGGCGCGCTGACGCCGGCCGGCAGCGACACCGACTGCCCCTGGTTGTTGATGAAGGCTGCCGTCTTGGCCAGCAGCGGCTTGGGCACCGGCAGCAGCACGTAGCCCAGCTCGTCGAACAGCGCGACCATCGACGACAGCCGCGTGTCGGACTTGCCCTCGGCCGCCGCCACCGTCAACCGGCTCAAGCGGAATGTCTGGAAAAGTAGGCGGGCAGCTTCAGGATGCCGGTCGTCAGGCTGGTGCCCAGCAGGATCACCGCGCAGCCCACCAGCATCTGCGCCGTGAGGCCTTCGTGCAGGAACATCCAGCCCCACAGCACCGCGAACACCGGGATCAGGAAGGTCACCGACAGCGCATTGGCCGGGCCGATGTGCGCGATCAACCGGAAGAACAGGATGTAGGCGACGCCGGTGCAGCCGACCGCGAGCAGGGCCGCCGCCGACCAGGCGGTGACCGACGGCATCGCCGACGGCCACCACAGCACCGCCGGCACGGCCAGCAGCAGCGCCGACGACAGCTGGCTGCCGGTGGCCACCGCGAGCGGTGGCACGCCGGTCAGGAAGCGCTTCGTGAAGCTGCCCGAGAAGCCATACAACAGCGTGGCCGCCAGGCACGCGAGCACCGCCCAGCCGCTGCTCGCGCCGGGCTTGAAGCTCGCCTTGTCCCAGGCCAGCCACAGCACGCCGAGGAAGCCGATCGCGAGCCCGAGCGTGCGCGACGGCGTGAGCCTGTCCTTCAGCCACAGCCATGCGATCAGCGCGCCGAACAAGGGTGTCGACGCGTTGAAGATCGACGACAGCCCGGCCGTGATCGACAGTGCCGCATAGCTGAAGCACAGGAAGGGCAGGGCCGAGTTGGTGATGCCGACGATGAAGATCGGCCGCCAGTGCGTTCGCAGCGCACCGGTCTGGCCGCGCAGCGCGAGCAGCGGCAGCAGGAACAGCGTGGCGCCCCACACCCGCACGGCGGCCAGCGCGACCGGGCCGAACTCGGCCGCGCCCATGCGCATGAAGAGGAACGAGGCGCCCCAGATGGCGGCCAGCCCGGTCAGCTCGATCGTGTCGGCGCGCTTCAAGAGGTGGCCTCCAGCACGCCTTCGATCTCCAGCAGCGCCTGCTTGCGGTGCAGGCCGCCGGCATAGCCCGTCAGGCTGCCGTCGTGCCCCAGCACGCGGTGGCACGGCACGATCACCGACACCGGGTTGCGTCCGACCGCCGCGCCGACCGCGCGCACCGCCAGCGGCGCGCCGACCTCGCGCGCGATCGCCGCATAGGTGCGCGTGCCGCCCGGCGGGATGCGCAGCAGCGCCTGCCAGACGATCTGCTGGAACGGCGTGCCCTGCAGGTCCAGCGGCAGGTCGAACTGCTCGCGCCGGCCGGCGAAGTAATCCTGCAGCTGCTGCGCGGCCTCTTTCAGCAGCGGGTCGTGCGGGTCGTGCGGCACCGCAGGCAGCTCGCCCGGGTGCGCCTTCTGGCCTTCGAACCACATGCCGGCCACGCCGGTGGCGGTGCGCGCGAGCAGCATCGGGCCGAGCGGCGAATCGAAGCCGGCCTGGGCGGTGCAGACGGCCTGCAGGCGGCGCGACAGGGTGGAGGAGGTCGTGTTCATGTCGGTTCTCCGGTCGGGGACGAGGAAGGTGCGAGGCTGTTCCACAGCCTGAGCACCGCATAGGAGCGCCAGGGCCGCCAGGCCTCGGCACGGGCGTCGGCTTCGCGCTGGTTCTGCGTGCCGAACAAGGCCTTCATCGCGTTCAGCACCGCAATGTCCTTCGGCGGGAAGGCATCGGGCCAGCCGAGCGCGCGCATCGCGAGGTAGTGCGCCGTCCACGGGCCGATGCCGGGCAGGTCGTTCAGCGCCGTCATCAGCGCCTCGGGTCGGTGCGGCAGCGCCAGCAGGCGCGACAGCTCGGGCCAGGCATTCGCCAGCGCCTGGATCGCGCCGGTGCGGCTGCGGATGATGCCGAGCTCGGCGATGCGCTCGACCGGCGCCGCTGCCAGCACCGCCGGCGACGGGAAGCAGCGCACCACCTCGTCCCACGGCGTCGCGATCGGCTCGCCGAAGCGCTCGATCAGCCGGCGCGCCAGCGTGCGGGCCGCGGCCACGGTGACCTGCTGGCCCAGCACCGCGCGCACCGCCATCTCGAACGCGTCGAGGCTGCCGGGCAGGCGCAGCCCGGGCGCGCCGGGCAGGTCGCGCAAGGCTTCGTCGATGGTCTGCGGCGCGGCATCGAGGTCGAGCCAGCGCCGCACCGCCATCACGACGCGCCCGCTGTGCGGCGCGAGGCTGGCCGCGTAGCGCAGCCGCAAGTGGGCCGGGCGGGTGGGTGTCTCGGCGATGAACTGCGCCTCCAGCCAGCCCGCCTCGGGGCCCAGCACGCCGGCGCGCACGCTGCGCCGCACCTGCATCGCGGCGACCGCCTCGACGCCCGGCACCGCACGCGCGGCCAGGAAGCGCAGCATCGCCGCCGTGTCGTACGGCGAGCGAAAGCCGAGCGACACCGAGACCGCGTCGTCGGTGAACTGCGTGTCGACGGCCGCATCGCCGCGCAGCCGCGTCGGGCTCATGCGGTAGCTGTCGGCGAAGGCCTGGTTGAAGCGGCGCAGGCTGCGAAAGCCGCTGGCCAGCGCGACCTGCGCCACCGGCAGCCGCGTGTCGGTGAGCAGCTGCTTGGCGAGCAGCAGCCGGCGCGTCTGCACGTACTGCAGCGGCGTCACGCCGTGCTCGGCCGCGAAGATGCGGCGCAGGTGGCGGTCGCTGACGCCCAGGTGCGCGGCCAGGTCGGCGATCGACGGCGTCTCTTCCTCGCCTGCCGCATGGTCGAGCCAGTGCGCGGCCTGGCGGGCCAGCGTGCGCGAGGCATCCATCACCGTCCAGGCGAGGCCCGGGCCCGGGGCCACCTCGGGGCGGCACTTCATGCATGGCCGGAAGGTGGCGGCCTCGGCCTGCGCCGGCGTGTCGAAGAACACGCAGTTCTCGCGGCGCGGCGTGCGCACGCGGCAAATCGGTCGGCAATAAATGCCGGTGGACGTGACGCCGACGAACCAGCGGCCGTCGAAGCGGGCGTCGCGGGCCTTCAGTGCCAGGTAGGCGGCATCGGGGTCGATGTGTGACATGGCCTCATTATCGAACCCTGGCTGCAGAAGACTCGCCGTTTCCGGACATGTCGCGATGGGGCCGGCGGGCCCCGGCTGGCCTGAAGCCTGCATGGGCTGGCGCTCTCTACAATCCCCCACTCTCCAGGAGAATCTGCATGCAAGTCACCGCTTCCAACTTCAAGGCCTATGACATCCGCGGCATCGTCGGCAAGACCATCGACGAAGCCTTCGCGGAACACCTGGGCCGCGCCTTCGGCAGCGAGGCGGTGAAGGCGGGCGAGAAGGCGGTCGCCGTCGGGCGCGACGGGCGCCTGTCGGGGCCGGGTCTGGTGGCGGCGCTGATCCGCGGCCTCGCGTCGACCGGCCTCGACGTCGTCGACCTTGGCGCGGTGACGACCCCGATGCTCTACTACGTGGCCGCCACGCGCGGCAAGCACGGCTGCAACAGCGGCATCCAGGTCACCGGCAGCCACAACCCGAAGGACTACAACGGCTTCAAGATGGTGCTGGCCGGGCGCGCGATCTACGGCGACGAGATCCAGGCGCTGCGCATCCGCATGGAATCCGAGAACTACACGACGGCCACGGGCCGCACCGGCGCGATGGACGTGCTGGCCGAATACCGCGCCCGCATCGTCGGCGACTGCAAGCTGGCCCGCAGGATGAAGATCGTGGTCGACTCGGGCAACGGCATTCCCGGCGCCTCCGCACCGGGCATCCTGCGCGCGCTGGGCTGCGACGTGACCGAGCTGTACTCCGAGGTCGACGGCGACTTCCCGAACCACCACCCGGACCCGAGCAAGCCCGAGAACCTGGCCGACCTGATCCGCACCGTGAAGGAGACCGATGCCGAGCTCGGCCTCGCGTTCGATGGCGACGGCGACCGCCTGGGCGTGGTCACCAAGGACGGCAGCATCATCTACCCGGACCGCCAGCTGATGCTGTTCGCCACCGACGTGCTGACGCGCAACCGGGGCGGCACCATCATCTTCGACGTCAAGTGCACCCAGCGCCTGGCACCCGCGATCCGCGCTGCCGGCGGCAAGCCGCTGATGTGGAAGACCGGCCACTCGCTCGTGAAGGCGAAGATGAAGGAGCTGAAGGCGCCGCTGGCCGGCGAGATGAGCGGCCACATCTTCTTCGGCGAGCGCTGGTACGGCTTCGACGACGCCACCTACACGGCGGCGCGCCTGCTGGAGATCCTGTCGCGCGGCAAGAACCCGAGCAAGGTGCTCAACGAGTTGCCCACCAGCTTCAGCACGCCCGAGCTGAACGTGCCGTGCGCCGAGGGCGAGCCGAAGGTGGTGGTGCAGAAGCTGCTGGACGAGGCGAAGTTCCCCGGCGCCAAGGAGATCATCACGATCGACGGCCTGCGCGCCGAGTACGACGACGGCTTCGGGCTGATCCGCTCGTCCAACACGACGCCGGTGCTGGTGCTGCGTTTCGAGGGCCACACCGAAGAAGCGCTGCACCGCATCGAGCGCGACTTCATGGCGGCGCTGCGCGTGGCCAAGCCCGACGCGAAGATCGCTGCCGCCGCGCACTGAACGCGCTGCCTTCGTGCGTGTCCTGATCGTCAAGCTGTCGTCGTTGGGCGACGTGGTGCATGCGATGCCCGTCGTCCACGACATCCGCGCGGTCTACCGCAATGCGCAGGTCGACTGGGTGGTCGAGCCGGGATTCGCGCCGCTGGTGCGGCGCGTCCACGGCATCGATGGCGTGATCGAGTGCGCGCAGCGGCGCTGGCGCCGCGCCTGGTGGACGCGCGCGGTGCGCGCCGAGTGGCGCACGTTCCGCGAGCAGCTCGGGCGCCACCGCTACGACGCGGTGCTCGACCTGCAGGGCCTGACGAAATCGGCGCTGGTGGCGCGGCTGGCCGACGGCCCGAGCTTCGGCCTGGGCAACCGCACCGACGGGTCGGGCTTCGAGTGGCCGGCGCGCTGGCTGATCGACCAGCCGATCGCGATGGAGCCGCACGTGCATGCGCTGGACCGCTCGCGCAAGCTCGCGGGCCTGGCGCTGAACTACACCGTGCAGGGCGCGCCGCAGTTCGGGCTGCGCGCCGACGTGGTGCCGCTGCCCTTGCCGACGCTGGTGTTCGTGCACGGCAGCTCGCGCGACGACAAGCTCTGGCCCGAGAACCACTGGATCGATTTCGGCAAGCGCTGCATCTCGTCGGGCTACCGCATCGCGCTGCCGCATGCCGGCGCGGCCGAGCTGGCGCGCGCGCAGCGGCTGCAGCAGGCGCTGGGCGCGAACGCCGAGGTGTGGCCGGCGATGTCGCTCGATGCGCTGGTCGACCGCATGGCGGCCACGCAGGGCGTGATCGGCGTCGACAGCGGGCTCAGCCACATCGCGGTGGCGCTGGGGCTGCCGCATGTGCAGCTGTACAACTTCGCGACCGCATGGCGCACCGGCCCGCAGATCGCGCATGGGCACCGGCACCAGGTGTCGGTGGAGCGCGCGCCGACGCCCGAGGTCGACCTGGTGTGGGCCACCTGGCAGGTCGTGCGGACCGCAGCGCGTGGATGACGTCGTGAGACAGTCCCAGGGCACGTGGCGGCAATGGTTGGCGCGGCAGGCCTACTCGGGCCTGCTGCGCTCGCTGAAGCCGGTCTACCTGGTGCGGCTGTGGCTGCGCGGGCGTGCCGAGCCGCTGTACCGGCACCGTGTCCGCGAGCGGCTGGGCGACTACCGCGGCGAGCGCTGGTCGGGCGACGTCTGGGTGCATGCGGTGTCGCTGGGCGAGACGCGGGCGGCATCGGCATTGATCGACACGCTGCGCGCCGAGCGGCCGGGCCTGCGGCTGCTGCTGACGCACGGCACGGCCACCGGGCGCGAGGCCGGGCAGGCGCTGCTGCGCGACGGCGACGTGCAGGCCTGGCTGCCCTACGACACGCCGGGCGTGGTACAGCGCTTCTTCGAGCAGTTCAGGCCGCGGGTCGGCGTGCTGATGGAGACCGAGATCTGGCCCAACCTGTTGCGCCGGGCGCAGGGCACGGGCGTGCCGATGGTGCTGGCGAACGCGCGGCTGAGCGAGAAGAGCCAGCGCCAGGGGCAGCGCCTGGCGGCGGTGCTGAAGCCGGCGGTCGAGGCGATCACGCTGGTGCTGGCGCAGACCGAGGCCGATGCGCAGCGCCTGCGCGCGTCGGGCGCGCGCGACGTGGTGGTCTGCGGCAACCTCAAGTTCGACATGGCGCTCGACCCGGCGCTGCTGGCGCGCGGGCAGGCGTGGCGCCACGCGCTGGCGCGGCCGGTGCTGCTGGCGGCGGTGATGCGCGAGGGCGAGGAGGCGATGCTGCTGGCCGAGTGGGCGAAGCGTCCGGCCGCCGACCGGCCGCTGCTGGTGATCGTGCCGCGCCATCCGCAGCGCTTCGACGAGGTCGCGGCGCTGGTGCAGGGGGCCGGGCTGTCGCTCGCGCGGCGCAGCAGCTGGGGCGACACGCTGCCGGACGAGGCCTTGCGGGCCGACGTGTGGCTGGGCGACTCGATGCGCGAGATGCCGCTGTACTACGCGGCGGCCGACGTCGCGCTGCTCGGCGGCAGCTTTGCCCCGCTGGGGGGACAGAACCTGATCGAGGCCGCGGCCTGCGGCTGCCCGGTCGTGATGGGGCCGCACACCTTCAACTTCGCGCAGGCGGCCGAGCTGTCGCTGGCGGCCGGCGCGGCGCTGCGGGTGGCGGACATGGCCGAGGGGGTCGAGACGGCGTGCACGCTGCTGGGCAGCCCGCAGCGCGAGCAGCGCGCCGCGCAGGCGCGGGCCTTCGCGGCGGCGCATCGCGGCGCGGCGGCGCGCATGGCGCAGCATCTCCTCAAGTGGTTGCCGGCCTGACGCCAACGCCCCGCTCGCCCTGAGCGATGTAGCCCGGATGCCAATCCGGGACGAAGCAAGCGCAGCGAAGCGACCCATCAAGCAACGCGCCGGGATCCGGCTTTGCCGGGCCCAGGCGTGGCGCCCCTCGGGGGCAGGAGGAGCGCAGCGACGACTGGGGGGCCAACATCCTCATCGGATATTCGTCCAATGGCCCGAATCCTCCCGCGAGACGACAGTCTGGGCTCCGACAACTCACTGACCCACCGGAGAACATCATGAACTTCATCAAGCTGGCCACCCTCGGCCTCACCGCCTCCATCGTTGCCGCCTCGGCCGCAGCCGCCACGCCGGCCGCGCCGGACACCGCCAAGCCCAGCGTCGTGATCGTCCACGGCGCCTTCGCCGACGGCTCCGACTTCGCCAAGGTCATCCCGCTGCTGCAGGCCAAGGGCGTGCACGTGGTGTCGGTGCAGAACCCGCTGACCTCGCTGGCCGACGACGTGGCTGCCGCGAAGCGTGCCATCGAAGCGCAGCCCGGCAAGGTGGTGCTGGTCGGCCATTCGTGGGGCGGCATGGTCATCACCGAAGCCGGCGACAACCCCAAGGTCTCGGGCCTGGTCTACGTCGCCGCCTTCGCGCCCGATGCCGGCCAGTCGGTCGGCGACGTCGGCAAAGGCTTCGCGCCCGGTGCCGGCCTGGCCCACCTGGTGGCCGATGCGTCCGGCTTCCTGTCGCTGACGCAGGAAGGCATGAGCAAGCATTTCGCGCAGGACCTGCCGGCCGCCGCCACCGCGGTGATGACCGCCACGCAAGGACCGATCTTCTCGAAGGCCTTCGAGCAGAAGGTGTCGGTCGCCGCGTGGAAGCAGAAGCCGTCGTGGTACCTGGTGGCCGACGCCGACCACATGATCGTGCCCGAGCAGCAGCGCGCGATGGCGAAGGCGATCAACGCCAAGGTCAGCAGCGTGAACAGCAGCCACGTGCCGCAGCAGTCGCAGCCGGCCAAGGTGGCCGCGGTGATCCTCGACGCGGTGCAGGCCGCCAAGTAAGCGCGGCATGATGGGCGGTGCGCGCTGCCGCCGGCCGTGCGCACCGCCCGTTGCCATTGTCGAGCCCGTCCATGTCGCTGCCGTCTCCCTCCTCCCAGGTCCAGGTCTTCGATGCCGTCAAGGCACTCGCCTTCGTCGGCGACCTCAGCATGGGCCAGCCGATCGACCACTCCGCCCGCACCGCGTGGATCGCCGCGCAGCTGGCCGCCGCGCTCGGCTGCGAGGCCGAGGTCTGCTCCAACGCCGCCTACGTGTCGCTGCTGCGCTGGTCCGGCTGCACCGCGAACGCGCCGGAGTTCTCCGAGCTGATGGGCGACGACGTCGGCGGCCGCGAGGCCATGCTCGCCGCCGGCCTGCCGGCCCACCTGACCGGCTCGATCGCCCCGCTCGCGCAGATCCACTGCGAGGTCTCCGGCGATGTCGCCCGCACGCTGGGCATGCCGGCCGCCGTCGAGCTGCCGCTGCGCCGCATCTTCGAACACCTCGACGGCAGCGGCACGCCCAACGGCCTGCGCGCGCCCGACATCCCGATCGAGGTGCTGCTCGTCAACGCCGCCAGCGACCTCGAGATCTTCAGCCGCGTCTACGACCTGCAGCGCGCGCTCAGCTACCTGGCCGCCCGCGCGGGCAAGCACTACCCGGTGGAACTGGTCGACGCCGCGCGGCGCCATGCCGCCGACTGGCTGCACACGCTGGAGCAAACCCCGGCCTGCGTCGACGACGCACCCGCGGCCACCGGCGGCAGCACCTCGCTGGAGCTGGTCGCCGACGTGATCGACCTGAAGCTGCCCTGGCTCACCGGCTTCTCGCGCCGCGTCGCCGACGTGGCCGCCGCCTGCGCTGCGCGCCTGGGCCTGCCGGCCCCCGCGCAGCAGCGGCTGTACCGCGCGGCACTGATCCACGGCATGGGACGCGCGGCGGTGCCGAACGCGATCTGGAACCAGCCCGGCCCGCCCAGCGAGGCCGCGATGGAGCGCCTGCGCCTGGTGCCTTACTGGACGGCGCGCGCCGCGCGGCGCATCGGCAGCCTGGCCGGCGAGGCCGAGCTCGCGTCGTATGCCGACGAACGGCTCGACGGCTCGGGCTTCTTCCGCAATGCATCGGGCGTCGCGATCGGCCTCGAGGCGCGCGTGCTGGCCGCGGCCACGCACGGCGTGATGCTGCAGACCGAGCGGCCGGGGCGGGCTGCGCTGTCGCTGCCCGACGCGATGCGCGAACTGCAGCGCGGTGCCGAGCGCGGCTGCTTCGATCCGGCCGTGGTCGCCGCGATGGGGGATGGTCCGGTCGCCGCATCCCGCGACGCCGAGACTCCCACGCAGCTCACCGGCCGCGAGATCGAGGTGCTGCGCCGCATCAGCCACGGCGAGAGCAACAAGGAGGCGGCGCGCACGCTGGGCATCAGCCCGAGCACCGTGCGCGCCCACCTGGAGAACATCTTCCGCAAGCTCGAGTGCACCACGCGGGCCGCGGCCACGCTGAAGGCGTTGACCACCGGCCTGCTGTGAAGGCCCTCAGAACCGCCGGCGCAACTGCTGTGCGACGGCCTTCGCCGCCTGCGCCTGCGCCGGCGGCAGGCTGCCCAGCAAGCCGCCGTTGACGATCTCGACCACCAGCCCGCCGGCGGTGCCGCGCACGCGGCCGATCACCTGGCCGTTGCCGCTGACCGTCACCGTGCCGCTGCCGCCGTTCGGCAGGCCTTGCCCGCCGAAGTCCAGCTCGAAGAAGCCGTCCAGCACGTAGCTGACGCCGCCGCGCGTGAAGCTCAGCTGCGCGTACTCCTGGCGCGTCAGCTGCGGCAGCTGCTGCGGCGACGTGCCGGTCATCACCGTCTTCAGCAGCGCGTTGCCGCCGGTGAAGGTCGCGACCGCCTGGCTCGCCACGTCGGTCACCGTCAACCCGTTGGCCGGGATGTAGCGCAGCTGGCTGGTCTCGGTGTTGCCGACCAGGCTGCCGTCCAGCTCGACCTTGGCATTGCCCTGCACGCGGCTGGTCTTCTCGGCGCCGTTGATGTCGGTCGCGGTGACGCGGAAATCCGTCGTCGTCGACTGGCCGGAGCCGGCGCGGTGCGCCAGGTCGGCGAAGGTGTAGGCGAGGCTGCTGCCGCCGTCGTAGGTCGACAGCGATTCGGTCTGGCAGCCGCTGAACTGCGCGGCCAGCGTGTGCGTGCCGGTGGGCAGCGTCGTGCCCGCGGCCGGAGCGGCCGCGCCATCGAGCTTGAGCGTCGCCGTGCCGCCGGCACACACCGCCCCCAGCGCCAGCACCTTGAAGTCGTCGTCGGCGAACTGCAGCGGCGCGCCCGCGCCCTCGAGGCCCGGAGCCCAGGTCATCATCAGCGCCAGCAGCTTGGCCTGCTGGTCTTCGCTGGCCTGGCCGACCGTCAACGTCGCGGCCGCGCTGGTCACGCTGCCCTTGGCGTTCTTGACGACCACGCGGAACTGCGCGCCGTCATCGGCCGCCGTCACGCCGGCGAGCGTCAGCACCGGGCCGGTCGCGCCGGCCACGTCGGCGCCGTTGCGCTGCCACTGGTACGACAGCGGGTCGCTGCCCACCGCTTCCACCGCAAAGGCCGCGGTGCCGCCGACGTTGACGACGATGCCCTGCGGCTGGGTCGTGATCACCGGCGCCGATTGCGCCGGCACCACCGTCAGCGTCGCCGCGCTGCTCTGCACCTTGCCGCCGGCGTTGCCGACCTCGACGCTGAACTGCGCGCCGTTGTCGGCATCGGCCGCCGTGAACGCGTACCCGGCCTGCGTGGCGCCGGCGATGGCCTGGCCGTTGCGCTTCCACTGGTAGCTGAACGGCGCGCTGCCCTTGGCGGCCACCGAGAAGGCCGCGGTCTCGCCGCTGTTCACCGTGCGGTCCTGCGGCTGCGCCAGCAGCGTCGGCGGGATCGGCGTCGCGCTGACGGTGAGCGTGGCGGTCAGGCTGGTGATGGTGCCGGCGGCGTTGGTCGCGCGCAGGCTGTAGACGGCGCCGTTGTCGGCCAGCGTCGCTTCGGTGATCCACAGCCAGGCGTCGGTGGCACCGGCGATCGGCTCGCCGTTGCGCAGCCACTGCAGCGTCATCGGCTGCGTGCCCTCGACGGTCGCCGAGAACCAGGCCGTCTCGCCGATCGCGATGGTCTGGCTGCGCGGGTTGCCCATCATCTTCGGTGCCAGCTTGTTGCCGCTGGTGGCGGGCTCGAGCACCATGCATTCGGTCATCGCGCCGTTCTCGCCTTGCATCGTCACCTCGTGGATGGCGGTGACGAGCTTGTCGGTGGCCGCCCACACGCCGGTGGTCGAGTCCTTGCGCACCTGGATCACGAAGTGGCCGGTGCTGTCGGTGATGGCGGTGTTGCGGCCCGAGTAGTCGACGCCGCTGCTGCTGACGATCACGTTGGCGGCCGGCTTGCCGTCGGCGGTCTGCACGCAGCCTTCCAGCTCCACCGTCTCGGCGATCCGGTCGGCGTTCCAGTAGCTGAAGTGCGTGACCGTGCCCTCGTAGTACTGGTTCGCGCCGCTGCCGGTCAGCGTGGCGCTGCCTTCCTGCACCCAGCGCGCGCTGGCCTCGTCGAAGTGCCACAGCGGCAGCGTCGCCGGCGGGTTCGGCGAGCGCGTCGACAGCGGGATGCGCAGCGTCGCGCTCTTGCCGGGGGCCAGGTTCAGGCGCTTGCCGGCGGCGTCGCGCAGGTCGACCTTGACGGCGCCGAAGCTCTCGATCGAGCGCACGTTGCCGTCCTGCAGCGTCGTGTAGCCGCCGGGCATGCGCTCGGGGTCGCGCGCCGGGTCGACGCTGGTGACGCTGACCGCCACGGTGCCGGTCGCGGCGGCGCCGGTGGCGGCGTCGACCAGGCCGGCGGCCGGCAGGCTGACCTGCGCGGTGCCGGCGGCATTGCCGATGGTGGCGGCGCTGGCGGCGTCGAAGGCCTGCGGCGCGGCCAGCTTGAGCAGGCGCACGCGGATGTCGGCAGTGCTGCCGGAAGCCAGCTTGACGACGGCGGCGTTCGGGCCGTGCTGCGCGGCCTCGACCTGCACCGCCAGCCGCTCGGACGCGGCCAGGCCGTTCAGCGTGAAGCTGCCGTCGGCCGCGGTCTGCGTGCTGGCGCTGCCGGCGCTGACGGTGGCACCGGCCAGCGGGGTGTCGCTGTCCATGTCGACGACGTGGCCGGTGACGCTGGCGCTGGCAGGGGGCGTGTTGCTGCCCGAATCGCCGCCGCCGCAGGCGACGAGGGCCAGGCTGCCGATCAAGGCAGCCAGCCAATGGGTGAAGGGTTTCTTCATGGGTGTCTCTGGTTTGAAGGTGAATCCGGGGATCGTTTCAACAGGCTCAGCGTTGTCCCGCGGCGCGCGGTGCCAGGCCTTTCAAGTGCAGGTACAGCGCCTGCACGTCGGTGTCGTTCATCGCCTGCAGCGACGCGAACGGCATCACCTGGCTGACGGCGTTGCCGTCCGGCCGCCGGCCGCTGCGCAGCATCGCGGCGAAGGCCTCGGCGTCCGGGTAGTGCGCCATCGCGCTGCCGGGGCCCGGCGTCAGGTTGGCCGCGGCCGGCCACTCGGGCGGCGCGCCGGGGATCCGGCCGCCCGACAGCCCGGCGCCATGGCAGCCGATGCAGGCATTGGCGACATAGCCACCGTGCGCCGCGGTGGCCGCTTCCGGAATCGGCTGCGACGGCGGCAGCGCATGGTCGATGGTCTCGGCCGCGTCGTGGATCATCCCGGCGGCGTACAGCGCCTTCACCGGCAGCGGGAACTCGATCACCGCCGGCCCGCCGTCCGCGGCCGGCATCTGCTTCACGTACGCGATCAGCGCGCCCAGGTCGGCGTCGGTGAGCCGGTTGTAGTCCTCGCTCGGCATCACGATGGCCGGCCGGCCATCGGGCTTGACGCCGTGGCGCACGGTGCGCACCCAGTCCTGCACCGTGTAGCGCTCGGTCGCGCCGCCGGGCCGCGGCGTGATGTCGGGTGCGCGCACCCGCATGCCCTTGCCGTCGTTGACGACGTCCTTGCCGGCGCCGTCGGCGCCATGGCATTCGGTGCAGCCGCGCGACAGGTAGAGGTACCTGCCGCGCGCCAGCGCCGCCGCGTCCGACGGCAGCGCGACCGCGTCGACCTGCAGCGCGATGCGCCGCTGCATCTTGCGCTCGCCCATCTGCGCGCCCAGCACCAGCGCGCCGGCCAGCGCCGCCACCAGCCCCGTCAGCGCGAAGGCGCCGCGTTTGAGCCACTTGTTCATGTCGGTGCTCCCGGTCAGGCGATGGCGGGCGCGAGCTTGTCCCAGGCCTGCGCGTCGAGGTGGGGGCGGATGTGCGCGATGACGCCGGCGAAGGCCTCGGGCGGCATGCCTTGCTTCGCGTCGTTCAGCATCCCGGCGCGCTCGACCGGCGCCATGGCCGGCACGATCCAGCGCACGCTTTCCAGCCGCTCCAGCGGCGTCAGCGACTGCAGCAGTGCAGCGTGGACGGCGTGCAGCTCGTCGTCGCTGTACAGCGCCCACAGCGCCGCGTTGTTGGCGGTCTCCTCGACGTGCATGTGCTGGAAGTTCTCGGCGACGAACAGCGCCAGGTGCCGGTACAGGCGCAGCGCCAGCGGCATGCGCAGCGGCGCCGCGGCCCGCTGCAGCGCGGCGACGTCGGCACGCAGCGCGGCGATGGCCTCGTGATGGCCTGCGTGCTCGTCGGCCGTGCGTTGCGCGCCGCCGGGCCGGCGGGCCTCGATCGCGGCATGCACGAAGTCGTTCTCGTGCTCGATGTGGGCCAGGCAGAAGTCGAGCAGGTCATCGACCTGCACCAGCGTGCGCTGCAGGTCCGCCGCGTCGAACACGTCGACCTGGCCGGCGCGCAGCAGCGTCTCGGCCATGAAGCTGCGCAGCCCCTTGTGGATCGGGGCGTACAGGTCGTAGCGGGGCGGGGTGTGGGCGGTGTCGAGGGCTGTCATGGGGCGATGGCTCGGGGTGTTGCGGGGAGGTTCGCAGTGTTCCGGCGCCGGCCGCCGGCCACATCGCCCGAAGGAGCCAGCGTGCGGGTCAGCGAGGAGCCAACCCTTTTGGGGGGGCCGTCACCGTCACCAGCTGCAGCAGCGTGCCGCCGTGGTTGACGACGTGGTGCTCCGCCCCCGGCGGCACGATCAGCGTGCACGGCGCCTGGAAGCGTTGCGGTCCGTCCGGCAGCAGCAGCTTGCCGCTGCCCTGCAGTGCCAGGATCGCGAGTTCGCCGTCGTGGCAGCGCGTGGCGGTGCGGCCGCCCGGCTCCAGCTGTTGCAGCCAGGCCTCGAAGCCGGACAGGCCCTGGGCGGCACCGGCGACGCAGATGCGGTGGTCGCGGCTGCCGGGCGGGTCGTGGGGCAGGGCGCTGTGGCGGATGACGAGCATGCCGCGATGCTGCGGGCCCGGGCGGTGGGCCCGCATCGGCCGAAAGAGCCATTGACGGCGGCCGGGCGGGCCATCCCCCTGTTCGCTGGGGGTCGCGGCCACGCCGGCGCGGGTGCGCTTCGGCAGAATCCCGCCATGTCGCCCGCCACCGCTTCGCACGCCTTCGCGCTGGCCAAGATCCAGCCGCCGCGCCCGCGGACCAGCCTGGTCGAGCGGCCGGTGCTCGAGCAGGCGCTCGGCGCCGCGTTGCGCCAGCAGCGCCTGACACTGTTGCTGGCACCGGCCGGCTACGGCAAGACCTCGGCGCTGGCACGGCAGATCCGCCAGTTGCCGCCCGGCACCGCGCTCGCGTGGGTGACAGCCGACGAGGACGACCAGCTGCCGCGCTTCCTGGCCTGCCTGGGCAGTGCACTGGAGCCGCACGACCTGCCGTGGCGCGTGGCACCCGATGCGCTGGCCACGCTGGCCACGGGCGAGCGCGGCCTGCGCGCGGTGGCCGACGAGCTGGTCAACGCCCTCGCCGGGGCCGAGGCGGCGCGCGGCCTGCTCGTGCTGGACGATGCGCACCGGCTGACCGATCCGCAGGTGTTCGAGCTGATGCAGCTGCTGGTCGAGCGGCTGCCGCAGCAGTGGGGCGTGGCGATGGCAAGCCGGCTCGAGCCGCCGCTGGCGCTGGGCCGCTGGCGCGCGGCCGGCGAGCTGAGCGAGTTCCGCCAGTACGAGCTGCGCTTCAGCGAGGCCGAGGTGGCGGCGCTGCTGGCGAGCGCCGGCCTGCCCGGCGGCGACACGGTGGTGCGCGAGCTGCTGGAGCGCACCGACGGCTGGGCCGCCGGGCTGCGGCTGAACCTGTCGGCGCGCCCCGAGGCGGCCGGCACGCGGGCCGGTGCGCTGACGCAGCGCCACCTGTTCGACTACCTGGCCGCCGAGGTGCTGGACCAGATGCCCGCCGATCTGCGCGGCTTCCTGCTGCGTTGCGCGGTGCTGCCCGAGCTGACGGCGGCGCGCTGCGCGCAGCTCAGCGGCGAACCGCAGGCGGCGCGGCTGCTGGCCGAGGTGGAGCGGCGCGGCCTGTTCGCCAGCGTGCTCGACGCCGACGAGCTGACGCTGCGGCTGCACGACCTGTTCCGCGACTTCCTTGAAGACCGGCTGCAGCGCGAGCATGCCGGCGAGCTGCCGGCGCTGCTGCGCCGCGCCGCCGAGGGCGAGGACGACCTGCCACGCGCGGTGGGCTACCTGGCGCGCGCGGGGGCGTGGGACGAGGCGGCGCAGGCGGTGGCCGGGCGCGGCGTCGAGCTGCTGTCGGCGGGCGGCGGGCCGAGCCTCGCGCAGATGCTGGCGCTGTTTCCGCCGGCCGAGTTCGCGCGCCGGCCCGAGCTGCACTTCCTGCGCGGCCTGAGCTGTTTCCCGACCTTCGCGTTCGACACCCTGCTGGCCGAGATGCAGCAGGCCGAGGCCGGCTTCCATGCCGCCGGGCGCGCTGCCGAGGCCTGGCGGGCGCGCGCCTTCGCCTGTGTCGCGATGGAGAACATGGGGCAGGCCGAGGTCGCCGCGCGCGAGCTGCCCAAGCTGCTGGCGCTGCCGCTGGACGACGGCACGCGCGCCTTCGTCTGCTTCGGCGCGGCCTGGGCGGCGTATGCGCAGGCGCGAGCCGGCGACGTCGCGCCGTGGTTCGCGCAGATGCTGCAGGCGCTGGAGCGCGTGCCGCAGCTGCCGGTGTGGGACCCGTGCTTCTTCCACAGCCTGATGGTCGGCATGCCGGGCATGAACCCGCTGCTCGAGCGCTTCGGCGAACGCGCGACGGCGCTGTTCGGCGACACGCCGACGCAGCTGCGTGCCGGCGTGCTGCATGCGCGCGTCTGGCTCGCGTTCTCGGCCGGCCGGCTCGACGAGGCCGAGCACTGGATGGCGCGTGCCGATGAAGACTGCCGCTGGCTCGGCCGGCCGCGCAGCGTGCTGACCGAGAACCTGATGGTGCACACGCTGGTCGACGCGGTGTGCGGGCGGCGCGAGGCCTCGTATGCGGCGGCGCTGGAGTGCCGGCACGACATGGTCGAGCACGGCTCGTCGCCGAACCGGCTGACGCACGAGTACGAGGTGCTCTTCACGCACAGCCGGGCCGCCTGGATCCTGCAGGACGAGGCGACGCTGCGCGAGCTGGACGCGCGGCTGGCGCGGGTGGCGAACCCGCACGAATGGGCGGCGGCCGAGGCCAACCGTCGCTTCAGCCGGGCCTTCGTCGCGATGGTCGACGAGCGCTGGCGCGATGCGCAGGCACTGTTGAGTTCACTGGTGACGCCGCACGAGAGCTCGTGCTTCTTCCCGGCCGGCCAGGCGCGCGTGCTGCTGGCCGACGTGACGCTGCGGCTGGGCGAAATGGATGCGGCGGCGGCGCTGCTGCGCGAAGGTTTTGCGCAGGCGATGGAAGGCGGCTCGGTCGGCGGGTCCCTGCTGAGCGGCTGGCCGGTGCTGCAGCGCCTGCGCGACACGCGCTGGGGCGACCGGCTCTCGGCGGACGAGAAGGCGCTGCTCGGGCGGCTGGCGGCGACGCTGGCGCCGCGCGAGGATCCGGCGGTGCGCGCTGCCCGGCCCGGGGGCGCGGCGGCGCGTGCAGTGCCGGACAACGAGGACGTGGTGGCGGGCGCCGGCCTGGAAGGCCTCAGCGAACGTGAACGCGAGGTGCTGGCCCGCATGGCCGCGGGCGACAGCAACAAGCTGATCGCGCGCACCTTCGACCTGAGCCCGCACACCGTGAAGCGGCATGTCGCCAACATCCTCGGCAAGTTGGGCGTCGAGACCCGCGGCCAGGCTGCGGCGCGCTGGCGTTCCGGGTAGGCAAGGCCGGTCGCGCTGCGGCACCCACCCTTCGACACGGGCCCTCGACAAGCTCGGTCCCTGCTCAGGGCGAACGGCCGTCTTTTCCGTCCGCCCTGCGCTTGTCGAAGCCCTCGCCATCATTCGATGGCGACCTTCCCGTCCTTGACGATGCGCGCGAAGCGCTCGGTCTCGCCGGCGATCTGCGAGGCCATCTGCGCCGCGCTGCTGCCGATCGGTTCGGCGCCGATCTCGTCCATGCGCTTGCGGAACTCCGGCGACTGGATCACCTTCACCATCTCCGCGTTCAGGCGCGCGACGATGTCCTTCGGCGTCGCGGCCGGCGCGAGCACGCCGAACCAGGTGCCGATGTCGACGCCCTTCACGCCGGCCTCGGCGAGCGTCGGCACGTCCGGCAGCGCGGACGAGCGCCTGCCCGTCGTGACGGCCAGCGCGCGCAGCTTGCCGCCCTTGATGTGCTGCAGCACCGGCGTGACGGTGTCGAACGACATCGTGATCTGGCCGCCCAGCAGGTCGGTGGCGAGCGGGCCGCTGCCCTTGTACGGGACGTGGACCAGCTCGGTGCCGGTGAGGGCCTGGAACTGCGTGCCGATCAGGTGCTGGGCCGTGCCGTTGCCGTTCGAGCCGTAGCTGAGCTTGCCGGGCTGCGCCTTCGCCAGCGCAACGAGCTCGGCCACGTTCTTCACCGGCGTCGCCGCATTGACCACCAGCACGTTGGGCACCAGCGCAACCAGCGTGACCGGTGCGAAATCCTTCTGGAAGTCGTACGGCAGCTTCTTGTAGACGCTGGTCGCGATGGTGTGGTGCACCGCGCCGACCAGCAGCGTGTAGCCATCCGGCCTGGCCTTGGCCACGTAGTCGGCCCCGAGCGTCGCGCCGGCCCCGGGCTTGTTCTCGACGATCACCGCCTGGCCGAGCGCGAGCGACAGCTTGTCGCCCAGCGCGCGGGCCAGCACGTCGGTGGTGCCGCCCGGCGGAAACGGCACGACCAGGCTGACCGGCTTGCCCGGCCAGGCGTCGGCGGCGAGGGCGCTGCCGGCCGACAGCGTGGCGGCGAGGGCGCAGGCGAGCGGGGTGTGAAGGCTCATGCGAAGGCTCATGCGTGTCTCCGGGTCGTTGTGGGTGTCGTGGTCGATGTCGTGGTGGGGCGCGTCAGGCGGCGAGCTGCGCGCAGACCGCCCGCGTGACCTCGGCCGTCGTCGCCGTGCCGCCCAGGTCGCGGGTGTGCAGCGCCGGGTTGGAGGTCACCTGTTCGATGGCCCGCATCACGCGCGCCGCGGCTTCGGTCTCGCCCAGGTGCTCCAGCATCATCACGACCGACCAGAAGGTGCCGACCGGGTTGGCCAGCCCCTGGCCCATGATGTCGAAGGCCGAGCCGTGGATCGGCTCGAACATCGACGGGTAGCGGTGCTCCGGATCGATGTTGCCGGTCGGCGCGATGCCCAGGCTGCCGGCCAGCGCCGCGGCCAGGTCGCTCAGGATGTCGGCATGCAGGTTGGTCGCGACGAGCGTGTCGAGGCTGGCCGGGCGGTTCACCATGCGCGCGGTGGCCGCGTCGACCAGCTCCTTGTCCCAGCGCACGTCGGGGAACTCCTTCGAGACCTGCAGCGCGATCTCGTCCCACATCACCATCGCATGCCGCTGCGCATTGCTCTTGGTGATCACCGTCAGCAGCTTGCGCGGCCGCGACTGCGCCAGCTTGAAGGCGAAGCGCATGATGCGTTCGACGCCGGCGCGGGTCATCATCGACACGTCGGTGGCCGCCTCGATCGGGTGGCCCTGGTGCACGCGGCCGCCGACGCCCGCGTACTCGCCCTCCGAGTTCTCGCGCACGATGACCCAGTTCAGGTCGTCCGCCGTGCAGCGCTTGAGCGGGCCGTCGATGCCCGGCAGGATGCGCGTCGGCCGCACGTTGGCGTACTGGTCGAAGCCCTGGCAGATCTTCAGGCGCAGGCCCCACAGCGTGATGTGGTCGGGGATGTGCGGGTCGCCGGCCGAACCGAACAGGATCGCGTCCTTGTCGCGCAGCGCGTCCAGCCCGTCGTCCGGCATCATCGTGCCGTGCTCGCGGTAGTGGTCGCCGCCCCAGCCGAAGTTCTCGAACTCGAAGCGGAAGTCGCTGCCCGACGCGGCGAGTGCCGCCAGCACCCGCTGGCCGGCCGGAACCACCTCCTTGCCGATGCCGTCTCCGGGGATGGTTGCGATGCGGTAGGTCTTCATGGCGTTGTCCGGTGGGTTGTCGATGGGGCGACTGTAGAAACTGGACCTGCCCCCGTTGCGCCGCTAAAGTGAATCCATCGTTAACCTGAGGTGAACAATCGATGAGTCCCATCCAGCCTGCCGACCTCGGCTTCTTCTCGGCATTGGCCGGTGCCGGCAGCCTGAGCGCGGCGGCGCGCGAGCTCGGCATCACGACGCCGGCCGTCAGCAAGCACCTGGCGCAGATGGAGGCGCGCGTCGGGCTGTCGCTGGTCAACCGCACGACGCGGCGCATGAGCCTGACGCCCGAGGGCGAGGTCTACCTGCAGCATGCGCGGCGCATCCTCGGCGAGATCGACGAGATGGGGCAGCTGCTGGGCGTCTCGAAGGCCACGCCGAAGGGGCTGCTGCGCGTCAACGCGACGCTCGGCTTCGGGCGCATGCACGTGGCGCCGCTGATCTCTCGCTTCGTGCGCAAGCATCCCGAGGTCGAGGTGCAGCTGCAGCTGTCGGTGAACCCGCCGCCGCTCACCGACGACGCCTTCGACGTCTGCATCCGCTTCGGCGCGCCGCCGGACGCGCGCGTGATCGCGCGGCACATCGCGCCGAACCGGCGGCTGCTGTGCGCCGCGCCGGCCTACCTGGCGCGACATGGCATCCCGAAGGTGCCGCAGGACCTGGCCGGGCACAACTGCATCGGCATCCGCCAGGGCGAAGAGGCCTATGGCACCTGGCGCCTGGCCGGAGGCCGCGGTCGCCATGCGACGGTGCAGACCATCAAGACGCGCGGCAACCTGGCCACCAACGACGGCGAGATCGCCGTCAACTGGGCGCTCGACGGCCACGGCATCGTGATGCGCGCCGAATGGGACATCGAGCGCTACCTGAAGAACGGCCGGCTGGTGCAGGTGCTGCCGCAGTACGGCACGCCGGACGCCGACATCCATGCGGTCTACCCGCAGCGGCACCAGCTGTCGGCCCGGGTGCGGGCCTTCGTCGACTTCCTGGCGCTGTCGTTCGCGCAGCGCTGATCAGGCCGGGTGGGTGCCGCGCGCGTCGCGCCATTGCGCGGCGGCCTGGCCGCGCGTCTCGGCGCCGAGCTTGTCGAGGATGTTGGCCACGTGCCGCTTCACGGTGTGCGGGCTCAGGTCGAAGGCGCGCGCGATCAGCTTGTTGCTGTCGCCGGCGGCGATGCGCTCGAGCACCTCGCATTCGCGGGCGCTGAGGCCGGGGAAGCTGCTGGTCGCGCCTGCCGCCGGTGCGGCCGCCGATGCGGGGAGGATTGGCACGGCCGGCGCAAGCGGCTGCCGGTGGCCGCGCAACTGCTCGGCACGGTCCAGCCAGTGCGCGAGCGCCGCCTGCGTCGCCGGTGCCAGCACCAGCCCGCCGTGCGCCAGCGTGGCCAGCGCCCGCGGCCCGCACAGCAGGGCCGAGCCGATCCAGCCATCGGCCCGGCAGCGTTGCGCCGCCGCCTCGACCAGCGGCGCAGCCTCGGCGGGGCGGCCCAGCCGCACCAGCGCCGCCGCGCAGCGCAGCCGGCCTTCGGTCAGCAGGCCGTACCACTCCAGTGCGTCCGGCGCCTGCAGCGCGGCGTGCCAGCATTCGCACACCTGCGGCCAGCGTTCGGCCAGCTCGGCCGAGAAGGCCGGCAGCGCCAGTTCGCGCGCGCGCTGCGCGATGCGCTGCGACAGCACCAGGTCGGGCGCGCCCAGCGCCTTCGCCAGTTCGCGGGCGCGCTCGCCGTCGTCGGCGATCATCGCCAGCCGCAGCGCCTGGAACTGCATGTTGCGGCGCAGCTTCTCGCGGCGCGCGCTCGGCGGTTCCTGGTCGGGGTCGGCCAGCAGGTGGGCTGCCGCCGCACGCGTGGCGGCCTGGTCGCCGCGCAGCGCATGCAGCATGCCGCGCGCCAGCGCCAGCATCGTGCAGACGTTGCGCGGCTGGCCGAGCCAGCGGGATTCCTCTTCGGCACGTTCCAGGCGCTCGGCGGCGCTGGCCGCGTCGCCGTGCCACAGCGCGATCAGCCCGTAAAGCAGCCACGAGATCGCGCTCATCGCGGTCGGGTGGTCCGGCGCGAGGCGCAGTGCGCGCTCGACGAACACCGCCAGCGCCGGCCCGGCACCGGGCAGCGTGACGTCGCGCGGGTTGGGCGTCGCCTGGTACCACAGGCCGACGTCCTGGCAATCGGCCAGCAGCGCGTTGCGCCGCACCATGAAGCCTGCCGCCGGCTCGACCGGGCCGTAGTCGCCGGCATGCCACAGGCTCGCGGTCAGCGTCGTCACCTCGGCCTCCAGCGGCAGCGGCTGGGCGCGCAGCCCGGCCAGCAGTGCAGCGGCCTCGTCGCGCTTGTCGACCTGGCACAGGCTCAGCGCGACATAGGCGCGTGCAAGCTGGGCCTGCGCGGGCTCGCGCTGCTGTTCGGCGATGCGCAGCGCCTGTTGGAAGTGCTCGGCCATCGCGAGGAACTCCCAGCGCGCCCACGCCGCCAGCCCCTGCAGCACCGTCAACGGCGACGAGCGCTCGCGCCATGCCGCGGGAAACTGCTCGAGCAGCCGCTGCGTCTGCGTCAGCAACCCGTCGGTCAGCCAGCCGCGGCCGACGGCCAGCAGCGCGGTCTCGGCCGCCGCCCAGTCGCCGGCGCGCTGCAAATACCCGATGCGGCGCGCGTCATCGGGTTCGGTCGCCGCGGCGCGCTGCAGCAGGCCGGCCAGCGCGTCGGGCGACTCCTGGCGCAGCCGGTCTTCGAGGAAGTCGCGGAACAGGTCGTGCAGGCGCAGCGTCAGCTGCGGGCCGTCGAGCACGGTGACGAACAGGCCGCGGCGCTCGATCTCCTCGAGCCAGCCGGCGGCCTGCGGGTCGCCGGTGAGCGCGGCACAGCGCGCGGGTTCCAGCTCGGCCAGCACCGAGGTGTGCAGCAGGAAGCGGCGCAACTCGCCGGGCATGTCGGCCAGCACCTCGCTCGCGAGGTAGTCGAACAGGTGGCGCTGGCTGCGCAGGGCCGGCAGCGCGCTGCGGGTGGCGGCATCCAGGCTCAGCCGGATGCCGGCCGGCCAGCCCTGCATGCGCTCGATCAGCGGCTGCACGGCGGCGGGCTCGGCGCCGCGCCGGCTGGCCAGCGCCTGCACCTCGTCCGCCTCGAAGCCCAGGTCGGGCTGGCGCAGCTCGACGAGTTCACCCTGGGCCCGCAGCCGGGCCAGCGACAGCGGCGGGTCGGTGCGGCTCGCGAGCAGCAGCGTCCACGGCGCCGGCAGGTGCTCGAGCAGCAGGTCGAGCAGCTCGAAGATGCGTGCATCGGCGATGCGGTGCGCATCGTCCAGCACGATCAGGCCGCGCCGCAGGTCGGCGCCGCCGAGCGCGCTCAGCAGCTCGTCGGCGATGCGGCGCAGGCCGCGCGGCTGCTGCTCCAGCGTGGCCAGCGCCTGCGGCGAGATGCGCCACGGCAGGTCGTGCGGCTCCATCGCGGCGACCAGGCAGGCGATGAAGCGCGCCAGGTCGTCGTCATCGTCGGCCGAGATCCACGCGAGCGCGGTGTCGCCGGCCTGCTCGATCGACGCCAGCAGCTGGCCCATCAACGCGGTCTTGCCGAAGCCTGCCGGCGCGCTGAGCAGCATCAGCCGCGCCTGGCCGACCGCCGAGGCCAGCGGCCCTTCGAGCCGCGGACGTGCCAGGTGCTCGCCGCGCGGGCGCGGGGGCTGGATCTTGGTCAGCGCGAAGGGCAGGGCGTGCATGGGCGAATCCCGGATCGGCGTCCGGGCTACGTCATGCGACGGCGACCGGGATCTTGCCGATCTTCGCCTGCCATTCCTTCGGGCCGGTGGTGTGCACCGAGGTGCCTTCGGAATCGACGGCCACCGTCACCGGCATGTCGCTGATCTCGAACTCGTAGATCGCCTCCATGCCCAGGTCGGCGAAGCCGACGACCTCGGCCTTGCGGATCGCCTTCGAGACCAGGTAGGCCGCGCCGCCCACCGCCATCAGGTAGGCCGACTTGTGCTTCTTGATCGCGTCGATGCCGGTCGGTCCGCGCTCGGCCTTGCCGATCATGCCGATCAGGCCGGTCTGCGCCAGCATCATCTCGGTGAACTTGTCCATGCGCGTGGCCGTGGTCGGGCCGGCCGGGCCCATCACCTCGTCGCGCACCGGGTCGACCGGGCCGACGTAGTAGATGACGCGGTTGGTGAAGTCCACCGGCAGCTTCTCGCCCTTGGCCAGCATGTCTTGAATGCGCTTGTGCGCGGCATCGCGGCCGGTGAGCATCTTGCCGTTCAGCAGCAGCGTCTCGCCGGGCTTCCAGCTCGCCACCTCTTCGCGCGTCAGCGTGTCGAGGTTGACGCGGCGGCTCTTGTTGTAGTCGGGCGCCCACTTGACGTCGGGCCACAGGTCCAGGCTCGGGGCTTCGAGGAAGGCCGGGCCCGAGCCGTCGAGCACGAAGTGCGCGTGGCGCGTCGCGGCGCAGTTCGGGATCATCGCGACCGGCTTGCTGGCCGCGTGCGTCGGGTAGGTGGCGATCTTCACGTCGAGCACGGTGGTCAGGCCGCCCAGGCCCTGCGCGCCGATGCCCAGCGCGTTGATCTTGTCGCACAGCTCGATGCGCAGCTCCTCGAGCTTGTTCTGCGGGCCGCGCGCTTTCAGCTCGTACATGTCGATGTCCTGCATCAGCGATTCCTTGGCCAGCAGCATCGCCTTCTCGGCCGTGCCGCCGATGCCGATGCCCAGCATGCCCGGCGGGCACCAGCCGGCGCCCATCGTCGGCACCGTCTTGAGCACCCAGTCGACCAAGCTGTCGCTCGGGTTCATCATCACGAACTTGCTCTTGTTCTCGCTGCCGCCGCCCTTGGCCGCGATCTGGATGTCGACCGTGTTGCCCGGCACCAGGCTCATGTGGATCACCGCCGGCGTGTTGTCCTTGGTGTTCTTGCGCTCGAAGTGCGGGTCGGCCACGATGCTCGCGCGCAGCTTGTTCTCGGGGTCGAGGTAGCCGCGGCGCACGCCTTCGTTGACGGCGTCTTCCACGCCGGCCGGGAAGCCCTCGAAGCGCACGTCCATGCCGATCTTCATGAAGACGTTGACGATGCCGGTGTCCTGGCAGATCGGGCGGCGCCCTTCGGCGCACATCTTCGAGTTGGTCAGGATCTGCGCGATCGCATCCTTGGCGGCCGGGCCCTGCTCGGTCTCGTAGGCGCGGGCCAGGTGGGCGATGTAGTCAGCCGGGTGGTAGTAGCTGATGTATTGCAATGCGGCGGCGACGCTGTCAACCAGGTCGGTGTAGCGGATCGAGGTCATGTGGCTATCCCGGAAAGTGGGCGGAACTGCGGAACTGCGGAACAATCCGCGCGGGTGGGCGTGGCTGGAAGCCGCGAATTTTACTGAACAGGGGAGATTCCATGCTGAACAGCATCCGGCGCTTCATCGCGTCCGAATCGGCCGGCGGCGTCGTGCTGGCACTGGCCGCTGTCGTCGCCTTGATCGTCAGCAACTCGCCGTGGCACGACGCCTACCAGCGCTTCGTCGGCCTGCCGGGCGAGGTGCGCGTCGGCGGCGACCTGCTGGTGCTGGCCAAGCCGTTGCTGCTGTGGGTGAACGACCTGTGGATGGCGGTGTTCTTCTTCCTGGTCGGGCTGGAGATCAAGCGCGAGCTGCTGGCCGGCGAGCTGGCCTCGGTGCGGCAGGCGCTGCTGCCGGCCGGCGCGGCCATCGGCGGCATGGCGGTGCCGGCCCTCATCTACGCGGCGATCAACCTGCGCGACCCGGTGGCGCTGCACGGCTGGGCCATCCCGGCCGCCACCGACATCGCGTTCGCGCTGGGCATCCTGATGCTGCTGGGCTCGCGCGTGCCGGCCTCGCTGAAGGTGTTCCTGACGGCGGTGGCCATCATCGACGACCTGGGCGCGATCGTCGTGATCGCGCTGTTCTACACCGCCGACGTGTCGCTCGCGATGCTGGGCGCCGCGCTGGCCGGCGGCGTCGTGCTGTTCCTGCTGAACCGCGGCCGGGTGAGGAGCGTCGGGCCGTACGTGGTGGTCGGGCTGGTGATCTGGGTCTGCGTGCTGAAGTCGGGCGTGCACGCGACGCTGGCCGGCGTGGCGACGGCGCTGGCGATCCCGTTGCGCGGCGGGGAAGAGGGGCACTCGCCGCTCGAAACCACCGAGCATGCGCTGCACCCGTGGGTGGCCTTCGCGGTGCTGCCGATGTTCGCGTTCGCCAATGCCGGCGTGTCGCTGCAGGGCGTGAGCTTCGCGACGCTGGCGCAGACGGTGCCGCTGGGCATTGCCGCCGGGCTGGTGCTGGGCAAGGCGATCGGCGTGTTCGGCGCGTCGTGGCTGCTGATCAAGCTGGCCGGCGCCGAGCTGCCGGCCGGTGCCGGCACGCGCCAGTTCTTCGGCGTGTGCGTGCTGTGCGGCGTCGGCTTCACGATGAGCCTGTTCATCGGCGCGCTGGCTTTCGAGGGCCGCGGCGGCGACTACGAGACCCAGGTCAAGCTGGGGGTGCTGTGCGGCTCGCTGGTGGCGGGCATCGCAGGCACGCTGTTGCTGCTCGGCAAGCGGTAGCCCGGATGCCAATCCGGGTGCGGCTGCGCTGAAATGCCCGGAATGTCTTCCGGGCTACGACTCAATGATCGCCTGCGCTCTTGGCCAGCAGCCGGTCGGTCATCGCGATCGCCATCGCCGACAGCAGGAAGGCGCAGTGGATCACCGTCTGCGCGATCAGCACGCGGTCGCTCAGCGCGTCGGCGTTGATGAACGTCTTCAGCAGGTGGATCGACGAGATGCCGATGATCGCGGTGGCCAGCTTCACCTTCAGCACCGAGGCATTGACATGGCTCAACCATTCGGGCTGGTCGGGGTGCCCTTCGAGGTTCATGCGCGACACGAAGGTCTCGTAGCCGCCGACAATCACCATGATCAGCAGGTTGGAGATCATCACCACGTCGATCAGGCCCAGCACCACCAGCATGATGGTGGTTTCGGTCAGCTTGGTGCCCTTGGCGGCCTCGCCGGTGACGCCGACCGCGGTGAATACCGCCTGCAGCGCGTTCTGGTTGCCGAACGCGGCCTCGATCAGGTGCACCAGCTCGACCCAGAAGTGGAACACGTACACCGCCTGCGCCAGGATCAACCCGAGGTACAGCGGCAGCTGCAGCCAACGGCTCATGAAGATGAGGTTGGGCAAGGGGCGCAGCTTGCTGTTGCTGTGGTCGGGAATCTGGGTCATGGGGGTGTGCAGGGATAGTCCGGTTGCCGGAAATTGTGCATTACGGCAAGACGGAAAACGGAGGCCGCAAGTGCTTTTCTGGTCGTTTGCTGGAGGACTGCCCTTCGCACGCGAAAGACGTCATAGCTGATCAGCAGGCCTAGCGGAGGCTAGAGAGCTGCCGCCTCTACCTCGATACCCACCGCCTTGGCGAACTGACGGCCGAATGCGGTACGTCGGATCAATCCCTTGCCAAAATCGATCGCCTTCCCGGCCGCCTCACACTGTGCTTTCAAGCGTAGATACTCTGGCCTCGTCTTGACCCAGCTATATGCGTTGGGATCCGTTAGGAAAATGTGGTCGTACTCCACTTCAAAGAGACCGAGCCGGGTCCAGTTGTCGACCATCGCTGCGTGGTCGGCAAGCTCGGCAGGCGTCCCAGTTTCGGTGTGAGTGAACGAAATCAAATGTGACAGCAGGACGCGATGCCCCACCGGAACTTGGCGCTGGCGAAGTTCCACCGCAGCATAGGGGACTTCTCCTTGCAGCAAATTCCGGAGCACCGACGCCTCGTCAGGTGAAAGTTGACGGATGATCTCGACGAAGGCGGGATGGGCGAGCGACGCCTTTGACGAGGCCATGGATGTAGCCATGAGGTTCAAATACATCGCCTTAAGATCGGGTTCGTCATGAGCGAAGGCTAGCGCTTGCAACGCAGGCCCGACAAGAGACGCTCTCGGCTCGATGATTTCTTCGGCGGGAATGCTTGAGGCAACGCTCAGCAGGTCATTTGAGAAGTGCTCTTCGAAGTACTTCTTCGCTTTCTCGACGCCGAAGTTCATCGCTGCAAGCGGCAGCAAAGCTACGTTGATGGTTCTTGTTATCGTGAGCGCTGTCTTTGCGAGGTTTGCCCCAGCTTCCTTCACGTCAGGGTGATCGCCGGCGGTCTTCATCAGCGCGGCGACTACCTCGACACCTGTCTTTACGTCGCTCAGTGGTCCTTCGGTGCTCATGCAAGATCCTCCCGGGACGTAGTCTGCCGCCGAAATTCGTAGTTGACTACTGGAAAGCGGCGCATTGCGGCAAGCCGGAAACCGTGCATGCCACTCACGCGCGCTGAACACGAGTGAGCATCTCTGCTAGCTCGACGGGAACGACACCTAGCACGTCATACTTTCGAATCAAATACTCTCGATCCCACTTCACACCGAGCCTTTGGCGCAGCGGATTGAACATCTTCTTCATATCGCATCGCAACAGCCACGCTGGAAGCGATACTGCTGCGCCACCTACATAGCGCACTTCGGTGGGCTCTGACTCGCCGTGCTCGGTCCGCTCTTCTTCATAGATCTTGACCATCGCGTTAGCGATCTGCTGCAGCGTTGGGTCGGGAAGCGCCGCTATCGACTTTGACTTTTGATGATCGATATCCGGCATAAGCACTGGCCGCCCCGCTGCATTCTCATCCAGCAACAGCGCGAAGATGAAGATCGGATCAAACAGATAGGACTCAAGGTGCCGCCGTGAGCCGGTGTGGACGCGACCACCAGGCGGCGCGTCTTCATCGCGGTCAACAATGCCGGCAACCTGCGTAGTCTCGATGGCACCAACCCATTGCAAGACCATCTGCTTTCCCCCGCCTCCACGCCCCTTGCTCGCTGGAATGAAACTGAGCGAGCGCTTCGCATCAAAGCCTTCGACTGCCCTGCCTCGACTAACGATTGCCTGTACGGCTGTGAAGAAGGCGACATCATCTGCATCTTCGACAAACACTACTTTTGTGTGCGTCCCAACTGTTACCAAACCAGATGTAAGCTGCGCGACGGCCTCCCACCGGTCTGCAACCGGCCTGATTCGTGGGGCGTCAGCGCTCATGGAGAAGAGTTCACCTTCTAAGGTCAACGCGACAGTCGAAGGTGAGTGAGTCGTTGCGATGACTCGCATACCGCGCCGTTCGACAAGCTCGGTTCGGATAACTCGAAGGAACATGCTCGTGAGGGCTGGATGCAGGTGCGCATCAGGCTCGTCCAGCAAGAGAAGGGCTGCCCGTGAATTCAATGCTGACTGGGAAAAGAAATAGGACCAGATCGCAGCTAGGAAGATTACTCTTTCGCCCGCCGATAGCGAACTTGGTGATATGGATACGCCCGTTCCCAGGTGCTTGAGCATAAGCCTGTAATTCGCATTGAATGCCTGTGTCCATGACGCCTCAGGGACATCCGGTTCAACCATTTGGTATGGGAGTCCGGCCTCTTTCAGGACATCACTGACCGCGGTCCACGGAAACACGCCCAACCTTTCAGCGATCTCATCAACTGCCATGCGCTGTTGACGCAGGTGGTGGATTCGCGCCGCATAGCTAACGAACAGCAACGGGATCGCGGCTGACATTGACGCAGGGTTCGTCGCCCCATCCTTCATCAGGACGAAGTTCGGCGGAAGGGCGGCATCGAACATTGCCCTATCGAAGTCATTGCGACGAACCCCTGTTTCGCGCGTTAAGGTGTTCCATAGAGGCTCCCATGCAAGACTGTTCGGGGCGGGCATTGCTGGATCCCCTTGAACTACCCGAGCATTCCATGCCTCAGCTGCCTGTTCGTGCACCTGCTGGACGGATGCGCTGGCGTCAGCCACGTCCCAGTAGCTCCGCAGCATGACTGTGCTCTGAGCATCCAGTCTCTCCGAGCAATCCACCCTTGCCTTGAATGGCTCCGTGGTGGCGTATGTTCGGTGGTACGCGTCTGGCGATGGAGGGACTACGCCGGCCGAGCGCGCGAGAAGCTCAAGCAACTGCGTCTTGCCGCTACCGTTCGCGCCCGTGATCACCGCAAATCTTGGGATGTCTAGCCACTCAAAGGCCAAGATCGATTTGTACGCCCCTGCGACCAACTTGATGTCCATGTACGCTCCCTCCCAGCGCCGGCCAACCACCAGAGGATAGCTGGCAATAAGACAAAGTCGACGATCCCCGCACCGCGCCGCAGCCTACAAGCTGCGCAGCCTTTCGCATGCGAAAGGTGTCTTCGCAGGCCCAGGGGTCGATAGGCTTGTAGCCGCGTCGCTGATGCTGTACAAGCATACAGTATGGGGGAGGTGGCTTATTGGCGCTGGTGCACCTGGAACCTTCAGTGCACCAAGAAGACCGCGACCGCGCACCACATGGACGAGGCGACTGCCTTGTCGCGGCACCCTGAGCACTACGGCAAGGCGGAAACTTGCCGTGCTGCCGACTATTCTGACCGGTCATTGGCAAGAAACCCCGCACTTCCAACGGCCGCATCAAGCCGAGAGCCCCGTTTCGCGGCACAAAGATCAGCCGTCAGCGTCAGTTGAAGTGGCTAGATTCGTCTTGGCATCCGGTACCACCAAAGTGCGCGCCCATGCTACCTTTCTGTCTGGGGGGCGAAAGCAGCATGACGAAAAAGCGCAGTTTCTATCTGCCTGTCCTGGTGGTGGCAGTCAGCGCAGCCACCGCACTCTGGGCAATCTGGCTGCTTTGGGGCATGCATTGGGCTCGCTCAGCAATTGCCCATATGCTTCCAGCGCAAGCCGCATCCGCCATACAAGGCGGCGATGCGTTCACGCAGCTCGGGCAAGCGGGAGACTCGTTCGGAGCAGTGAACGCTCTATTCGCCGCTCTAGCGGGCGCGGCAGTGCTGTGGGCAGGATACGTGCAAGCAAAGACCGTCCACCAAGCGCAAGACGCCCAGGAGAGAGCTGAAGCTGCCTACGACGACGAACGTCAGGCACGCGAGAAGCAAGCACTGGAAAGCACGCTGTTTCAGATGCTGAACCTTACGCGAGACTTGACCAACTCCATTAACGCCGTTCGCGGCTCAGAAGAAACCGTCGTGCCGGACAAACGGAGCGGTTCTCCTGCACTTGATTCGCTAGCTTGGTCCCTGTATTCATTCATAGGAACGCATCCAGGCGGCGCGCTGGATCAAGCCTGCAAGCTGGCAATGGCCTATGAGGTGATCATCTACGACGAGCAGCCTTCAAGACTCGGGCCTTACTTTCGCCTTCTCTATCAGATGTTCAAGTTCATCGACGAGTCCAATTTTGACCGGACGACCAAGGCGCGCTATGCCAACATCGTGCGAGGCCAGATAAGTGACGCCGCTGTCTTCTTGCTTGCGGCCAACGGCATGACAGAGAAGGGCCACAAGTTCATCCGCTACATCCAAACTTATGGCTTGCTGGAGCACATGCACACCAAATATCGGACGCGATTCGACCCAGCTTTGAAGCTCGCGTACAGAGGAACAGCCTTCCTTGGAAGTGAGGGCCGAGCGAACCACAAGGACAGGGATGAGATCACAGCGCTACACGAAGAGGACTACTTCGTGCACGACCAAAACATGCGGGAGACGATGGAGACCACCAAGGAATTGAACAACCGTTTGGCCCAACAGCTCAAGGCTATGAGAGACAACTAAGGCGACGGACGCCGAATCACACCAGCGAGCCTCCGGGCATTTTTTGCGACACCGAGAGATGCAGAAAGACCCACCTTGTCGGCGAGGCGTTGGCATCAAGCGTTGTCGCCGTGGCATCAGAGGGAGCTGATGGCTGGAACGCAGTCAAGCACGAACACCGATCCAAATGGAAAGGCCCCAGCGGTTCTCGGTGTCGCCGGTGATCTTCACATTGAGGAACTTCACACGCGCTGCTTGCAGCGCTTTCATGAGCCGCTCCTTCTCCGCACTGTCTTCCCCAGCCACTTCGATGCCGACGGTGCTATTCGTCATTCCACCGTACCACTGAACATCAAGGCCGCCCAGTCTCAGCGCCGCGCAAATCTGTTCGTGGAAGGCACGTGGCTCCGCCTCATGTCGGTTGTGTGCCACCCACACCTTAAATGCTGGTCCAGCCTTCAACGCATCGGCAATAGTGGCCTGCTGCTTCACAGTGAGTGACCGCGGCTGTACGGCTTCCATCAAACGATTGCTCGCGATCCGACTCACAATCGGTGCCACTGCGGCCAGGCATCCCGCAACAATCGCGGTCTTGGTCCAACCGGCACCGCCTGCAATGGCGGCGACCGCGCCCGAAACGACCGCAGTTCCGAAAGCAACGCGGTCAAGAACATCGATCACAGCCATAGACTGGTCCCAGGTTGGTCTCCAGGGGCAACATTTGACCATGCTCGCTTCGCATGCGAAAAGGACATGACGTTGCTGCCTATGGCAAGGTGGCAAACGAGTTGCTCGCACGCTTTTCCGGCGCTCCGCCGTCGCAGACACGCAGTGATAGTCCGGCACGCCGGACCGATGACACGCCAGCGCCGACGCGTCTCGCAATCTCCGCCCAGGCCAGTCCCTTTGCGCGCAGCTTGCATACGTCTTCCGCCGAGATCGTCGGCGGACGACCGAAGCGGACACCGCGCTCCCTTGCGGCGGCTCGACCCGCCATGCAGCGCTCACGAATCATCGCCCGCTCAAACTGCGCGAAGGCACCAAGCAAGTGCAGCAGCAGCTCGCCGGCTGGCGTTTCCGTCTCCATCGGTTCAGTCAACGACCTGAAGGCCGCACCAGCCCCGCGAATCACACGCAGGATGCGCAGTAGGTCGGAAAGGCTTCTGGCCAGGCGGTCCATCTTGTAGACCACCAAAACATCGCCCGGCCGCAACTTCGACAGCAGATCATCAAGCAGTGGCCTTGCGCCGCCCGCTGAACGCTTCTCTTCGATGACCTTCCTGACGCCTGCTTTGGCAAAAGCTGCACGCTGTAGCGCTGTGTCCTGTTGCAGGGTCGACACTCTCGCATAGCCGTATCTCATGGCTGTTCTTCGTATCCGCATCACGTAGCTGCCCGGAACGCTGTTTCGCATGCGAAACGCGCCTCCTCCCGGGCTGGCTCAAAATGTAAAGAATATTTACAACGCGCGATGGTCGTGCGAATTGGCCCAGCTTGATCGTCGGATAAGCAAGGCATCTCCCACGCTGAACAGTCTTGACCTGGCTTGGTCAGGCTCCGTCGTGCCAGGGCTTCGAGGAGGCACCATCCGTCAACGAAGTGACGAAGCACGCAATGACGCATATCGCGCCTTCGATCAGAAGCACGGCCCCGACGACAGTCGACCAGGGCAGCGAACGAGACAGCACGTATGCACCAAGCCCGATGATTGCTTGCCCGACAACGAACAACGCTGCGCCCAATTTCACCCCCCTGTTTTATAAAAGCAGCGGTATACATCAGAAGGCGTCTCCCTCCCTGAACGGTCGTGACCGGGCTCTATGGCTTTGCCACCAAGCCCTGCGGTCTTGTCCCATGCGGGTAACGATCCCTGACGCAGCGTGCCAACGCCAAACGTCTGCCACACGTCGCGGTTCGGTGTACCGCAGGGCGCGTCCCGGCATCAACCCCAAGCCCTTCGGGTTCGCCCCGTGCACTGCTCGCTCGTGTCGCACTCCGTGCGCCCTGTAGGCCAAACGGACGGTGCGAAGGGTTGACCCCGTGCCGTCCCTGCTGTGCAACGTCTGTACGACGTATGGCCACCCCCACCGGGGGCCGGTCATATCCCACTCAACACAGGAGCACGCACCATGATTCAAGCAGTCCACTACATCGGCGAACCCGCAACGCTGCCGATCATTGCCATCAAGACCGAGGCACAGATTCGCACGCGAAACGGCTTCGACGAGGAGAGCCTGACGGAGCTGGCCAACAGCATTCGCGAAGTCGGCATCCTTGAACCGCTGATCGTTCGGCGCGATCCGACCGACGACGCACAGCACATCGTGATTGCCGGCGAACGGCGCCTGCTGGCCGCGTCGATGGCCGGCCTGGCTGAAGTGCCGGTGCTGATCCGCGCGGCGGACGAGGCCCAGGCCGCGACGTTGCAGGCCATCGAGAATCTGCAGCGCGAGAATCTCGGCCTGGCTGACACTGCAGACGGCGTCGCAGCGCTGCTGACGCACTACAAGACCCCCAAGGCCGTCGCCAAGGCGCTGGGCAAGTCGCCGGCGTGGGTGAGCAAGCATCTCGCCATCACGAAGCTGTCTGACTGGACCCGGAACCTGCTGGCGAACGGCTGCAACGATGCCGAGATCCTGCTCGGCATCGACCAGATCGCCCGCATCAGCGTGCAACGAGGCCACCCGAAGAAGGAAGAGGCGGGGGTCGCGTCCACGATCTTGGCTAAGGGCTTGGAAGAGGGCACGACGACCAGGCAGAAGGTCCGCGAGACGCTGCAGGACCTGAAGGCACCGAAGGCGCAGCCGCGTGCGACAGATGACGACGAAGGCGAGGACGACGGCGAGAGCGGTGACGGCGACAGCTCCGAAGGAACGAGCAAGGGCACGAACCGCGAGATCTTCGGAAAGCTGGAACTCGCGCAAGAAGTTGCCGCGGAGATCCTGTCGGCGCTGGAGTACGCGCAAGCGCACAAGCCATCGAGCCGTCCGAAGGATGCGACGATCGAGCACGTTCGGGAGTTCATCGCCAAGACCTGGGCGTGACCGCTCCGCACGCGAAACCTACTGGCGGCGAGTGGACACCGACATGTCGCCCGCAGGTTCACGCGATGGAGGTGCGGGGCGCGTACCGCCCAACGACATCGCGGCGAATGGCGTATCGGCCTGCAGTTCACGCTCGGGCCGCATGCGTTCCAAGCGGGCTTCGGACACACGCCCCTCGGCTTCCAGAGGCCAGGACGTGGCCAGCTCGCTCCACTCACCGAGCGTCAGGCGCACGCTGCCTTCGCTCAGAACGACGGATACACCCAGGTCCCGCAAGGCATCGAGGGTTAGCCGTTCCATCACGTGCGTATTGCCGTCGACCCACTCGATATAGCCGGACGTGCGGCGTCCCATGGAGATCAACCCCGCCAGGCGGATGCGCGCTTTGCCCGATAGATCGGCGAACCGTCGCTCTTGAACCGATCGCGCGTCGGGCTTCGCGGGGACCGGTGCCGCCGTGGCTGCAGGGCCAGGTGCGGACGCGCCCGCCATCACCGCAGGGCGACGCTCAACGGCGGCAGGAGCGGTCGCAGGGACAGGCTGCGGGTGGAAGAACGCCCAGGCCTTGAACCCGCCCCACACAGCCAGGGCAATCACGACCGGTACGCCGTAGCGGAAACCGGCATTGTTCAAGATCATCGCGCGACCGTCCTTGTAGTCGCCCGTGTTGATCTCATCGCTGGTGTGGCTCTTGTACGTGCCGAAGAACTTCGGGTCGTACTTGTGCACCTCGGTGCCGACCTTCACGTAGTCGTCGCCGCCCTTGTGCTTCCAGGTCGTCACGCTGTACGACTTCGCGGCACCGATGCCCGACAGCTTCAGGAACGCCAGCTTGATTTCGATGCGCCGACGCCAGAGCGAGTGCACGTCGCGATAGTCCTGGCCCATCAGTACGATGTCCATGCCGCGGTGCCGGTGCTCGGTGACGAACTCCGTCATGTCCTTCGACATGCGTTCCTTGTTGCCCCAGAAGTTCTGCGCCTCATCGAACACGTGCAGGGCGTTGTCCTTGACGTGATCGAGCACCGAGGCGCACTGTTCCCTCGTCAACGGAGTGAGCAGCTCGCGACAGCGATCCACCGAGATTTTCGCAAGCGAAGCGATGCGCTCGTGATCGAGGCCTTCGACGTAGGCGACAACGGCGCGCCCCTTCGCCAGGGCAGGGATGATGCGATAGCACAGAGCTTCGTAGCTCTTGCCCGAGCCGGGCAGGCCTTCGTGAAAAATGATCATGCGATCACCATTGAAAGAGAGTGACGACCTTGCGGACAAGGCGGAACAGGTAGGCGGCACCGAACATCGCGAACACCTGGGGAATGCCCAACGCGCTCACGAAGAACAGGATTCCGGGGTCCACCTGGGTGAAGACCGCCTGCAGGCCCCCGGTCATGAACGCCGGCACCGGCACGGCCGCCAACAGCGAGACGAGCGTGCCGAGCACCAAGTCGAGCAGGTGCACGACGATGTCGACGACGAAATCCCAGGCAGCCGAGAAGACCGCCTTCACCAGGCTGAACAGCCAGTCAGTGAATTGCTTAAGCACGGTGGCTACTCCATGGCAGTGCGAAACGCGAACCACGCGCCCACGCACAAGAGAACGGCCTTCATGACCCCAAACGCAGCGATCGCGAACGACGCGCAGAACACGTTGAAGTCCACGTGCGCGTTCAGCCACGGAATCGACCAGGCCCAGCTCGGGCAACTGCCTGCGACCGACAGCGTGAAGAAGTTGCCGACAGCCAGGCCGACACCGGATGCGAGGAACGCGTTGCGTGCGTCACCGATGGCATCGGAGACCGTGCGCGTACCTGGGGTGCGGATGCTCCCGGGTGCGGTCGGGTTGCCGCCACACCCTTCAGAGGCCGGATTGCTCGTGCACGGGTTCTCCTCCCCGGGGTCACCCTCTTCGCCATTGGAGGAGCCAGGGGTGACACCAGAAGACGAACCAGGACCCGACCCCGTCGTAGTCGTCGTACTCGTCGAGTGCCCATCCGGGTAGTTGTTTGTGACCGTCGTCGTCGTGGACGAACCGCCACCGCTGTAGTTCGTCGTGTTTGTCGTCGTCGTGGTCGTACTGCCGTCCGGGTTCGATGACGTCGAGGTGCTGCCTGTCGACGTCGTCGGCGATGTCGGCGCGGTTCCCGGCGGACCGCTCGTTGTCGGGCTCCCGTTCGGCGCCGTTGTCGGCGTACCGGCCGGACCCGTCGTGGCGCACCTGGGCTTACCGTTGACAGTGCCCATGACCTGGCCGGGACCGCAGGAGTCAGGCGGCACACCGCCGAGCGGGTCACCAGCGCTGTTCGGCGCCGAGCATTGATTGCCGGTCTTGATGTACGACCCGCGTGCGTAGAAGTGCTTCACGCCACCAGTCAGGGCAGATCCTGCGGGCGACGTACCGTCAAAGACCGACTCGCAGCCGGCCCGGCATTGAATGATGAGCGGCGAAGCCGCGGAGTTGGTGCCGATGTCGAAGTACCCATTGGAGACAACGTCATTGGCGTTGCACGTCACGGTAATCAGCGTGATCGTCGCAGTCCAGATCCCGTTATCGACGTACGGCGGGAACGGACCGCAGGTAGTTCCGTCGTAAGAGCCAGTCCAGGGCGCGTCGCAAAGAGCATTACGGTGCCCCGAGCACTGGGCCGCGCCCGCAACGGTCGGCGTGGCGCAGTTCCCGTCAACGAGTGGGAACTTCCATGGCACCGGGTGCAGCGCGTCGTTCTGCTTCAGCTTTGCGATGATGCACGCAGCTGCTTCCGCCGGCGAGCTGAAGACCTGTCCGGCACAGTACTGGCTCACTGCGTAGGCGACGCCTTCCCCAGCACGTGCGCTTGACACCCAGGCGCACGCGATGCACAGGGCCGACACGAAGAGGAAGTGGAACCCCCTACGCATGAGCAAACCCCATGACTGCCGCCATGCCGCAGATCACGCCTGCGAAAGCGAAGAAGATCATCCACATGTGAAGCCCCGAAGGTGAAGGGAAGAACGCCCCCGACTCTCCCGAGCCAGGGGCAGGCCGCTATCAGCGACCGACCATGCCGATCACGCGCTTGGCGCCCCAGCGCACGACGCCCGGGACGATCATCAGCGCCGCGATTGCCAGGATGGCCGTCGCCACGGACGAGAAGTCCACGGCCGCGGTCAAGGTCGTGTAGTCCGGGGCTGCGGCATTCGCAGCGCCGGCAGCGGCCAGGACACCAGCGACCAGCAGGCCGCGTTGAAATTGCTTCGTCATCTCAGTTCCTTTTCACAAAGTTGACGACCGTACCGGCTGCCCACGAGATGAGGTAACAGCCGACCACCATTGAGAAACCCCACGCCCATACGGTCGTCGCATCGGCTGGCGCGGGGAAGGAAATTCCAGAGAGAGCAGACAGCTCGGAGCCGGGCACGAGAACCACCGCGCACGTTCCGAGGTCTGCCGGTTGCGTCGGCGCTGGTGCGATGACCTGCGCTCCGCTTTCAAGCGTCACGATGTCTGCGCAGATCACAGCGGCGCCCCTTGTTTCGCGTGCGAAATCACTGGCCGCCCTCGTCGAGGTCGATCGTGATCGCGCTGCCGCGGTCGAAGTGGTCTTCGATGAGCTGCGCCACCTGTTCTTCTTCCTCCACGATGCCGAATTGCATCGCCGTCAGCAGGGACGGAGTCCAGTCCACGTCGCCGGTCACCGGCGATGCGTGGATGAACTTGAACGTCCTTGCGGACTGGATCAGGTAGCGCGCCATGTCAGCCCGCCTTGACGTTCGCCACGGGCTTCACACCGCGAACGACGGTCTTCTGTGCCTTGCCGCTGGAGACGATCTCCATCTCGACGTCCGCGATGAACGGGAAGGTCAGGTGGCGGTACTTGTCGAACTCGGCGGCCACGCCGAAGCTGTACTCGGCCGACGCGAAGCCCTTGCCCTTCGTGTCGTCGAGCGCGGTTTCGACGTAGACCTTTGTCGAGTCGTACGACGTGCCGTTTTCCATCACGCCCTTGCTGGGCTTCATGCCGGTGACCTTGACCTGCGAAACGAACTTCATTGCTGTTGCCTTTCATGCCCCGATGACGACGGCGCAGAGTCCGGGGCGAACGACGCTGCGACTTTGGAAAATGCTTGCTGGACGGCGTCCCTTGAGAAGCCCTTGAGCCGGTTCGGCACGCGCTCGCGATGCTTCGTGACCAGGTCGGCGATGAGGTCGCCACCGAAGTCCCACATGGCGACGAGCGAGGGCAGGCATGCGCGCTCAGCGTTGCGAACGACACGCGTCACTGCAGCCTCTGCGGTTGCATCACGCAGCTTCTGACCGGCAGGAATGGACTGCGGATCGGCGCGGACCTGAAGGCGCTGCAGAAGCGCCTCGGTGAACTCGTAGGCGCCAGCGAAGAAGTCGGCCGGCCTGGTGAGAACGTCGAGGTCGAGAATGCGCGCGTTGTTGCGCAGTTCCAGCTCGTAGCGAATCCAGGGGTCGTTCGCCTCAGGGCCAAAGAGCTGATCGCCTTTCTCGTACGCGCGGAACATCTTCCCCGTCTCACGCTTACCGACGTACTGCGTGCGGCTGTGCCCGCTGATCCACGAGCCCGCCTGCGATTCCTTCGGGCGCTGGCCTCGCACGTCAAACAGCCCGTAGAGGTACGCGTTGACCACCTCGGTGATCTCATCGCCGGTGAACACGTCGACAGCCAGGTCGACGCGGGTGATCCATCCACCATTGGCCGCGATGAAGTCGCGCACCCGCTGCCATTTCGCGGGCGAAACGTAGAGGCAGGCCTCACCGTGCAGGTTCACGTGAACGGTGCCGGCCTGGTTCGCCGACTTCGAGCCAGCCAGGCAGTGACCGACCACCGCGCCTTCGTACATGAGCGGGCACCGTGCGGCGTAGTAGTCCATGCCTCTGTCTTCCGGCTGCCCGACCTCGAAAACCTCGAGGAGTTCGGCCACACGCGAGGCACACGACTTCGACAGGGCAAGCGCGCCCGTATAGTCGAGCGACGCATCAGCGATGCGGGCGGCCAATGCGACCTCCCGGCCGTGCTTGTCCATCGCGGCCAGCTCGGCCATGACAGGGCAGGGCATCGGCTCGGCTCGCACGACAGCGTCAAGCGGCAACGTGAACCGCAACCAGTCAATGCGCACACGCTGCTGAGTCTCTTGGTACGCCTGCTCCAGCGTCCAGCGAACTCGCTGGCCTGCAAGGATCGGTGCAGCTGCTACCCGGTTGCCCTTGGTCATGCTGCTACCCCCGTATTACCGTGGGGGGCTTTTGAAGCCGCGCCGGAGCGTGCGGCCTGGCGGCCGCACGCAACCGGCGTGGCCTCACAGATGCAACGACCATCGACACCCGAACAGGCGCGAACTTGGGTATGGGCGCACCAGGTCACGCCGAGCTGCGTGCGCACCTGGAAGAAGTCCACCGTTGATCCACCTTCGGCCGGAGCTGCATCGAGCACCACGCCGCAAAGCACTTCGCCGCGCTTGCGAATCTGGACGTGCGTCGGGAGCGGCTGGCGCACAGACTCGGCTCGCTTGCACATGCCGGCGAAGGCATCGAACGTCAAAGCAACAGGCCGCGCGCTCATGCCTGGACCTGCTCGCCAGCGATCAGCCCCGTGGCCAGGCGGCGGCACTCGTCCTCGACCTGGTCGACGTAGGCCGTCGACGAGCCATCAGCCAAGCTCGCGGCCAACAGCTTGCGAAATGACGCCAAGCGCCGCGCGTCGAAGGAAGCTTTCGCAGGCGGACGCTTCACAGCTTGTCCGCGACTCCCACCCTGATGTACATTGCGTTCCACGGTTTCAACCATGTTGTTTTCAATTCGTGAATTAAACTTCACGAAATGAAAACTGCGCAAATGAGGTTTCGCTATGCTTACTTTGTCAACGATAGTTGAGGTCTATAAGCTTCGCCACGGCTTGAAGGACGACAAAGCAGTGGCTGCAAAGCTCGGCATCTCGACGTCGACACTGTCAAACTACAAGTCAGGTGTTCGCCGATTTCCTGATCGGCTGATCGTTGAGCTTGCCGAAGGAACCGAACTCAACACCAGCGAAGTTCTCGCTGCAGTGCACCTCAACTGGAAGAACACGGATGAGGTAGACAGACCGTTCTGGCTACAGCGCGCAAGCGATGCGAAGAACATCGTCTTCTCTGCGAGCAACGCTGTTCGCAACTTGTAGTTGGCGGACCATCCGGACAAGACCCGGCACCGCCGTCAGTCGTTCGTAAGAGCAGCTGTCTATCGTGCGTGCAGAATTCGCAAACCCGCAGAAGGAGACAAGCATGAGTTCCAGCGAACACAAGGTCTACGCGCCGCCGGCCGAGCTGGCGAAGGCCGCCCACGTGTCCGGCATGGCGGCCTACGACAGGCTGTGCGCCGAGGCCGAGGCCGACTACGAAGGCTACTGGGCGCGCCTGGCGCGCGAGCTGGTCAGCTGGAAGACGCCGTTCACGAAGACGCTGGACAGCAGCCAGGCGCCGTTCTTCAAGTGGTTCGAGGACGGCACGCTGAACGTCTCGTACAACTGCCTGGACAAGCAGGTCGAGGCGGGCCTGGGCGACAAGGTGGCCATCATCTTCGAGGCCGACGACGGCAAGGTGACGCGCGTCACCTACCGCGAGCTGCTCGCGCGCACCTGCCGCATGGCCAATGCGCTGAAGTCGCAGGGCGTCCGCAAGGGCGACCGCGTCGTCATCTACATGTCGATGTCCGTCGAGGGCGTGGTCGCGATGCAGGCCTGCGCCCGCATCGGCGCGACGCATTCGGTGGTGTTCGGCGGCTTCTCGGCGCAAAGCCTGCGCGACCGCATCGAGGATGCCGGCGCGGTGATGGTGATCACCGCCGACGAACAGCTGCGCGGCGGCAAGCAGCTGCCGCTGAAGGCCATCGTCGACGACGCGATCGCGCTCGGCGGCTGCGAGAGCATCAAGAGCGTCATCGTCTACCAGCGCACCGGCGGCAAGATCGCGTTCGACGCGAAGCGCGACCGTTGGATGCACGAGCTGACCGATGCCCAGCCCACCACCTGCGAGCCCGAGTGGGTGGGCGCGGAACACCCGCTGTTCCTGCTGTACACCTCGGGCTCGACCGGCAAGCCCAAGGGCGTGCAGCACTCGACCGGCGGCTACCTGCTGCATGCGGCGCTGACGACGAAGTGGACCTTCGACCTGAAGCCCGACGACATCTTCTGGTGCACCGCCGACATCGGCTGGGTCACCGGCCACACCTACATCGCCTACGGGCCGCTCGCGCTGGGCGGTACCGAGATCGTCTTCGAGGGCGTGCCGACCTATCCGGACGCCGGGCGCTTCTGGCGCATGATCCAGGACCACAAGGTCTCGATCTTCTACACCGCGCCGACGGCGATCCGCTCGCTGATCAAGGCCGCCGAGAGCAACGATGCGGTGCACCCGCGCAACTACCGGCTGGGTTCGCTGCGCATCCTGGGTTCGGTGGGCGAGCCGATCAACCCGGCCGCATGGGAGTGGTACCACGAGCACATCGGCGGCGGCCGCTGCCCGATCGTCGACACCTTCTGGCAGACCGAGACCGGCGGCCACATGATCACGCCGCTGCCGGGCGCCACGCCGCTGGTGCCGGGCTCGTGCACGCTGCCGTTCCCGGGCATCATCGCCGCGGTGGTCGACGAGACCGGCAAGGACGTCCCGAACGGGCAGGGCGGCATCCTGGTGGTGAAGAAGCCGTGGCCGTCGATGATCCGCACGATCTACGGCGACCCGGAGCGCTTCAAGAAGAGCTACTACCCGGCCGATTTCCAGGGTCGCTACTACCTGGCCGGCGACGGCGCGATCCGCGACGAGAAGACAGGCTACTTCACGATCACCGGGCGCATCGACGACGTGCTGAACGTCAGCGGCCACCGCATGGGCACGATGGAGATCGAGTCGGCGCTGGTGGGCTGCACCGAGCTGGTGGCCGAGGCCGCGGTGGTCGGGCGTCCGGACGACACCACCGGCGAGGCGATCTGTGCCTTCGTGGTGCTGAAGCGCCCGCGCCCGACCGGCGACGAGGCGAAGGCGATCGCCAAGCAACTGCGCGACTGGGTCGGCAAGGAGATCGGGCCGATCGCCAAGCCGAAGGACATCCGCTTCGGCGACAACCTGCCGAAGACGCGCTCCGGCAAGATCATGCGGCGCCTGCTGCGTTCGGTGGCCAAGGGCGAGGCGGTGACCCAGGACACCAGCACGCTGGAGAACCCGGCCATCCTGGAGCAGCTGGGCCAGGCCTACTGATCCGGTTCGCACCAAGAAAAAGCCCCGCGTCGCGGGGCTTTTTTCATCTCAGTTGACGCAGATCACTTCAGCGTCAGGATCCACTGGACGAGTTGCTTGGCCTCGGCCTCCGAGACCTGCGTGTTGGCGGGCATCGGGACGGCACCCCAGACACCGGCGCCACCCTTGATGACCTTCTGCGACAGCTTGTCGACGGCGTCCTTCTGGCCGGCGTACTTGGCAGCGACCTCCTTGTAGGCCGGGCCGACGAGCTTCTTGTCGACGGCGTGGCAGGCCATGCAGTTCTTCTTCTGGGCCAGTTCGGGGTTGGCGAAGGCCGGTGCGGCTGCCACGGCGGACAGGGCGACGATCAGCGAAAGCAGCGACTTCATGATTTCCTTCCGAAGGGGTGGGGGCGATCGTGATTTACATTTCGATCACTGTGAGACACAACGAATTCTACGGGGCGCGGTTGACCGTTGCGTTGCGTAGGACAAGCTTCGAGGGCGAGGGCTGACCATGTATTTCGTCGTATTGGGCGTGTTGCTGCTGATCATGAAGGTCGCCGAGGTGGGGCCGGCCGCCGATTGGGGCTGGCTGGCGATCCTGTGGCCGTTCGGCGCGGCCGTCCTGTGGTGGATCTTCGCGGACAAGACCGGCTACACGAAACGGAAGGAAGTCGAGAAGATGGACGCGCGCGTCGCCAAGCGCCGCGAAGAGAGCCTCGCCCACCTGGGCATGGACAAGCGGGGCCGCCGCAAGAAGCGGAAGGTTTGAACGGGGCCCCCCAGGCGGCGCCGGTCGAAGCTCAGTCGATCTTGTCGAGAACAGCCCCCTGGCTCGCGCTGGCGGCGTTCTTGAAGAACTTGGCCATCACGCCGCGGGTATAGCGCGGCGCCGGAGCCTTCCAGGCGGCCCGCCGCTGCGCGAGCACCTCGTCGCCGACGTTCAGCTGCAGCGTCAGCGTGTGCGCATCGATGGTGATCGAATCGCCCTCGTGCACCAGCGCGATGTTGCCGCCGGCATAGGCCTCGGGCGCCACGTGCCCCACCACCATGCCCCAGGTGCCGCCCGAGAAGCGGCCGTCCGTCACCAGGCCGACCGATTCGCCCAGGCCCTGGCCGATCAGCGCGCCGGTCGGGGCCAGCATCTCCGGCATGCCGGGGCCGCCCTTCGGGCCCAGGTAGCGCAGCACCATCACGTCGCCGGCGACGATCTTGCGCGCCATGATGGCCGCGAGCGCCGACTGCTCGTCGTCGAACACCCGCGCCGGGCCGGTGATCACCGGGTTCTTCAGCCCGGTGATCTTGGCCACGCAGCCCTCGGGCGACAGGTTGCCCTTCAGGATCGCCAGGTGGCCCTCGGCATACATCGGCTTGTCGATGGTGCGGATCACGTCCTGGTCGGCGCGCGGCACGTCGGGCACGGCGGCCAGGTTCTCGGCCACCGTCTTGCCGGTGATCGTCATGCAGTCGCCGTGCAGCAGGCCGGCCTTCAGCAGCACCTTCATCACCTGCGGGATGCCGCCCGCGCGGTGCAGGTCGACCGCCAGGTACCTGCCCGAAGGCTTCAGGTCGCACAGCACCGGCACCTTGCGGCGCACGCGTTCGAAGTCGTCGATCGTCCAGTCGACGCCGGCTGCATGCGCGATCGCCAGGAAGTGCAGCACCGCGTTGGTCGAGCCGCCGGTCGCCATGATCACCGCCACCGCGTTCTCGATGGCCTTCTTCGTGACGATGTCGCGCGGCTTCAGGTCATTGCGCACCGCCTCGACCAGCGCCTTCGCGGCCGCCTTCGCGGTGTTGGCGGTCTCGTCGTGCGGGTTGGCCATCGTGCTGCTGTAGGGCAGGGCCATGCCCAGCGCCTCGAACGACGAGCTCATCGTGTTGGCGGTGTACATGCCGCCGCACGATCCGCTGCCGGGGATGGCGCGGCGCTCGATCTCGCAGAAATCCTGCTCGCTCATGTTGCCGGCGGTGAACTGGCCGACCGCCTCGAACACGCTGACGATGTTCAGGTCCTGGCCCTTGTAGCGGCCCGGCAGGATGGTGCCGCCATAGACGTAGATCGCCGGCACGTTGGCGCGCAGCATGCCCATCATGCCGCCGGGCATGTTCTTGTCGCAGCCGCCGACCACCAGCACGCCGTCCATCCACTGGCCGCCCACGCAGGTCTCGATGCAGTCGGCGATCACCTCGCGCGACACCAGGCTGTACTTCATGCCCTCGGTGCCCATCGCCATGCCGTCGCTGATGGTCGGCGTGCCGAAGATCTGCGCGTTGCCGCCGGCCTCCTCGATACCGGCCACCGCCGCGTCGGCCAGCTTCTGCAGGCCCGAGTTGCACGGCGTGATCGTCGAATGGCCGTTGGCCACGCCGATCATCGGCTTCTTGAAGTCGCCTTCCTCGTAGCCGAGCGCGTAGTACATGGACCGGTTGGGCGCGCGCGCGACGCCTTCGGTGATGTTCTTCGACCGGCGGTTGATGGGGGTGCTCATCGCGGGTGTCTCCTGGCAGGGGGCTCGGTGGGAAGCCGCCAGTATCGGCCGCGTGCAGAATGTCGTCCAATATATCCAGCGCCATCCATTGATATGCCTGCTGTATGAATGACGACTCCCGCGTGCCGCTGCCGGCGATCGAGCTGCGCGCCTGGCGCCAGTTCCTGGTGCTGGCCGACACGCTGCATTTCACGCAGGCGGCGCAGCGCCTGAACATGACGCAGCCGCCGCTGACGCTGGCGATCCGCCAGCTCGAGTCGCGCCTGGGCACGGCGCTGTTCGAGCGCACGCGCCGCCGCGTCGCGCTGACGCCGGCCGGGCAGGCCCTGGTGTCGCCGGTGCGGCAGCTGCTGCAGCAGGCCGCGGCGCTGGCCGACGTGGCGTCCGCGGCCGGCAGCGGCGCGGTCGGGCGGGTGCGGCTCGGCTTCGTGTCGACGGTCGGCTTCGGGCCCTTGCCGGGCTGGCTGCGCGATTTCCGGGTCGCGGAGCCGGGCATCAGCATCGTGCTGCGCGAGGCGACCACCGACGTGCAGCTGCTGGCGCTCGCGCAGGGCGAAGCCGATGCCGGCTTCGTGCTGCACGCGCCCGGCATCGCGCCCGGCAGCGGCCTGCAGCGCCTGTCTCTGGGCACCGAGCCGCTGGTGCTGGCCTTGCCGGACACCTCGCCGCTGGCCACGGCGCGCCGTCTCACGCCGCAGGCGCTGCTGGCCCAGCCGCTGATCATCTTCCCGCGCTCCATCGCGCCGTCGATCCACGATGCGGTGTTCGCGTTCTACCACCGGCATGGCGCGACGCCGGTGATCGGCCAGGAGGCGATCCAGATGCAGACCATCGTCAACCTGGTGTCGGCCGGCCTCGGCCTGGCCTGGGTGCCGGAGTCGGTGACGCAGCTGCAGCGCGCCGGCGTCGTGTACCGGCACTTGCCGCCGTCGCTGGCCGACAGCGCGCCGCGGTCCGAGACCAGCCTGGTGTGGCGCGGCGATGCCGGCCCGGTGGTCGAGCGTTTCGTGCGCTTCGTCGGCGCGTCGATGCCGGGCTGAGCGGCGGCTGAGGTATCGTTCGCCCCCATGCTTGTCCACCCGCATTTCAATCCCGTCGCCGTGCAGATCGGCCCGCTGGCCATCCACTGGTACGGCATCACCTACCTGGTCGCCTTCGGGCTGTTCCTGTGGCTGGCCTCGATCCGCGTGCGCCAGGCGCAGTTCGCGCAGGCCGGCTGGACGCGCCGCGACGTCGAGGACCTGCTGTTCTACGGCGTGATGGGCGTCGTGATCGGCGGCCGGCTCGGCTACGTGCTGTTCTACAAGCCCGGCTACTACGCCGCGCACCCGCTGGAGATCTTCGCGGTCTGGAAGGGCGGCATGGCCTTCCACGGCGGCCTGCTGGGCGTGATCGCCGCGATGGGGCTGTTCGCGCGGCTGCGCAAGCGCCCGTTCTGGCAGGTCACCGACCTGATCGCGCCCTGCGTGCCGACCGGCCTCGCGTCCGGGCGCATCGGCAACTTCATCAACGGCGAGCTGTGGGGCCGCTTCAGCGATCCCGACCTGCCCTGGGGCATGGTGTTCCCCGACTCCGGCAGCATGCTGCCGCGCCATCCGTCGCAGCTCTACCAGTTCGGCATGGAAGGGCTGCTGCTGTTCGGCGTCCTGTGGTGGTTCGCGCGCAAGCCGCGGCCGATGGGGCAGGTGTCGGGCGTCTTCCTGATCGGCTACGGCCTGTGCCGCTTCGTCGCCGAGTTCTTCCGCGAGCCGGATGCGTTCCTCGGGCTGCTGGCCTTGAACATGAGCATGGGCCAGTGGCTGTGCGTGCCGATGGTGCTGGCCGGCATCGTGCTGTGCGTCTGGTCGGCACGGCGCGGCCTGGGCAGCGACGGCAGCAAGGTGGCCGCATGAGGCAGGTCTTCTTCGATACCGAAACCACCGGCCTGAGCCCGGAGTCCGGCGACCGCATCATCGAGATCGGCTGCGTCGAGATGGTGAACCGGCGCTTGACCGGCAACAACAAGCACTTCTACGTCAACCCCGAGCGCTCGAGCCACGAGGACGCCGTCAAGATCCACGGGCTGACCGACGAGTTCCTGGCCGACAAGCCGCTGTTCTCGGCCATCGCCGACGAGCTGATGGACTACCTGTCGGGCGCCGAGATCATCATCCACAACGCAGGCTTCGACGTCGGCTTCATGAACGCCGAGTTGCGCCGGCTCGGCCGCCAGCCGTTCCCGGAGCACGTTTCGGGCGTCAGCGACAGCCTGCTGATGGCGCGCGAGATGTTCCCCGGCAAGTCGAACTCGCTGGACGCGCTGTGCAAGCGCCTGGAAGTCGACAACTCGAACCGCTCGCTGCACGGCGCGCTGCTCGACGCCGGGCTGCTTGCCGAGGTCTACATCCGCATGACGCGCGGGCAGAACTCGCTGGTGATCGATGCGGGCACCTCGTCGACGCAGGACATCGTCGTCGCGGCCATCGACCTGGCCTCGTTCGACCTGCCGGTGCTGCTGGCCGACGAGGATGAACTCGCGGCGCACGAGAAGCAGCTGGCCGACCTCGACAAGGCTTCCGGCGGCAAGACGGCATGGCGCCAGCTTGTGGCATAATCCAAGGCTTCGCAGCGATGCGAGGTTCTGCAACAGAGCCGAAAAATCGGGCGGTTAACTCAGTGGTAGAGTGCCACCTTCACACGGTGGAAGTCGCAGGTTCGAACCCTGCACCGCCCACCACCCGATCCAGAAGAAGGCAGCGTCCCGCGACACTGCCTTTTTTGCTTTTCGGACGGCTATAGTTCCCCGCGCAGCACGCCGTTTCCTTCACCTTGCGACCGGCCGGTCGCTCACGGTACCGAGGCCATGCCCCCGACCCCCATCCAACGGGCCAGAACCCTGGCCGTGCTGTACACGCTCGGCGTGGCCGCCGCCGCATCCGCCGGCCCGATCGAAGGCGACCTGTTCGGCTACAAGCTGGCCGCGCCCTACACGCCCGGCGAGGCCACGCTGCAGCGCACGCGCGTGTCGCCGATGGTCGAGATGCTGGTCGACAAGCCCGAGAAGGGCAGCGAGTTCAAGGCGATCGAACTGCTGGCCACGCCGAAGAGCCTGCTGCTGATCAGCGTGCACGGCGTCGCCGATTTCCCCGACGAGGCCCAGGCGCGCGCCTTTGCGGCGCGCCAGGCGGCCCAGGTCAACGCCGCCTATGGCGACAAGTGCCCGAAGAGTCCGTCGTTCATGAACGACGTGCTGAAGCTGGCCTGCCCGGGCGGCATCGAGCTGTCGGTGTCGTACTACCCGCCCGACGCGGCGCGCACCCAGCACAAGGTGCACCTGGGCCTGCGCCTGTCGCCCGACAGCGAAGGCGGACGCCGCCTGAACCGCCTGGCGGAACAGGAATCGACCACCCCGGCGGCTGCCGCGGCCAGCGATGTGGATTCGGCGCAACGCGGCGACGCCAAGCCCAGGTCCGACTCCCCGCCGATCAAATAGATCGAAATGGCGCCCGAAGCGCGTCCATCTTCGAAACCGCACAACTCGCCATCGCTTGATCTGGCCGGCTTTTGCCGTGCTGATTCGCCAATCGAATCAAGTACTTATCGCTAGCAAACTGCGGTTTTGTAGCGAGCGCCTACGAGTCTGTAACCAAGCCTGAAACGTGTTTGGCGTCGGATAAGTCCTACGCCAACCCATCGTGAAGTCCGATGGAAGGCGGGATCCCCCTATGCCACCCCCTCGAACAAGGGGGGTCTTGCTGCATTCCGACACTTGCAAAAACAAAAGCCCCTGATCTGACGCCTCGTAACAGGCGATACCCCCGGTCGTTCAATGATTCGTCCCAGCCGTCGAAACAGGGATGCCACGTATCGACGGGCGCAGGGATTGGCCCGGCGTTTAGGTTGGCTTAGGAGCTACGTAATGAGTTGGTTTCAGAAGGTGTTGGGCGCGTTCTGCGTGACGGCCGTGCTGGCCGGATGCGGCGGGTCTTCGACGGATCAGGAAACGACGGATGCGGCCGCGGGCGGCACGTCCGAATCGGCGCAGGCCTTGATCGGTACGCGCTACACGCTGACGGTGTCGGGCCAGGCCGGCGGCCTGATCGGCACGCAGCCCTCGGGCATCGTCTGCGGCGAAGGCAACACCCAGTGCACGGCGACGTTCGCGGCCGGCACGCAGGTGATGATCGGTTCGCGCGCCAGCAGCGGCTACACCTTCAAGGGCTGGAGCGGTGGCTCGTGCACGGGCACCGCGTTCTGCTACGTGACGATGAACCAGAACCGCACGGTCGTCGGCAGCTTCGTCTCGAACACGGCGCCGACTCCTACGCCGACCCCGACCCCGACCCCCACCCCGACGCCGACCCCCACGCCGACGCCGACCTACTACAACCTCGGCTTGACCGTCACCGGCAGCGGCTCGCTGACGTCCAGCCCGGCCGGCGTGTCGTGCAGCGCCTCGTGCACCAGCGTCTTCCTGTCGGGCACGCCCGTCACGCTGATCCCGGCGGCCGCCAACGGCTACACCTTCAGCGGATGGAGCGGCGCCTGCTCGGGCACCGGCACCTGCACCGTCCAGATGAACGCGGCGGCTGCGGTCGGTGCGTCCTTCACGGCCACCAGCAGCGGCGGCACCGGCGGCACCGGCGGCACGGGCACGGCCCCGGGCGTCGGTACCGGCAAGGCGTACTTCGTCGCGACCACCGGCAGCGACAGCAACGCCGGTACCCTGGCGGCTCCGTTCAAGACCCTCAACAAGGCGGTCGGCCTGGCCAGCGCCGGCGACACCATCGACGTGCGCGCCGGCACCTACACCGAGAGCGTCGTCATCCGCCGCCCCGGCAGTGCCACCGCCTGGGTCACGCTGCGCGGCTACAACGGCGAGCGTCCGGTGATCAAGAGCACGAGCTCGGGCCCGACGGTCTACTTCTACAACTCGGCCTGCGATGAAGACGCCGTCGGCAGCGCCAGCGGCAACACCGATTGCCTGGCGATGTACTGGGTGGTGACGGGCCTGGAGATCCAGGGCAGCGCCTCCGGTGGCGGCGACGGCAACGCGATCAAGATCGACACGCCGAAGGTCAAGCTGGTCGGCAACCGCCTGTGCTGCAGCGTGGCCGACATCGTCAAGCTGGTGCGCACGTCGAACGACGTCGAGGTGCTGGACAACGAAATCTGGCAGGACGCGTCCATCGTCAAGCCGGGCACCAATGCGCAGGGCGTCGACATCGTCGGAGCCGACCGCACCCGCGTCGCCGGCAACTACATCCACGACGTGCCGGACATCGGCGTCTACGCCAAGGGCAATGCCCGCAACACGATCTTCGAGAACAACCGCCTCGTCAACATCGGCAGCTCGGCCAACGGCCATGCGCTGATGCTGGGGCAGGAGACCGATGCGGACCGCCTGGTCGACGGCACCTACGAGACCTATGACGGCATCGTCCGCAACAACGTCGTGATCGGGTCCACCTGGGCCTGCCTCGCAACCTCGTCGTCGAGCAATGCCCGCTTCTACAACAACAGCTGCTACGACACCGGCAAGCTGATGCACGGTTCGATCTTCCTCTCCAACGAGTCGGAGATCGGCCAGGCCGGCACCAACATCTACTTCGGCAACAACATCATCTACGGTTCGTCGGCCAAGCCGGTGGTGAAGATCGGTTCCGGCGCCATGACCGACTACAAGACGCTGGTCTTCGACCACAACGTCTACTACACGAGCAACGGTGCCCCGACCTTCTCGAGCGACAACTTCTCCGGCATCAACTTCGCGTCCTGGCTCACCCAGTACAAGTCGCTGAGCGGCCGCGACGACACCGGCAGCAAGGTGGCCGATCCGAAGTTCTCCGCGACCACGGGCAGCACCCCGCTGACCCTGGCCACCGGCAGCCCGGCGATCGATGCCGGTGCCAACACGACGCTGGTGCCGAAGGACATCCGCGGCGTGCAGCGCGCACAAGGCGCGAGCACCGACATCGGGGCTTACGAGTACTGACGTCAATCCGGCGCCGGCGGTCCTGCCGGCGCCTTCTTCCGATCAACACAGTGCGGCCACAAGGGCTGCGCGAAGCCCAGCCCGGCGATCAAGACGATCGGGCCTGGACCGGGCTTGTCTGGAGCTAGGCAATGAATAGCGTGAACAAGGTGTTCGGTGCGATGTCGCTGGCAGTGATGCTGGCGGCGTGCGGCGGCGGCAAGAGCGACAGCGTCGCGTCGACCGACGTCGACCCCGAACTGGCAGCTGCCGGCGTGACCGAGAGCGCGCAGGCGCTCAGCAGCAGCTACTACCCCAGCCGCCCGATCACCGTCACGGTGACCGGCCCCGGCATGGTGGGCAACATGGTGAGCGGTGTGCTCGGCCCGATGAACTGCGGCAACGGCGGCACCGCCTGTTCCGTGAGCTACAGCAGGTACACCTCGGTGCTGCTGGGCGCGTTGCCCAACACCGGCATGGTGTTCCTCGGCTGGGGCGGCGCCTGCTCCGGCACCGCCAACACCTGCACGCTGGACAACAGCCAGGCCCGCAACGTGACGGCCAAGTTCGGCTCGGCGACGACCACGCCGCCGACCACGCCCAGCACGGTGCGCCTGAGCGTCTCCACCAGCGGCTCCGGCACCGTGACGACGCCGTACGGCGGCATCGCCTGCGGCACCGACTGCACGGAAGACCTGACGCCTGGCGTCTCGGTCACGCTGACCGCGAACCCGGCCACCGGCTACAAGCTGAATGCCTGGGGCGGCGACTGCGCCGGCAGTGCCAGCACCTGCACCGTGACGATGAGCCAGGCGCGCAACATCAGCGCCGCCTTCGTCGTCGCGGCCGACACCACGGCTCCCACGGTGTCCAGCGCGACGCCGTCTGCCGGTGCGACCAACGTGGCCGTCACGGCACCGGTGAAGGTCACCTTCAGCAAGACGCTGAACTGCGACACGGTGTCGGGCCAGACCTTCAAGGTCGGCTCGGTCTCCGGCACCATCTCGTGCAGCGGCAACACCGCCACCTTCACGCCGGTTGCGGCGCTGTCGACGGCGTCGAACTACCCGGTGGCCCTGGGCACCGGCAGCGCCGGCATCAAGGACACCGCCGGCAATGCGCTGACCGGCACCAGCAGCTGGACCTTCACGACCGAGGCCGGCACGACCACGACGCCGCCGACCACGCCGCCGTCCACCGGCACCGGCGCCTTCAGCTTCCTGGCCTACGGCGACAGCCGCTCGGGCAACGGCTGCGGCGGCAATGCCGTGCACATCGGCCTGGTGAACCGCATGGTCAACGAACCGGCCGCCTTCGTCTTCAACCTGGGCGACATGGTGACCGGCTACGACAAGTCGACCAACTGGGTGCAGCGCGGCGATTGCCCGAGCGATGCCTCGAAGGGCAGCTTCAAGGAGATCATCGCCCCGCTGCAGACCAAGACGCCGGCCGCGGGCCTGCCGACCTACTACTTCCCGGTGGTCGGCAACCATGACGACAACTTCGGCGACGGCTGGTACCCGGACAAGTTCGGCAACGGCTTCTGCGACGTGTTCGACCCGAAGAAGATCGGCATCCCGAACCATACGCAGAACAAGGCCTACTTCAAGGACTGGACGACCGCGAGCGTCACCCACTTCACCGACGACCAGTTCTACCAGCTGGCCTGCGCGAAGACCCGCAGCGGCGTCTACCCGGACTACATGTACTACTCGTTCGACTACAAGGGCACGCACTTCGTGGTGCTGCGCCTGAACTCGGACTACTACGACCTGACCGAGTGCTCGAGCAACTGCACGGCCGCCAACGAAAGCAACTACGACGCGTACTACTACAAGCACCAGCTCGACTGGCTGCGCTACGACCTGGCGCAAGCCGCGGCCAACAGCGCGATCCAGAACACCATCGTGCTGATGCACGCGCCGCTGATCTCCTATTCGGACGGCCATGCGCCCAACGCCTCGTGGCCGACGCTGATCAAGGACTTCAGCAAGTACGCCAAGGTCAAGATGGTGATCTCGGGCCACAGCCACGTGTACGAGCGCTCGGTGCCGGTGTATGCCGATGCGACCAACCCGAACGGCGTGCGCGACGATGCCAAGGGCACCGTCTACACGGTGACCGGCGGCGGCGGCTCGGCGCTGGCCGGCTTCAAGACGATCGGCCCGCTGAACGCGAAGGCGACGGCCGCGTACCACTACCTGCGCATCGACGTGGACGGCGCGAAGGTCAATGTGAAGACCATCGGCCAGGACGGCGCCGTGCTCGACACCTTCAGCACGCGCTGATCGCTTCTTCTGCATGAAAGGGCCCGGGCCGTGCATCGCACGACCCGGGCTTCGTGACTTGTTGCCGGCCGTCATCTGTCAGAGCTGACGACTGGTAACAGGCGGGGATTCCGGCCTCGCTTTTTGACCTTAACCGGACGGCCTGCCCCGCCGAAAGTACGGGCTTCACGGCGATCGCTGCGATGGGGCAGGGACGGACGTGGTCGGGATCTGATACATGAATGCGATGACGAGGATGGCTGGCGCGATCGCGCTGGCGACGCTGCTGGCGGCCTGCGGTGGCGGCAACGGAGGAGGTCACGAGGGTGGCAACGGCAGTGCGGCGGACAACGCCGCGGTGCCGGTGGCCGGGGCGCCGGTCGCCGATGCACCGGCCGCCGACGTGCCGGTCGCCGGGACGTCCGCGGATGCGGTCGATCCGTCGGCCATCATCCCGGGCGGCAGCGCGTCGGTGCACACTGACGGCATCGAGAGCGCGACCGCCGCCGTCACCCAGACCGCCGACCCGGCCTGGGTGCCGACCTGGGACGATGCGGTGCTGGATGCGTACTACCCGAACCGGCCGCTGACGCTGCAGGTCAGTGGTGCCGGTTCGGTGACCAACGTCGCGCACGGCGACGCCGGCCCCTTGTGCACGACCGGCGCGACCTGCGTGCTGAAGTACGGCAAGTACGAGACGGTGACGCTGGTCGCCTATGCCAAGCCCGGCATGGCGTTCCGCGGCTGGAGCGGCGGCTGCATCGGCGCCGGCATGGCCAGCACCTGCAAGATCACCAACAGCGTCGCACACACCGTGCTGGCGGTGTTCACCCCCGCCTGAGCGCCTGGAATCGCCCGTGCCGCCCCTAAACTGGCGGCATGGCACAGGACCCCACACCCACCCCCGACGAAGCCCGGCTGGCGCCGCGCGCCGCCGAGCTGCGTGCGCTGCTGCAGCAGCATGCGTACCGCTACTACGTGCTCGACGAGCCGCAGATCCCGGACGCCGAGTACGACAAGCTCTTCCAGGAGCTGCAGGCCCTCGAGGAAGCGCACCCCGCGCTGCTGACGGCCGACTCGCCGACGCAGCGCGTGATCGGCCAGGTGCTCGACGGCTTGGTGCCGGTGCAGCACGTGGTGCCGATGCTGTCGATCCGCACCGAGACCGACACCGAGGCGAGTGGTGCCATCGCCTTCGACGGGCGCGTGCGCCGCGAGCTCGAGCTCGATGAGGGTGCACCGCCGGTCGAGTACGCCGCCGAACTCAAGTTCGACGGCCTCGCAATGAACCTGCGCTACGAGCACGGCGTGCTGGTGCAGGCGGCGACGCGTGGCGATGGCGAGACCGGCGAGGACGTGACGCAGAACGTGCGTACCATCGGCCAGATCCCGCTGCGCCTGCACGGCGCGCAGCCCGAGGTGCTGGAGGTGCGCGGCGAGGTCTTCATGCGCCGCGACGATTTCGAGGCGCTGAACGCGCGCCAGCGCGAGCTGATCGCCAAGGGCGCGAAGAACGAGAAGACCTTCGTGAACCCGCGCAACGCCGCGGCCGGCGCGGTGCGCCAGCTCGACCCGGTGAGCGTGCGCAAGCGGCCGCTGAGCTTCTTTGCCTACGGCCTGGGCGAGGTGCAGGGCTGGGAGGTGCCGGCCACGCATGCGGGCCTGCTCGATGCGCTGGCGGCACTCGGCTTGCCGGTCAGCAAGGACCGCGTGGTCGTGCAGGGGGCCGAAGGCCTGGTCGCGTTCCACCGCGCGATGGGCGAGAAGCGCGATGCGCTGCCGTTCGACATCGACGGCGTGGTCTACAAGGTCAACTCGCGCGCGCTGCAGCAGCGGCTCGGCTTCGTCAGCCGCGAGCCGCGCTGGGCGGTGGCGCACAAGTACCCGGCGCAGGAGCAGGCGACGCTGCTGCGCGGCATCGACGTGCAGGTGGGCCGCACCGGCAAGCTGACGCCGGTGGCCAAGCTGGAGCCGGTGTTCGTCGGCGGCACGACGGTCAGCAACGCGACCCTGCACAACGTGTTCGAGCTGCGGCGCAAGGGCGTGCGCATCGGCGACTCGGTGATCGTGCGCCGCGCCGGCGACGTGATCCCGGAGGTCGTCGGTCGCATGCCGGGCGTGCGTGCCGGCTACGTGCCCAACTTCCGGTTGCCCAGGGCCTGCCCGGTGTGCGGCAGCGCGGTGGTGCGCGAGAAGGGCGGCATCGACTACCGCTGCAGCGGCGGGCTGTTCTGCCCGGCGCAGCGCAAGGAGGCGCTGCTGCATTTCGCGGGCCGCCGTGCGATGGACATCGAGGGCCTGGGCGACAAGCTGGTCGACCAGCTGGTCGAGGGCCAGATCGTGCGCACGCTGCCCGACCTGTACAAGCTGGGCATCGCGAACCTGTCGGCGCTGGAGCGCATGGCCGAGAAGAGCGCGGCCAACCTGGTGAAGGGTCTGGAGGACAGCAAGAAGACGACGCTCGGGAGGTTCCTGTTCGCGCTCGGCATCCGCCACGTCGGCGAGACCACCGCGAAGGACCTGGCGAAGTACTTCGGCGGCATCGACCGCATCATGGACGCGACGGTCGAGCAGCTGCTCGAGGTGGACGACGTCGGGCCGGTGGTGGCGCAGAGCATCCACACCTTCTTCCAGCAGCCGCACAACCGCGAGGTGGTGGAGCAGTTGCGCGCGGTGGGCATCCACTGGCCGGAGCACGAGGGCGTGCAGGCCGATGCGGCGCCGAAGCCGCTGGCCGGCAAGACCTTCGTGCTGACCGGCACGCTGCCGACCTGGTCGCGCGACGAGGCCAAGGACGCGATCGAGGCGGCAGGCGGCAAGGTGTCGGGCTCGGTGTCGAAGAAGACGCACTACGTCGTCGCCGGCGAAGAGGCGGGCAGCAAGCTCGACAAGGCGCGCGAGCTGGGGGTCGAGGTGATCGACGAAGCCGCGCTGCGGGCGCTTCTCCCGTGACGGAACCCCGGATTGTCATCCGGGCTACGAGGGTGTTGCAGCCCGGATGTCAATCCGGGGAGGGCGGTCAGGGTGCCACCGCATGCACCGCCACCGCCAGCACGGCCAGGCACCACACGATCAAGGCCCCCGCCGGCAGATCGAACGCCGACGACAGCGCCAGCCCGATCGCATAGCCCAGCACGCCGATGCCATAGGCCAGCGCCAGCCGCCGTCCCTCGGGGTGCTTGCGCGTGCCCAGGCTCGGCACGATCAGCGTCGCGAACACCAGGTAGACGCCCACCAGCTGCACCGACACCGTGACCGCCAGCGCGAACAGCAGGTAGAAGCCCGCGCGCTCGACCAGCGCCTGCGCGCCGAACCACAGCCCGAGGATCGCGAGCGTCGCCACCAGGGGGATCGCCAGCTGCGCATAGCCCACCCACAGGATCTGCCCGGCCAGCAGGTCGCGCAGGTGCTCGCCGCCGTGCGGGTTCTTCGCCAGCAGCAGGATGCCGGCCGTCGCCGCCAGCACGAACAGCACGCCGATCTGCGCTTCCTGGACGTCGGGCCACTTCTTCTCGGTCCAGGTGAGCAGCAGCGCGCCGGCCAGCGCCGCCAGTGCCGCCGCCACCTGCACCTGCCAGCCGCCCGGGTCGATGTCCAGCATGCCGGCGACAATGACGCCCAGCGCGGCGATCTGCGCGATCGCCAGGTCGATGAAGACGATGCCCTTGCGCAGCACCTGCGCGCCCAGCGGCACGTGCGTGGCCACCACCAGCAGCCCGGCCGCGAACGCCGGCGCGAGGATCGCGAAGTCGATCGGCGCGACCGTCATTTGGCGGCCTCCAGCAGCAGCGCGAGGCTGCTGTCGAACAGGCCGAACAGGTCGCCGGCCTTGTCGTTGCCGCCGACCGTGAAGGGCAGGGCGACGGCCGGGATCTTCGCGTGCTCGGACAGCCACTTCGACGCGCGCGGGTCTTCGTACGCGGCGCGCACCACCATCTTTGCCGGCTGCTGCGCGAGCAGCGCGCTCAGCTCGGTCAGGTGGCCGGCGCTCGGCTCGACGCCGGGCTTGGGCTCGAGCGTGCCGATCTCGCGCACGCCCAGCCAGTTCCACAGGTAGCCCATGTTCTTGTGGTGCGCGACCACCGTGACGCCCTTCAGCGGCCGGGCCTGTTGCTCCCACTTCTGCAGCGCGGCCGTCCAGCGCGCGTTGAAGTCCTGCAGCCGCTGCTGGTAGGTCGCGGCATTGGCGGCGTCGAGCTGCGCCAGGCGTGCGCCGAGCGCCGCCGCCACCTTCGCGATGTTGCGCGGGTCCTGCTGGATGTGCGGATTGCCCTGCGCATGCACGTCGCCGTCGCCGCGGTCCAGGCGCGTGGGCACTTCCAGCGGCGTGACGAAGCGCCCGGCCTCGAACATCGCCGGCGCGCCCGGCGCCAGCTTCGCATTGCCCGACTGCTGGACCAGCACCGGCAGCCAGCCGATCTCGAGCTCCATGCCGGTGCACACCAGCAGGTCGGCGCCGCGCACGCGGGCGATCAGGCTGGGCCGGGCCTCGATGTGATGCGGGTCCTGCAATGCCGTGGTGGCCGACGAGACGTTCAGCTTGTCGCCGCCCAGTTCCTTGGCGAGCGCGGCCCATTCGGGCTCGCACGCGACGACGTTCAGCGCGGCGTGCGCATTCAGCGCGAGGCCGGCCAGAGCGGCCAGGCCCAGGGTCTTCAGAAGGGTTCTCATGCGGTGTCCTAGAACGAATGGGCACCATGGGCACCGAGGCTCATGATGTATTGCAGGAAGAGCTGGCGGTCGGTCGCATCGGCGCGGCTGCGGTCGCTGGCCAGCTGCAGGCGGAAGCGGCTGAATTCGGACAGCGAGTAGTCGACCATCAGCGTGCTGCGCGACGGCTTCGCGCCCTGCAGCACCGGCAGGTCGGCGGCGGCGAGCGTGCCGTTGTCGACCAGGCCGATGCGCGGGCTGCCGGAATCGAGCCGGTCGTAGCGCGCGCCGACGCGCCACTGCGGCATGAACTGGTAGACCGCCTGCACGTACCAGCCGCTCTGCGTGCTGCGGTAGTCGCCGAGCGCCGTGCCCTGCGACAGCGAGCCGTCCTCGGTGCGGCGGAAGTACTCGCCCTGCAGCTTGAGGTTCTCGCGCGTGGCGTTGCCGCCGGGGGCCCACTTGTAGATCGCGTCCGCGACCCAGGTGCGGCTGTGGCCGCTGAAGGACGCGCCGTGGTCGTCGCCGTTCGCGTCCAGGTCTTCGTAGCGGCGGTCTTCGGCGCGCTGGCGCAGGTACGACAGGCCGGCGCGCCAGCTGGCGCTGTCGCCGATGTCGTCGCCCAGGTGCGCGAACACGGCGGCCGAGCCGATGCCGTTGCGGCCGGTGTCGTTGCCGGGGAAGGTGGCACCCGAGCCGATCTCGGCCCCGAGCTCGATGAAGCGCTCGGTGGGGGCCAGCCAGTGCAGGTGCAGGCCGTCGGTCTTCAGCGGGCCGCCGAAGAAGGCCTGGTAGGCGAGCGGCGCGTCGACGAAATCCCAGGCGTGCGCATGCTGGCTGTTCAGGTAGCCGATCGACGACAGGAAGCGGCCGCCCTTCAGCGTCGCGCCGTCGAACAGGCCCTGGCGCTCGAACACCGCCTCCTCGACGCTGACGCTGTCGTCGCCCGTCAGCGAGAAGGTCAGGTGCCCGGAGAAGGTCGGATCGATCGTCGCGGCAAGACCCAGCTCGGATTCGCCGAGCTGGAAGCTGCGCTTGCCCGGGCCGACCTCGCCGCCCGACGGCATGAAGCCTTGCAGGCGGTAGCGTGCCGGGTCCTGCGACAGGTTGGCATAGGTGCCGTTGAGGATCAGCGAGACGGCCGGGTTGAAGGCGGATGCCGATGGCGCGGTGGCCGTGGCGGGTGGTGCGGCGGGTGCTTCGGCGGCGGCGGCCGGCGGCGGGGCGGCCTGCTGCAGCTGCTGGAGGCGGCGTTCCAGGGCCTGGATGCGGGCCTCGTAGGATTGGCGCAGCTCGGAGATCTCGTTCTTCAGCTGGTCGATGTCGGAGGCGGACTGGGCGTTCGCGCCCGGGGGCCAGGCCAATGCGGCAGCGAGGCCCAGGCCGGACCCCAGGCGCGTGGCCCAGGTGCGGTGGATGTGCATGAGAGTCGTCCTGCAGGCGTGTCTGCCGGGTGATCGGTGGCCGGCTCGCGCGCGAAGGGCGCGGCGGCAGCGGAACGTCGGTTCAGCCGAGCCGTGCCGGGGGCCCGCGGGCCAGGAAGGCCGGCGTCGTGACGCCGGCCCGGGTGGGTGCGGGCATCGGCACGGCGGCTGGCACGGCTTGGACGTCGGCGCGCCAGTCGAAGTGCGCCGGCATCGCGGTGTCGAGCTGCGCGAACGCGAGGCAGGCTTCGCACACCTTGTCGGACTGGCTCTGGCGTTCCTTGCCGGGCTGGCCGCCGGTCTGCGCGGGCAGGCCGTGCGACAAGGCGTGCGCCATCCACAGCTGCGGGGTCAGCAGGACCGACCCGACCAGCAGGGCCAGGCGCAGGGAGCGGAGGAAGGCAGTCACGGTGGTGGTCGCAAGCGGCCCGAAAATAGCACACGCCGGCAGGGTGCTGCGCGATTCACCGAGAATGCGGGATCGAACCGATGAGCTTCGGGACGCTTTGAAAAAGGACCCAGACCGATGAGCGTGCGCGAGATCCTGAAGATGGGCGACCCCCGGTTGCTGCGCGTGGCCCCGCCGGTGCGCCGCGACCAGCTGGGCACGCGCGAGATGGAGCAGCTGATCGCCGACATGTTCGACACCATGCACGATGCCAATGGCGCCGGGCTGGCGGCACCGCAGATCGGCGTCGACCTGCAGCTGGTGATCTTCGGCTTCAAGAACAACACCCGCTATCCCGATGCGCCGGCGGTGCCCGAGACGGTGCTGATCAACCCGGTGATCACGCCGCTGTCCGACGCGGTGGAGGATGGCTGGGAAGGCTGCCTGTCGGTGCCGGGGCTGAGGGGCGTGGTGCCGCGCCATGCGCGCATCCGCTACACCGGTCTGGACCCCGAGGGCAACGTGATCGATCGCGAGGCCGAGGGTTTCCACGCACGCGTGGTGCAGCACGAGTGCGACCACCTGATCGGCAAGCTTTACCCGTCTCGCATCAAGGATTTCAGCCAGTTCGGGTTCACGAGCGTGCTGTTCCCCGACCTCGATCCCAACGACGACGATTGAATGACGGCCCCGGATTGGCATCCGGGCTACCCCAGTAGTCGTAGCCCGGATGCCAATCCGGGATCGCGCTACACGACGCCAGAGCACGCGCAGCGAAGCGACCCATCAAGCAACGCGCCGGGGAACCGGCTTTGCCGGGCCCCTGGCGTGGCGCCCCTTGGGGGCAGGAGCGAAGCGACTGGGGGGCTGTCACTCCATGAAGAAACGTTTCTGGCGTCAGCCACAAAGGACCCCCGCGCGTTGTGCGCTCAGGAACCTCACCGGTTCCGCGCGGTCCCACCAGACCGTGACCATGCAACGTGAGGAGGTCGCCGTGCCCCGAAGCACCCGAAACGCTACACCCGCCCGCATGGGCACCCCGGCCGCGCGCTGGCTGGGGCTCGTGATCGGCCTGATGCTGGTCTCCCTGCTGGCACTGTTCGCGCAGCCCGCCCGCGCCGCCGACGACGATCCTCCGGGCCGCGTCGGCCGGCTGTCCGACGTCAACGGCACCGTGTGGGTCTATGCCCCCGAAAGCGGCGAATGGGTCGCCGCCTCGCGCAACCGCCCCGTCACCACCGGCGACCGGCTGTCCAGCGACAAGGACGGCCGCGCAGAGATCCGCATCGGCTCTTCCACGCTGCGCATGGGGGCCAACACCGAGCTCGAGGTGCTGCAGCTCGACGACGACCACCTGAGCCTGCAGCTGCACACCGGCAGCCTGTCGGCACGCCTGCGCACGCGCGAATCGGCCAACGAGTTCGGCGTCGCCACCGAGGAAGGGCGCTTCCGCACCGACCGCACCGGCAACTACCGCTTCGATCGCATCGACGACACCAGCCAGGTGACCGTCGTCAGCGGCCAGGCGCAGTTCGAAGGCGATCGCACCGCGCTCACCGTGATCCCGGGCCAGCGCGCCGAGTTCTGGCGCGACAAGCCCGAGGCGCCGACGCAATACAGCATCACCGACCCGCTGCGCGACCCGTTCTCCGACTGGGTCGCCTCGCTCGACCAGCGCGAGGACCGCAGCGTCTCGGCGCGCTACGTCTCGTCCGAGATGACCGGGGTCGAAGACCTGGACCGCTACGGCCGCTGGGAGCAGAGCCCCGACTACGGCGCGATCTGGATCCCGCGCAGCGTCGCCACCGACTGGGCGCCGTACCGCATGGGCCACTGGGCCTGGGTCAGCCCCTGGGGCTGGACCTGGGTCGATGACGCGCCCTGGGGCTTCGCGCCGTTCCACTACGGCCGCTGGGTGTGGTTCCGCAGCGCCTGGTGCTGGTCGCCGGGCACCTACGTCGCGCGCCCGGTGTACGCGCCGGCGTTGGTGGCCTGGGTCGGCGGGCCCAACCTGAGCCTGTCGATCTCGGTCGGCCACGGCCCGTCGGTCGGCTGGTTCCCGCTCGCGCCGCGCGAGGTCTACGTGCCGAGCTACCACGTGAGCCCGCGCTACGTGCGCAACGTCAACGTGACCCACGTGACCAACATCACCAACGTCACGAACATCATCAACAGCCCGGGCGCGGTGGTGCAGCAGACCAACTACATCAACCGCGGCATGCCGCATGCGGTGACCGTGGTGCCGACGACGGTGATGGAGCGCCGTCAGCCGGTGGCGCCGGCGATGACGCGCGTGAACGACCGCGTGCTGCGCGACATCATCCGCGAGCGTCCGCGGGCCGATGCGCCGGTCGCGACCCCGACGCCGCCGCCGGGCACCGCGGGCGTGCGCCGCGTCGAGGACCCGCGCACCGGCCGCATCAGCTATGCGCCGAGCCCGCTGGCACCGGTGGCGCCGCCGCCGGGACGGCGTGGCGACAACAACGGCAGCGGCGGCCGCGGCGGCGCCGACACGAGCTGGGGCCGGCCCGAACGGCCGATGCCGGTGCAGCAGGTGCAGGCGCCGCAGCCGCAGGCGCCCGTGACGGTGCAGCCGCAGCAGCCGGTCCAGCAACCCGCGCAGCAGCCATCGCCGCAGCAGCCGGGCTTCATCCCGCGGCCCCGCCCGGGCCGCGACGTGCCCGACATCGTGCAGCAGACCAACGGCGGCAACCGGCCGCCGGCCAATGCGGCGCAGCCCCAGCCGGTGCCGCAGGTGCAGGTGCCGCCATCGGTCAACACGCCGGACCGCCGTCACCCGCAGCCGGTGAATGCCGACGGCGAGCGCCGCGGCCAGGGACGTGAACGGCCGGCGCCGGTCGGCGACCAGCCGCACACGATGCCGGTGCGGCCGCAGCAGCCGCAGGCACCGCAGGCGCAGCGGCCCGCGCCGCCGCAGGTCCAGCAGCCCCAGGCACCCCAGGTGCAGGCGCCGCCGCGTCCGCAGCCGCAGCAACCCCAGGTGCGTGCGCCCGAGCCGCGCGTGCAGCAGCCGCCGCAGGTGCAGCAGCCGCGTGTCGAGCAGCCGCGCCAGGAGCGGCAGGAACGACAGGACCGCCAGGAGCCGCGCGGCGAGCGCAACGGCCGCGAGCAGAACCGCTGAGCGCCGGCTCAGCCCTGCAGCAGCGGTTTCAGGCCTGCCCAGACGTTGTCGAGCATCGTCGGGTGGGCCTGGGCGACCGGGTGGATGCGGTCGGGCTGGAACATCGCATCGGCCTTCGGCGAATCGGCCACGCCCTTCAGCAGGAACGGCACCAGCGCCGTGCCTTCGCTCCTGGCGACCTGCGCGAACAGCGCCGCGAAGTCATCGCCGTACTGCCGCCCGTAGTTGGGCGGCACCTGCATGCCCACCACCAGCACCTTGGCGCCGGCCTGTTTCGCGGCGCGCGCCATGCTGGCCAGGTTGTCGCGCGTCATCGCCAGCGGCAGGCCGCGCAGCGCGTCGTTGCCGCCCAGTTCGAGGATCACGACCGTCGGCTGGTGCTGCTTCAGCAGGGCCGGCAGGCGCGAGCGTCCGCCGGAGGTGGTGTCGCCGCTGATGCTGGCGTTGACGACGCTCGCGTTGATCTTGTCGCGCGCGAGCCGCTGGTCGAGCAGCGCGACCCAGCCCTGGCCGCGCTGCAGGCCGTACTCGGCCGACAGGCTGTCGCCGAGCACCAGCACGCGTTGCGGGGTCGCGGCCCGAATCCCCGGCACCGCGGCGGCCGCGGCAAGCAAGGTACATTGACCGAGCAGCGCGCGTCGCGTGAGCATTCCACCTGCAGAAGCATCCATGTCCGAATCCATCATTTCCGTCGAGGGCGTCACCAAGCAGGTGCAAGACTCGACCGGTGTGTTGACCATTCTCCACGAGATCGATTTTTCGCTGGCGCCGCGCCAGTCGGCGGCCATCGTCGGCGCATCCGGCTCGGGCAAGAGCACCTTGCTGTCGATCATCGCGGGCTTGGACACGCCGACCACCGGAACAGTTCGCCTGGCCGGCAACGACTTGTTCGTGCTCGGCGAGGATGCACGCGCCGCGGTGCGCGCGGCCCAGCTGGGCTTCGTGTTCCAGAGCTTCCAGCTGCTGGGCAACCTGAACGCGCTGGAGAACGTGATGCTGCCGCTGGAACTGCAGGGCCGCAACGACGCGCGCGTGCAGGCCACCGAGATGCTCAGGCGCGTCGGCCTGGGCGAGCGGCTGTCGCATTACCCGAAGGTGCTGTCGGGCGGCGAGCAGCAGCGTGTCGCGCTGGCCCGCGCCTTCGTCGTGAAGCCCGCGGTGCTGCTGGCCGACGAGCCCACCGGCAGCCTCGATTTCGCGACCGGCGAGAAGGTGATGGAGCTGATGTTCGAGCTGAACCGCGAGTCGGGGACGACGCTGGTGCTGGTGACGCACGACCGCGGCATCGCGGCGCGCTGCGACCGGCAACTGCACATCGAGGCGGGCAGGTTGAACCCGTAGCCCGGATGCCCATCCGGGTCACGAACCCGTCCAGCACATGTATTTCGTGTGCATGTAGTCGTCCAGCCCATAGCGCGACCCTTCGCGGCCGTAGCCCGATTCCTTGACGCCGCCGAACGGCGCCGCCTCCGACGCGAGCACGCCTTCGTTGATGCCGACGATGCCGCATTCCAGCGCATCGGCGACGCGCCACACGCGGGCGATGTCGCTCGAATAGAAGTACGCCGCCAGGCCGAAGGGCGTGTCGTTGGCCGCCGCGACCACCTCGGCCTCGTGCCGGAAGCGCGTCACCGGCACCACCGGGCCGAAGGTCTCTTCGCACGAGCAGGCCATCGTCGCGTCGGCATCCACCAGCACCGTCGGCGCGTAGTAGTTCGGGCCGTCGCAGCGCGCCGAGCGCAGGCGCTCGCCGCCGACGATGACGCGGGCGCCGCGCGCCAGCGCATCCTGCACGTGGTGCTCGATCTTCTTCACCGCGCGCGCATTGATCATCGGGCCGATCTGCGAGTCGGCCTCGGTGGCCGGGCCGACCTTCAGCGCACCGACGCGCGCGGCCAGCCTGCCGACGAAGCGGTCGTGCACGGCCTCCTGGACGAAGACGCGGTTCGGGCAGACGCAGGTCTGGCCGCCATTGCGGAACTTGGCCGCCATCAGGCCGTCGACGGCCGCATCGATGTCGGCATCGTCGAACACGATGAACGGCGCGTTGCCACCCAGCTCGAGCGACAGCTTCTTCAGGGTGCCGGCCGACTCGCGCGCCAGGTGCTTGCCCACCGGCGTCGAGCCGGTGAAGCTGATCTTGCGCACCCGCGGGTCGGCCAGCCACGCGTCGACCAGCTCGGGCGTGCGCTCGCGCGAGGCGGTCACGATGTTCAGCACGCCTGCCGGCACGCCGGCCTGCTCGGCCAGGCGCACCAGCGCGAGCGAGGTGAGCGGCGTGTCTTCCGCCGGCTTGGCCACCACGGTGCAGCCGGCCGCCAGCGCGGGCGCGATCTTGCGGGCGATCATCGCGGCCGGGAAGTTCCACGGCGTGATCACCGCCACCACGCCGACCGGCTCCTTCACCACCATCATGCGGCGGCCCGGCACGGCCGCCGGGATGATGTCGCCATAGCTGCGTGTCGCCTCTTCGGCGAACCATTCGACGTAGCTCGCCGCATACAGCACCTCGCCGCGGCCCTCGGCCAGCGGCTTGCCCTGCTCGCGCGAGATCAACCGGCCCAGGTCTTCCTGGTGCTCGACGATCAGCGCGTGCCAGCGCCTGAGCAGCTGCGCACGCTCGCGGTTCGGCCGGGCGCGCCAACCGGCGAAGGCCGCGTGGGCCGCGTCCACCGCGGCGCGGGCATCGCGCGCGCCGCTGTCGGGCACCTGGGCGAACACGGTGTCGGTGGCGGGGTCGCAGACGTCGAAGCTGCGGCCTTCGACAGCGTCGCGCCAGCGCGCGTCGATGAAGTTCTGCTGGCGCTGCAGCGCTGGTACGGACAGGGCGAGGGTCTGGCTCATGGCGTTGAAAGGACAGGGACGGAGGGGGCAAGCGCCGGCACGTCGCGCACGTCGGCCACGTCATCCAGCCAGCCACAGCGCAGCTCGGGCACCGAGCGCGCGAGCAGCTCGTAGTAGGGGTGGTGCGGGCCGCGCTCGAAGTCGGCGCGTGCCACCTGCGCCAGCTTGCGGCCGTGCTGCATCACGACGATCTCGTCGCACACCGATCGCACCGTGTGCAGGTCGTGGCTGATGAACAGGTAGGACACGCCGAGCTCGCGCCGCAGCTGCGCCATCAGGTCGAGCACCGCGGCACCGACCACGGTGTCGAGCGCCGACGTCACCTCGTCGCACAGGATCAGGTCGGGCTCGGCGGCCAGCGCGCGCGCCAGGTTCACGCGCTGCTTCTGGCCGCCGGAGAGCCCGCCGGGCAGGCGCTGCGCCAGCGTCGCCGGCAGCTGCACCAGGTCGAGCAGTTGCGCGATGCGCGCGCGCAGGGCCTCGCCGCGCAGGCCGCGGTAGAACTGCAGCGGTCGGGCCAGGATGCGTTCGATGGTGTGCGAAGGGTTGAGCGCGGTGTCCGCCATCTGGAAGACGATCTGGATGCGGCGCAGGTCTTCCTTCGAGCGCCGGTTCAGCGCCGGGCCGAGTTCGCGACCATCGAACACGATGTGCCCGCTGGACGGCGCGATCAGCCCCGCGATCGCGCGCGCCAGCGTGGTCTTGCCGGAACCGGATTCGCCGATCACGCCGATGGCCTGGCCGCGGTGCAGCGTCAGGTCGATGTCCTGCAGGATGGGCTTGGCCGCCCCGTAGCCGCAGCCCAGGCCGCTCACCTGCAGCAGCGGCCGCTCGTCGGTCGTGCCGCGGGCCGGGCCGGCATCGCGCTGCCTGGGCTGCGCGGCGGCCAGCAGGCTTTGCGTGTAGTCGTTGCGCGGCGCCTGGATGATCTGCCCGGTGCGGCCCAGCTCGCGCATCGCACCGTCGCGCAGCACCAGGATGTGGTCGGCCATCTGCGCGACCACGGCCAGGTCATGGCTCACGTAGACCGCGGTGGTGCGGCGCTCGCGCACCACGCGGCGGAAGGCGCGCAGCACCTCGATCTGCGTCGTCACGTCGAGCGCCGTGGTCGGCTCGTCGAGGATCACCAGCTCGGGGTCGCTGATCAGCGCCATCGCCGCCATCAGGCGCTGCAGCTGGCCGCCCGAGACCTGGTGCGGGTAGCGGGCGCCGATGTGCGCGGGGTCGGGCAGCGCGAGTTCGCGGAACAGCGCGACCGCCTTGGCCTCGGCCTCGGCGCGCGGCATCAGCTTGTGGATGCGGGCCGGCTCGACCACCTGGTCCATGATCGTGCGCGACGGGTTGAAGGACGCGGCGGCGCTCTGCGCGATGTAGGCCACGGTGCGCCCACGCAAGGCGCGCTGCTGCGCCGCGTCCAGCGCCAGCACGTCGGTGTCGCCGATGCGGATGCTGCCGCCGGCGATGCGGCAGCCGGTGCGCGCATGGCCCATCAGCGCCAGCGCCGTGGTGGTCTTGCCCGAGCCCGATTCGCCGATCAGCGCCAGCACCTCGCCGGCCGCAATGCCGAAGGAGAGGTCGCGCACGATCGGTTGCTCGCCATCGCGCCCCTGGGCGACGACGTTCAGTCCGCTGACGGTGACGAGCGCGCCCATCAGCGTTCCCCTCGGGCCGAGCGGCCGGGCAGGTTGTCGATCAGCAGGTTGACCGCGATCGTCAGGCTGGCGATCGCGAGCGCCGGCATGACGATGGCGGCACTGCCCAGCGGCAGCGCGCCGATGTTCTCGCGCACCAGCGAGCCCCAGTCGGCGGCCGGCGGCTGCACGCCCAGGCCGAGGAAGCTGAGCGACGCGAGCAGCAGCACCACGTAGACGAAGCGCAGGCCGAGGTCGGCCGCCATCGGGCCGACGATGTTGGGCAGGATCTCGTGGAGCATGATGTACAGCCGCCCTTCGCCGCGCGTGCGCGCCACGGTCACGTAGTCCATCGCGTCGATGTTGACGGCGAGCGAGCGCGCGATGCGGTAGGCGCCCGGCAGGTAGATGAGGGCCGCGGTGGCCACCAGCGTCGGCATGGCCGAGCCGAAGGCCGCCACCATGATGAGCGCGAACATCTTGCCGGGCACCGAGGTCAGCGTGTCCACCGCGCGGCTGAGCAGCGCATCGATCCAGCGCCCGCTGGCGGCGGCCAGCAGCGCGAGCAGCGTGCCCATGCCGCTGGCGAGCAGCGTGGCGGTGAGCGCCACGCCCACCGTGTAGCGCGTGCCCTGCACCACGCGGGCGAACACGTCGCGGCCGAGGAAGTCGGTGCCGAACCAGTGCGCCGCGCTCATCGGCGCGAACACGGCGGCTTCGCCCATGCTGCCGCCGCTGTCGCTCAGCAGGCTGGGGCCGACCAGCGCGGCGACCAGCCAGAACAGCAGCACGGCGGCGCTGGCCCAGGCGAGCGGGCCGATGCGTGCCCGCCGGGACCTGGCGGGGGCGGGGACGGGGAGGGTGGCGTCGTTCATCGGTAGCGCAGCCGCGGGTTGGCCACGATGCTGCAGATGTCGGCCAGCGTGACCAGCAGCAGGTAGGCGGCGCAGAACAGCATCGCGCAGGTCTGCACCAGCGGCATGTCGCGCTGCGTCACGCCGTCGACCATCAGGCTGGCGACGCCGGGGTAGTTGAAGATGGTCTCGACGATGATCACGCCGCCCAGCAGGTACGACAGCGTCATCGCCACGGCGTTGGCGATCGGGCCGACCGCGTTCGGCAGCGCGTGCGCGAGCACGGTGCGCATCGGCGTCGCGCCCTTCAGCAGCACCATCTCGATGTAGGGGGCCTTGAGCTGGTCGATCACCGCGGCGCGCGTCATGCGCATCATCTGCGCCACCATCACGCAGCACAGGGTCAGCACCGGCATCGCGAACGAGCGCAGCATCTTCAGCGGCGAGTCGAAGCTGACGCCGTACGACAGCGCCGGCAGCCAGTGCAGCTCGACTGCGAACACCAGCACCGCGAGCGTCGCGACCAGGAACTCGGGCACCGAGACCACGGCGACCGCAGCGCTGCTGACGATGCGGTCGAACAGCGAGCCGCGGTACATCGCCGCGCCGATGCCCAGCAGCAGCGCGAGCGGCACCGCGACGACGACCGTGATCGCCGCCAGCAGCAGCGAGTTCGGCAGCCGGCTGGCCAGCATGTCGGCCACCGGCGTGTGGGTGACGATCGACTCGCCGGGCTGGCCGCGCAGCAGGCCCGCCAGCCAGCGCCCGTAGCGCACCGGGGCCGGCACGTCCAGGCCCATCTGGTGGCGCAGCGCGGCCAGCGTCTCGGGCGTGGCGTCCTGGCCGAGCTGCGCCTGCGCGGCGTCGCCCGGCAGCACCGCGGTGATGGCGAACACCAGCGCCGAGACGACCAGCAGCGACACGGCCGCGAGGGCCACGCGCTGCAGCGCCAGTCGCAGGATCAGCAGGTTCATGGAGCGGCTCAGGCGTCCAGCCAGACGTGCTCGGCGAACGAGTAGCCCATCAAGCCGCCGAGCGGGATCGGCGACAGGCCCTTGAGCTTGCTGCTGTGCCCGTCCAGGCTGGCCAGGAACAGCGGGATGCCCAGGCCTGCCTGTTCGTGGATCATCACCTGCATGTCGGCGTACTGCTGCTTGCGCTTGGCGGCGTCGGTCTCGGCGCGCGACGCGATCAACAGCTGGTCGAATTTCTCGCTCTTCCAGCGCGACTCGTTCCAGGCCGCATCCGACTTGAAGAACAGCGTCAGCAGCGTGTCGGCGCTCGGCCGCGGGTTGACGTTGCCGAAGCCCACGGCGCTGTTGAGCCAGTGGTTGGACCAGTAGCCGTCGGCCGGCATGCGCTTGACGTCCAGGTTCAGCCCGATCTTCTGGGCCGACTGCTGCATCACCAGCGCCATCTCGACCGAGTAGAGCGCTGCCGGCGAGGCGACCACCGGCACCGGCGCATCGCCCAGGCCCGACTTCTTCAGGTGGAACTTCGCCTTGTCGAGGTCGAAGGGACGCTGCGGCAGGCCGGCGAAGTGGAAGCGGTTGGTCGGGTCGATCGGCTGGTCGTTGGCCAGCACGGCGTGGCCGAGCGCGACCGACTTGCGGATCTGCTCGCGGTCGATCAGGTGCTTCATCGCGAGGATGAAGTCGGGGTTGGTGCCCGGACCCATGTCCTTGCGCATGATGAGGTCGGAGTACTGGCCCGACTGGGTGCTGAACACCTCGAAGCCGGGCGTGCCCTTGATGCGGTCGACCGAGCGCGGGTTGACCGAGCCGGCCAGGTCGAGGTCGCCGGACAGCAGCGCGTTGACGCGCGCGCCCTCGTCGCCGATGCCGACGAACTCGATCTCGTCCAGGTAAGGCCGGCCCGGTTTCCAGTAGGCCTCGTTGCGCACGGCGATCGAGCGCACGCCGGGCTTGAACTCCTTCAGCTTGTACGGCCCGGTGCCGATGCCGGTGTTGAAGTCGGTGGTGCCGTCCTTGACGATCATGAAGTGGAAGGTGCCGAGGATCACCGGCAGGTCGGCGTTGGCTGCGCTCAGCGTCACCGTCACCTCGTTGGTGCCGCTCGCCTTCACGCTGTCGATCTGGTCTGCCAGGGCCTTGGCCTTGGAGCCGGTCGCCGGGTCCTTGTGGCGCATCACCGAGAACACCACGTCGGCCGGCGTGAGCGGCTTGCCGTCGTGGAACTTCACGTCCTTGCGCAGCTTGAAGACCCAGGTTTTCGCGTCCTTGGTGTCGAACGATTCGGCCAGTGCCGGCTGCGGTGTCAGGCTGCCGTCGAGCGAGGTCAGGCCGTTGTAGACCATGGTGCCGCGCGAGTAGTCGGTCTGGTTCGACATCTTGGCCGGGTCCAGCGTGTCGGTGATCGCCGCGGTGGCACCGGCCACGCGGATGCGCCCGCCGCGTTTCGGCGTGGCGGCGTGGACCGATCGGGCCAGGCCCGACAGGCCGCCGGCCAGCGTGGCCTGCATGCCGCCCGCCATCAGCAGGGCCAGCACGTCGCGCCGGCTGGCGCCGCGCTTCATGGCTTCCAGCAGGCGCGTGCTCTCGTGCGGACCGACGAGGTCTTCAAACTTCTGGCGCTCGTTCATGGCATCTTCCTGTAGTGGGAGGGAGGGGTTGTCATTCAAGGCCGCTTCGGCGTCATCTCAGGCCACCATGTCCTTGACGCGGTAGTACAGGCCGACGGCGGGGAGAAACCACGGCGGGCCCAGGTGCCCGGGGATGGCCGGCCAGGGCCGGTCGCGCCATGGGTTGGCCGCGGCGTTGCCGGCCATCACCTCGGCCATGCGCTGTCCCATGTGCACCGACATCTGCGTGCCGTGGCCGCTGTAGCCCGTCGAGTAGTACAGGCCGTCGCGCTCGCCGGCGTGCGGCAGGCGGTCCTGCGTCATGTCGACCAGCCCGCCCCAGCAGTAGTCGATGCGGGTGCCGGCCAGCTGCGGAAAGGTCTCGGCCAGCCCGCGCTGCAGGATCGCGCCGCTCTTGCGGTCGGAGGTGGGGCTGCTCACCGCGAAGCGCGCCCGTCCGCCGAACACCAGCCGGTGGTCGGCCGTCAGGCGGAAGTAGTGGTGGATGTTGGCCACCGTGACGCAGGTGCGGCGCACCGCCAGCAGCGAGCGCGCGCGCTCGGCGCCCAGCGGTTCGGTGACGATGATGAAGCTGCCGATGCCGACGATGCGCCGGCGCAGCCACCCGAAGCTCGCGTAGCCGCCGTGCTGCGAGGCACCGGTGGCCAGCAGCAGCTGCCCGGCCTGCAGCGTGCCGCGCGCGGTGTCCACGCGGTGCGCGTGGCCCGAGCCCAGCCGCGTGTAGCGCGTGGCGGCCGTGCCCAGGTGGATCTGCGCGCCCTGGCGCTCGGCCGCGCTTGCCAGGCCGTGCGCGAAGCGGCCCATGTGCATCTGCGCGCTCTTCTTCTGCAGCAGCCCGCCGACGAAGCGCTCGCTGCCGACTTCCTGGCGCACGCGCGTCGCGTCGATCAGTTCGACGTCGGGATCGACCTCGCGCCGCATGCGCTCGGCGCTGCGCGCCAGCGCCTCGTAGTGCTGCGGCCGCGTCGCCAGCTTGAGCTTGCCGTTGCGCTCGAAGTCGCAATCGATGCCCTCGTCGCGCACGATGCGCTCGACGCTGTCGACCGCCGCGTCGAAGGCGTGGTACCAGGCGCAGGCCTGGGCCGTGCCATGGCGGTCTGCGGCCACGCCGTAGTCGACGGCCAGGCCGTTGTTCACGTGGCCGCCATTGCGGCACGAGGCCTCGCTCGCGACCCGGTCGCCGGCCTCCAGCACCACCACGCTGGCGCCGCGCCGTGCCAGCGCGAGCGCCGCCGACAGCCCGGTGAAGCCCGCGCCGACGATGACCACGTCGGCGCGCGACGGCAACTCGGCCGCCTTCGGCGCGAACGCCGGTGCCGTGTCGGTCCAGTACGAGTCGAGCTTCATCGCGACGTCAGAGCCCGACCACGCCGGGCAGGCCGCCGATGTCGGCGATCTCGGTGTAGCCGTAGGCCGGGTTGCCCGGGCCGTGGCCGCGGTTCACGAACACCTTGTGCCTGATGCCCAGGTCGTCGGCCGACATCAGGTCGTAGCGCAAGCTGGACGACACGTGCAGCATGTCCTCGGGGTTCGCGTTCAGCGAGTCCAGCATGTATTCGAAGGCCTGCAGCCGCGGCTTGTAGGCCTGCGCCTGCTGCGCCGTGTAGACGCGGTGGAAGGGCGCGCCGAGCTGCGCGACATTCTTCTGGATCTGGTCGTCGCTGGCGTTCGACAGGATCACCAGCGGGATCTCCTTGGCCACCCGCGCCAGGCCGGCCGGCACGTCGGCGTGCGGGCCCCAGGTGGGCACCGCGTCGTAGTAGCGCTGTGCCTCGTGGTCCAGGTACTGCACGTTCCACTTGCGGCAGGTGCGGCGCACGGCGTTCTTCAGCACGTCGACGTACGGCTTCCAGGCGCCCAGCACCTCGTCGAAGCGGTAGGCGGAGAAGTCGGCGATGAATTGATCCATGCGCTCGGCGGGGATGCGGTCGGCGAAGATCTCGCGCGTCATCTCGCTCATGCGGAAGCGGGTCAGCGTGCCGTAGCAATCGAAGCTGATGAACTTGGGGCGGAAGGCCATGGCTTGGGAGCTCCTTGTCGTGTCAGGGCGGGTGGGTGTCAGTGGTTTCGCCTCGTCATCACCATTTCATTGAAGCATGTGCGACAAACGAGGAAGTGGGGATTTGGCGGGTGCCACGCGTCGAAGCTGTGGTTTCGCCACCCCGTCTCGGCATGGCGTGCGGTCTGCGCTGCGCCGGTGCGGCGGTGCACTTCATTGCGGCGCCGCGAAGTCGATGAGCACGCTTTTGACGCGCAGGTTGGCCTCGACCGCCTGGCGTCCCAGGTCCTTGCCGATGCCCGACTGGTGGTAGCCGCCGGTGGGGATGACGAAGTCGGCGCTGCGCCCGTAGCGGTTGATCCAGACCGTGCCGGCCTGGATCGCGCGCATCGCGCGCAATGCGCGCCCGAGGTCGGCGGTGTGCACGCCGGCGGCGAGGCCGTAGTGTTCGTGGGCCGCGAGCGCCAGGCCCTCTTCCTCGCTGTCGAAGACCTGGACCGTCAGCACCGGGCCGAAGATCTCTTCCCGCACTGCCGGGTTCGAGGCGTCGACGCGTTCGACCAGCGTCGGCTGGTAGTAGGCGCCGCCGCTGCCCACGTGGACCGTCGCGCCGCCGCAGCGGGTGGCGGCGCCGTGGCTGCGCGCGCGTTCGACGATGTCGCCGATGCGCGCCGCCTGGGTTGCCGAGATGATCGGCGCGAGGGTGGCCGCGGCGTCCCAGGTCGGGCCCGGCCGCAGTGCCGCGAAGCGCTGTGCGATGCGCTCGACGAGCGGCTCGGCGATGCGCCGCTGCACGATCAGGCGCGAGCCGGCGACGCACACCTGGCCCGCGTTGCCGGTGATGGCGCCGGCGAGGGTGGCGGCGAGCCGGTCCAGGTCGGGCACGTCGTCGAACACCAGCTGCGGGCTCTTGCCGCCCAGCTCCAGCGTCACCGGCTTCGGGCCGTGCAATGCGCAGCTCGACATGATGGCGGCGCCGGTGCGTGTCGAACCGGTGAAGGTCATCTTCGCGATGCGCGGGTGGCGGCTCAGGGCTTCGCCGGCCGTGAGGCCGTCGCCCTGCACGATGTTGAACAGCCCGGCCGGCACGCCGGCCTGCAGGGCCAGTTCGGCCAGGCGCAGCACCGAGAACGGCGTCAGCTCGGAGGGTTTCAACACCACCGCGTTGCCGGCCGCGAGCGCGGCGCCGACCTTCCACGAGGCCATCACCAGCGGGAAGTTCCAGGGCGTGATCGCACCCACCACGCCGTAGGGTTCGGTGACGGTCATGCCCAGGTGATCGCTGCGCGTGGCGGCGACCTCGCCGCCGAGCTTGTCGGCGTACTCGGCGAAGAAGCGCAGGCCTTCGGCGGTGAACGGCACGTCCCAGGCCAGCGCCTCGCGCAGCGGCCGGGTCGAGCCCACCGCTTCGAGCGGGGCGAGCAGCGCGCCGTCGGCCTCGACCAGGTCGGCCCAGCGCCGCAGCACGCGGGCACGTTCGCGCGGCGGGCGGCGGGCCCAGTCGCTGGCGCGCCAGCGGGACCAGGCGTTCTCGACCGCCTGGTCCACCAGGTCGGCATCGGCCAGCGGCAGCGCGGCATACGGGCGGCCATCGGACGGCCGCGACACCGCGCAGTCCTCGGCGTGCGCCGGGCGCACCAGCCGGCCATCGATGAAGTGGCCGCTCGGCACGTCAATCTGATCGGGATGGAAGGTGTGCACGCGCCGGCCTCGCAAAAGTGGGGTTCAATCGACCCGTGAATGCTAGGCAGGGTGGCGCGGAATTTGCGGCCGTACGCGTGGCGGCGAACGCAGCAAATGGCGAATCGCCCGGCCCGTGCAGCGCAAGCTGCGGTTTTGATCGCGGCGACAAGATCGTCCTATCCCCGGGGGTGGGAAGCTTGGAACCATCGCACGAGACGCCTGCGCTGGAGAAGCCATTGACTGAATCTGCTCACAAGGGAAACCCTGCCGCTGCCGACGGGGTCGTGCTGCGACCCATGGGCCCCCGCGACCTGGAGGCCGCCCACGCGCTGTCGCTGCGCGTGCACTGGCCGCACCGGCTGGCCGACTGGCAGTTCGCCTTCGGCCTCGGTCGAGGCCTGGTCGCCGAACGCGATGGCGAGCTCGTCGGCACCGCACAGTGCTGGCGCTGGGGTGAACGGCACGCGACCATCGGCCTGGTGATCGTCGACCCGCGGTGCCAGGGGCGGCGCATCGGCTATCGGCTGATGGAGGCCTTGCTCGGCGAACTCGGCGAGTGCAGTGTGCTGCTGCACGCGACGCCCGAGGGCCGCGGGTTGTACGAGCGGCTGGGCTTCGTGCGGACCGGCGAGGTGCGCCAGCACCAGGGCACGGCCTTGCCGGCGCCGCTGGTCGCACTGGACACCGGCCGGCGCCTGCGTCCGGCCGACCACAACGACAGCGCCGCGCTGGCGGCGCTCGATGCACAGGCGCGCGGCATGCCGCGGCCGGCCTTGATCGACGCATTGCTGGCGCAGGCCGACACGGTGGTGCTCGACCAGGACGGGCATGCGCGCGGCTTCGCGATGCTGCGCCGCTTCGGCCGTGGCCTGAGCCTGGGGCCGGTGGTGGCACCCGACGCCGACGGTGCCAAGGCGCTCATCGCCCACCTGGTGGGCTTGAACGCGGGCAAGTTCGTGCGCATCGACATCGACTTCGACAGCGGGCTGGCCGAGTGGCTGGAGAGCCTGGGCCTGCTGCGCGTGGATGCGCCGACGGTGATGGTGCGGGGGGCGGTGCCGGTGGTGGCCGACGGGGCGCGGCTGTTCTCGTTGGTCAACCAGGCCCTGGGCTGATCGCCGATGAGCTTCGTCTACAAGTCAGACCCCGTGCGGGGCCGCCAGTGGGCCGAGATCTTCGCGCGCGAGGCGCCGCACCTGCCGTTTCGCATCTGGCCCGACATCGGCGACCCGGCGCAGGTGCGCTTCCTCGCGGCATGGGAGCCGCCGGACAAGCTGGGCGAGGTGTTCCCGAACCTGCAGGTGCTGTTCTCGTCGGGCGCCGGCGTGGATCAGTTCGACCTGTCGGCGTTGCCGCCCGGCCTGCCGGTGGTGCGCATGGTCGAGCCCGGCATCATCGGCGGCATGGTCGAGTACGTCAGCTGGGCGGTGCTGGCCTTGCACCGCGACATGCTGCAGTACCAGCGCCAGCAGCGGCGCGCGCAGTGGAAGGCGGTGCCGGTGCGGCCGGCGGGGCAGTGCCGCGTCGGCGTGCTCGGACTCGGAACGCTGGGCCGGGCTGCGCTCGCACAACTGCGCAGCTTCGGTTTCGACTGTGCCGGCTGGAGCCGTTCGCGCCACCAGGTCGACGGCGTGCAGTGCTTTGCGGGCCAGGACGAGTTGCCGGCGTTTCTTGGGCGCACGCAGATCCTGGTGTGCCTGCTGCCGCTGACGGACGAGACGCGCGGTTTCCTGAATGCGGCGCTGTTCGCGCAGCTGCCGCGTGGTGCGGGGCTGGTGCAGGTGGGGCGTGGGCCGCAGCTGGTGCCGGGCGACCTGCTGGCCGCGCTCGACCAGGGCTGGATCGCCGATGCGGTGCTCGACGTGACCGACCCCGAGCCGCTGCCGCCGGCGCATCCGTTCTGGCAGCACCCGAACATCTGGCTGACGCCGCACATCGCGAGCATGACGCAGCCCGACACCGCGGCGCGCGTGGTGCTGGACAACCTGCGGCGTTTCGAGGCGGGTGAAGAGATGGTCGGCCGCGTCGACCGCGCGCGCGGCTATTGAGCCTGTGGCCCGGATGCCCGTCCGGGATGCGTTGTGCCACCGCCCTCCCGGATTGGCATCCGGGCTACGGCCTTGTCGGGCGCGCGGGCCGAGCGCCGGGCCGCCCCAAGCCGGCCCGCATCCCCTCGGGGGATCGACCGGTGTACCCACGGGGCGAGGGGTCGTCATCCACCAAACATTCTGCTGAACCGCCGCGAAGAACGGCGCTGCGTTGCGCCGCGCCGGCCCAAAGCAGCACCACGCGCCGGAGACGCCATCCTATTCTTGCGGCTCATCACCAAGAGCCCATCGCATGTCGTCCCGTGAACTTCCCCACCTCGATGCGCTGGTCGCGCTCGACCGAGACCACCTGATCCATCCGGTCGCGCCGTGGCGCAAGCACCAGCAGCGCGGCGTCACCGTGCTCGAATCCGGCCATGGCGCCTGGCTGAAGGATGCGAGCGGGCGCGAGCTGCTGGATGCCTTCGCCGGCCTGTGGTGCGTGAACATCGGCTATGGCCATGAAAGCGTCGTGCAGGCCGCGGCCGAGCAGATGCGCACGCTGCCCTACGCCACCGGCTACTTCCACTTCGGCAGCGAGCCGGCGATCCGCCTGGCCGCGAAGCTGGTCGAGCTGACGCCGGCCTCGCTGACGCGCGTGTACCTGACGCTGGGCGGCTCGGAGGCGGTGGACGCGGCCAGCCGCTTCATCGTGCAGTACTACAACAACACCGGCCGGCCGAACAAGAAGCAGTTCATCGCGCTGGAGCGCGGCTACCACGGCTCGTCGTCGTTCGGCGCCGGGCTGACGGCGCTGCCGGCCTTCCACCGCGGCTTCGACCTGCCGCTGCCGAACCAGCACCACATCGCGTCGCCCTACGCGTACCGCAGCGCCGCAGGCGCCGATCCGCAGGCGCTGATCGCGGCCTCGGTGGCGGCGCTGCGCAGCAAGGTGGCCGAGCTCGGCGCCGACAACGTGGCGGCCTTCTTCTGCGAACCGATCCAGGGGTCGGGCGGCGTGATCGTGCCGCCGGCCGGCTGGCTGAAGGCGATGCGCGAGGCGGCGCGCGAGCTCGACATCCTGTTCGTCGTCGACGAGGTCATCACCGGTTTCGGCCGCACCGGCCCGATGTTCGCGTGCGAGGCCGAGGGCGTCGAGCCCGACCTGATGACGCTCGCCAAGGGCCTGACCGCAGGCTATGCGCCGATGGGCGCGACGCTGATGTCGGAGCAGGTCTTCGCCGGCATCGCCGATGGCGCGCCGGCCGGTGCGCCGATCGGCCATGGCGCGACCTACTCGGCCCACCCGGTCAGCGCGGCCATCGCGCTCGAGGTGCTGCGCCTGTACGACGAAGGCGGCATCCTCGCCCACGGGCAAGCCGTGACGCCGCATTTCGCCGCCGTGCTCGACGGGCTGCGCGAACACCCGCTGGTCGGCGAGTCGCGCCACCGCGGGCTGCTGGGCGCGCTCGAGCTGGTCAGCGACAAGGCGACGAAGCGCGGCTTCGACCCGGCGCTGGGCCTGTCGGACCGGCTGTTCGACGCGGGCTACCGCCGCGGGCTGATCTTCCGCTCGTTCGGCGACCACATCCTGGGCTTCGCGCCGGCGCTGTGCTTCACCGAAGACGAGTTCGCGCAGATGGCGCAGCGCCTGCGCCAGACGCTGGACGACGTGCTGGGCGACGCCGACGTGCGCGCCGCGTTGGGTTAGGCCCGCGATGTTCTGTCCCGCCATGCCCGTTCCCGTCGCAAAATCGGCCAACCCCGACTCACCATCCTGCCGTGACCAGCTCCCTCAAGCTCGACCGCCTCGACCTGCGCATCCTGAGCCAGCTGCAGAAGAACGGGCGCATCACCAACGTCGACCTGGCCGAGGCCGTCGGCCTGTCGCCCAGCCCGTGCCTGATCCGCGTGAAGCGGCTCGAACAGGCCGGCTACATCGCGGGCTACGGGGCGCAGCTGCGCCTGGAGAAGCTGGGCGACACGCTGACGGTGTTCACCGAGGTGACGCTGTCCGACCACCACCGCGAGGACTTCGTGCGCTTCGAGGCGGCGATCCGCGGGGTCGACGAGATCCTCGAGTGCCACCTGGTGAGCGGCGGCTACGACTACCTGCTGAAGTTCACCACGCGCGGCGTCAACCACTACCAGGCGCTGATCGAGGACCTGCTCGAACGCAACATCGGCATCGAGAAGTACTTCAGCTTCATCGTGATCAAGTCGCCGTTCATCAAGACGCACTACCCGATCGAACGGCTGTTCCCGAGCAACCCCTGACCCCGGGTTCGCCCCCGGACCTCTCATGAAGCAGCCCATGCCCGGCGGCGGCGGTCGCTTCGTGCGCCTGGCCGAAACCGCACGGCCCGCCATCGCGCTGTGCATCGACGGCCGGCCCGCGAGCGCACTCGAAGGCGACACGTTGCTGGTGGCGTTGCTGGTGCAGGGCCGGCACCTGCGGCAGTCCGAGTTCACGGCGTCCGGGGATGGCGCGCGCGCCGGCTTCTGCCTGATGGGCGCCTGCCAGGACTGCTGGGTCTGGGACGACGCCGGACGGCGCCTGCGGGCGTGTTCGACGGTGGTGGCCGAAGGCATGAGCGTGCGCACCACGCCGCCGGCATCGCCGTGGGGCGAGACCGGGGCCCGGCCATGACGCCGCGCACCGTGGTCGTCGGCACCGGGCCGGCCGGCGTGCGGGCCGCGCAGGCGCTGGTGCAGGCCGGCGTGCGCCCGATCGTCGTCGATGAAGCACGCCGCGATGGCGGCCAGATCTACCGCCGCCAGCCCGAGGGCTTCCTGCGCAGTCACGCCACGCTGTACGGCAGCGAGGCCGCGAAGGCGCAGGCCCTGCATGGCGACTTCGATGCGCTGCGCGGCCAGATCGATCACCGCAGCGAAACCCTGGCGTGGAACGTGACGTCCGGCCAGCTGCACACGGTGCACACGCCGAGCGGGTGCACGCAGACGCTGGACTTTGATGCACTGATCGTCTGCGCCGGCGCGACCGACCGGCTGATGCCGGTGGCGGGCTGGAACCACGCCGGCTGCTACAGCCTGGGTGCGGCCCAGATCGCGCTGAAGGCGCAGGCCTGCGCGATCGGCTCGCGCGTGGTGTTCATGGGCAGCGGGCCGCTGCTGTACCTGGTCGCCGCGCAGTACCTGAAGGCCGGCGCGCAGGTCGAGGCGGTGCTCGACACCTCGCCCGCGCTGCCGGGCTGGGCGGCGCTGCGCGGGCTGCTGCGGCGCCCGCGCTTGCTGCTGCGCGGCGCAGCCCTGGTGGCCGGGCTGCGGCGCGCCGGCGTTGCGGTGTTGAACGGCGTGCTGCCGTTGCGCATCGACGGCACCGCCGCAGGCGGCGTGTCGGGCGTCGTGGTGCGCGATGCCCGCGGCGCCGAGCGCCGTTTCGCGGCCGATGCCGTCGCGCTGGGCTGGCACCTGCGCGCGGAGACGCAGCTGGCCGACCTGGCGCGCTGCGAGTTCGAGTTCGAGCCCCTGAGTCGCCAGTGGCTGCCGCGCATCGACGACTGTGGGCGCGTCAGCACGCCCGGCGTGTACCTGGCCGGTGACGGTGCCCGCATCCTCGGGGCCGATGGCGCCGAGTCGGCCGGCCGGCTGGCCGCGCTGGCCGCCCTGCATGACCTGGGGCATGCGCGTGGCCGCGCGCTGTTCGCGGCCGAACAGGACGGCCTGAAGCGCAGGCTGGCGACGATGGACGGCTTCCGCGAGGGGCTGGCGCGGGCCTTCCCGTGGCCGCATGCGCACGCGGCGGGCTTGCCCGATGACGCGGTGGTCTGCCGCTGCGAGGCCATCACGGCCGGCGAACTGCGCCGCAGCGTGCTGGAACTGGGCAGCCAGGAGCTGAACCGGGCCAAGGCCTTCAGCCGGGTCGGCATGGGCCGCTGCCAGGGGCGCTACTGCGGCCATGCGGCGGCCGAGGTCGTCGCCGCGAGCGCGCGGATCCCGGTCGAGAGGATCGGCCGGCTGCGCGGGCAGGCGCCGGTGAAGCCGCTGCTGATGAACACGCAGGAGGTCGGCGATGGGGGCTGCGATGACTGAAGCCTTGCGCAGCGACGTGCTGATCGTCGGTGGCGGACTGATGGGCGCGACGACCGCGCTGTTCCTGCGCCGCCAGCACGGCCTGGACGTGCGCCTGCTCGAACGCGAGCTGATCGGCCGCCAGGCGAGCGGCACCAACTTCGGCAACGTGCGCCGGCAAGGCCGCGCGCTCGAGCAGATCCCGCTCGCCAACCGCGCCCGCGCGGTGTGGGGCCGGGTCAACGAGCTGCTGGGCGAAGACCTGGAGTTCGTGCCCTACGGCCACCTGCGCGTCTGCTACACGCACCAGCAGGCGGCCAGGCTGGAGCAGCACGTGCGCGAGGTGCAGCCGCTCGGCCTGGAGCTGCAGATGTTCAGCGCTGCGGCGCTGCGCGAGCGCTGGGGCATCTTCAGCGACGCGGTGGTGGCGGGCTCGCTGTCGCCGCTGGACGGCCACGCCAACCCGCGCCTGGCCGGCCCGGCCTTCGCGCGCGCGGCGCAGCGGGCCGGCGCGCACATCCACGAGCACAGCGAGGTGGTGCAGGTCGAGCGCGAGGGCGGCGATTTCGTCGCGCACACGGTCGACGGGCGGCGCTACCGTGCGGCACAGCTGCTGGTGACCACCGGCGCGTGGTCGGCGCACTTTGCGCAGGCTTTCGGCGAGCCGGTGCCGCTGGATGTGCGCGGCCCGCAGATGGGCGTGACCGAACCCTTGCCGTACGCGATCGGGCCGTCGATCGGCGTGTCGACACCGATCGAGACCGAGGGCTTGTACTTCCGGCAGATCGCGCGCGGCAACATCGTCTTCGGCGGCGGGCTCAAGGGCCCGGCGTCGTGCGACCCGGTGCGGGCCGAGGTGCTGCCCGGCAACACGCTGCGCCAGTTGCGCGAACTGCGCCGTTTCGTGCCGGCGTTCGAGAACGTGCAGCTGATCCGCGTCTGGAGCGGCATCGAGGGCTACACCGGCGATGCGGTGCCGGTGCTGGGCCCGAGCGCGCGCGTGCCGGGGCTGCACTATGCCTTCGGCTTCAACGGCGAGGGCTTCGCGATCAGCCCGGGCGTCGGCGAGGTGATGGCCGAGTTGCTGGCGACGGGGCGCACGTCGACGCCGATCGAGGCCTTCTCGATCGGGCGCTTCGCGGGTGCACGGCAGGATCAGGCCATCACCACGTAGACCTTGCGCAACGTCTCGGTGATGTGCCAGACGCCGGTCGTGCGGGCCGGGAAGAACAGCGTGTCGCCGGCGCGGATCTGCTGCGCCTGGCCGCCCGTCGGCGTGAAGCTGCAGGCGCCCGACAGGATGTGCATCACCTCCGCTTCGGCGAGCTGGCGTTCGAAGCGCCCGGGCGTGCATTCCCACAGGCCGCTGCGGTTGCCGCCCGCGCCCGCCAGTTCGACGGCGAGGCCGGCGGTCGTGCACGCGGGTTCGGACAGCGGGCGCGCGACCGGGCCTTCGTCCTGCAGGCCGGACAGCGTGGCGGATTGGCGAAGGATCTGGATCGTCATGGCGGGGATTCCGTGGAGTCAAAGACGCGCAGCCTAGCCAGCCGGCCTGCGTGCCGATAGGACGCCCTTGTCGTACCGCAGGATCTGCGCGGTGGGTGGTACACAACGCAATTCGCTGCTGCGGCGCGCGCGCTTTACGGTGCCGCGCGCAGCGCAGGCGCTTTTAAGCTGCGAGGCATGTGCAGCCTTCCGAACGACCCCGCCGCGCAGACGCCGCTGCGCCGCCGGACGCACTCGATGGCGCCGGTGCTCGCCTACATCGACGCCCACCTGGCCGAGCCGCTGTCGCTCGAAGGGCTGGCCGCGCTCACCGGCTTGAGCGTGTGGCGCTTCGCGACCGTGTTCCGCCAATGCGTGGGCATGGCGCCCCATCGCTATGTGAACGTGCAGCGCGTGCGGCACGCCCAGGCCCTGCTGCGCCAGGGTGCGACGCTGGCCGGCGCGGCCAACGCGGCCGGCTTCTGCGACCAGAGCCACCTGTCGCGCCGCTTCAAGCGCGAGTGCGGGATGACGCCGGGGCAGTACCAGTCGCGACAGTTTTCCCTCTCCGCTTTCAACCCCTGACGGAACGAACCACCATGTCTTTGCAGAACTTCAAGGTCCTCACCTTCGACGTCGTCGGCACGCTGATCGACTTCGAGGGCGGGATGCTGCGCTACCTGCGCCAGGCCGTGCCCGGCGCCTCGGTGTCGGACGACGCCTTCCTCGCCGCCTACCGCCGGGCCCGTGCGAACGGCGATGCGGGCTGGTATCCGGACGACCTGGTGCGCGTGTGGCATGCGATCGCGCCCGGGCTCGGCCTGCCCGATTCCGCCGCGCTGGCCGAGGGCCTGCGCGACTCGGTGGCAGTGTGGCCGGCGTTTGCCGACTCGGTGGCGGCGCTGAAGCGGCTGCGCGAGCGCTTCAAGCTGGTGGCGATGACGAATGCGCAGCGCTGGGCGCTGTCGCATTTCGAGAAGACGCTGGACATGCCTTTCGACGACAGCGTGAGCTGCGACGACGCGCTGTGCGAGAAACCCGATCCGCAGTTCTTCGCATTTGCGCGCGGACGCCTCAGCACCCGCGGATTCACGCGGGCCGACAACCTGCACGTGGCGCAGAGCCAGTACCACGACATCGGGGTGGCCCGGCGCCTGGGTCTCGCGACCTGCTGGATCGAGCGGCGCCACGGCCAGCCCGGCTTCGGCGGCACGCTGGAGGTCAAGGAGCTGACCCGGCCCGACTACCACTTCCACACGCTGGCCCAGCTGGCCGATGCGGTCGATGCCGGGACCTGACGAGGTCGCCGACCTGCTGCCGGCCCTGCGGGCGCTGCGGCACGACCTGCATGCGAACCCGGAGCTCGCGTTCAACGAGCATCGCACCGCGGGCATCGTGGCGTCGGCGCTGCGCGAGCTGGGCCTGGAGGTGCATGAGGGCGTGGGCGGCACCGGCGTGGTCGGCGTGCTGCGCCATGGTGCAGGGCGCAGCGTGGCCTTGCGTGCCGACATGGATGCGTTGCCGATGGCGGAGCGCAGCGACCTGGCCCATGCCAGCAAGGTGGCGGGCGTGCACCACGGCTGCGGCCACGACGGCCACACCGCGATGCTGCTGGGGGCGGCACGCCAGCTGGCGCGCAGCAGGCGCTTCGCCGGCACGGTCCACTTCGTGTTCCAGCCGGCAGAAGAAGGGCATGGCGGTGCGCGCGCGATGGTCCGGGATGGCTTGTTCGAGCGTTTCCCGAGCGATGCGGTGTACGCCCTGCACAACTGGCCCGACCTGCCGCTGGGCCAGGCGCAGACGCGGGCCGGGCCGATCATGGCCGCCGCGGACCGCTTCGACATCCTCGTGCGCGGCCGCGGCGGGCATGCGGCCCAGCCGCAGCAGACGCCGGACGCCATCCTGGCGGCCAGCCAGCTGGTGACGCAGCTCAACACCATCGTGGCGCGGCGCATCGATCCGCGCGAGTCGGCGGTGCTGTCGGTCACGCGCATCGAGGGCGGGCATTCGCACAACGTGCTGCCGGCGCAGGTGGCCATCACCGGCACGGTCCGCAGCTTCGACCCGGCGACGCAGGACCGCATCGAGGCGGCACTGCGCTCGGTCGCGCAAGGCGTGGCGCTGGCCAGCGAGACGGCGGTCGAGGTGAGCTACACGCGCTACTACCCGGCCACGATCAACAGCGCGGCCGAGGCCGGGACGGCGCTGGCGGCGGCCACGGCCTGCGGGCTGCAGGCCGAGGTGGCGCCGCGGCCGGCCTTCACGTCGGAGGATTTCGCGTTCATGCTGCAGGCGCGGCCCGGGGCCTACCTGTGGCTGGGGCAGGGCAGCGCCGGACCGGGCGACAGGCCGTCGCATCCGCTGCATCACCCGTGCTATGACTTCAACGATGCGGCGCTGCCGCTGGGGATCGGCTGGTTCGTGGCCGTTGCGGAGCGCGAGCTACCCGTGAAATGGTCCTAGGGCGCTTCTGGCGCGTTTCTTCATCGGAACGACTTTCCATTTCTTTGCGAGTGCATCCACGAGCGTCCTGGTTCCGTGCGTCTCCAGTGCGGCCAGAAGTTCGCCTCGTGTGTATGGTGGGTCCGTCAAGTCCTTGATGGCGTTCAGGACAGCCTGTTCCGCCTGAGCCGGTTGCGCGGCGTAGACCGCATCGAGGAAAGCGCCGGCCTTGAGAACGGTGACGCCCAGTGCCGCCACAGACCGTGTATCGGATGCCGTTCTCTTCGTCATGGTCAGCGTACTGTCGAAGAGTCAGAGCCGCTGCGGCGACGTGGCGGTCCTTGGCGTCCACCTTGTCCGGCACGAGCGCGAGCGCAGTGGCCGTTGCGGACACCTCCCACTCCGGACACCTCTTCTTCATCGCACCCAGGCGTTTCAACGTCGCCGTCTCGCTGAAACCAAAGGCTCCCTGCATGTTGCGCAGGTATTCCTTGTCGATCTCCGCGGTCCAATGGGCGGTAAACAACCGTTCCCCCCGCAAGTCCATCAGGACATCGGAGAGCCGCAGCGGCATCAGGACGCAGATGTCGAGAACCACCAGCGTATCGTCGACATTCACGTCTTGGCAGGGTGGGGGGTACGTCGAGTCTGGCGCGTCGGCGTGGCCGAGCGTCGGGCTGCTTTGACGAAGGCCTCATCGCTGTAGGCGTACATGCCTGCCTCCGCGGCGGCCTCACGCGGAGTCGCCGCTCCTGCAGTCGCGTTGCGCTGTGCAAGCCTGTAGGCGTCGACGGCAGATTGGCGAACGCGGCGGTGGCCTCCTTCGGTCTTCGTGACTTCGCCCAGTTTGCCGCTGTCGCACAGCATGGAGACGTACGGGCGGCTCATGCCCAACTGCGTGGCGACGTCGGCGGTCTTGAGGAGGGGGTCTGCATCGTCGCCGACGACTGCAAGCGGCTTGTTCGTCGGGATGGACGCAGCGCCATTCCCCATCTCGATGTCGAGGAGCCTGTTGGCCAAGGCCAGCCGAAGCTGCTTGCCTTGCGCTGTCATGGCACTCAGCGATGCACCCAGCGCTGCGGCAACGACGTGTTTCAGCGCATCGCCGAGTTCGGCCATGGGCTGCCCACGTTTTGCCGCCGCGGCACCGCTCACCGTGACCTGCAGGCCATCGACACGCAAGGCCGTACCGCCGTTGCGTGTCGAGACCAGCGTGACGTGATGGACCAAAGCCTCCTGGACAGCATCGACGAGCGGCTCGAGGGAGTCATCAAGGTCCGACCGAGGGGGAGGCTGAAGTGGTTTGGCGGGGCGGGGCAGGCCGGTGGGTGTCATGCGGATCTCTCCGGGTGCGCACTGGCAGTGTAGCGATGACTCGAAAAATTCGCAAAACTCGAATAGAGAAGATTTCACGGAGCCATGAAAAAAGGGCGCCCGCAGGCGCCCTTCGTTGAAGCCCGACCGGCTTCAGTTCGTCGAGAACTTGTAGTCCGTCTTCGACTTCGCGCGGATCTCGTCGCGGAACTTCGCGAGCTTCGCCTGGCCCAGGCGCTGCAGGATCTGCGGCTTCACTTCCTCGAGCGGCGGGAACTGCGCGTCGCGCGTGTCCTCGAGCTTGATGATGTGGTAGCCGAACTGCGTCTTGACCGGCTCTTGCGTCATCTCGCCCTTCTTCAGCTTGATCATCGCCTGCGAGAACTCGGGCACGTACGAACCCGGGTTGGCCCAGTCGAGGTCGCCGCCGTTCTCGCCCGATCCCGGGTCCTTCGAGTTCTTCTTCGCCAGGTCCTCGAACTTCGCGCCGCCCTTGATCTGGGCGATCAGCGCCTTCGCGTCTTCTTCCTTCTCGACCAGGATGTGGCGGGCGTGGTATTCGGTGCCGCTCGCCTGCGCCTTGAACTTGTCGTACTCGGCCTGGACGTCGGCGTCCAGCACCGGGTTCTTCTTCTGGTAGTCGTTGAACAGCTCGCGGATCAGGATGCTCTGGCGGGCCAGTTCGAGCTGCTGCTTGTAGTCGGCGCTGTTGGTCAGGCCGCGCTTCTCGGCTTCCTGCATGAACATCTCGCGCAGCACCACCTCGTCGCGCACCTGCGCTTCGAGTTCGGGCGTGCGCGGCTGCGAGCCTTGCTGGCCGGGGCGGGTCGCCTGCGTCAGCAACGCATCGACGCGCGACTTCGGCACGGGCTTGCCGTTGACGATCGCCACGTTCTGGGCCATCGCCGCCGGCACGAGCAGGGCAGCACTGATCACCAGCAGCGAAGCGTGGCGGGCAAGGGTCGACTTCTTCATGGGCTTGGGGCCTTTCAACGGGGAATCTAGGGGGAACGCCGTGCGGGCAGGTGGGGCTGCGGTGCCGGGGGTGGAACACACCGCGGCGGACTTCATCCGTTCAGCTTTCACCCGGCGCGCGGGCCTCGATGGCCAGGGCGTGTATGCCGCGCGGAATCAAGGTTCGAAGGGCATCATATACGAGGCGGTGCCGCTTCAGACGTGACAGATCGTTGAACTGCGCGCTGACCACCTGCACGCTGAAATGCCGGCCTTCGCGCGCGCCCGCATGGCCGGCATGCAGGTGGCTGTCGTCGGTGACGGCCAGGCTGGCTGGCTGCAACGCCTCGCGCAGCGCCTGCTCGATCTCCTGCGAACTGACGGCCATCAGCCCTGCTCCTTGCCCGGTGCGGCGGCGGCCTTGGCCTCGTCCTCGTCGGGCAGGAAGCGGCTCAGGTACACGCCCTGCGCCAGCATGAACACCACCATCAGCCCGGTCGCGCCGAACACCTTGAAGGTGGCCCAGGTCGATTGCGTGAAGCTGTAGGCCACGTAGAGGTTCAGCAGGCCCATCAGGCCGAAGAATGCGACCCATGCGAAATTCAGGCGTTGCCAGACCTGCGGCGGCAGCGTCAGCTGCTCGCCCATCAGGGTCTGGGGGATGTTCTTGCCGAGCACCGCCTGGCTGAACCAGAACGACAGGCCCATCGCCCAGTACAGCACGCTGGGTTTCCACATGATGAAGGTGGCGTTGTGGAACCAGATCGTCGCGCCGCCCAGCACCACCACCAGCGCCAGCGTGACCCACAGCATCGTGTGCACCTTGCGGCGCAGCAGCTTCATCGTGACCACCTGCAGCAGCGTCGCGGCGATCACCACCAGCGTGGCCAGCAGCACCGCCGCCTCGTTCGGCCCGACCGTGCCGCCCGAGACCAGGAAGCCGAAATGCTCGCTCGCGAACGCGGCAGCCGCATCCTTGTTGGCATCGGCGAACTTGAAGGTGCCGAAGAACAGCAGCAGCGGCAGGAAATCGAGCAGGAGGGTCATCAGGGGCGCGGTCGGCAAGGACCGGGTTACGGCTTGGGGGCGAAGTCTATCGCCGCCGAGTTGATGCAGAAGCGCTCGCCGGTCGGCTCGGGGCCGTCCTCGAACACGTGGCCCAGGTGCGAGCCGCAGTTGTTGCAGCGCACCTCGACCCGCACCATGCCGTGGCTGCGGTCGACCACGCGCTCGATCACCTCGCTGTTGATCGGCTCCCAGTAGCTGGGCCAACCGCAGCCGGCGTCGAACTTGGTGTCGGATGCGAAGAGCGGCGTGCCGCATCCGACACAGTTGTAGCGGCCGTCCTGGAAGTGATCCCAGTACTTGCCGGTGAAGGCGCGCTCGGTGGCCGCGTGGCGCGCCACCTCGTACTGCATCGGGCTCAGCTGGGCGCGCCACTCGGCGTCCGTCTTGCTGACCTTGTAGTCCTTGTCGTCGTCGCTGGAACTCATGATGAACACGACACCTCGATGTGTTGCGCCCAGTCGGGCGGGAAGTCCGCGTACGCGGCATGCTCGGGCTGTTCGTCGAAGGGCGCCGACAGGACTTTCAGCAGCCGGCCCACCTCGGCGAAGTCGCCGCCCCGGGCCTCGCGGATCGCCGTCTCGGCCAGGTGGTTGCGAAGCACGTACTTGGGGTTGACCCGGTTCATCCGCAAGGCACGCTCGCCGTCGGCGCTGGCTTCGTCCCGCAAACGCCGCGCATAGTTCCCCGCCCAGGCGTCGAAGGCCTCGCGGTCGATGAAGAGGTCGCGCAGCGCGTCGTTCGCCGCCCCGTCGCGGCTGTCGAAGCCGGCCAGGCGGCGGAAGGTGATGCTGAAGTCGGCGCGGTCGGCGGCCATGCGCTGCAGCAGGCCCTCGACCAGTGCGCGGTCGCCGTCGCGCTCGGTGGCCAGGCCCAGCTTGGCGCGCATGCGCGCATCCAGCGCGGCGGCGAACCCGGTCTTGTAGGGCTCCAGCGCCTCGAGGGCCTCGTCGGGGTCCGCGATCAGCGGCAGCAGCGCCTGCGCCAGCGCATGCAGGTTCCAGAACGCCACGTTGGGCTGGCGCGCATAGGCGTAGCGGCCCTGGTGGTCGGAATGGTTGCAGACGTGGCCGGGGTCGAAGGCATCGAGGAAGCCGTACGGGCCGTAGTCGATGGTCAGGCCCAGGATCGACATGTTGTCGGTGTTCATCACGCCGTGGCAGAAGCCCACCGCCTGCCAGTCGGCCATCAGCCGCGCGGTGCGGCGCGCCACGGCCTCGAGCAGCGCCACCGCCGGCTGCGGCGCGTCGCGGCATTCCGGGCAGGCGGTGTCGATCACGAAATCGACCAGCCGGCGCAGCGCGTCGACGCTCGGCTCGGTGTGCGCGAAGTGCTCGAAGTGGCCGAAGCGGATGAATGACGGCGCGACGCGCGTCACGATGGCGGCGGTCTCGACTTCCTCGCGCCGCACCGGCAGCGCCGAGCCGGTGATGCACAGCGCGCGGGTGGTCGGCACGCCCAGCGCATGCATCGCCTCCGAGGCCAGGAACTCGCGGATCGACGAGCGCAGCACCGCGCGGCCGTCGCCCATGCGGGAGTAGGGCGTGAGGCCCGAGCCCTTCAGCTGGATCTCCATCGGCCCTTGCGACGTGGCCAGTTCGCCCAGCCACAGCGCACGCCCGTCGCCCAGTTGGCCGGCCCAGACGCCGAACTGGTGGCCGCTGTAGACGCTGGCCAGCGGCTGCAGCGGTGCCTGCGCCAGGTTGCCGCTCAGGGCGGCCAGCACGCGCGGGTCGGAAGGCTGCGCGCCGCCCTCCGGCAGGCCAAGCGCGCGGGCGCAGTCCTCGCTCCAGGCCACCCAGTGCGGGTCGGGCAGGCCCTGCGGCGGCAGCTCGGTGAAGAAGCTGTCGCCCAGCGCGGCAAAACGGTTCGGCCAGTCGCCGCCCAGCAGGGGAGCGGTCAGCGCCGCGCTCAACAAAGCACTCATAGGGACAAAAGTGTAACGAACAGGACGAGCCGAGCGCTCCGGATGGGTAAGGGCGGGGCCGATGACAACGTTGCCAACCGGGCTTCTCCCCTCGAGGGTGCGTATCGGGTGCGTATCGGGTGCGTGTCGGACGCCAGCCCGGCGGCCTCACACGCTGACACCAATCGAACGAACTGATTCGTGTGCGCCCGCCCGTGCCGGGGCTGGCGGCTGGTTCAATCCTGCCTTGAGTGGAACCGATTCCACATTGCCTGTACGACGGCCAGGGCAGTGCCAGCCGCGACCGATTCAAGTCGATGAACTGCGATGACCGGCAGAGGCTGGTCGAGTTCGTGCGCTCTTTGTAGACCGGGGCCTCGAGGGGAACCTTCCCCGAGAGGCTTGGGCGGGCGGCGTGCAAACGTCGCCCGCTTTTTTTTGCTCATTGTTTTCCTGTCCATCCTTGTTCCCCACCTCAAGCCGGCTGTGCTGTCAATCGCACGCCCAACGCGCGCGTCACTTTCAGGATGGTGTCGAAGCGCGGCTTCGCGCCCGGGGACAAGGCCTTGTAAAGGCTCTCCCGACCGAGGCCTGTGTCCTTGGCAACTTGCGCCATGCCACGGGCCCTCGCCACGTCGGCAAGCGCCAGCAGAAGCAGATCAGCATCATCGGCCTCCAGGATGGCGGTGAGGTATTCCGCGACGGCTGCGTCGTCGGTCAGGTAGCGTGCGGCGTCGAACGGAACCAGCTTGCCAAGCTTCTTCGTGGTGCTCATGGCTACAACTCCAGTTGGCCCAGGATGCGTTTTGCGCGTTGAATGTCCCGCGTTTGCGTTGACTTGTCTCCGCCGGCGAGCATGACGATCAGGACGTTCTTGCGCCGGGTGAAATACAGACGGTATCCCGGACCCACGTCCACGCGCATTTCCGATACCTCGTCGCCAACGGTCTTCCAATCTCCCAGATTGCCACTCTCGGCCTGCCGAAGACGCGCTGCAATGCGAATCTGGCCGCGCCGGTCGGGCAGCGCATCGAGCCAGTCCTGAAACTCCTGCGTCAATCGAACCGAGAGCATTCACCAAAATGTATCCATTTGGATACTGTTGGTCAAGCTTTGATCTCGGGCCCTAGGGTAAACAGCCAGCGCTGGTTCAGGGCGGCGTTTCTATCATTTCGCCATCCTGACCACGTTTTCACCCGGGAGAAGACCATGCCACGCCTGATGGGCCAGATGATGCAGATGCCCTTGCTGATCTCCTCGCTGGCGGTGCATGCGGCGCGCCATGCGGCCGACACCGAGGTCGTCTCCAAGCGCTGCGAAGGCGACATCCACCGCAGCACCTGGAAGGACATCGAGCTGCGCTCGCGCAAGCTGGCCCAGGCGCTGGCCCGCCTGGGCTGCGAAGGCGGCGACCGCGTCGCGACGCTGGCCTGGAACGGCTACCGGCACCTGGAGATCTACTACGGCAGCTCCGGCTCGGGCCTCGTGTGCCACACCATCAACCCGCGCCTGTTTCCCGAGCAGATCGCGTGGATCGCCAACGATGCGCAGGACGCCGTGCTGTGCTTCGACCTGAACTTCCTTCCGCTGGTCGAGAAGCTCGCGCCGCAGCTGGCGCAGGTGAAGCACTTCGTCCTGATGACCGACCGCGCGCACATGCCGCCGGCGTCCACGCTGCCGCGCCTGCAGTGCTACGAAGAGCTCGTCGAGGCCGAGGACGGCGACTACGCCTGGCCGCAGTTCGACGAGAACACCGCGTCGAGCATCTGCTACACCTCGGGCACCACCGGCCACCCGAAGGGCGCCGTCTACAGCCACCGCTCGACGCTGCTGCATGCGATGGCGGCGGCGCTGCCCGACGCGATGGGCTGCTCGGGCGCCGACACGATCCTGCCGGTGGTGCCGATGTTCCATGTCAACGCCTGGGGCCTGCCGTACGCCTGCGCGCTGGTCGGCGCCAAGCTGGTGATGCCCGGGCCGCACCTGGACGGCAAGTCGCTGTACGAGCTGTTCGAGGCCGAGCAGGTCACCTTCAGCGCCGGCGTGCCCACCGTCTGGCTGGGGCTCCTGAACCACGTGAAGCAGAACGGGCTGAAGTTCAGCAGCTTCCGCCGCACCGTGATCGGCGGTTCGGCCTGCCCGCCGTCGATGATGCGGGCCCTGGAAAACGAGCATGGCGTCGAGGTGATCCATGCCTGGGGCATGACCGAGATGTCGCCGCTGGGCACGCTGGCCAAGCTGAAGGGCAAGCACCGGGGCCTGGACGACGAGGCCCGCCACCGGCTGCTGGAGACCCAGGGCCGGGTGGTCTGCGGCGTCGACATGCTGATCCTGGACGACGACAGCCGGCCGCTGCCCTGGGACGGCAAGTCCTCGGGCAACCTGGTGGTACGCGGGCCCTGGGTCATCCGCAGCTACTTCGGGCACGAGGCGTCGCCGCTGGTCGAGGTCGACGGCCAGGCGTGGTTCCCGACCGGCGACGTCGCGACGATCAACCCTGACGGCTTCATGCAGATCACCGACCGCAGCAAGGACGTCATCAAGTCCGGCGGCGAATGGATCAGCTCGATCGAGCTGGAGAACCTGGCGATGGGGCACCCCGGCGTGCACGAGGCGGCGGTGATCGCCTGCGCGCACCCGAAGTGGGACGAGCGCCCGCTGCTGGTGGTGGTGCGCAAGCCGGGCGTCGCGCTCGACGCGAAGGAACTGCTGGGGTATTTCGAGGGGCGCATCGCCAAATGGCAGATCCCGGACGACGTCGCCTTCGTCGACGAGATCCCGCACACCGCGACCGGCAAGATGCTGAAGATGCGGTTGCGCGAGCAATTCAAGGGCTACAGACTGCCGACTGCGTAGCCCGGATGCCAATCCGGGTCGGTGGTGGATCCCCGGGTTGTCACCCGGGCTACCTTCCGCTGTGCAGAAACGACTGTCCCACGCGCGACACGGTGTGTGGGGTAGTCCCTCAAACAGTCATCTACCTGCTTCCATTACCGTTCACGGCTGTCGCAATCACCTCGCGAGGAAGCCATGGAATTCACCAAGAAGCTGTTCGGCCTGTCGGCGGTGGCGGTGCTTTCGCTGCATGCTGGCGTCGCCTTCGCGCAGGCCGGCGAGACCGTCAAGATCGCCTGGATCGACCCGCTGTCCGGCCCGTTCGCGAGCCTGGGCGCGAACCAGCTGAAGAGCTTCCAGTTCATGGCCGAGCGCATCAGCGGCAAGAAGAACCCGGCCGGCGTCACCTTCGAGGTGGTCGGCTTCGACAACAAGGCCTCGCCGCAGGAAAGCCTGAACGTGCTGAAGGCCGCCATCGACCAGGGCTTCCGCTACGTGACCCAGGGCAACGGCTCGGGCGCCGCGGCCGCCATCATCGATGCCGTGGCCAAGCACAACGAGCGCAACCCGGGCAAGGAGATCGTGTTCCTGAACCACTCCGCGGTCGACCCGGACCTGACCAACAGCAAGTGCAACTACTGGCACTTCCGCTTCGACGCCGACACCTCGATGAAGATGGAGGCGATGACCACCTACATGAAGGACCAGCCGTCCATCAAGAAGGTGTACCTGATCAACCAGAACTACGCGCACGGCCAGCAGGTCTCGAAGTTCGCGAAGGAGACGCTGGCGCGCAAGCGGCCCGACATCCAGATCGTCGGCGACGACCTGACGCCGCTCGGCCAGGTGAAGGATTTCTCGCCCTACGTCGCGAAGATCAAGCAAAGCGGCGCCGACACCGTGATCACCGGCAACTGGAGCCAGGACCTGACGCTGCTGATCAAGGCCGCCAAGGACGCCGGCCTGGACGTCAACTTCTACACCTACTACGCCAGCGTGATCGGCACGCCCACCGCGATCGGCGCGGCCGGCGAGGGCAAGGTCAAGATGATCGCCTACGCCCACCACAACATCCCCGGCGACATCGCCGCGGTCGGCGAGGAGTTCAACAAGAAGTTCAAGGAAGACTTCTTCACCACCGACATCTACAACATCTTCACGATGCTGCCGGCCGCGATGGCCAAGGCCAAGAGCACCGACCCGGTCAAGGTGGCGGCGGCGATGGAAGGCCTCACCGTCAAGGGCTTCAGCGGCGACATCACGATGCGCGCCACCGACCACCAGATGCAGCAGGGCCTGTACCTGAGCACCTGGCGCAAGGTCGACGCGAAGAACAAGTACAACGTCGAGGGCACGGGCTACACCTTCGTGCCCGACAAGTTCTACGAATCCTACGTGTCGAGCACGCCGACCTCGTGCCAGATGAAGCGCCCCGGCGCCTGAGCGCAGGCCGATGACAATCCCGCGGCGGCCGCCCCGGTTGCCGCGGGATTTTTGACATCTCCGGGACCCCATGGAGTTCTTCACCACATCGCTGTTGAACGGCATCAGCTACGGGCTGCTGCTGTTCATGCTCAGTTCGGGCCTGACGCTGATCTTCAGCATGATGGGCGTGCTGAACTTCGCGCACGCCAGCTTCTACATGCTGGGCGCCTATTTCGCGTACACGACCACGCTGTTCGTCGGCTTCTGGCCGTCGCTGGTGATCGCGCCGCTGCTGACCGGCGTGGTCGGCGCGCTGTTCGAGCGCTTCTGCCTGCGCCGCGTGCACAAGTTCGGCCACGTGGCCGAGCTGCTGATCACCTTCGGGCTGTCGTTCGTGATCCTCGAGCTGGTGCAGCTGACCTGGGGCCGCTCGGCCGTCGACTACCGCGTGCCGGCGATGCTCGACGGCCCGCTCTTCACGCTGTACGGCACGCAGTTCCCGCTGTACCGCGCCTTCATGATGGGGGTGGCGCTGCTGATGCTGCTGTCGGTGTGGCTGCTGCTGTCGCGCACCCGCGTCGGCCTGGTGATCCAGTCGGCGTTGACGCACCCCGAGATGGCCGAGGCGCTGGGCCACAACGTGCCGCTGGTCTTCATGGGGGTGTTCGGCGGCGGCGCGGCTCTGGCCGGGCTGGCCGGCGTGATCGGCGGCAATGCCTACGTGACTGAGCCGACCATGGCCGGCGCGGTCGGGCCGATCATCTTCGTGGTGGTGGTGGTCGGCGGCATGGGCTCGCTGGCCGGTGCCTTCGTCGCGTCGCTGCTGATCGGGCTGATCCAGACCTTCGCGGTGGCGCTCGACCAGTCCGCGCTCGGCGCGCTGCAGTGGGCCGGCATGGCGGTCACGCCCGAGACCTTCGGCTACCCGCTGCTGAAACTGAAGATCTCGCAGGTGGCGCCGATCCTGCCCTACCTGCTGCTGGTGCTGATGCTGATCTTCCGCCCCAAGGGCCTGATGGGGACGCGCGAAGGATGAGCTCCGTGCTGACGCGGCCGCAGGCCGTCCATTTCAAGCCCTGGAACGTCGGCCGCTGGGTCGTGTGGGGCGCGTTCGCGCTGCTGCTGCTGGTGGCGCCGCTGGTCTTCACCAGCGGCCTGGCGATGACGATGCTGTCGCAGATGGGCTACATGATCATCATCTGCCTCAGCTACAACCTGCTGCTGGGGCAGGGCGGCATGCTGAGCTTCGGCCATGCGGTCTACGTCGGCCTGGGTGCGTTCTTCGCGATCCATGCGATGAACCTGATCGGCGCCGGCCGGCTTCCGCTGCCGATGAGCCTGGTGCCGCTGGCCGGCGGCCTGGCCGGGGCGGGCGTCGCGGCGCTGCTGGGCTGGGTCACCACCAAGAAGTCGGCCAACACCTTCGCGATGATCACGCTGGGCGTCGGCGAGCTGGTCGCGTCGATGGCGCTGATGTTCCCCGAGTTCTTCGGCGGCGAGGGCGGCGTCAGCTCGAACCGCGTCGTCGGCAAGGCGGTGGCGGGCATCACCTTCGGGCCGCAGGTGCAGGTCTACTACCTGATCGCGATCTACTGCTTCGTCTGCACCGGCGCGCTGTATGCGCTGACGCGCACGCCGCTCGGCCGCATGCTCAACGCCGTGCGCGACAACCCGGAGCGCGTCGAGTTCGTCGGCTACAACACGCAGGTGGTGCGCTACCTGGCGTTCGTCATCGCCGGCTTCTTCGCCGGCATCGGCGGCGGGCTGACGGCGCTGAACTTCGAGATCGTCACGGCCGATTCGGTGGGCGGCTTCCGCTCGGGCAGCTACCTGCTGTTCACCTTCCTCGGCGGCGCGTTCTTCTTCTTCGGGCCGATCATCGGTGCGGTGCTGCTGGTGCTGGCCTTCGTGCTGTTCTCCGAGATCACGAAGGCCTGGCAGATCTACCTGGGCCTGGTCTTCATGTTCATGGTGATGTTCGCGCCCGGCGGCATCTCGAGCCTGATCATGATGAACCTGCGCGTGGCCGCCTTCGGCAAGCTGCGCCGGCTCGGCAGCTCGTACCTGGCGCTGGGCGGCACCGGCGCGGTGGCGCTGGCCGGCGCGGCGGCGATCGTCGAGATGATCTACCACCTGCAGCTCAACTCGGCGCTCGGGCCCACCGTGCGCTTCATGGGCGGCACGCTGAACGTGCAAGGGCTGGACAGCTGGTTCGGCGCGCTGTTCGTGATGGCGATCGGCATCGCGATGTTCGAGGTGGCGCGGCGCGAGTTCAAGCGCCAGTGGGACCAGACGCAGCAGGAGATCGAGAAAGAGATCAAGCGAAGGGAAGCCTTGTGAGCAGCCATCCCTTTGCGCTGGAACTCGATGACGTCCGCAAGAGCTTCGGCAAGACCGAGATCATCCGCGGTGCCTCGCTGCAGGTGAAGCCGGGCGAGCGCGTCGCGATCATCGGCCCCAACGGCGCCGGCAAGTCGACGCTGTTCAACCTGGTCAGCGGGCGTTTCGGCGTCAGCAGCGGGCAGATCCGGCTGAACGGGCAATCGATCGCCGGATTGAAGCCGTACGAGATCAACCGCCTGGGCCTGGCGCGCAGCTTCCAGGTGTCGAACCTGTTCACGCGGCTGTCGGTGTTCGAGAACATCCGCTGCGCGGTGCTGTGGGCGATGGGCTACCGCTACGCGTTCTGGAAGTTCCTGGCCGACCTGCGCGATGCCAACGACCGCGCCGACGAGGTGCTGCGCATGATCAAGCTCGACAAGAAGCGCGACGTGCTGGCGATGAACCTGACCTATGCCGAACAGCGCGCGCTGGAGATCGGCATCACCATCGCCGGCGGCGCCAGCGTGATCCTGCTCGACGAGCCGACCGCCGGCATGAGCAAGAGCGAGACGACGCGCTTCATCCAGCTGATCCGCGAGGTGACGGAGGGCAAGACGCTGCTGACGGTGGAGCACGACATGGGCGTGGTGTTCGGCCTGGCCGACAAGATCGCGGTGCTGGTGTATGGCGAGGTGATCGCGTTCGACGTGCCGGAGGCGGTGCGCGCGAACGCGAAGGTGCAGGAGGCCTACCTCGGCTCCGTCCTCGCGGCGCATGGCCACGCCCAAGAGGCCTGATGCGATGCTGAAGCTCGACAACCTGCATGCGTTCTACGGCAAGAGCCACGTGCTGCACGGCGTGACGCTGGACGTGCAGCCGGGCGAGATCGTCAGCCTTCTGGGTCGCAACGGCTCGGGGCGCTCGACCACGGTGAAGGCGATCATGGGCCTGGTGGACGGCAAGGGCTCGGTGCGCTGGCGCGAGCGCGAGCTGCTCGGGTTGAAGGCCTTCGAGATCGCGCACGCCGGCATCGGCTACGTGCCGGAGAACCGCGACATCTTCCCCAAGCTCACCGTGCACCAGAACCTGATGCTGGGCGAGAAGCGCCGCAAGGACAAGCCGCGCTGGTCCTACGACGACATGTACGCGATGTTCCCGCGGCTGAAGGAGCGCCAGCACACCGAGGCCGGCGTGCTGTCCGGGGGCGAACAGCAGATGCTGACGCTGTGCCGCACCTTGATGGGCGACCCCGACCTGATCATGATCGACGAGCCCACCGAGGGCCTGGCGCCGAAAATCGTCGAGCAGGTGGCCCAGTACCTGGGCGAACTGAAGCGGCGGGGCGTGTCGGTGCTGCTGGTCGAGCAGAAGCTGACGATCGCGCTGGAGATCTCGCAGCGCTGCTACGTGATGGGCCACGGCAGGATAGTCTTCGAAGGCAGCCCGGCCGACCTGCGGTGCAACGCCTATATTCGCAAGGAATGGCTCGAGGTGTAGCCGGATGCCAATCCGGGCCCTTTGTCGCTGACGAGACATCACCCCGCCACGATTCCTTCCTAGAATCGAACGATCGTTCTATTTCCAACCTCTCCACCCCGGAGGACACCGCATGAGCGCCACCTACGAACTTCGCGGCCCCGTTGCCGTGATCACGCTCGACAACCCTCCTGTCAACGGCCTCGGCTACGACACGCGCAAGGGCATCACCGACGGGCTCGACAAGGCCCAGGCCGACGGCAAGGTCAAGGCCATCGTGATCACCGGGGCCGGCAAGGCCTTCTCCGGTGGGGCCGACATCCGCGAGTTCGGCTCGCCCAAGGCGGTGCAGGAGCCGAACCTGCTCAGCGTGATCCTCGCGCTGGAGGCCTGCACCAAGCCGGTGGTGGCCGCGATCCACACGGTGTGCATGGGCGGCGGGCTCGAGCTCTCGCTCGGCTGCCACTACCGCGTGGCCGCGCCCGGCACGCAGGTCGCGCTGCCCGAGGTGAAGCTGGGGCTGGTGCCCGGCGCCGGCGGCACGCAGCGGCTGCCGCGCGTGATCGGCGTCGAGAACGCGCTGAACATGATCGTCAGCGGCGAGCCGGTCAAGAGCGAACTGCTCGCGATGGCGCCCGGCCAGAAGCTGTTCGACAAGATGATCGATGGCGACCTGCTGGCCGGTGCCTGCGCCTTCGCCACCGAGGTCGCGGGCCTGCGGCCCTTGCCGCTGGTGCGAAACCTGAAGGCCGAGCACCCGAACCCCGACGCCTTCTTCCAGTTCGCGCGCAACACCGTCGGCGCGATGTCGCGCAACTTCCCGGCGCCGCTGCAGTGCGTCGAGACCGTTGCCGCATCGGTCTACAAGAAGTTCGATGACGGCATGAAGCAGGAGCGCGAGGCCTTCATCGCGCTGATGATGACGCCCGAGAGCCGCGCGCTGCGCCATGCCTTCATGGCCGAGCGCGCCACCACCAAGATCCCCGACGTGCCGGCCGACACGCCGGTGCGCGACGTGAAGAAGCTCGCCGTCATCGGCGCCGGCACCATGGGCGGCGGCATCGCGATGAACTTCCTGAACGCCGGCATCCCGGTCGTGATCCTGGAGATGAAGCAGGAGGCGCTGGACAAGGGCGTCGCGATCATCCGCAAGAACTACGACGCGCAGGTCAAGAAGGGCAAGCTGAAGCAGGACAAGCTCGACGCCCGCATGGCGCTGCTCAGCACGACGCTGAACTATGCCGACCTGAAGGACGCCGACATGGTGATCGAGGCGGTGTTCGAGGACATCGGCGTGAAGGAGCAGGTCTTCAAGACGCTGGACGAGGTGATGAAGCCGGGCGCGATCCTGGCGAGCAACACCTCGACGCTCGACCTGAACAGGATCGCGTCGTTCACCAAGCGCCCGCAGGACGTGATCGGCACGCACTTCTTCAGCCCGGCCAACGTGATGAAGCTGCTGGAGGTGGTGCGCGGCGAGAAGACCGCGAAGGATGTGCTGGCCACCGTGATGGCGCTGGGCAAGAAGATCAAGAAGACCTGCGTCGTCTCGGGCGTGTGCGACGGCTTCATCGGCAACCGCATGATCGAGCAGTACTCGCGCCAGGCCGGCTTCCTGCTGGAAGAGGGCTGCACGCCGCAGCAGGTGGACAAGGCGGTCGAGAAGTTCGGCTTCGCGATGGGCCCGTTCCGCATGGGCGACCTGGCCGGCAACGACGTCGGCTGGTACATCCGCAAGCGCCGCTACCTGGAGAAGCCCGACCTGCGCTACAGCAAGACCGCCGACCTGCTGTGCGAGATGGGCCGCTTCGGCCAGAAGACCGGCGCCGGCTGGTACGACTACGTGCCGGGCAAGCGCGACGCGATCCCGAGCGCGCTGGTCGACGGCATGATCGAGAAGCACCGCGCCGAGCTGGGCATCCAGCCGCGCAAGATCGGCGACGACGAGATCGTGCACCGGCTGGTGTATGCGCTGGTCAACGAGGGCGCGAAGATCGTCGAGGAAGGCATCGCGCTGCGGGCGAGCGACATCGACATGGTCTACCTGACCGGCTACGGCTTCCCGCTGCACCGCGGCGGGCCGATGTGCTACGCCGACACGGTGGGGCTGTTCAACGTGGCTGCGGCGATGAAGCGCTTCGCGCAGAACCCGCACGACGACGCGCAGTTCTGGCAACCGGCGCCGCTGCTGGCGCGCCTGGCCGCCGAAGGCAAGACTTTCTCCTGATCAGGGGCACACCACCATGACCAATGCAGTGATCGTTTCCACCGCCCGCACGCCCCTGGCCAAGAGCTGGAAGGGTGCCTTCAACATGACGCACGGCGCGACGCTGGGCGGCCACGCCGTCAAGGCGGCGGTCGAACGCGCCGGCATCGCGCCGGCCGAGGTCGACGACGTCCTCATGGGCTGCGCGACGCCCGAGGGCGCGACCGGCAGCAACATCGCGCGCCAGGTGGCGTTGCGCGCCGGACTGCCCATCACGACCAGCGGCGTCACCGTGAACCGCTTCTGCTCGAGCGGCCTGCAGACCATCGCGATGGCCGCGCAGCGCATCATCGCCGGCGAGGGCGACGTGTACGTGGCCGGCGGCGTCGAGAGCATCTCGTGCGTGCAGAACGAGGCCAACAAGCACATGATCGTCGACCCCTGGCTGCGCGAGCACAAGCCGGAGATCTACTGGAACATGCTGCAGACCGCCGAGCAGGTGGCCAAGCGCTACAAGATCGGGCGCGACCGCATGGACGCCTACGGCGCGGCGAGCCAGCAGAAGGCCTGCGCGGCGCAGGATGCCGGCAAGTTCACCGACGAGATCGCGCCGATCACGGTGATCGCCGGCGTCGCCGACCCGGTGATGGGGCTGCGCAGCAAGGAGGTGACGGTCAGCGTCGACGAGGGGCTGCGCTACGGCACGACGGTCGAGAGCATCTCGGGCATCAAGCCGGCGATCCCGGGCGGCGTGGTCGCGGCCGGCAATGCGAGCCAGTTCAGCGATGGCGGCGGCGCCTGCGTCGTGATGAGCGAGACGCTGGCGCAGCAGCGCAACCTGAAGCCGCTGGGGCGGTTTCTCGGCTTCGCGGTGGCGGGCTGCGAGCCCGACGAGATGGGCATCGGGCCGGTGTTCGCGGTGCCCAAGGTGCTGAAGCGCCTGGGCCTCACGGTGCAGGACATCGACCTGTGGGAATTGAACGAGGCCTTCGCGGTGCAGGTGCTGTACTGCGCCGACACGCTGGGGATTCCCATGGACCGGCTGAACGTCAATGGCGGGGCGATTGCGGTCGGGCATCCGTACGGCGTCAGCGGGCAGCGGCTGACGGGGCATGCGCTGATCGAGGGCAAGCGGCGTGGTGCCAAGCGAGTGTGCGTGACGATGTGCATCGGCGGGGGGATGGGCGCGGCTGGTGTCTTCGAGGTGCTGTGAGTTGTGTCTTTTGCGCGGCAAAGGCGCGGGTGGGCAGGCTGGGGCGCGCCGGATGGGGCGGTCCTCGCCCCGGCGGGCGATGACTCCCCTGCGCTGTCTGCTTTCAAGGCCCGTCGCCGAAACTCCCGCCGCTCGCTGCGCTCGCTGTGGTCAAACAGTCGGCGACAAGTCAGTTTCACGATCGCGCTTCGCGCGGGGCCTTGAAAGCAGCCAGCTCCGGCGCCCCATCCTGATTGGCGCGCCCCAGCCTGCCCACCCGCGCCTTTGCAACCACCACCGTGCTGGTTGGGGGGAAAAGACCGATCAGACAAACGAAGAACGTGCGCACGCCTTTCGTTTGTCTGATCGGTCTTTTCCCCCGCCACCCCCCGCGACGCGCCGATCTGCGAAAGAACACCGATGCGACAAACACTCGATTTCCTGCTGTACGACTGGCTCCAGGTCGACTCCCTGCGCCACCGCAGCCGCTTCGCCGACCACTCGCGCGACACCTTCGACGCGGTGCTCGACACCTGCGAACGCATCGCGCGCGAGAAGTTCGCACCCTTCAATCGCATCACCGACACCGAGGAACCGCGCTTCGACGGCGAACGCGTGATCCAGCCGCAGGCCACGCACGATGCGTCGCGCGCCTACGTCGAATCCGGCATGCTGGCCGCGGCGCAGGACTACGAGATCGGCGGCATGCAGCTGCCCTGCGTGATCGAGATGGCCGCCAACGCCTTCTTCGCCAAAGGCGGCATCGGCATGGGCGGCGGCGGCATGCTGACCAGCGGCAATGCCAACCTGCTGATGGCGCACGGCACGCCGCTGCAGAAAGAGGTGTTCGCGAAGAACGAGTTCAGCGGCCGCTTCTTCGGCACCATGTGTCTGAGCGAGCCGCAGGCCGGCTCCAGCCTGTCCGACATCGTCACGCGTGCCACGCCGGACGGCAGCGACTTCGAATCCGACCCGCTCGGCCCGCGCTACCGGCTGCGCGGCAACAAGATGTGGATCTCCAACGGCGAGCACGAGCTGGCCGAGAACATCGTGCACCTGGTGCTGGCCAAGATCCCCGGCCCCGACGGCGCGCTGGTGCCCGGCACGCGCGGCATCTCGCTGTTCGTCGTGCCCAAGCGACTGGTCGACACCGAAGGCCGGCTCACCGGCGAACGCAACGACGTCGCGCTGGCCGGCCTGAACCACAAGCTCGGCTACCGCGGCATCCCCAACACGCTGCTGAACTTCGGCGAAGGCAAGTACGCGGTGCGCGGCTCGGCCGGCGCCATCGGCTACCTCGTCGGCCAGCCCGGCGAAGGCCTGCGCTGCATGTTCCACATGATGAACGAGGCGCGCATCGGCGTCGGCCTGGGCGCCACGATGCTGGGCTACGCCGGCTACGAAGCGAGCCTGGAGTACGCCCGCGGCCGCCCGCAGGGCCGCCCGATCGGCCCGGGCGGCAAGGATGCCACCCAGCCGCAGATCCCCATCATCCGCCACGCCGACGTCCGGCGCATGCTGCTGGCCCAGAAGAGCTTCTGCGAAGGCGCGCTCGCGCTCGAGCTGTACTGCGCCCGCCTGGTCGACGAGCTGCACACCGCACCGCCCGAACCGGCGGCCGAGGCCGGCCTGCTGCTGGAGATGCTGACGCCGATCGCCAAGAGCTGGCCCAGCGAATGGTGCCTCGAGGCCAACAGCCTCGCGATCCAGGTGCTGGGCGGCTATGGCTACACCCGCGACTACCCGGTGGAACAGTACTGGCGCGACAACCGCCTGAACATGATCCACGAAGGTACGCACGGCATCCAGGCGCTGGACCTGCTGGGCCGCAAGGTGGTGATGGACGGCGGCAAGGGCCTGATGCTGCTGGCCGGCAAGGTCAACGCGACGATCCAGCGCGCGATGCTGCTGCCCGAACTCGCGGCGCACGCCAACGCGCTGGCCGGGGCCTTGAAGGCGCTCGGCAACGCGACCAAGGCCGCCTGGGCCACCGCCGTGCCCGAAGAGGCGCTCGCCAACGCCACGCCCTACCTGCAGGCCTTCGGCCACACGGTGCTGGCCTGGGTGTGGCTGGACGTCGCGATCTGCGCCCAGGCCCGGCTGGAGCAGGGGACCGGCGACCATGACCTGCTGCAGGGCAAGCTGTCCGCCGTGCGCTTCTTCTTCCACTATGAACTGCCGAAGATTCCCGCGTGGTTGAAGGTGGTCGAGACACGGGACGATACTTGCCGTTCCATGAACGATGCCTGGTTCTGAACGCCGGGCCTGCTCCCGATGAAGACTTCGACGGTCGAAACCCTGGTCTGGGTGCTGGTCTACGGCGGCTTGCTGCTGGTCGGCCTGGGCTTGTCCGTGCAGCGCATGCACGATCCGCTGGGCTGGAGCCTCGTCGTGATCGGCGGCATCGGTGCCGCCATCGGCGTGGTGCTGATCTATGTGCGCTCGCGCATGAAGAGCCCGTCGTGATCCACCACGTCGTGATGTGGGGCCTGAACGACCCCGCCGAGGCACCGCGCTTCAAGGCCCTGCTCGACAGCTGCAACAACGTCGTGCCAGGCATGCTGCAGTTCGACGTCGGCATCCGCCAGCCGGATCTCGAAGCCACTGCCGACGTGCTGCTGGTCTCGCGCTTCGCCGACCGCGCCGCACTCGACGCCTACCTGCAGCACCCGCACCACAAGGCGGTGGCTGCGCAACTCGGGCCGATGCGCAAGACGCGTCACGTGCTCGACCACGACATCAACCATCCCTGATCTCGCCCCCATGCTCAGAATCACCTTCCTGGCCTTGGCACTGGCCACCGGCAACGCCGCCGCCCAGACGGCTGCGCCGTCCTACGCCTTCCCCGCCTACCGCAACGCGGCCCAGGTGGACACCGCCTGCAAGGCCTTGCTGGCCGGTGCCCGCGCCGACGAGAAGCGCCTGCAGGCCCTGCCGCCGTCCGGCGCCACCACGCTGCTGGTCGAACTGGACGGCATGGTGCGCAGCTACGAAGACACCATGGGCCCGCTGTCGCTGCTGAACGCGGTGCACCCCGACAAGGCGGTGCGCGATGCGGCCGACGCCTGCGACCTGGGCTACCAGACCTTTCGCAACAGCTTCCTGCAGAACGCGAAGATCTACGCGCTGCTGAAGCAGGTGAAGCCGGCCGACCCGATCGACGAGCGCCTGCTGCGCGACACGCTGGATGCCTTCGAGGACGCCGGCGTCGCGCTGAGCCGCGACAAGCAGGCCCGCGCGAAGCGGCTCGGCAACGAGATCACCCGCCTCGGCCAGCTGTTCGACCGCCGCATCCGCGACGACAAGACCCGCGTCGCGTTCGCGGCCGCCGAACTCGACGGCGTACCGGCCGAGGCGCTGAAGGACCGCCAGCGCGACGCCGAAGGCCGCTACCTGTTCGGCCTCGACTACCCGAGCTATGACGCCGTGATCGAGAACGCGAAACGCGGCGAGACGCGCGAGCGCATGTGGCGTGCCTTCCAGGGCCTGGGCGGCAGCGCCAACCTGAAGACGCTGCAGCAGCTGGGCCAGCTGCGCCGCGCGTATGCGCAGCTGTTCGGGCTGGAATCGTATGCCGACTTCTCGATGCGCCGCCGCATGGCGCAGAACGCCGCCACGGCGCAGGCCTTCCTGGGCACGGTCAAGGACGCGGTCGCGCAGCGCGAGCTGGCCGACATCGGCATGCTGCGCGAGGCCAAGGCGCGCGACCTGAAGCAGGACGTGGCCGCGACCACCGTGAACCGCTGGGACGTCACCTACTACACGCTGAGCGAGCGGCGCAACCGCTTCCAGCTCGACACCGAGGAGTTCCGCACCTACTTCCCGCCGCAGGCCAGCCTGGACTTCGTGTTCCGCGTCGCCGGCCAGCTGTTCGGCGTGCAGTTCGAGCCGCTGAAGCAGCCGCTGTGGCATCCCGACGCGCAGTCGTTCGAGGTGCGCGACGTCGCCAGCGGCAAGGTGATCGGCAGCTTCTTCGTCGACCTGTACCCGCGCGAGGGCAAGTACAACCACGCGGCGGTCTGGAGCTTCCGCAACGCCTCGACGCTCGTGCAGCGCACGCCGGCCGCCGGCCTGGTGGTCAACTTCAACCGCAAGGGCCTGAACATCGACGAGCTGGAGACGCTGCTGCACGAGTTCGGCCATGCGATGCATGCGCTGCTGTCGAACACCCGCCATGCGTCGCAGGGCGGCACCAACGTGCAGCTGGATTTCGTCGAGGCGCCGTCGCAGATGCTCGAGGACTGGGTCTACGACTCGCGCGTGCTGGCCCTGTTCAAGGAGGTCTGCCCGGCCTGCAAGCCGGCGCCGGACGACCTGGTGGCGCGGGCCTCGAAGGCGCGCGACTTTGCCAAGGGCATCGCGGTGGCCCGCCAGCACCTGTACGCGAGCTATGACCTGGCGCTGTACGCGAAGGATGCGCCCGAGCCGCTCGCCACCTGGCAGCGCATGGAAGGCGCGACGCCGCTCGGCCACGTGAAGGGCAGCATCTTCCCTGCGGGCTTCTCGCACATCGCGACCGGCTATGCCTCGGGCTACTACGGCTACCTGTGGAGCCTGGTGCTGGCGGAAGACCTGCGCACCGCGTTCGCCGCCGACAAGCTGAGCCGCGAGACCGGGCTGCGCTACCGCGAGCAGGTGCTGTCGCAGGGCGGCCAGGTGGCGCCGGCCGAGCTGATGCGCCGCTTCCTGGGCCGCGACACCAACAGCGACGCCTTCTTCAAATCCCTGAACCGCCACAACGACTAGGAGACCCGCATGAGCACACCGATCCAGACCCTCCTGAGCCTCGAAGGCAAGACCGCGCTGGTCACCGGTGGCTCGCGCGGCCTCGGGCTGCAGATCGCCGAATCGCTGGGCGAGGCGGGCGCCAAGATCCTGCTCACGTCGCGCAAGGCGGCCGACCTCGAAGAGGCCGCGGCCCACCTGCAGGCGCGCGGCATCGACACCCGCTGGGTGGCGGCCGACGCGAGCCAGCCGGCCGAGATCCAGCGCGTCTGCGACGAAGCGATGCAGCGCCTGGGCCGGGTCGACATCCTCGTCAACAACGCCGGCGCCACCTGGGGCGCGCCGGCCGAGGACTACCCGCTGGAGGCCTGGGACAAGGTGATGAACCTGAACATCCGCAGCATCTTCCTGATGAGCCAGGCGATCGGGCGCGCCAGCATGATCCCGCGCCAGTCGGGCCGCATCATCAACGTCGCGTCGATCGCCGGGCTGTCGGGCTCGCCGTCGACGATGAAGTACATCGCCTACGGCACCAGCAAGGGCGCGGTCGTCAACTTCACGCGCACGCTGGCGGCCGAATGGGGCCGCCACGGCATCACCGTGAACGCGCTGGCACCGGGCATGTTCCCGAGCAAGATGACGGCCGGCACGCTGGCCAAGGTGGGCGTCGAGGCGCTGGCCAGCGGCGCGCCGCTGGGGCGCATCGGCGACGACGACGACCTGAAGGGCGCCGCGCTGCTGTTCGCGTCGGCCGCCGGCAAGCACATCACGGGGCAGATCCTGGCCATCGATGGCGGCGTCAGCGCCGTGCACGGGCATTGACGATGGAATTCCCGGTCCACATCCCGTTCGTCGAGCAACTCGGCTTCGAGCTGCTGCGCTTCGAGAACGGCGAGGCCGAGATCGGCCTGACGCTGCGCGACGAGCTGTGCAACTCGTGGAGCGTCGCGCATGGCGGCGTCACGATGACGCTGCTCGACGTCGCGATGGCGCATGCCGCGCGCAGCAGCTCGATCAAGCCCGGCGGGCAGCCGGGCGGCACCGGCGTCGTGACCATCGAGATGAAGACGAGCTTCATGCGCCCCGGCCTCGGGCGCATCGTCGCGCGCGGCAGGCTGCTGCACGCGACCGCCTCGCTGGCCTTCTGCGAGGGCTCGGTGGTCGATGCCGGCGGCGAGCTGCTGGCCACGGCCAGCGGCACCTTCAAGTACCTGCAAGGGCTTCCGGCAGGGGGACGCAAGATCCACCGCTCGAATGCCTCCGATTGAACACCCGCACACCAGGAGACACGACATGACCACCCCCAACCAGCAGATCGTCCTTTCCTCGCGCCCCGACGGCGAAGCCACGGTCGCCAACTTCCGCCTCGTCTCGACGCCGGTGCCGGCGCTGGCCGACAACCAGGTGCTGGTGCGCCACCACTACCTGTCGCTCGACCCGTACATGCGCGGGCGCATGAACGACGCGAAGAGCTATGCCGCGCCGCAGCCGCTGGACCAGGTGATGATCGGCGGCACAGCCGGCGAGGTGGTCGAATCGCGCCACCCCGGCTTCAAGGCCGGCGACAAGGTGGTCGGCATGGGCGGCTGGCAGCAGTACGCCGTGGTCGATGCGGGCCAGCCCGGGCTGCTGCGCAAGGTCGACACCACGCACATCCCGCTGTCCGCCTACCTCGGGGCGGTCGGCATGCCGGGCGTCACCGCGTGGTACGGGCTGGTGAAGATCTGCACGCCGAAGGAGGGCGAGACCATCGTCGTCAGCGCGGCCAGCGGCGCGGTCGGCGGCGCGGTGGGCCAGCTCGCGAAGGCGCGCGGCTGCCGCGCCGTGGGCATCGCCGGCGGGCCGGACAAGTGCCGCTACGTGGTCGACGAGCTGGGCTTCGATGCCTGTGTCGACTACAAGGCGCACCGCGACCCGAAGGCGCTGTACGCCGCGCTGAAGGACGCCACGCCCGAGGGCGTCGACGGCTACTTCGAGAACGTCGGCGGGTTGATGCTGAACACCGTGCTGGCGCGCATGAACGCCTTCGGCCGCGTCGCGCTGTGCGGGATGATCTCGGGCTATGACGGGCAGCCGATCCCGCTGACCTATCCGCAACTGATCCTGCAATCGCGCTTGAAGCTCGAAGGCTTCATCGTCAGCGAGCACATGGGCGTGTGGCCCGAGGCGCTGAAGGAGCTGGGCACGCTGGTGGCCACCGGCAAGCTGAAGTACCGCGAGACGGTTGCGCAAGGCATCGAAGCGGCGCCCGAGGCCTTCATCGGCCTGCTGAAGGGCCACAATTTCGGCAAGCAGCTGGTGAAGCTGGTCTGAACCGACAGTGCTTCGGCGGGTCGAACGCCGACAGCGATTGGAGGACCTGGCGATGAATCCCTCTCCTGCACCCGTCGTGGGCGAAGAGTTCCGCGAAGACCTGCGGCCGATCGAGCCGCCGCGCACCGCGGCGGCGCGCGTGGCCGGCTCGGGCAATGCGGCGGCGCGCCGCATCCTGAACGCCGACGAGATCGCGTCGCTGACGCGGCTGAGCGACTGGCGTTCGTTGGGCGCGGTGCTCACCACCTTCGGCAGCATCGCGCTCGCGCTGGCCGCGGCGCTGCTCACCTGGGGCCAGCCCTGGGGCTGGGCGATCGCGGTGCTGGCGGTGGGGGTGATCGGCGTGCACCAGCACGGGCTGTTCATCCTGGCGCACGAGTCGGCGCACTACCGGCTGTTCAGCCACCGCGGTGTGAACGACGCCGTCGGCCGGCTGATCGGCATGGCCGGCGGCATCTCGATGTGCACCTACCGCGTGATCCACCGGCTGCACCACAACAACCTGTACACCGCCGAAGACCCGGACACCGCCATCCACGGCGGCTACCCGCGCGGCGTGCTGTACCTGTGGAAGAAGCTCGGGCAGGACCTCGTCGGATGGAACGCGTGGAAGACCTTCGCCTACTTCTTCGGCGCGCCGGCCTTGAACGACGTGACGCAGAAGGCCGCGCGCCCGCTGGACGACACCTCGCCGCAGCTGCGCGCCAGCGCGCGGCGCGACCGCTGGGCGGTGGTGGCGTTCCAGGTGGCGGCACCGCTGCTGTGCCTGGCGTTCGGCGGCGGGCGCGGCCTGCTGCAGTACGCGGTGCTGTGGATGCTGCCGCTGCTGACGGTGCTGCAGCCCATCCTGCGGCTGCGCGCGATCATGGAGCACGGCGGCGTCACCGACCTGTCGTCGCCGCTGACGGCCGCGCGCAGCAACCGGACCACCGGTGGTGTCGCCAACGTGATGGGCCGCGCGCTGCTCTTCCCGCACCATGTGAACTACCACCTGGAGCACCACCTGTACCCCGCCGTCCCGCACTACCACCTGCCGCGCCTGCACCGCCTGCTGGTGGAGAAGGGCGCGCTGCACAACGCCGAGGTGCGCGACCTGCGCAGCACCTGGCGCGTGATCTTTGCGCCGCGAGCGCCGAGGAATCCCCATGCATGACCTGATCCTGCACCACTACGACGGCTCGCCGTTCTCCGAGAAGATCCGGCTCATCCTCGGCTTCAAGGGCCTCGCGTGGCGCTCGGTCAAGGTGCCGGTGATGCTGCCCAAGCCCGACGTGGTGGCGCTGACCGGCGGCTACCGGCGCACGCCCTTCCTGCAGATCGGCGCCGACATCTGGTGCGACACCGCGCTGATGGCGCGCGTGATCGACGGCCTGGCGCCCAAGCCGCCGCTGTACCCGCACGCGGCCGGCGAGCTGCAGCACCTGGTGGCGCAGTGGGCCGATTCGACGCTGTTCTGGACCGCCATCCCGTACACGATGCAGCCGGCGGGCGTGGCCCACATCTTCGAGGGCGCGCCGGTGGAGTTCCTGAAGGCCTTCGGCGCCGACCGCGCGGCGATGACCGCCGGCATGCGGCGCGTGACGACCGCCGATGCGGCGGTGCAGCTGGGCAGCTACTTCGGCTGGCTCGAATCGCAGCTGGCCGACGGGCGGCCCTTCCTGCTGGGTGCGCAGCCGTGCATCGCCGATTTCTCGGTGGCGCAGTCGCTGTGGTACATCCGCCGCGCGCCGCCGGTGGCGACGATCCTGGCGCCGTTCCCGAAGCTGATCGCCTGGTACGAGCGGGTCGCGGCCTTCGGGCATGGCAGCTCGGAGAAGATGACCAGCGCGGACGCGCTGGACATCGCGGCGCAGGCGAGCGGGCACCAGCCGGTGCAGGTGGAGGCCGGGCTGGGCTTCGATGCGGGCGCCGCGGTGACGGTGATGCCGACCGACTACGCGCCCGACCCGGTGGCCGGCACGCTGGTCGGGCTGAACGCGAACGAGGTGGTGCTGGAGCGGCGCGACGCGCGCGGCGGGCTGCTGCACGTGCACTTCCCGCGCATCGGCTACCAGCTCAAGATTCTTTCGACGGAGACGACATGAAGAACTTCAAGGGCGGCACGGCCGTCATCACCGGCGCGGGCTCGGGCTTCGGCCTCGAGGCGTCGCGCATCGCGGCCCGGCTGGGCATGAACGTGGTGATGGCCGACGTGCAGCAGGACGCGCTGGAGACGGCCGCCGCCGAGATCCGCGGGCTGGGCGCGCAGGTGCTGTCGCAGCGGCTGGACGTCGCGAAGGCGGCCGAGGTCGAGGCGCTGGGGGCGGCGACCTTCGAGCGCTTCGGTGCGCCGAGCTTCGTCTTCAACAATGCCGGCGTCGGCGCGGGCGGGCTGATCTGGGAGCACTCGCTGAAGGACTGGGAGTGGGTGGTGGGCGTGAACCTGATGGGCGTGGCCCACGGCGTGCGCGTCTTCACGCCGATGATGCTGGAGGCCGCGAAGAAGGACCCGGCGTGGCGCGGCCACATCGTCAACACCGCATCGATGGCCGGCATGGTGTGCGCGCCCAACATGGGCGTCTACAACGTCACCAAGCACGCGGTGGTGGCGATGAGCGAGACGCTGTACCAGGACCTGCGGCTGGTGACCGACCAGGTCGGCGCGTCGGTGCTGTGCCCGTTCTTCGTGCCGACCGGCATCCACCAGAGCCACCGCAACCGGCCGGCCGAGATGCGCGACGGCGCGGCCAAGCCGACGAAGAGCCAGCTGATCGCGCAGGCGATGAGCAACAAGGCGGTGACCAGCGGCAAGCTGACGGCCGCCGACGTGGCGCAGATGGTGTTCGACGCGGTGGCGGACGACCGCTTCTACATCTTCAGCCACCCGAAGAGCCTGGCCAGCGTGCAGGTGCGGCTGGAAGACATCATGACGCCGCGCAACCCGACGGATCCGTTCGCGCAGAAGCCGGAGCTGGGGGAGGAGTTGAAGGCGGCGTTGCGGGCGGCAGGCTGACTCGTCGCCCGGATGCCAATCCGGGTGGCTGCGCTTGCGCGAGCAAAGCCGCGGGCGGGCAGGCTGGGGCGCGCCTTTGCCGAACCAGTGGATTCTTGCGAACAACCCGGATTGGCATCCGGGCTACGGACTGCTCGTTGCGAGGCGGCCCGGTGTCCAACGTTTGAGATCGCCGCTGGTGATTTCAAACTGGACCGCGCGATTTGTCCTCACGCCCCGCCAATTCCTTCGCCACCTTCCGCTCCGGCAGCATCTTCGTGCCGCCCAGCCAGAACTCGCCGGCCACGCCGCCCGCATCGCGCCGCAGCCGGACCGTCTCGCCGTGGTTGCCGAACGCCCCCGCCAGCGTGATGCGGCCCGACCCGCGGCTCTCGGGCACGAACTCGGTGGCGTCCAGCATCGGGTTGGGCAAAGCCGGGTTCGCGATCAACACCTTGCCGTCCATCGGCAGCAGGTCGCTCGCGCCCCACAGCGTCCACCAGCGGCCGGACCAGGCGGCGGCGCGCTTCGAGGGCGCGCCGTGCAGGGCGTGCGCGCGCAGCACGTGCAAGGCCCCATCGACCCAGGTGTTGGACAGGCCGTCGGCCGCGTTGGTCAGGATGCTCACCGCCAGGCCCTGGGCCGGCACGCAGGCGGTGCGCGTCAGCGTGCCCTGGAAGCCGCCCGTGTGGCCGAACCATTCCCAGTCGGCCAGCGAGCCGCACATCGTGCCCAGGCCGTACCAGCGGTTCAGGCTCGAATGCGGATCGGGCCACTGCCGGTGCCACATCAGGCGGCGGCTGGCCTTGGACAGCACGCTGCGCTTCGCGCCGGGCGACAGGCTGGAGAAGAAGCGCACCAGGTCGCCCGCGGTGCTGACGAAACCGGTGGCCGCGGCCAGCGCATTCGTCGGGTTGTCGCCGGCGATCACCACGCGCCGGCCCAGCGGCCACTTCGCGCTGTGGCCGTTCGCGAAAGGCTTGTCGTCGATCGGCGCGTCGGGCGAGGTCGCTTCGAGGCCGACCGCCGCGATCAGCTCGCGCCGCACCCAATCGCCGTACGCCTCGCCGGTGACCGATTCGATCGCGAGGCCCAGCAGGCCGTAGCCGTGGTTGGAGTACTTCAGCCGCGTCTGGGCGGCGATCACCAGCCCGCCGGCCAGGTCGGCGCGAAGCTCGGCCTCGTCGAGGAAGGGGCGCCGGTCGTGCCATTGGCCGGCATCGGTGCCGTCACGCACCAGCCCGGCCGTGTGGGACAGCAGCTGCGCGAGCGTCGCCGCGGCGACGTCGCGGTGCAGGCCCGGCACATGGCGGCCGATGGGGTCGTCGAGCTGCAGGCGGCCCGCCTCGCGCAGCTTCAGGATCGCGGCCGCCGTGAAGCTCTTCGAGTGCGACGCGACGCGGAACCGGTGCTGCGGCGTCAACACGGTGCCACGCGCCAGGTTCGCGTGCCCGAAGGCGTGCTCCAGCACCAGCTTGCCGTCGAGCGCGACGGCGATCGCGCAACCGGGTTGCTCGCTCACGCGCATCTGGTGTTCCAGCCAGCGCGGCAGGTAGTCCAGCGCGGCACCCAGCCAGCGTTTCATCGGCCTGCTCCTTCTCTAGGCACGCTGCTTGAGCGCCAGCACGGACAAGCCGGATGCGACGAAGGTCAGGCCCGCCCCGACGTTCAAGCCGGTGCCGAACCTCGGATGGCCCTTGAGCCATGCCGACAGCCTCGAAGCGAAACTCCCGAGCACGGTGAAGATGCACGCCGTCAGCACCGCGAAGATCGCGCCGTAGGCCAGCATCTGCAGCGTCACCGAGCCGCGCGCCGCGCTGACGAACTGCGGCAGGAACGCGAGGACGAACAGGCCCGGCTTCGGGTTCAGCACGTTGGACAGCAAGCCCGTCAGGAACACCTTGCGCAGCGACTGCCGCGCGCTGGGCTCGAACGAGATCAGGTCGCGGGCCGACAGGGCCTTCCAGCCCAGCCACAGCAGGTAGAGCCCGCCGAGCAGCTTGACGGCCCAGAAGGCGAGCGGCGACGCCTGGATGACCAGCGACAGCCCGAGCGTCGCCGCGACCGTGTGGAACATGATGCCCAGGCCGGCGCCCGTCGAGGAGAGGAATGCGGCCATCCGGCCCTGGCTGAGCCCGCGGCTGACGGCCAGGATGTTGTCCGGGCCGGGCGAGATCACGACGACCAGGCAGGCCGCAAGGTAGGTGAGAAGAACGTCGGTTGGGAACATGATGGTCCTCGTTGTCGGCCGGGAATCATTGCCTGTCGTCCACCCACGTGCGCCCGATGCGCCGTGCGTGGAGCGCCGCCTGGTCTTGCGCCTCGAACACGACGGCGCCCACGTCGACCGTGAACTCGTCGCGGTGTGCGCCGAAGCAGTGGCTGACCTGCAGCCTCGCCACGAAACCGCCCCCCACCAGCGGCGTCGGCGCAAAGCGCAGCTCGTGGCCGCGGTAGGTTTCGACGAAGGGCTCGGTCATCGCCGGTTCAGGATGCACAGCCGGCATCCTTCAGCATCTTCAGCGTCGCCGCATCCGGCACGCCGGCCGCGTCGATCCGCGGCGCCCAGACGGCCGGAGTCGACACCTGTTGCGCATCCATCGGCTCGACCGCGATCTGCTCCGGCCTGATCGCGAGGCCCAACGGCTGCGCCAGCGAGATCAGCAGCGACTTCAATTCCTTGTCGGCCGCCAGCTTCATCTGCTCGTGCGTGGCCGGCGTGCGCAGCCGGTCGTGCGCCTGGCTCAGCGCGAGCGCCGTCGCATAGACCAGCACCTCGTTCTGCCGCGCGTACTCGTCGACGAACACGCCTTTCTCGAGCGTCTCGAAGCGAAAGCTCTGCGTCAGCACCGACGGGCAGCCCACCAACTGCACCGGCGGGGCCTTGAAGAGCAGCCCGCCGTTCGCGGCCTTCGCCAGCGACCAGGTGCCGCGCTTGGCGAGGTCGTAGCCGTAGGCATAGTGCGTCTCGTAGCTCAGCGTGCCGGTCGATTCCTTGTTGATGTTGTTGAAGCTCAGGAAGTGCAGCAACTCGGCCATGCGCGGCCAGCCGCTCTTGAGCGTCCAGTTGACGCGCTGCTGGCTGCTCGCCTCGACCAGGATCAGCTTCTGCGCCGGCACCATCAGCTCGGACAGCACCTGCGCACGGTCGATCTCGGCGCAGGCCGGGCAGTGGTGCAGCCCCTGGCGGTAGGCGAACCAGGCGACGAGCAGGAAGCTCAGGCCGCCGATGAGGGCCCATTTGATGCGGTGCATCGGCGCAGTATGCCCGCGTCAGCCCGGCGCCCGCACGTGCAGCGTGCCTTGCGCATCGGCACCCCAGCGCAGGGTGTCGTAGCCGCGAATCAGCGGGTGGGGCGTCGTCATCGGATGGGCGTGCGTTGCGCCGATGACCACCAGCGACGCGCCGGCGGCTTCGGCGGCGGCGATGCCGGCGGGAGCGTCCTCGAACACCAGGCAGTCCTCGATCGCCACGCCCAGGCGGCGCGCCGCCAGCAGGAAGCAGTCCGGTGCCGGCTTGCCGCGCTCGACGTCCTCGGCCGTGACCATCAGCGGCGGCTGCGGCAGGCCTGCTGCCTCCAGGCGGCGCAGCGCCAGGTCGCGCGGGGCCGAGGTCACGATGGCCCAGCGGTCGGCCGGCAGCCCTGCGACGAACCGGGCCGCGCCGGCAATGGCCGCGATGCCGTCCACGTCGTCCATCTCGGCGCGCGTGATCGCATCCGCCTCGGCCTGTGGATCGACCCCCGGCAAACCCAGGCGCCGCACGGTCTCGACCGAGCGCTGGCCATGGATGGTCGGCAGGAAGGCCGCCACGTCCAGCCCGTGGCGCCGGGCCCACGCGGCCCACACGCGTTCGGCGGCGGCGATGGAGCTGAGGAGGGTGCCGTCCATGTCGAACAGGAAGGCGGCGAAGCGGCGGTCGGGGAGGGGGATGGTGGCGTTCATGGAGTGCCCGGATCAGCAGGGTGTGCGCATCGCGCGATCCTGACGAAGCGGCAGTTTAGGGCCACGCCACGCCCTCAATTGGTGTTCACGCCCGCCTGTGGCAAGCTGCGGCGCCATCCGCGTCGACCGAAGGATCCCCTCCCATGGCAAAGATCGCCCCCGGCGTCGGCCCCCGCTTCCCGCAAGTCGTCGTGCTGTTCGGCGCCACCGGCGATCTCGCGCGCCGCAAGCTGCTGCCCGGCCTGTACCACCTGTCGAGCGCCGGCTTCATCCCCGGCTGCCGCATCATCGGCGTCTCGCTCGACGACATCGACGCCGCGGCGTTCCGCAGCGCCGCCCGCTCGGCGCTCGACGAGTTCGCCAGCCGCAAGGTCAAGGACGCCGACTGGGCCGCCTTCGCGCAGAACCTCGACTACGTGCCGCTCGCGGCCGGCCCCGCGGCGCTGAAGACCGCCGTGGCCGCCGCCGAGCAGGCGCTGGGCGGCGAGACGCGCCGCCTGCACTACCTGAGCGTGCCGCCGAGCGCGGCGTTGTCGGCCGTGCAGATGCTGGGCGAGGCCGGCCTCGTCGAGCGCTCGCGCATCGTGATGGAGAAGCCCTTCGGCACCGACCTCGCAAGCGCGGTGCAGCTGAACGCGCGCCTGCACGAGACCTTCGCCGAAGACCAGATCTTCCGCATCGACCATTTCCTCGGCAAGGAGCCGGCGCAGAACATCCTCGCGTTCCGCTTTGCCAACGGACTGTTCGAGCCGATCTGGAACCGCAACTTCATCGACCACGTGCAGATCGACGTGCCCGAGACGCTGGGCCTGGGCACGCGCGCCGGCTTCTACGAGCAGACCGGCGCCTACCGCGACATGGTGGTCACGCACCTGTTCCAGATCCTCGCCTTCATGGCGATGGAGCCGCCCACCGCACTGGAGCCGGCACCGATCAGCGAAGAGAAGAACAAGGTCTTCCGCAGCATGCTGCCGATCCAGCCCGGCGACGTGGTGCGCGGCCAGTACGCCGGCTACCGCGAGGAGCCGGGGGTCGACCGCGAATCCGAGACCGAGACCTTCATCGCGCTCAAGTGCTTCATCGACAACTGGCGCTGGGCCGGCGTGCCGTTCTTCCTGCGCACCGGCAAGCGCATGGCCGAGGGCCAGCGCATCATCTCGATCGCCTTCCGCGAGCCGCCGAAGAGCATGTTTCCGCCCGGCTCCGGCGTCGGCGCCCAGGGCCCCGACCACCTGACCTTCGACCTCGCCGACGCGTCGAAGATGTCGCTGTCGTTCTACGGCAAGCGCCCGGGCCCGGGCATGCGGCTGGACAAGCTGAGCCTGCAGTTCGCGATGCACGACACCGGGCTGATCGGCGACGTGCTCGAAGCCTATGAGCGCTTGATCCTCGACGCGATGCGCGGCGACCGCACGCTGTTCACGACGGCCGAGGGCATCGAGCGGCTGTGGCAGGTGTCGACGCACTTGCTCGAGGCGGCGCCGCCGGTGCGCCTGTACCCGCCGGGCTCCTGGGGGCCGAAGTCGGTCCACCAGCTGATCGCGCCGCATGCGTGGCGGCTGCCGTTCGAGCGCGCGTGGCGCAACCCGAACAAGACCGGCGGGTGATGACGCCCCGCGGGGGTTTCGGCCCGGTTCAGCACCCCAGCTTCAGTGCCTGCAGCGGGCGGCCGGTGGCCGGGTCCACCACCACCAGCGTCACTTCGCGAGGATGCTGCGCATCGGGCGCGGTGGCCGGGGTGAACCGCAGCGGCACCGACGCACCGGGCTGCGCGGCCCAGGCGGGCACCGGCACGTACTCGCGCACCACCTCGTCGTGCTTCAGCGTCACGCCCGCGTTCTCTCCCGCCTTGACCGCGCTGACGTGGCCGTTCTCCGTCACGGCCCAGTAGGCGGCAAGCCGGGAAGGCGCGCCGGGTGCGGCTTGGACGGTGGCGCTGAGCGCCGAGCCCTCCCATGCCAGCGTCAGGGCCACCGGCGCGACGGGTCGCCGCGACAACAGCCATTGCGACGCAGGCACCGGCCAGTCCTTGCGGTCGACGCCGTCGACGACCACCTGCGGCGTGTAGGCGAAACGCGCGCCGTTCAGCGCGGCCTGCGCATGCTGCCGCTGCGTGTGGGCCGGGCTGCCGAAGCGGTCGGCCCAGCCCAGGCGATCCCAGTAGTCGACGTGAAAGGCGAGCGCGACCACGCCGGGCCGGGCCTTCACGCGCGACAGCCACTGGTCGGCGGGCGGACAGGAGTTGCACCCCTCGGAGGTGTACAGCTCGATGACGGTGGCGGCCGCGGCCGGGCTCTGCGCCAAGCAGGCCGTGGCGGCGAACGCGGTCGGGGCGAGCAGGCTGCCGGCGATCAGCGTTGCCATCGCGGCGCGGTGGGGAATGACGGCAGGCATCGCAAGCTCCTCGGGGTCGGCCGCATGGGTCGCGGCCGGCCGGCAGGACCTTACGAAAGCGCTCAGAACGTCGACGGGTACTCGACGGCCGGATCGAGGAAATACTGCGTCGCCGCCACCGGCGGCAGGTGGCCCCAGGCGGGCCACAGGTCGGCCGCGAAGCCGGCCGCCATGGTCGGGCTCATCAGCTTCGAAGCGGAGATCAGCTCCGCGCTGACCTGGTCGATCCAGGTCTGGCGGTCCAACACGGGTGAGAGCGTTTGCATGGATGTATTTTTCGGCCGGTCGGTCACGGAGCCAATCCGCAGGAAGCGGGCCCCCGGATGGGGGTGTCCGGTTGCGGCACGGCAGGGACCATCGCGCTTTCTAGCAAGCCTGCCCGTGGCTGCGCATCCTCACGATTGAGGATGGCGCGTGTCAGTTGGCCAGCTGCAGCACCGTCAGCTCGACCAGTGCACGCAGCCGCGCCAGGCGGCGCAGGTCGCGGTGGTAGCCGATCCACACCTCGCGGCTCGGGGGCGCAGGATCGAACTCGATCCGCTCCAGCCCGGCCAGGCCGTCGCCCAGCGGCCGCGGCAGCACCGCCAGCCCGACACCGGCGGCGCACATCTTCGCCTGCGCCTCGCGGCTGTTGCTGCCGAACGCGATGCGCGCGTTCGGCAGCACCGTCTCCAGCCAGGCCGCGTCCGGAAAATCGCGGTAGGCCGCGTCCAGCGTGATCAGCGCGTGCCCCGTGCCGTCGCCTTGCACCGGCCGCCGGCTGCCCTCGGCGGCGTACAGGCCGTAGGGCACCGTCATCAGCCGGCGCTGCACCACGTCGGCATCGTCGAACGGCCGGATGCGGAACACCAGGTCGGCCTCGCGCCGCGCCAGGCTGAACAGCCGCGCATCGGTCAGCAGCTCGATCGTCACCTGCGGATGGGCGCCGGCAAATTCGGCGAACACCGGCGTCAGCATGTGCACGCCGAACCAGTCGGACGACGACACGCGCAGCAGCCCCTGCAGCTGCTGCGCCTGGCCGGCCAGCTGGCGTTCGAAGCCGAGCGCTTCGTCCTCGATGCGTTCGGCATGCGCCAGCACGGCCGCACCTTCGTCCGTCAGCGTGAAGCCGTCGCGGCCGCGCTGGAACAGCGCCTGGCCCACGCTCGCCTCCAGCGCGCGCAGCCGCCGCCCCATCGTCGGCTGGCTCTGGCCGGTGGCCCGGGCCGCACCGCCCAGCGAGCCGGCACGGGCGATCGCCAGGAAGACCTTGATGTCGCTCCATTCCATGGGCGGATCCATTCAAGAACGCATGACTGGCGTTCAATCCTGTCAATGTACTTTCATTTCTGAGGGTCCAACAATCGAGCCTTCGAATCCCAAGGAGCTTCAGATGTCGACCCCTTCGATGCGCGCGCTGGTCCTCGAGACCACCGGCGGCCCGTTCCATTCGAGGCAGGTCCCGCGGCCGGTGGCCGGTCCGGGCCAGGTGCTGGTGCGCATCGCCGCCAGCGGCGTGAACCCGCTGGACACCAAGATCCGCGCCGGCAACGCCGCCCATGCGCGGCACCCGTTGCCGGCCGTGCTGGGCATGGACCTGGCCGGCGTGGTGGCCGAGGTCGGGCCGGGTGTCGACCGCTTCCGGCCCGGTGACGAGGTGTACGGCCTGACCGGCGGCGTCGGCGGCTTGCAGGGCTCGTTGGCCGAGTACGCGGCGGTCGATGCCGACCTGCTGGCGATCAAGCCGGCCGCGCTGTCGATGCGCGAGGCCGCGGCGCTGCCGCTGGTCACGATCACCGCCTGGGAGGGCCTGGTCGACCGGGCGCGCACGGCGGCCGGCGACCGCGTGCTGGTGCAGGGCGGTTCCGGCGGCGTCGGCCACGTCGCGCTGCAGATCGCCCGGGTGCGCGGCGCGCAGGTGTTCGCGACGGTGCGGCCCGACCAGTTCGACACGGTGCTCGGCTTCGGCGCGACGCCGATCGACCACACGACCACGGGCGTCGACGACTACGTCGCGCAGCACACCGGCGGCGAAGGTTTCGACGTGGTCTTCGACACCGTCGGCGGGGCCACGCTGGACGCATCGTTCGACGCGGTGCGGCGCCATGGCGGGCACGTCGTCAGCGCGCTCGGCTGGGGCACGCACAAGCTGGCGCCGTTGTCGTTCCGCGCCGCCACCTACTCGGGCGTCTTCACGCTGCTGCCGATGCTGACCGGCCGCTGCCGCGCGGCCCACGGCCGCATCCTGCAGCAGGCCGCCGCGCTGGCCGATGCCGGGCAGTTGCGGCCGCGGGTGGACGCGTGCCGCTTCACGCTGGACACGGCGCTGCAGGCGCACCAACGGGTGGAAGAGGGCCGTGCGCAAGGCAAGGTGGTGGTCGAGGTCTGAGCGCGCCGCATGGCGCGGCTTCACGCGAGTTCCCAGAAGCGAACGCGCTCGACGCCGCGGCGCCCGGTCCAGGTGCCTTCCCAGGTGATGCCCAGGTGCGTGCGCAGCCAACTGGTGCCGATCGTCATCTGCGAGCCGTTCCACAGGTCGAGGTGGCCTTCGGACCGCAGCGCGGTGGCCCCGGGCGGTTGCCAGCGGCTCTCGATCAGCACGATGCCGCTGCGGCCCTGCAGGCGATCGAGGGCTTCGTCGCCCGGGCAGCTTTGCGCACCCGGGCAACCGGGAAAGCAGCCCGGCGACAACCAGCGCGCCAGCGCCTGCACGCTGCCGGCCGCGCCTTCGCCCAGGTTGCGGCGGTCGAACGGCGTTGCGATGCCGCACATCGCCAGCGCCCGCGCCAGGCGTGTCGCGCTGGCGCCGGTGCCGGCATCGGTCACCGCATGCGCGTGCGGGTAGTTCTGCCACAGTGACTGAAAGCTGAGCGAGGCCATGCGCGTCTCCCTGACGGTGTGGGCCGCGACTCTAGAACCTGAAACCGTTGGCGCGCCATGTGCCGTGAATGAAATCGACACCACTGTCACACGCCTGGCAGGGGTCGTGCTTGCACAATCGTCGCGCGATGGAATCGTTCCCAGGCGCACCCCACCCACACCCAACCAGGAAGGACAACAGCCATGAAAACCAACACCGGCTCCAACACCCTCACCACGAAGGACGGCGTCCAGATCTTCTACAAGGACTGGGGCCACGGCCAGCCCATCGTGTTCTCGCACGGCTGGCCCTTGTCATCGGACGATTGGGACGGCCAGATGCTGTACTTCCTGGCCCGCGGCTACCGCGTGATCGCGCACGATCGCCGCGGCCACGGCCGCTCGACGCAGACCTGGGACGGCAACGACATGGACCACTATGCCGACGACCTGGCCGCGCTGACCGAGGCCCTGGACCTGCGCGATGCGATCCACGTCGGCCATTCGACCGGCGGCGGCGAGGTGGCGCACTACCTGGGCCGCCACGGCAGCAAGCGCGTCGCGAAGGCGGTGCTGATCGGCGCGGTGCCGCCGGTGATGGTGAAGAGCGCCAGCAACCCGCAGGGCCTGCCGATGGACGTGTTCGACGGCATCCGCGCCGGCGTGGCCAACAACCGCGCCGAGTTCTACCGCGACATCACGTTGCCGTTCTACGGCTACAACCGGCCCGGCGCGAAGATCTCCGAAGGCATTCGCCAGCACTGGTGGCTGCAGGGGATGATGGGCGGCATCAAGGCCCACCACGACTGCGTGAAGGCCTTCTCCGAGACCGACTTCACCGAGGACCTGAAGAAGATTGACGTGCCCACGCTGGTGATGCACGGCGACGACGACCAGATCGTGCCGATCGCCGATTCGGCGCTGCTGTCGGTGAAGCTGCTGAAGCAGGGCACGCTGAAGGTCTACCCGGGCCTGCCGCACGGCATGTGCACGACGCACCCGGAACTCATCAACCCGGACCTGCTGGCGTTCTTCAAGTCCTGACGCGGTCGACGCGGCACGCGAAGCAGCCGCGCTTCGCGAAGTGCAGGTGCAGGTAGGCGACCGCGGGGTTGCCGAACAGGCGCGCGATCTCGCCGGCCACTTCGGCGCCCTCGCGCACCGACGCGTCGACGATCAGGTCGGCCGCGTCGTAGGCGCGCACCGACAGCAGGCGCTGCGTCAGGTAGGGCGGCAACTCGCCGGCGGGCAGCCGGCGCTGCGCGGCGCCGCGCCGCACGAAGATCGGGCCCGAGGCGCGGTAGGGCGAGGCGGCCGGCTGGTGCTCGTAGGGCAGCAGCAGCAACTCCTCGCCCTGCGCGGCATCCTGCAGGCTCACGCGGCACGGGTAGCCGCTGCTTTCGGTGGCGATGCAGCGCTGCGCATGGTGGTGCGCGGCGAGCACGTCGTCCGAGAGGTCGAACAGCGCCGCGAACGGGGCGGCGGGCAGGGCGGTCAGCTGGAAGGTGTGCATGGTGCGGCTCGTGGTGATCGAAGCCGCATCGTGGCCGCCCGCGGCCGCGGGCGCTGGCCGTTTCCGGACCTGGAGTTCGGGGGCTACTGCACGAAGCGGTTGCCGCGCGACAGGATGGTCAGCTCGACCCAGTTGCTGCCGTGGTGGCTGGTCGGCGAGTAGGTGAGCGCATAGCCGTTCAGGTCGACCCGGCCCAACGAGCCCATGGCCTGCAGGATGCCTTCGCGGGTTGGCTTGGAGCCGGCCTTCTTCAGCGCCGCGACGAGCGTCTTGGCGGCGATGCACGACTCGAGCGAGGTGTAGTTGAGCTTGGCGCCGTTGAGGGCGTTCAAGGCCTCGGCACATTCCTTCACCAGCGGCACCGACACCTGGTTGGACGGGCGTGGCGACGGGATCACCTGCGCGACGATGGTGCCGCGCGCGAGGCCCCCGACCGATTCGGCCAGTTCGTCCGGGTTCACGAACGACAGCGCCGCCACCGGCACCGGCGTGCCCTTGTCGGTGGACACCTTGAGGAAGTCGCTGACCGCGCCGTACTGCGTGGTGGCGAGCACGTAGTGCGGCGCGTCCTTGAGCAGCGCGTCGATCGCGGCCGCGTCGAGCGGCGCACCGCGCTTCACCGCCACGCCCTTCGGTTTCGGCATGTTCGCTTCGGTGAAGGCACTGGCGACCGTCTCGTAGTTGCTGCGGCCCACCTCGTCGTCATAGTGCAGCACCACCGCCTTGGTCGAACCGACGCTGCGCTTGGCCTCGACGATCTTGACCGCCTCGTCCTTGTACGAGGCGCGGATGGTGAAGACGTTGGGGTGGCTGCGCAGGCTGGCCGAGCCGCTGAAGGGCGCGAAGAACAGCAGGTTGTTCTGCGCCGCGATCGGCAGCGAGTCGATGCTGGTGGTGGCCGAGTTGTAGCCGAACAGCACCATCGCGCCGTTCTGGGCCACCAGCTGCTGGGTGTTCTCGAGTGCGCGCTGCCGGTTGTTGGCGTTGTCCAGCGTCACGAGCTGGATCTTGTGCGGCAGCGCATTGCCCGCATTGGCCTTGGCGAACACCGCGAGCGCGCCGTCGCGCATGTCGCGGCCGATGTCGGCGTTGGGTCCGCTCAGGGCGACCGACTGGCCGACCACGATGTCCTGCGACCAGGCGGCCTGTGCAGCCGCCAAGGCCAGCGCCAGGATGGCGATGCTCTTTTTCATCCGATGTCTCCAACAGCAATGGAACGGGATGTCGTTCGAAGCGATACGCATCCCTTGTCCGGCGTCCAGCTTAGTCGGCGACGCACCGACCTTGCCAGCTTATTCGGCGAACAAGTTCACGCGTTGCGCCGGCAGGCGATGGAGACAGGCCGTTTTCGGGTGCGCTAGGAGCGTGTCGCCGCATCGGTCGCGGCGGTGACGATCAGGTCTGCGACCTCGCGGGGATGGCTGATCAGCGACAGGTGGCTGGACGCCAGCTCGATCGTGCGCGCCTTCATGCGCGCGGCGACGAAGCGCTGCAGCTCCGGCGCCGTGGTGCGGTCCTGCGTCGTGATGGCGTACCACGACGGCTTGCTGCGCCAGGCCGCGGCGCTGGTGCGCGACGCGAACAGCGTGTCGGCGATGCGGCCCTGCAATGCGTAGAGCACGCGGGCCCGCTCGGCGGGCAGGTCGCCGGCGAAGTCGCGCAGGAAGGCTTCTTCGTTCAGCTGCGCGAAGCCACCCGACTTGACCAGGCCGGCGCTGGCCGGCGGCGTCGGGAAGCGGCCGGCGAGCGCGGCGTAGTCTTCGCCGGCATCGGGGGCGCGCGCCGACACGTAGACCAGGCCGGCCACCTTCGGGTCGACGCCGGCTTCGCTGATCACGGTGCCGGCCCACGAGTGGCCGACGAGGATGGTGGGCCCGTCCTGCAGGGCCAGGATGCGCTGCGTCGCGACCACGTCGTCGGCCAGCGAGGTCAACGGGTTCTGCACCGCCGTCGCGCGGTAGCCGGCCTTCTGCAGCAGCGCGATCACGTCCGACCAGCACGAGCCGTCGGCATAGGCGCCGTGCACCAGCACGATGTTGCGGATCGGTGCCGGGCCCTCGGCACTGGCGATGCGGCCAGCGGCGGCGAGGCCGAGGCCGGCGACGAGCTGGGCGCAGAAGTGGCGGCGGTTGAGCATGGGAAGTCCCTGGGTGTGGAACACCCTCGGTCGCGGCCTGCGCGCCGGTTCTTACACGGGCCCCACGCGACATGACTCGTCATACAAGTGACCCGTCGGCATGGCCGATATCCCCGGGCTTACCCGCATGGCAGCGGCCATCCGACCCTCCTCATAATGCGTCCCGCGTTCAAGTTGTACGATGACGTACGACAAGCTGAACGCGATCTACAAGAAGTACCACGGCAAGGACCTTCCGTCGACGGTCCATCCCTGAAGGAGACACGCATGTTCAAGACGATCCTGACTGTGCTGGCGAGCAGCCTGGCGCTGTGCGCCTGTTCGGTGATGCCGGCCGGTGCCGGCGGTGGCGATTCGGCCGTCGCGGCGGCCGAGAAGTTGCGCGTGGCGATGGTCGACCCCGACCAGGCGGTGCTGTCGTCGCTGGTGGCCGACGAGCTGAGCTACGGGCACTCGAGCGGCAAGGTCGACACGAAGACGAGCTTCATCGGCGACCTGGTGGCCGGCAACTCCGATTTCGTCAGCATCGACATCAGCGACCAGGCGGTCAAGGTGGCGCAGGACGTCACGATCATCCGGCACACGCTGGTCGCGAAGACGAACGACCGCGGCGTGGCGGGCAACGTGAAGCTGCACGTGCTGCAGGTGTGGCAGCGGCAGGGCGGGGCGTGGAAGCTGCTGGCACGGCAGGCGGTGCGACCGCCGGCCTGAGAAATGGCTGTCGGTTCAGAGCCGCTGTTTCATGGCGTTGCCGGATGCTGATGGGCCAGCAGCCATTGCTGGCCCCCGGCAGTCAGCCGGTAGCGCTGAAGCCGGCTGGTTGGCTGGTCAGGCAAGGTCATTTCCAGCCAGCCCGCCGTGATGGCGGGTACCAGGTAAGCCTTGCGAAAGTGCTCTGCGTTTCTGAGGCCCAGCGCGGCCTGCAGCGCCTGTCTCGGCATCTCTCCCTGTACAACGCGCAGCAGGGCGGTGACTTCCGTGGTGACTTCCGTGGTGACTTCCGTGGTGGATATTGCGGCAGCCGCTGAAACGGGTCGCGCTCCGTCGTGCACTGGCAGCCGGATCACGAACGATGCGCGGTCGTCGTCGGTCTCGAACAGTGGAGGCGGCGACCCGTTGGCCGCCATCACCTTGAGGATCTTGGGAATGCCGGTGGCCCGTCCTTCGGTCAGGTCCAGCTCTTTCAAGAACTCGCCGATGCGTCGATTGCGGTAGCGCCGACTCACTGCACGGCCGGCGTGCAGGTCGGCCAGCGTGATCGAGCGGTCCGGCCCCGGAAAACTCAGCACCACCAGTTCGTCGGGGCCGATGCGCACCTCGATCGGTTCGCGTTCTTCGTACGAGCGGTGGTAGACGGCGTTCACGACCGCTTCTTCGATCGCAGCGTAAGGGAAGTTCCAGAACCGGTCGGCCTCGGCACGTTGGGGGTGCTTCACCACCGTTTCGTGCAGGTAGTTGCGCTGGATGTAGCCCAGTGCCTCGCGCGTCATGCGGCCGAGGGGGCCTTTGAAGCTCTTCTCCTCGAAGCGATCGCCACCGGCGCCTTCCGGAAACCACAGCACGTCGATCTGCGTGCCGGGGAAGAAGCGATCGGGCGTTTCGTTGAAGAACAGCAGCCCCACGTTCTTCGGCATGGGCGATTCGGTGGCCCCGCCCACCACATTCATCTGTCGGCCCAAAGCCTCGAGTGAGAACGCAGGGCCCACGACATCGGCCAGTTCGCTGTCGACTTCGCGCAGGAAGGTCTCCATCAACGAGTGCGACAACGCGTCGAGGGGCGCGCCTTGGTGAAAGCGGTCGTCGAACGGCACCTTGGCCGCCAAGCTCAGCAACTCGATCTCGTCGTCGCCTTGGGCTTCCACCGTGCAGGTGTAGCGACGGATGTAGTAGTGCCAGGTCTTTTGCTTCGAAGTGACTGCGGCGGGTACCTTGTAGGGCCGGGTCTGCCCGCCTGGCGCCCAGAGCACGATGAGCTTGCGACCTTCGACTTCCGCGATGCTCAGGATCGGGAAGTAAGGTGGCTGGATCAACTGGCAGTGGGCCAGAAGCTCGCGCTGAATCTTGTCGAGCTGGTTGTCGGCCAGGCCGATGGGAGGAAACACAGGCCGGCCGTCGGCGTCGCAGTCCTGTCCGATGACCACGTAGCCACCGCCCAGATTGGCGAAGTCGTTGGCGAATGCGCAAAGGGTGCGCAGGACCGGGTCGGGATTCCAGCCGGCCTTGTACTCGATGCGTTCGCCTTCGACGGTGCGCTGCCGCAGCAGGTCGTCCAGGTTGATCGGTAGCTTGGCGGGCATGGGGCTGGCTGGAACAGGAAGTTCGGATTCTGCCCTGACGGGCGTCCCCGAGGACTGGTCTCAATGACTCTCATCGGGCTGCGCCTTCAACAGCCCGATGCCGCTGTACCACAGCGGGCCCGGGTTGATCCGGTCGGGGTGCAGCGCGACCATCCTGTCGAAGAACTCGCGCGGCGTCGGCGTCGGCTTCCGGGCCAGCAGCTGCAGCGCATCCAGCAGGTACTTGCGCGTGTCTTCGAGGCAGGCCGGATCGTCGCTGCGTGAGCGCTGCTTGTGGCCGGCCACCACGGCCCGCGGCTTCAGCGCCTGCACGCGGTCGATCGCCTTCAACCACGCCTGCAGGCCGCCGTCGCCGCCTTCGAGCAGGTACTGGTGCAGCCCGTTGTAGGCCACGTCGCCCGCCACGACCAGGCCGATCGATGGAACGTGCAGCACCGTCGTGCCGTCGGTGTCCGAATGCCCGACGGACACCGGCTGGATCCGCTTGCCTTCGAGCAGGAAGCCTTCTGCGGGCACCGGCTTCGCGAGCACCGGCGTCGGCCCGATCTGGCCCGGGAAATCCTTGTCGTACTTCGCGCGGCCGTCGGCCGCCTTGTGCATCTGCCGGATCACATCGTCTGTCGCATAGACGGTCGCGTCCGGGAAGCGCTCCAGCACCTGGGCCGTGCCGAACCAATGGTCGCCGTGGCCGTGCGTCGAGTAGATGACCTTCAGCCGCTTGCCCGACTGCGCGACCCAGGCGATGACCTGCTCGGTCTGCGAGCGCGTCAGCGGCGGGTCCACGAGCACGGCATCCTTCTCGCCGTAGATCAGCGTGCTGGACACCGGCGACGACACGATCGGGCCACCATCGGGCAGGCGCAGCTCGGAAGCGCGCTGCACGCCATCGGTGACCAGCACCTGGTACGACAGCGGCGGCGAGGCGGTTTGCGCATGGGCGAGGCAGGGCAGCAGCACGGCCGCGGCCAGGGCGCGGCGAAGCGACGAAACGAGAGACATGGTGGGATTCCTTGGATGCATGCGAGCCGAAGGGCTCGCCGCCAGTCTGGGCTACAGTGATCGCGGCCTCAAACGGTCTTTTCGCATGACCTGCATGCGATATCGGAATGCCAAACCATGCGCCGCTACGTACTGCCCCCGCTCGACCAGCTCGAGGCCTTCGAGGCCTCGGCGCGCCACCTGAGCTTCACGAAGGCCGCCGAGGAACTGTTCCTGACATAGTCGGCCGTGAGCCGCCAGATCGCATCGCTCGAAGCGCACTACCAGCTGCCGCTGTTCCGGCGCCTGCACCGCGCGCTGACGCTGACCGACGAAGGCCAGCGCCTGTACCGCACGGTGGGCGAGGTGCTGGAGCGGCTGCACGAGGCCGGCGCGGCGCTCCAGCGCACCCGTGCCACGCGCACCGTGGTCGTCACGACGACGCCGGGCTTTGCCGGCCTGTGGCTGATCCCGCGCCTGGCCGGATTCACCGCCGCCCAGCCCGACGTCGACGTGCGCATCTCCGCCACCTATGACGTGGTGCACCTGAACCGCGACGGTGTCGACCTGGCGATCCGCTACACCGATGCCGAGCGTGCCGGTGCGTCGGCGCAGCTGCTGTTCAACGAGGTGGTGTTCCCGGTGTGCAGCCCCCGGCTGCTGCGCGACCCGAAGCGGCCGCTGAAGCACCCGCTCGACCTGTGCCGGCACACGCTGCTGCAGAAGGAGGCCGACCCGGTCGATTCGCTGCAGCACTGGTCGACCTGGCTGAAGGCGATGAAGCTCGACGACCTGAAGCCGGCCAGCACGCTGCAGTTCACGCTGTACGACCAGTTGATCCAGGCTGCGGTCGACGGGCAGGGCGTCGCGATCGCGCGCAGCCCGCTGGTCGAAGACCTGCTGCGCAAGCGCAAGCTGGTCGCGCCGTTCACCGCGACGCTGGCCTCGCCGCGCAGCTACTACCTGCTGCAGTCGACCGCGGCGCAGCGCAAGCCGGAGGTGCAGCAGTTCATCGCGTGGCTGCGCGCCGAGGTGGACGCGATCCGCACGCCCTGAGGCCGCGGCGCTTGCCATGCGCCGGCCTGCTTCCTATACTAAGCCATATGGCTAACCAATCGATGCAGGCCGCGGCGCAGCTGACCGACGTGTTCTACGCGCTGGCCGACCCGACGCGGCGCGCGATCGTCGGCGCGCTGGGGCCGGGCCCGGCGTCGGTGTCGACGCTGTTCGAGCCGTTCGCGATGGCGCTGCCGTCGTTCATGAAGCACCTGTCGGTGCTGGAGCGCAGCGGGGTGATCCGGTCGAGCAAGCTCGGTCGCGTGCGCACCTGCGAGCTGCAGCCCGAGGCGCTGACGCAGGCCGAACAGTGGATGGCGCAGCAGCGTGCCGCGTGGGAAGCCCGAAGCGACCGCATGGCCGCCTTTGCCGAGCAACTTCACCAGGAGAGCCTGTCCCATGACCGACCGAAACGCCGGCGCTGAAACGCGCGACCTCGTCATCTCGCGCCTCGTGCGCGCGCCGCGCGCCACGCTGTGGCGCGCCTGGACCGAGCCCGAGCTGCTGAAGCAGTGGTGGTGTCCGAAGCCGTGGACCACCGAGCTGCGGGCCTTCGACCTGCGCGCCGGCGGCGACTTCCACACCTTCATGAGCGGCCCGGACGGCGGCACCAGCGACAACCCGGGCAGCTTCCTCGAGGTGGTGCCGCAGTTGCGCATCGTCTTCAGCTCGCTGCTCACCGGCGGCTGGCGGCCGGCCACGCCGTGGATGCCGTTCACCGCCATCATCACGCTGGCCGACGAAGGCGAGGGCACGCGCTACGTCGCGACCGTCATGCACCCCGACCAGGCCAGCAGCGACAAGCACAAGGAGATGGGCTTCTTCGATGGCTGGGGCACCTGCATCGACCAGCTCGCCACGCTGGCGGGCCAGCTCGCGGGCCGCTGATGCGCCCCGCGCTCAGTCCCGCGCCTCGACGGCCGAGGCGAAGACGTAGCCCTCATTGCGCACCGTCTTGATGTAGCGCGGTTCGCGCGCGTCGTCGCGCAGGCGCTGGCGCAGCCGGCTCACCAGCAGGTCGATCGAGCGCTCGAAGAGTTCCGCGTCGCGGCCCTGCGTCAACCCGAGCAGCTGGTCGCGGCTCAGCACCTTCTGCGGGTGGTCGAGGAAGACGCGCAGCAACCGGTACTCGGCACCGCTCAGCGCCACCATCACGCCGCTCTCGTCCAGCAGGTGGCGCGCGGTGGTGTCCACCTCCCATTCGCCGAAGGCCAGCCGCGTCGCCGCCTCGGTCGAGCGCATGTTCGGCGGCAGCATGCGGGTGCGCCGCAGCACCGAGCGCAACCGCGCCAGCAGCTCGCGCGCCGAGAACGGCTTGGCCAGGTAGTCGTCGGCGCCCATCTCGAGGCCGAGGATGCGGTCGGCCTCGTCGTTGCGTGCCGTCAGCATCAGGATCGGCGTCGCCTTGTACTTGCCGCTGCGCAGGTCGCGGCACAGCGACAGGCCGTCCTCGCCGGGCAGCATCAGGTCGAGGATGATCAGGTCGAACGGGCCCGATTCCTCCAGCGCCGCGCGCATGTGCCGGCCGGTGGGGACGGCGACCACGCGCAGGCCGTTCTTCACCAGGTAGGTGGTGAGCAGCTCGCGGATCTCGCGGTCGTCGTCGACGATGAGGATGTGGTCGCTGGACTTCGAATTCATGGCCCGCACTGTAGACCGGCTGCCGAGGTGGCCGCGGCGGTTTGTATTCCCATGTATCCGGCCGCGCACGCAGGTACGTGCCAATGCAAATCCCCGGGGTGGCCGACACACCGTCGATACACGCGGCGGGTGCAATGGCGGCTCCCAACCACCTGAACAAGGAACCACCATGACCACGAAGCTCGACAAGCTGCTGTACACCGCCCACACCCACACCACCGGTGGCCGCGACGGATCCGGCCGATCCAGCGACGGTGCGCTCGACGTCAAGCTCAGCCCGCCCGGCTCCGGCAAGCCCGGCACCAACCCGGAACAGCTGCTGGGCGTGGGCTGGTCGGCCTGCTTCATCGGCGCGATGGGCCTGGCGGCCAAGAGCCTGGGCCTGAAGATGCCGCAGGATGCCGCGGTCGAGGCGAACGTCTCGCTGGGCATGACCGACGCCGGTGCCTACGGGCTGGCGGCCACGCTGTCGATCACGCTGCCGGGGCTCACCGCCGGGCAGAAGCAGCAACTGGTCGACACTGCGCACGACACCTGCCCGTACTCGAAGGCGCTGAAGGGCAACATCGAGATCACGCTGCTGATCGCCTGACCCGAACGACGCGCCGACCGCCTGGAGACCCCCGTGACCCGCACCATCGACTACTACTTCGGCCCGCTCAGCCCCTGGTCCTACCTGGGCCACCGGCGCTTCACCGCCATCGTGCAAGAGGCCGGCGCGGCCGTTCGCGTGCGGCCGGTGGACATGAACGCGGTGTTCGCGGTCTCCGGCGGCCTGCCGCTGGGCCAGCGGCCGGCGCAGCGCCAGGCCTACCGGCTGGTCGAGCTGGCGCGTTTCTCGAAGGAACTCGGGGCGCCGATGAACCTGCAGCCGAGGCATTTCCCGGTGCCGCCCGACCACGCGGCCAAGCTGATCGTGGCCGTTGCGCTGCACGATGGCGACGCGGCCGCGATGCAGGTCACGGGCGCGGTGCTGGGGGCGGTGTGGGCGCGCGAGCTCGATGTCTCCGATCCCGAGGTGCTGGCGCAACTGGCCGTCGAATGCGGGCTGCCGGCGCAGCGCGCGATGCAGGCACTGGGCGAGGCGGTGGGCGCGCGGTACCAGGAGAACACGCGCGAGGCCATCGCGGCGCAGGTGTTCGGCGCGCCCAGCTACGTGGTCGACGGCGAGATCTTCTGGGGCCAGGACCGGCTCGAGTTCGTGCGCCGCGCGCTGGCCGCATCATGAGCTTCGCGCCCCGCACGCTGTTCGCGCGCGTGACCCTGGTCATCGTGGTCGGCCTGACGATCGCCCAGCTGCTGACCTTCGCGCTGATCCGCTTCGAGCGCGGCACGGTGCTGCGCGAGCTGATGATGCTGGGCGTCGAGCGCGACATCGCCAGCTCGGTGGCCATCCTCGACCGCCTGCCGGCGGACGAGCGCGATGGCTGGCTGGCGCGGCTGGAGCGTCGCAACTACCGCTTCCAGCTGGGCGGCACGGCCGAGGGCTTCGCGATCGAGTCGCCGTTCTCGCGCATGTTCGCCGACTCCGTCACCGAGGCGCTGCGGCCGTTCGAGATCGTCAAGGTGCTGCAGGTGGCGCAGCCGCGCGACGGCCTGCAGATCCAGGTGCGGCTGGCCGACGGCTCGGCGCTGGTCATCCACTGCCGCCGCGTCGAGATGCCGGTGTCGAACTGGGTGCTGTGGGTGCTGCTGGGGCAGCTGGTGGTGCTGGCGGTCTGCGCCTGGGTGGTCGTGCGGCTGGTCACGCGGCCGCTGGCGCAGCTGGCCGCGGCGGCCGATGACCTGGGGCCCGACCTGAAGGCGCCGCTGGCCGAGGAAGGCCCGAGCGAGGTCGCCCATGCGGCCCGGGCCTTCAACGCGATGCAGCAGCGCATCGCCGGCTACATGGCCGAGCGCGTCGAGATCCTGGCCGCGATCTCGCACGACCTGCAGACCCCCATCACCCGCATGCGCCTGCGCACCGACCTGATGGACCACGAACAGGACCGCGACAAGTTCCGCCAGGACCTGGACGAGATGCTGGCGCTGGTGCGCGAAGGCGTCACGTATGCGCGCACCCTGCATGGCGCGACCGAGCCGGCCTGCCGCATCGATGCCGACGCGCTGTTCGAGAGCATGGTCGCCGACTACGAGGACTCGGGCGAGCAGGTGCGGCTGCAAGGCCGGGCCGGCGCGCCGATCGTGACGCGGCCGAACGCGCTGCGCCGCATCCTGATGAACCTGATCGACAACGCGCTGAAGTTCGGCAGCGACGTGCAGTTGCGCGTGCAGGCCGACGGCGGCCGGCTGGTGCTGGCCGTGCTCGACAACGGGCCGGGCATCCCGCCGGACCAGCTCGAAGCGGTGCTGCAGCCCTTCTACCGCGTGGAGAGCTCGCGCAACCGCAGCACCGGCGGCACCGGCCTGGGCCTGGCCATCGCGCAGCAGCTGTCGGTGGCGATGGGCGCCGAGTTGAAGCTGATGAACCGTGCCGAGGGCGGGCTCGAAGCCCGGCTGACGCTGGGCCCGGGAGACGAATCGTGATCCTGCTGCTCCTTGCCTGGCTGGGCGGCGTGCTCACCATCCTGAGCCCATGCATCCTGCCGGTGCTGCCGTTCGTGTTCGCGCGCGCCGACCGGCCGTTCCGCTCGCACGGGCTGCCGATGCTGGCGGGGATGGCCGTGGCCTTCGCGGCCATCGCGACGCTGGCCGCGGTGGGCGGCGGCTGGGTGGTCGCGCTCAACGAACACGGCCGCCATGCGGCGATGCTGCTGCTGGCCGGCTTCGGCGTCACGCTGCTGTTCCCGGCGCTGGCCGAGCGCATGAGCCGGCCGCTGGTCGCGCTGGGCTTGCGCATTTCCGGATCGCAGCAGCGCACGTCCATCCTGTCGCCGCTGGCGCTGGGCGTGGGCACCGGGCTGCTGTGGGCGCCGTGCGCCGGCCCGATCCTCGGGCTGATCCTGACCGGCGCGGCGCTGAACGGCGCGAGCGCGGGCACCTCGGTGCTGCTGCTGGCGTATGCCGCCGGGGCCTGCAGCTCGCTGGCGGCGGCACTGCTGTTCGGCGGGCGCCTGTTCGCGGTGATGAAGCGCTCGCTGCACACCGGCGAGTGGGTCCGCCGTGCCGCGGGGGCCGCAGTGCTGCTGGGCGTCGGCGCGATCGCGCTGGGCCTGGACACCGGCCTGCTGAGCCGCCTGTCGATCGGCACCACATCGACGCTGGAGGAATCGCTCGTGCAGCGACTCACCCGTAGCCCGGATGCCAATCCGGGACCTACCGCGTCAGTCAAGCAGAAGCTCCCCGTCGAAGGCATCCTGCCTCCGCTGGCCGGCGCCACCGAATGGATCAACTCGCCGCCGCTGACCGCCGAAGGCCTGCGCGGCAAGGTGGTGCTGGTCGATTTCTGGACCTACTCGTGCATCAACTGCCTGCGCACGCTGCCCTACGTTCGCGCCTGGGCCGACAAGTACAAGGACGCGGGCCTGGTGGTGCTGGGCGTGCACACGCCGGAGTTCGCCTTCGAGAAGCAATCGGGCCACGTGCACCGCGCGGTCGCCGAGCTGCAGGTCGGCTACCCGGTGGCGGTCGACAGCAGCTTCGCGATCTGGCGCGCGTTCGGCAACCGCTACTGGCCGGCGTTCTACTTCGTCGATGCACAGGGCCGCATCCGCCATCACCAGTTCGGCGAAGGCGACTATGCGCAGGCCGAGCAGGTGATCCAGCAACTGCTGGCCGAGGCCGGGGCTGCCGCGGTTCCCGCCGGCCTGGTGGCGCCGAAGGGCGAGGGCACGCAGGCGGCACCCGGTGCGTCGCCGGCCTTGTCGCCCGAGACCTACCTCGGCTACCAGCACGCGAGCGGTTTTGCGTCGCCGGGCGGCATCGCCGCCGACCGGGCGCAGGCCTACCAACTGCCGGCCTCGCTGCAGCGCAACCAGTGGGCGCTCGCCGGCACCTGGAACGTGGGCCCCGAGGGCGCGGTACTCGGCCAGGCGAACGGCCGCCTCGCGCTGCGCTTCCAGGCACGCGACCTGCACCTGGTGCTGGGGCCATCGGCCGATGGCGAGCCGGTGCGCTTCAGGGTGCTGGTCGACGGCAAGCCGCCGCTGGCGGACCGCGGTGCCGATGTCGATGCGCAGGGCAACGGGGTCATCGGTGCGCAGAAGCTCTACCAGCTGGTGCGCCGCTCGGCGAACGGCGGAGATGCCTTGTTCGAGATCGAGTTCCTCGATCCGGGCGCGCAGGCCTTCGTGTTCACCTTCGGTTGACGGCATCCGGCCGCTGTCGATTCCGCCGGGTGTCGATCGTCGTGGTGAGAACCGCAGGAGCAAACCATGACCTCATCCGACACCAACCCCGTCTTCCAGGCGCTCGAAGGCTACCAGTCTGCCGTCCTGGCCAAGGACGCCGGCGCCTTTGCCGCGCTCTACGCCGCCGATGTCCGCGTGTTCGACATGTGGGGCGCCTGGTCTTTCGACGGCCTCGAAGCCTGGTGCCGGGAGACGGCCGACTGGTTCGGCTCGCTGGGCGACGAGCGGGTGCGGGTCGGGTTCAGCGACGTGCAGGCCAGCGTCTCGCAGGACCTGGCCATCGGTCATGCTTTCGTCAGTTTTGCCGCGCTGGGCCCCGACGGCGTCGAGCTGCGCTCGATGAGCAACCGCCTCACCTTGGTGCTCCAGCGCCGGGGCGGCGCCTGGAAGATCACCCACCAGCACACCTCGGCACCTGCGGATCCGCAGACCGCGAAGCTGATCTTCAAGCGCTGACGCAGAAATCGCTCAGTCCCGCCGCGCCTGCGCCGATAACCGGACGCATGGCGGTGCAGATCGGGTCGCTCGAACCTCGCAATTGAGTCTGAATTGCGCGGCAAGGCAAAGTCGTAGCCATTCGTGAAAGACGGCTCAAAGTCGGACTTGATTGCACTTGCTGAAAGGCAAACGTTTCAACACCATTGCAGCATTAAACGAACAGTTCAGGGAGTAGAAGAATGATTCTTTCGAACCTCAAGATAGGTTCGCGGCTCGCGCTGGCCTTCTCGGTCGTCATCGCGTTGTTGCTCGTGATCCTGGCCGTCGCCACCTCGGTCCTGAACGGATTGAGTTCGGTGATGGACAACGTGGTCGACGACCGCTATGCGCAGATCGCGCTGGCCAACAAGATCAAGACCGTCGGCGACCACGGCGCCGTCACCGTCGGGCGCATCCTGCTGGCGACCACGCCGGAACAGTTGAAGAAATACACCGACGAATACGCGGCCATTCGCGCGGCCAATACGCAGAACCTGGCCGATTTCGAGAAGCTGATCCACACCGACGAAGACAAGGCGCAATTCGCCGAGCAATCGGCGGCGCGCAAGGAATACGGCGTCGTGGTGCGCAAGGTCTTCGACCTGATGGCCGCCGGCAAGCGCGACGAGGCGATGGTGGTCTACCAGGACGAGATGGCCGCCCCCCAGGCACGCTACTACGCGCTGATCGACAAGATGGTGGCGCGCCAGGCGCAGAGCATGGTGAACGACGTCGCCAGCGCCAAGACCACCTCGCGCTCGGCCAAGATGCAGATGATCGCCGCCTCGGTGCTGGCCATCCTGCTGGGCGTGGGCACGGCGTACTACATCACCCGTTCGATCACGCGCCCGATCCAGCGCGCCATCGGCCTGGCCGAATCGGTGGCGGCCGGCAACCTGACGCACCGCGTCGAGGTCGAGAGCAAGGATGAAGTCGGGCGGCTGATCACCGCGCTGCAGCACATGGTCGAGAGCCTGCACCGCATCGTCTCCGAGGTGCGCACCGGGGCCGACACCATCTCCACCGCGGCGCACGAGGTGTCGCAGGGCAACATGGACCTGTCGTCGCGCACCGAGCAGCAGGCGAGCGCGCTCGAGGAAACCGCCTCGGCGATGGAGCAGCTCACCGCGGCCGTCAAGCTCAGCGCCGACAGCGCGAGCCAGGCCAACCAGTCGGCGATCTCCGCGTCCACCGTCGCGACGCAGGGCGGCGAGGTCGTCGGCCAGGTGATCAACACGATGAGCTCGATCTCGACCTCGTCCAAGCGCATCGTCGAGATCATCGGCGTGATCGACGGCATCGCCTTCCAGACCAACATCCTGGCGCTGAACGCGGCCGTCGAGGCGGCGCGGGCCGGCGAGCAGGGCCGCGGTTTCGCGGTGGTGGCCGCCGAGGTGCGCAGCCTGGCTCAGCGCAGCGCGCTGGCGGCCAAGGAAATCAAGTCGCTGATCTCCGAATCGGTCGACCAGGTGGACCAGGGCAGCAAGATGGTCGAGCAGGCCGGCGTGACGATGAAGCAGGTGGTCAGCAGCATCAAGCGCGTCAGCGACATCGTCGCCGAGATCAGCGCTTCGAGCCGCGAGCAGAGCATGGGCATCGAGCAGGTCAACAGCGCGATCCTGCAGATGGACGATTCGACGCAGCGCAATGCGGCGATGGTGGAGCAGGGCACGGCCTCGGCCGGCGCGTTGAAGGACCAGGCTCGGCAACTGACCGACGTCGTGCGCGCCTTCGAGCTGTAGCCACCCGCTCACCCGACGGGGTGAGAGGAGACACCGTCGGGCGGCAGGCGCCACAGAGCGCCGTCCCGCCTTCCGCAACGTTTCTGTCAGGGGGATGGAATGTCAACCACGTCATACCACGCGGACGCCGAGCTGCGCCCGCTCCACATCGCACCGGACGTCCAGCGCTTCATCGACGCGCACCGCGAGCACGGGCACCGGCATGCGGCGCTCGACCCGCTGGGCGTGTCGAACCCGATGGGCGCGCAGGGCCTGGCGCCCGAGCGCTTCGGGCTGTCGCCCACCGATCCGCACACCGCCGAACTGGACCGGCGCCTGAAGGCCGCCTGGTGCGGGCCGCTGGCGCTCGACGCATCGGCCGTGCGGGACGAGACCCGCCGCGCCTGGCTGCACGCGCGCATGGAGGCCGATGCCGGCGCGGCGCCGCCGCCGGACACCGACCTGCTGGACCGCCTGATCCAGGTGCAGGCCTGGGAGCAGCACGTGGCGCAGCACTTCCCGCACGGCAAGCGCTTCTCGCTGGAAGGGTGCGAGGCGCTGCTGCCGCTGCTCGATGCGTTGATCGAGCAGGCGGCGGCGCACGGCGTCGCCGACGTCTTCATGGGCATGCCGCACCGCGGGCGCGTCAACGTGCTGGTCAACCTGCTGGGCATGGCCCCGGCGCAGGTGCTGGGGTACTTCGACGCGCAGGCGCCGCAGCCCGAACTGCAGCGCGACCTCGTCTACCACCTGGGCGGCCGGCGCACGCTGCCCACGCGCCATGGCGACGTGGCGTTGACGCTGGCGCACAACCCGTCGCACCTGCAGAGCGTCTACCCGGTCGTCACCGGCATGGCGCGCGCGAGCCGCAGCGCGGCGCTGGCGATCGTGATGCACGGCGACGCCGCATTCGCGGGCCAGGGCGTGGTGATGGAGACGCTGATGCTGACGCGCAAGCCGGGCTACACGGTGGGCGGCGTGTTGCACGTCATCATCAACAACCAGCTGGGCTTCACCGAGCCGAACCGGATGGACGCCGACGGCCAGCGCTATTGCACCGACGTGACCCGCATGGTCGACGCGCCGGTGCTGCGCGTGAACGCCGATGCGCCCGGGCAACTGCAGCGGGCCGCGGCGATCGCGCTGGACTACCGCCAGGCGTTCGCGAGCGACGTGGTGATCGACCTGATCGGCTACCGCCGGCTGGGCCATTCGGAGCACGACCTGCCGGCGCTGACCAGCCCGCACGTGTACCCGATGGCCGAGCGCAAGGCCTCGGTGGTCGAGGTGCATGGCGCGGCGCTGGTCGCGGCCGGCCGGGCCACCGAGGAGAGCATGGCGTCGTACATCGCCGACGCGCGGGCGGCGGCGTTCGAGGCGTTCGGGGCGCTGGAGGACTCCGCGCGCGAAGCGGTGCCGCGCCCGGCCGAGGCGCATGCAACGGCGCCGGCCGGGCTGTCGCTCGAGAACCTGCAAGCCGCGGTGTCGGCGATGACCCGGCTGCCGGCGGACTTCCAACCGCATCCGCTGGTGCAGTCGCTCGCACAGCAGTGGGAGCACGCGGTTCGCGGCGAGGACTCGCAGGTCGATTGGTGCCTGGCCGAGAACCTGGTCTATGCGACGACGTTGGCGGCCGGCGTCGACGTGCGCATCTCGGGGCTGGACGTGCAGCGCGGCACCTTCATGCACCGCCAGGCGGTGTGGCACAACCAGGGACAGGGGGGGGCGGCGGAATTCGTTCCGCTGCAGCAACTGGGTGCGGGTCGCTTCGAGGCGGTCAACTCGGTGCTGTCCGAAGAGGCGGTGCTGGGCTTCGAGTACGGGCACAGCGTGCAGGACACGCGCGGCCTGACGGTCTGGGAGGCGCAGTTCGGCGATTTCGTCAATGGCGCGCAGGTGTATGTCGACCAGTATCTCAGTGCCGGCGAGGAGAAGTGGGGCTGCCGTTCGGCGCTGGCGGTGTTGCTGCCGCATGGCTACGAGGGCATCGGGCCGGAGCATTCGAGCGCGTTCCTCGGGCGCTTCCTGCAGCTGTGCGGCGGCGACAACCTGCAGGTGACGGTCCCGTCGACCTCGGCGCAGTGGTTCCACCTGCTGCGCCGGCAGGCCTTCAACGCGGTGCGCAAGCCGCTGGTGGCGATGACGCCGAAGGTGGTGCTGTACAAGGAGCCGAACTCGCACTCGGGCTTGCGCGAGCTGCTGGAGGGGCGCTTCGAGCCGGTGCTAGGCGATGCCGACGTGGCGGATCCGCTGGCCGTGACGCGCGTGGTGGTGTGCAGCGGGAAGCTGTACTACGACTTGCACTGCGCCCGTGTCGCCCAGGGCCGGATCGACGTGGCCTTGCTGCGGCTGGAGCAGTTGTATCCGTTCCCGCATGAAGCAATGCGGCAGGCGCTGCAGTGCTACCCGAACGCGCGCGAGGTGGTGTGGGCGCAGGAGGAGACGCGCAACCAGGGCGCGTGGGCCTTCGTGCGCGATGACCTGGCGGCGGCCTGCCCGGCCGGCCTCGGGTTGAGCGAGGTGTCACGACCGGTGACCGCGTCGGGTGCGACGTCGTCGCAGGTGGTGCACCAGCGCGAGCAGCGCGATCTCGTCGCCGCAGCGCTGTCGTGACCCGGATGCCGATCCGGGATGTGTTGGACAAACCCGGATTGGCATCCGGGCTACAGATCGTGACATTGCCGGACACGGATCAAGGGTTAACCCGAAGGTGACTCCGGTCGCGCACAAGAAGAATCCCGGACTGGAACCGTTTCCACATTCACCCCAGTCCGCCCATGAAACTCCTGCAGCGTTTCGCTCTCCTCCCGCTGGCCGCCTTGATGCTGGCCGGCAATGCCCTGGCCCACAGCAGTTTCCTGAAGGTCGACGGCCGCACGGTGCGCAACCAGAACGGCACCGGCGACCCCATCTACCTGCGCGGCGTCAACCTCGGCGGCTGGCAGGTGCACGAGACCTGGATGTCGCCGCTGGCCGGCGCCGGCGACGACTACACGATGCGCAAGACGCTGAGCCAGCGCTTCGGCGACAGCGGCCGCGATGCGCTGATCAACGCCTACCAGGACAGCTACCTGCAGGAGAAGGATTTCCGCATCCTCGGCGACCTCGGCATGAGCGCGGTGCGCCTGCCGATCTACTACCTGAACCACATGAACGAAGACGGCTCGTGGAAGCGCGACCCGTCCGGCAAGATCGACTTCCGCCGCATCGAGTGGGTGGTCGCGATGGCGAAGAAGTACCGCATGTACGTCATCCTCGACCTGCACGGCGCTCCCGGTTCGCAGAACGGCGCCGACCACAGCGGCCGCATCGGCGGCTCGGGCGCGCTGTGGAACAACACCACGTTCCAGAACCAGTCGCTGAACTTCTGGCGCGAGATCGCCACGCGCTTCCGCGACGAGCCGACGGTGGCCGGCTACGACCTGCTGAACGAGCCGTCGCTCAGCTACCCGGCGCCGGCCACGCGCCCGGTGCTGGACATGTACGACCGGTTCTACAAGGAGATCCGTGCGGTCGACCCGAACCACATCGTGATCATGGAAGGCATCTGGGACTGGAGCGCGATCACGCGCCCGTCCGACTACGGGTGGACCAACGTGATCTACGAGTTCCACTACTACAACTGGGGCAACGAATCCAACTACCAGGCCCAGGTGAACTTCACCGAAGGCAAGATCAACCAGGAGAAGCAGTACCTGTCGTACAACGTGCCGCACTACGTCGGCGAGTTCATGCTGTTCAACCTGCAGAGCAGCTGGGAGTACGCGCTGCGCCGCTACAACGAGGCCGGCTGGCACTGGACCAGCTGGACCTACAAGGGCACCAACGTCGGCAACTGGGCGCTGTACAACAGCACCAACGCCGGCGCCAACACGCCCAACGTCGCCAGTGACTCGTACGCGACCATCGAAGCCAAGTGGCGCAACTGGGACGTCGAGAAGAACATGGCGCCCAACACCATGCTCAACAGCGTGTTCAAGGCGGCGCTCACCGGCAAGAACAGCCTGATCCGCAACCTGCAGTACGAAGGCAACTGGCGCGCCACCAACAAGCTCGAGGCCGAGCAGTTCTATGCGCAGAGCGGCGTCAGCTTCGATTCGACCGGCATCGGCAGCTTCGACGCCGGCGACTGGCTGCGCTACATCGACGTCGACTTCGGCAGCGGCGTCGACCGGCTGAAGCTGCGGCTGGCGGTGGATGCCGCCTATGCCGGCAAGCAGATCGAGCTGCACCTGGACAGCCCGACCGGCGCGCACGTCGGCACCGTCACCGTGCCCGGCACCGGCGGCTGGACGACGTTCCAGGAAGTGACCACGCCGATCCAGCGCAGCAGCGGCGTGCACAACATCTACCTGGTCGCCAAGGGCGGGTTGGGCGTCGCGAACCTCGACTGGCTGCAGTTCGAGGACTCGACCGGCAGCAACCAGCCGACGCCGCCGACCAACCCGCCGGCGACCGGGCCGGTGTCGGGCCAGGCCTATGCGATCGTCGCCAGGCACAGCGGCCGGGCGCTCGACGTGCGCGATCGCCTCACCACCGACGGCGCCCTGCTGCAGCAATGGAGCTACGGTGGCGGCAGCAACCAGCAATGGGTGGCGCAGAGCGCCGGCAACGGGCTGTGGCAGCTGCGCTCGGTGCTGAGCGGCAAGTGTGTGGACGTCACCGGCGTCAGCACGGCCAACGGCGCGGCGATCCAGCAATGGACCTGCACCGGCGGTGCGAACCAGCTGTTCAAGCTGGAAGACCAGGGCGGCGGCTACTTCTACCTGCGCGCCTCGCACAGCAACAAGTGCCTGGACGTGAGCGACGTGTCGACGGCGGATGGTGCGGCGGTGCACCAATGGGATTGCGTGGGGGGCGACAACGCACGCTGGACGTTCCGCTGACCCCGGATTGGCATCCGGGCTGCGAATCATGCAGCCCGGACGACAATCCGGGTGCTGCCTCGCCTACAACAGGATGTAACCGGACGGCTCCTAGAATCCGTCCCATGGCGACCAAACCCAATTCTTCCTACGGCGAGTCATCGATCCGTGTTCTCAAGGGCCTCGAGCCCGTCAAGCAGCGGCCGGGCATGTACACCCGCACCGACAACCCGCTGCACATCATCCAGGAGGTCATCGACAACGCGGCCGACGAGGCGCTGGCCGGCCATGGCAAACGCATCGACGTCGTGCTGCACACCGATGGCTCCGTCAGCGTGCAGGACGACGGCCGCGGCATCCCGTTCGGGCTGCACCCGGAGGAGCAGGTCCCGGTGGTCGAGATCGTCTACACCCGGCTGCACGCCGGCGGCAAGTTCGACAAGGGCTCGGGCGGCGCCTACAGCTTCTCCGGCGGCCTGCACGGCGTGGGCGTCAGCGTGACCAACGCGCTGGCGAAACGCCTCGAGGTCACCGTCTACCGCGAAGGCCAGGTGGCCCGGCTCGCGTTCTCGGGCGGCGACGTGATCGAGGCGCTGGTCGTGCGCAAGGCGGCCGCCGGCGATCGCAAGACCGGCACCACCGTGCGCGCCTGGCCGGACCCGAAATACTTCGAGAGCGTCGAATTCCCGAAGGCCGAGCTGACCCACCTGCTGCGCAGCAAGGCCGTGCTGATGCCGGGGGTGGTCGTGTCGCTGACGATCGAGAAGAGCGGCGAGGTGCTGAGCTGGACCTACAAGGGCGGCCTGCGCGACTACCTGATGCAGGCGCTCAGCGCCGACCCGGTGATCCCGTTGTTCGAGGGCGAGCGCTACGCCGACGCGCGCGAGACCGAGAACTTCGCCGAGGGCGAGGGCGCGGCCTGGTGCGTCGCCTTCACCGAAGAAGGCGCGCCGATGCGCGAGAGCTACGTCAACCTGATCCCGACGGTCAACGGCGGCACGCACGAATCCGGGCTGAAGGACGGCCTGTTCGGCGCGGTCAAGGGCTTCATCGACCTGCACAGCCTGCTGCCCAAGGGCGTCAAGCTGATGCCCGAAGACGTGTTCTCGCGCGCCAGCTTCGTGCTGTCGGCCAAGGTGCTCGATCCGCAGTTCCAGGGCCAGATCAAGGAGCGCCTGAACAGCCGCGACGCGCTGCGCCTGGTGTCCACCTACGTGAAGCCGGCGTTGGAGCTGTGGCTGAACCAGCACGTCGACCTGGGCCGCAAGTTGGCCGACCTGGTGATCCGGCAGGCGCAGACGCGCCAGCGCGCGAGCCAGAAGGTCGAGAAGCGCAAGGGCTCGGGCGTGGCCGTGCTGCCCGGCAAGCTGACCGATTGCGAGAGCCGCGACCTGAACCTGAACGAGCTGTTCCTGGTCGAGGGCGACTCGGCCGGCGGCAGCGCCAAGATGGGCCGCAACAAGGAAACCCAGGCGGTACTGCCGCTGCGCGGCAAGGTGCTGAACTCCTGGGAGGTCGAGCGCGACCGGCTGTTCGCCAACAACGAGATCCACGACATTGCCGTGGCGATCGGTGTCGATCCGCACGGCGCCAACGACACGCCCGACCTGTCCGGCCTGCGCTACGGCAAGATCTGCATCCTGAGCGACGCCGACGTCGACGGCTCGCACATCCAGGTCTTGCTCTTGACGCTCTTTTTCCGCCATTTCCCGAAGCTGATCGAGCGCGGCAACGTCTACATCGCCAAGCCGCCGCTGTTCCGCGTCGATGCGCCGGCGCGCGGCAAGAAGCCGGCCGCCAAGCTGTACGTGCTCGACGAAGGCGAACTGGCGGCCACGCTCGACAAGCTGCGCAAGGAAGGCGCGCGCGACAACAGCTGGACCATCGGCCGCTTCAAGGGCCTGGGCGAGATGAATGCCGAGCAGCTGTGGGACACCACGCTGAACCCCGACACGCGGCGCCTGCTGCAGGTGGCCTTCGGCGCGCTCGACTTCGCGGGCACCACCGAGTCGCTGACCAAGCTGATGGGCAAGGGCGAGGCGGCGGCGCGTCGCGAGCTGATGGAGCTGCACGGTGACGACGTCGAGGTCGACGTGTGAATGCTTCCGCAAGCTCGGTGCGCCTGAGGCCGACGATGCAGAGCGACCTGGACTTCGTGCTGAGTGTCGAGCGGGACCCGGCCAACCTGCCGTTCATCACGCCCTGGGACCGCACGCAGCACGAGGGCGCGATCCGCTTTCCGGATTTCCGGCACTTCATCGTCGAGGCCGGCACCGGCACGCAGGCCGCCGGCTTCGTGATCCTGCAGGGCTGCCGCAACCCGCACCACTCGGTCGAGCTGAAGCGCATCGTGCTGCAGGACAAGGGCCGCGGCCTCGGCCGGGCCTGCGTGCGCCTGCTCGCCGGCATGGCCTTCGAATCGCTCGGTGCGCACCGCTTCTGGCTCGACGTGAAAGCCCGCAACGTGCGCGCGCAGGCGCTCTACCGCAGCGAGGGCTTCGTCGAGGAAGGCCGGCTGCGCGACAGCGTGAAGGACGAGGACGGCTGGGACTCGCTGGTCGTGATGTCGCTGCTCGAGCACGAGTACCGCGCCCGGAAGGCTGCCGCGTGAAGACCCTGCTGGCGAAGACCTGGCTGTCGATGGCCGCCCTGGCCGTGCCCGCGCTCGCGCAAGCCGAGCTGTGGGGCTACGTCGACGGCAGCGGCACAGCGCACCTCGCGCCGACCCAGGTCGACTCGCGCTACCACCTGGTGCTGGGCGACTCGAAAGGCGACCAGCGCGTGCCCGGCAAGACCGACGCCGCCGGCGGCCTGCTGACCTGGCTCGAATTCGCGCCCGAGGTCAAGTCGCTGCAGCCGCTGCTGCGCGAGGCGGCCGCGCAGCACGGCGTCGACATCGAGCTGCTGAAGGCCATCATCGCGGTCGAGTCGGGCTTCAACCCGAAGGCGGTCTCGCCGCGCGGCGCGCTCGGCCTGATGCAGCTGACGCCCGTCTCGGCGCAGCACTATGGCGGGCTGACCGGCGCCGTGCGCGATCAATTGCTCGACCCGCGCACCAACATCCTTGCCGGTGCGCGCATGCTCTCCACCCTGACGCGCCGCTTCGGCCGCATCGACGTCGCGCTCGCGGCGTGGAATGCCGGCGAATCGGCGGTGCGCAAGGCCGGCGGCGAGATGCCGGCCATCCCCGAAACCCAGGCGCACGTGCACCTAGTGCTGGAGCTGTACTGGGCGCTGCTGCAGGCCCGCATGCCGCGCGAACTCCAGATCCACGACGGCAAACAACCACAATGACGACCGACCTCTTCGACACCGGCGATTCCAACGACGCCATCACGCTGGCCCACTACGCCGAACGGGCCTACCTCGAATACGCGCTCAGCGTCGTGAAGGGCCGCGCGCTGCCCGACGTCTGCGACGGCCAGAAGCCTGTGCAGCGGCGCATCCTGTACGCGATGCAGCGCCTGGGCCTGGCCTTCAGCGGCACGGCCGGGGCTCGGCCGGTCAAGAGCGCGCGCGTCGTCGGCGACGTGATCGGCAAGTTCCACCCGCACGGCGACCAGGCGGCCTATGACGCGATGGTGCGCATGGCGCAGGACTTCTCGCAGCGTTACCCGCTGGTCGACGGCCAGGGCAACTTCGGCTCGCGCGATGGCGACAACGCGGCGGCGATGCGCTACACCGAAGCGCGCCTGGCGCCGATCTCGCGCCTGCTGCTCGACGAACTCGACGAAGGCACGGTCGACTTCGTGCCCAACTACGACGGTGTCGAACGCGAGCCCCGGCTGCTGCCGGCACGCCTGCCGTTCGTGCTGCTGAACGGCGCGAGCGGCATCGCGGTCGGCCTGGCCACCGAGCTGCCGTCGCACAACCTGCGCGAGATTGCCGCCGCCACCGTGGCGCTGATCCGCAACGAGTCGCTGAGCGACGACGAGCTGTTCACGCTGGTGCCCGGCCCCGATTACCCGGGCGGCGGCCAGATCATCAGCGCGCCGGAAGACATCCGCGCCGCGTACACCACGGGTCGCGGCAGCCTGAAGGTGCGCGCGCGCTGGAAGATCGAAGACCTGGCGCGCGGCCAGTGGCAGCTGGTGATCAACGAGCTGCCGCACGGCACCAGCGTGCAGAAGGTGCTCGAAGAGATCGAGGAGCTGATCAACCCGAAGGTCAAGGCCGGCAAGAAGGCGCTGGCCGCCGAGCAGGTGCAGCTGAAGGCGACCGTGCTGGCGGTGCTGGACGCGGTGCGCGACGAATCGAACAAGGATGCGCCGGTGCGCATCGTGATCGAGCCCAAGACCAGCCGCATCGAGCAGCAGGACCTGATCAACACCTTGCTCGCCCACACCAGCCTGGAGAGCTCGGCACCGATCAACCTGACGATGATCGGCGCCGACGGCCGGCCGACGCAGAAGACGCTGCGGCTGATGCTGCAGGAGTGGATCGAATACCGCGCGCAGACGGTGCAGCGGCGCACCCGGCACCGCCTCGACAAGGTGCTGGAGCGCATCCACGTGCTCGAGGGCCGGCAGCTGGTGCTGCTGAACATCGACGAGGTGATCCGCATCATCCGCCAGTCGGACGAGCCGAAGGCGGCGCTGATCGAGCGCTTCAAGCTCAGCGACCGCCAGGCCGACGACATCCTCGAACTGCGGCTGCGCCAGCTGGCGCGGCTGGAGTCGATCAAGATCGAGCAGGAGCTGAAGGACCTGCGCGGCGACCGCGACAAGCTGCAGGAGATCCTGGGCAGCCCGGCCGTGCTGCGCCGCACGATGATCAAGGAGATCGAGGCCGACGCCAAGCAGTACGGCGACGACCGGCGCACGCTGATCCAGGCCGGCAAGCGCACCGTGCTGGAGGTGAAGGTGCTCGACGAACCGGTCACCGTGGTGGTGAGCCTGAAGGGCTGGGCGCGTGCGCTGAAGGGGCACGAAGTCGACCCGGCGGCACTGGCCTTCAAGGCCGGCGACGGGCTGTACGGCACCTTCCCGTGCCGCAGCGTCGACACCTTGCTGGTGTTCGGCAGCAACGGCCGCGTGTACTCGATCCCGGCAGCCCAGTTGCCGGGCGGGCGCGGCGACGGCCAGCCGATCACGACGCTGGTCGACCTGGAAAGCGGTACCCAGCCGCTGCACTACTTTGCGGCGAGTGCCGAGACGAAGCTGCTGCTGTCCAACACCGGCGGCTTCGGGCTGCTGGCCCAGGTGTCCGACATGGTCAGCCGCCAGCGCGGCGGCAAGGGCTTCCTGTCGCTGGAAGAGGGCGACAAGCTGCTGCCGCCGGTGCCGCTGGCGGCCGCGCACACGCAGGTGGCCTGCCTGAGCCTGTCGGGCCGGCTGCTGGTGTTCGCGCTGGACGAGCTGAAGCTGCAGTCGAACGGCGGGCGCGGGCTGACGCTGATGGACGTGGACGCGAAGGACCCGCTGGTTTCCACCGCGACCTGCGCCGGCACGCTGAAGGTGCTGGGCCTGGGCCGCGGCGGCAAGCCGAAGGAAGAGGACCTGAAGGGCGCATCGCTCGCCGTCTACGGCGGCAAGCGGGCGCGCAAGGGGAAGGTGCTGGAGGCGGGGATGAAGCCGCAGCGGGTGCTGGCGGGCGCTTGATCCTCAGTGCTTGCGCGTCTGCAGCGAATGCCGCCCATCCGGCTGTGACGCGCGCTTGCGCGCCGGCACGACGCGTTCGGGCCGCGCGGCGCGCACGGGTTTGGGTGGGGGTTCGGGCTGGACTTCGTGCGGCGCCGATGGCGGCGTCACCTGTCCGATGGTGGGAAAAGTAGGCGCCGGCAGCGCCGCGAGCCAGAAGCTCCAGGCCGAGCGGCTGGCACTGAGCATGTGTTCCCAGTTGCGTGCCTGCCAGGCCGCGAAGTGCTCGACGCCCCACGGGCCGCGCCACAGCGGCGGGGGTTCGGTGGCGGTCGGGTTGTCCGGCCGCGGTTCCCACCACGAATTCCAGTGCCACATCATGTCGTGTCCCCGGTAGTGCAGGTAGGGGGACAGCTTAGCGCGATGGTGGCGCGGGCGCCACCTTGCACTGCATCAGCGCGAGCGCAGTGCGGACAACACCAGCAGCCCGAGCACCGCAAACAACGCGAGGCTCCAGAACTCGAACGGCACGCCGAGGATGGACACCGCGGCTTCGGCGCAGCTGCCGGTCACCGAGAACACCGACGGGATCAGCTTGTCGATGCCGATGCCGCTGATGATCTTGTCGGCGAAGGTCAGGTTGCACGAGGTCGACTTGGCGGCCACCAGGTTCTGGTACAGCGCCGCCGCGATGCCGCAGGCACTCAGCACCACCGCGATGCCGCCCAGCGCCACGCGTGCCCCGCCGCGCAGCCAGGCCGCGACCACGCAGACGATGGCCACCACCGCGAACAGCAGGCGCTGCAGGATGCACCACGGGCAGGGGCGCATGTCGAACATGTACTGCGCGAACAGCGCGGCGCCGATGGCCAGCACGCACAGCACGGCGACGGCATACAGGCGCTGCGTCGCGCCGAAACGGGAGGCGGCCATCGTCAGGCCACCTGGGCAATCAGCTCGATCTCGACGCAGGCGCCCATCGGCACCTGGGCCACGCCGAAGGCGCTGCGGGCGTGCTTGCCCTGTTCGCCGAACACCTCGGCCAGCAGCTCGGAGCAACCGTTGGTGACCAAGTGCTGCTCGGTGAAGTCGCCGGTGCTGTTGACCAGGCTCATCACCTTGACGATGCGCTCGACCTTGTTCAGGTCGCCGCCGACGGCCGCCTGCAGCGTGCCCAGCAGGTCGATCGCGATCGCGCGCGCGGCCTGCTTGCCGGTGGCGGTGTCGACGTCGCGGCCCAGCTGGCCGACCCAGGGCTTGCCGTCGCGCTTGGCGATGTGGCCCGACAGGAAGACCAGGTTGCCGGTGCGCACGAAGGGCACGTAGGCGGCGGCGGGGATGGACACCGGCGGGAGTTCGATGCCGAGGGCTTTCAGGCGGTCGTAGACGGAGGTGGCGGTCATGGCAGGCGAGGGCAGGTGAGAGTGGCGGGGATCCTACCCAAGTTCGCCGGCAATCTGGAATCTGCGGGTATCCGACGGCGGGAACGACTGATTACAGAACCGAACCTGGATTCCACGGATGATGTTTGCAGAACAAATGTTCTTCAACAGCTCAAGGAGGCTCACCATGGACATCACCACGACCTGGAAGATCCCGAACGCAGGCGCGCTGCGGCGGCTTGCCTGGTGCGGACCGCTGGCCCTAGCCTCGGCGTTCGCCGCGTTGCCCGGTGCGGCCGCTGCCGCGACGACGACACTGGTCGGCAAGGCCAGCGGACGCTGCATGGACGTCACCGGCAACAGCATGACCGCGGGTGCGAGGGTCCAGATCTGGGACTGCCATGGTGGCGCCAACCAGAAATGGGAGTTCACCGCCTCCGGCGAGCTGCGCACCTTCGGCGGCACGCGCTGCCTCGACGCCAAGGGCCAGGGCACGGCGAACGGCACGCCGGTCAGCTCGTACACCTGCAACGGCCAGGCCAACCAGCAGTGGCGCTACAACGCCAACGGCACGATCCAGGGCTCGCAGTCGGGCCTGTGCCTGGATGTCACGAGCGCCAGCAACGCGAACGGGGCACCGCTGCAGCTGTGGGCCTGCCACGGCAACGGCAACCAGGTGTGGACGCGCAGCGACGGCGGGACCAACGACACCCAGGCGCCGTCGGTCCCCGGCAACCTGCGCAGCGCCAACCTGCAGTGCCGCTCGGTCACGCTGTCGTGGTCGGCTTCGACCGACAACGTCGGCGTCGCGTTCTACGACATCTACCACGACGGCCAGGCCATGGCCTCGGTGAGCGGCAGCACGCTCAGCACCTCGCTCACCTTGACCCCGGGCGCCAGCTGGGGGCTGTACGTGAACGCCCGCGACGCGGCCGGCAATGTCTCGCAGGCCAGTGCGACGCTGCCGATCACGGTGCCGCAGTGCAGCGCCGACACCGAGCCGCCCACCACGCCCGCCGGCCTGGCCGGTACGGTGGCCGGCACCGCCGCGACGCTGAACTGGAAGGCCTCGACCGACAACGTCGCGGTGAGCGCGTACGACATCTACCGCGACGATGCCAAGGTCGGCTCCACCTCCAACCTGAGCTACACCGACAGCGGCCTGGCGGCCAACACCACCTACCGTTATGCGGTGGCGGCGCGCGATGCACAGGGCAACGTGTCGTCGCGCAGCACCAGCGTCAGCCTGACGACGGGCGGCGCCTGCAGCAACCCGGTGTGCTCGGTGGGCCAGGTGGCCGCCGACACCGACGTCCCCTGGGGCCTGGTCACGCTGCCCGACGGCAACATCCTCTACAGCCGCCGCGATGCGCAGGACATCATCCGGCTGAACCCCGCCACCGGCGCCAAGACCACCGTCGGCAAGATCCCGAACGTGTCGGGCACCGACGGCGAGGGCGGCTTGATGGGCTTGGCGGTGACGCCGGCCTTCCCGGCGACCGACCCGTGGCTCTACGTGATGCACACGACGGCCAGCGACAACCGCGTGATCCGGCTGAAGTACGTCAACGGCACGCTCGACACGTCGACGATCCAGGTGCTGCTGAGCGGCATCCTGCGCAACAAGTACCACAACGGCGGGCGGCTGCGCTTCGGCCCGGACGGCAAGCTCTACGTGGCCACCGGCGATGCGCAGAACGGCGCCAACGCGCAGAACACCAGCGGGCTGAACGGCAAGGTGCTGCGGATGAACCCGGACGGCACGCGGCCGTCCGATAACCCGTTCGGCAACTACGTGTGGAGCTATGGCCACCGCAACCCGCAAGGCCTGGCCTTCGATGCGCAGGGCCGGCTGTGGGAGCAGGAGTTCGGCGACGGCACGATGGACGAGACCAACCTGATCCAGAAGGGTGGCAACTACGGCTGGCCTGACTGCGAAGGCACCTCGTCGCGCAGCGGCGGCGGCTGCGGCACCTCGGGCTACATCGCGCCCAAGCACACCTACCCGACGGCCGATGGCTCGTGCAGCGGCATCGCGATCGTGCGCGGCGTGCTGTACGTGGCCTGCCAGCGCGGCACGCGGGTGTATCGCGAGGTGATCAGCGGCGACAGCCTGACCAACGTGCAGGAACTGTTCCGCGGCACCTACGGCCGCATCCGCACGGTGGAGCCGACGATCGACGGCAACCTGTGGATGACCACCACCAACACCGGGGACAAGGACAGCACGCCCAACAACAGCAACGAGAAGATCTTCAAGGTGATGCTGGGCAATTGACGGGCGGCGCGCCCCTACACTCGCCCGATGGGCGGACAGGGTGCGCTGTACCTCGCGGGGACCACGGTGGCATGGCTGCTCGGCTGCGCCTGGCAGCTGCAGCAGCCCGATGTTCGCCCGCCTTGGGTTGCGGTGGGCTTGCTGGCCGTCGCGGCCGGCTTGTGGCTGGCGGCCTGGCATTGGCGCCGCCTGGCGGTGCTGGGCATGCTCGCGGCCTTCGTCGCGGGCTTCGCCGCATCGGACTGGCGCGCGGCCCTGCGGCTCGACGAACACCTGCCCCCTGCGCTCGAAGGCCAGGACCTCGAACTGACCGGCGTCGTCGCGAGCCTGCCCGATCACACTCCCGCCGGGTTGCAGTTCCGCTTCGAGGTCGACGAGGCGCGCCACCGCGGCGAGCGCGTCGCCGTTCCGCCGTTGCTGTCCCTCGGCTGGTACAAGGGCTGGCATGACGAAGGCGCGTTGACTGGCCCGCAATCCGAGTTGCGTGCAGGCCAGTCCTGGCGCTTCACCGCGCGCCTGCGCCAGCCGCACGGCAACCTGAACCCGCAGGGCTTCGACTACGAATTGCTGCTGTTCGAGCAAGGCGTGCGCGCCACCGGCTACGTGCTGGGCGACCACGCCGAGCTGCTCGACCCGGCCGCCGCCCACCCCATCGAACGGTTGCGCCAGCAGGTGCGCGACCGCCTCTACGAACGCGTCACCGACCCGCAAGCCGCCGGCGTGCTGGCCGCGCTCGCGGTCGGCGACCAGTCGGCCATCGAGCGCAGCGACTGGCAGCTGTTCCGCACCACCGGCATCGCCCACCTGGTCAGCATCAGCGGCCTGCACGTCACGATGTTCGCGTGGTTGGCCGGCGCCGCGGCCGGCTGGCTGTGGCGGCGCTCGGTGCGCGCGATGCTGTGGCTGCCGGCGCCGCTGGCGGCGCGCTGGATCGGGCTGGCCGCCGCGATGGCCTATGCACTGTTTTCCGGCTGGGGCGTGCCGGCCCAGCGCACCATCTGGATGCTCGCGGTCGTCACGCTGCTGCAGGCCGGCGGGCGTCGCTGGCCGTGGACGCTGGTGCTGCTGGCCGCGGCCGTCGTCGTCAGCGCCTTCGACCCCTGGGCGCTGCTGCAGCCGGGCTTCTGGCTGTCGTTCATGGCGGTGGGGCTGCTGATGGCGTCCGAGCCGGTGCACGGCCGCGTGCAGCCGCCCGAAGGAGGGCGCTGGGCCGCCCTGCGCCGCGCCGTGGCCGGCGGGCTGCGCACCCAGCTCATCGCCACCGTCGGCCTGGCGCCGCTGACGCTGATCTTCTTCCAGCAGATCTCGCTGGTCGGCTTCGCGGCCAACCTGGTGGCGATCCCGCTGGTCACGCTGGTGATCACGCCGCTGGCGCTGCTGGGCGCGGCCTGGCCGCTGCTGTGGACGGCCGGGGCCTGGGTCGAGCAGCAGTTGGTCGCCGGCCTCACGCTGCTGGCGCAGGTGCCGATGGCGGTGTGGAACGTCCCGGCCGCCCCGGGCTGGGCCCAGCTCGCCGGCCTGCTCGCCGCCGCCTTGCTGGTGCTGCCGCTGCCCTGGCGGCTGCGCCTGCTCGCGCTGCCGCTGGCCTTGCCCTTGCTGATGCCGCCGCTGGACCGTCCATCCGCCGGCCAGTTCGAGCTGGTCGCGCTCGACGTCGGCCAGGGCACCGCCGTGCTGCTGCGCACCCAGCGCCACCTGCTGGTCTACGACGCCGGCCCGCAGTATTCGCGCGAGACCGATGCCGGCCAGCGCGTGCTGCTGCCGCTGCTGCGCGCGCAGGGCGAATCGCGCATCGACCGGCTGGTGCTGAGCCACCGCGACGCCGACCACACCGGCGGCGCCGCCGCGCTGCTGGCCGGCCTGCCGGTGGACGAACTGCACAGCTCGCTCGAAGACGGCCACCCGCTGCACGAGGCCGGCGCACCCAGCACCCGCTGCGTCGCCGGCCAGTCCTGGGACTGGGACGGCGTGCAGTTCCAGATGCTGCACCCGTTCCCCGACGACTACGGCCGTGCCCGCAAGCCCAACGCCGTCTCGTGCGTGCTGCGCGTCAGCGCCGGCGGCCGCAGCGCGCTGCTGGCCGGCGACATCGAGCGCGAGCAGGAAGGCGCGCTGGTCGAGCGCAGCCGCGACTTGCTGCGCAGCGAGCTGCTGCTGGTCGCCCACCACGGCAGCCGCACCTCGTCGACCGCCGATTTCCTCGATGCGGTGCAGCCGCAGGTGGCGCTGATCCAGGCCGGCTACCGCAACCGCTTCGGCCACCCGGTGCCCGAGGTGCTGGCCCGGCTGCACGAGCGCGACGTGCTGGTTGCCGCCAGCCCGTCCTGCGGCGCCTGGCGCTGGCGCAGCGACCGCCCGGCCGCTGCTGGCGTTTGCGAGCGTGACCGGGCGCGGCGCTACTGGCACCATCGGGTGGCGTCTCCCTGACGTGAATGGCCTGGAATTTGCTAACCTGAACCCCGAGGAGACTGAACCGATGAGAGCGAGCTTCGACGAGATGCAGGCCACCAGCACCACGGTGCGCGAGCACTACCGGGTGTACGACCGCTGGCTGGCCCAGCAACCGGGCGACGTGATGCGCTCGCGCCGCGAAGAAGCCGAGATGATCTTCCGCCGCGTCGGCATCACCTTCGCGGTGTACGGCGCCAAGGACGAAGACGGCTCCGGCACCGAGCGCCTGATCCCGTTCGACCTGATCCCGCGCGTGATCCCGGCCTTCGAATGGACCGAGATGGAAGCCGGCCTGCGCCAGCGCGTGACCGCGCTGAACCGCTTCATCCACGACGTCTACCACGGCCAGGAGATCATCAAGGCCGGCATCGTGCCGGGCGACCAGATCTTCAAGAACGCGCAGTTCCGCCCCGAGATGATGGGCGTCGACGTGCCGGGCGGCGTGTATTCGCACATCAGCGGCATCGACATCGTGCGCGCCGCCAACCCCGACGGCAGCGGCTCGTACTACGTGCTCGAGGACAACCTGCGCGTGCCCAGCGGCGTGAGCTACATGCTCGAGAACCGCAAGATGATGATGCGGCTGTTCCCCGAGCTGTTCAGCCAGCACCGGATCGCGCCGGTCGCGCACTACCCCGACCTGCTGCTCGAGACCCTGCGCGCGGTCGCGCCGGCCGCCGTCAACGATCCGACCGTGGTGGTGCTGACGCCCGGCATGTACAACAGCGCCTACTTCGAGCACGCATTCCTCGCGCAGCAGATGGGCGTCGAGCTGGTCGAGGGGCAAGACCTGTTCGTCAAGGACAACTTCGTCTACATGCGCACGACGCAGGGGCCGAAGCGGGTCGACGTGATCTACCGCCGCGTCGACGACGACTTCCTCGACCCGCTGGCCTTCCGGCCCGATTCGACGCTGGGCTGCGCCGGGCTGCTGAGCGTCTACCGCGCCGGCAACGTGACGCTGTCCAACGCCATCGGCACCGGCGTGGCCGACGACAAGTCGATCTACCCCTACGTGCCGAAGATGATCGAGTTCTACCTCGGCGAGAAGCCGATCCTGAACAACGTGCCGACCTGGCAGTGCCGCAACGACGAGGACCTCAAGTACGTGCTGGCCCACCTGGGCGAGCTGGTCGTCAAGGAGGTGCACGGCGCCGGCGGCTACGGCATGCTGGTCGGCCCGGCCGCGACGAAGGAGGAGATCGCCGATTTCCGCAAGGCGCTCGAGGCCAACCCGGCCGGCTACATCGCGCAGCCGACGCTCAGCCTGTCGACCTGCCCGACCTTCGTCGACAGCGGCATCGCGCCGCGCCACATCGACCTGCGCCCGTTCGTGCTGAGCGGCAAGACGGTGCAGATGGTGCCGGGCGGGCTGACGCGCGTCGCGCTGAAGGAAGGCTCGCTGGTGGTCAACTCGTCGCAGGGCGGCGGGACCAAGGACACCTGGATGCTGGAAGCCTGACCAAAGGGAGAACCACGACATGCTGTCGAGAACCGCCGATCACCTCTTCTGGATGGCCCGCTACATGGAGCGCGCCGAGAACACCGCCCGCATGCTGGACGTCAACTACCAGACCTCGCTGCTGCCGCAATCGGCCGATGCCGCCGAGAACGGCTGGAAGGGCCTGTTGAGCATCTCCGAGCTGAGCCACGACTATGCCAAGCGCTACGGCGAGGTCGACGCGCGCAAGGTGATGGACTACATGGTCAGCGACGAGCGCAACCCGTCCAGCATCTACAGCTGCCTGATGGCCGCGCGCGAGAACGCCCGCGCGGTGCGCGGCACCCTGACCACCGAGGTGTGGGAGACGCAGAACCAGACCTGGCTCGAGTTCCAGCGCATGCTGCGCCACAAGACCTTCCAGAAGGACCCGGGCGAGGGCTTCGAATGGGTCAAGTTCCGCTCGCACCTGTCGCGCGGCGTGACGGTGGGCACGATGCTGCAGGACGAGGCCTTCCACTTCCTGCGCATCGGCAGCTTCCTCGAGCGCGCCGACAACACCGCGCGCATGCTGGACGTCAAGTTCCACGCGGTCGAGAGCGAATTTTTCGGCACCGGCACGGCCAACGGCAACGGCAAGGATCAGGAATACGATTTCTACCACTGGTCGGCGATCCTGCGATCGGTGTCCGGCTTCGAGGTCTACCGCAAGGCCTACCGCAACGTGATCCGCCCCGAGAAGGTGGCCGAGCTGCTGATCCTGCGCGCCGACATGCCGCGCTCGCTCGCGGCCTGCATGGACGAAGTGGTCAACAACCTGCGCCAGGTGGCCAACGAGCAGTCGTCCGACACGCTGCGCCGCGCCGGCCGGCTGCAGGCCGACCTGCGCTTCGGCCGCATCGACGAGATCCTGGCCACCGGCCTGCATGCCTTCCTGACGCAGTTCCTCGAGCGCGTGGGCACTCTGGGGGTGGGCATCAGCCGCGACTTCCTCGTGCCGGTCGCCGCGTGATGACGAAGCCCGTCGGATGAAACTCGGCATCCGCCACGTCACCCACTACGACTACAGCGCGCCGCTGCAGTACGCGCTGCAGTCGCTGTGCCTCACGCCGCAGCCGAGCGCACACCAGACGGTGCTCGACTGGGAGCTGAGCGCGCCCGGCCGCCTGTTCGCGCTGCGCGACGGCTTCGGCAACCTGGCCCACACCTGGACGCTGCGCCAGCGCGCCTGGCGCGGCGTGGTGCGGGCGAGCGGCGTGGTGCGCACGCACGCGTCGCCGCTGCTGGTGGACGACGCGATCGCGCCGGCCTTCTACCTGCGCGACACGCCGCTCACGGCGCCGTCGCCGGCCATCGCCGCGCTCGGCAAGCTGCACCTCGCCACCGGGGCCGATGCGCCGCGCGCGATGGCGCTGGCGCTCGACGTGGCCGAGCGCATCGCCTACCGGCCCAAGGTCACGACCACGCGCACCACCGCCGCCGAGGCACTGGCGCTGGGCGCCGGCGTGTGCCAGGACCAGGCCCACGTCTACCTCGCGGCCTGCCGCGCGGCCGGCGTGCCGGCGCGCTACGTCAGCGGCTATTTCCACGCGCCCGAGGCACCGGCGCTGGCCAGCCACGCCTGGGTCGACGTCTGCGTCGACCGCCAGGCGCAGCACTGGCTCAGCGTCGACATTACCCACCGCTGCCTGATGGACGAGCGCCACGTGCGCCTGGCCGTCGGGCCGGACTATGCCGCGTGCCCGCCGATCCGCGGCGTGCGCGAGGGCGGCGGCGACGAGTCGATGACGGTTCGCATCGACATCGAGGCGCTGCCCGAATCCCTGCCCGATTCCCTCCCTGTTCCGCTCGATGCCCTGGAGCCCTGAATGTCCATCCACGTTGCGCTGAACCACGTGACCCACTACCGGTACGACCGGCCGATCAACCTGGGTCCGCAGATCGTGCGGCTGCGCCCGGCACCGCATTCGCGCACGCGCATCCTGAGCTACTCGATGCGCATCGAGCCGGCCACGCACTTCGTCAACTGGCAGCAGGATCCGCAGTCCAATTACCTGGCGCGGCTGGTGATCCCGGACAAGACCACGTCGTTCCGCATCGAGATCGACCTGGTGGCCGAGATGTCGGTGCTGAACCCGTTCGACTTCTTCCTCGAGCCGGCGGCCGAGCACTTTCCGTTCGAGTACGACCCGTCGCTCGCCACCGAGCTGGAGCCGTACCGCCACAAGATGCCGCTGACGCCGGCCTTCGAGAAATACCTGGCCGGCATCTCGCGCGAGAAGATGCAGACCACCAACTTCCTGGTGGCGCTGAACCAGCGGTTGCAGAAGGACATCGGCTACCTGATCCGCATGGAGCCCGGCGTGCAGACGCCCGAGCAGACGCTGGTCAACGCGAGCGGCTCGTGCCGCGATTCCGGCTGGCTGCTGGTGCAGCTGCTGCGCCACCTGGGCTTCGCGTCGCGCTTCGTGTCGGGCTACCTGATCCAGCTCAAGAGCGACGTCAAGTCGCTCGACGGCCCGAGCGGCACCGAGGTCGACTTCACCGACCTGCACGCCTGGTGCGAGGTCTACCTGCCCGGCGCCGGCTGGATCGGGCTCGATCCGACCTCGGGGCTGCTGGCCGGCGAGGGCCACATCCCGCTCGCGTGCTCGCCCGAGCCGTCGTCGGCGGCGCCGGTGAGCGGTGCGCTCGACGAGTGCGAGACCGAGTTCGAGCACCACATGAAGGTCACGCGCATCTGGGAGGCGCCGCGCGTGACGCTGCCCTACACCGATGCGCAGTGGGGCGACATCGAGGCCATGGGCCACCGCGTCGACGACGACCTGCGCCGCCACGACGTGCGGCTGACGCAGGGCGGCGAGCCCACCTTCGTGTCGGTGGACGACCGCGACGGCGCCGAGTGGAACACCGACGCGCTGGGCCCGACCAAGCGGCTGCTGAGCGCCGAGCTGATGGACAAGCTGCGCCGCAAGTACGGCGATGGCGGGCTGCTGCACTACGGGCAGGGCAAGTGGTACCCGGGCGAGCAGCTGCCGCGCTGGTCGCTGAACCTGTTCTGGCGCAAGGACCGCGAGCCGATCTGGACCCACCCCGAGCTGTTCGGCGACGAACACCGCGACGACGGCGTCACCGAAGCCTCCGCGCAGAAGTTCCTGAAGGGCGTCGCGCAGCGCCTGGGGCTGGACGGCAAGTACGTGTTCCCGGCCTTCGAGGACGTCTGGTACTACCTGTGGCGCGAGCGCAAGCTGCCGACCAACGTCGACCCGTTCGATGCGCGGCTGGCCGATCCGCTGGAGCGCGAGCGCGTGCGCAAGGTGTTCTCGCAGGGGCTGGACAAGGTGGTCGGGCACGTGCTGCCGGTCGCGCGCCACCCGGGCCAGGGCAGCAAGCCGGGGCCGCGCTGGCAGAGCGGCCCGTGGTTCCTGCGTTCCGAGCGCTGCTACCTGATCCCGGGCGATTCGGCGATGGGCTACCGGCTGCCGCTCGATTCGCAACCGTGGGCCGCCGATGGCGACCTGCCGTGGGTGCATCCGCCCGACCAGACGCAGCCGTTCGCGCCGCTGCCGCCGTACCGCCGGCTGCGCTATGCGCAAGGCGGCAGCGAGGGCACGACCGCGCACGAGCGCAGCGAGACCGGCGGAGGCTTTGCCGACCGCTCGAGGGCGGCGCTGGGAACAGGACCGGCCACCGCCCGCAGCGCCACCGTCGACGCGCCGGTGCGGCGCCCGGCCGCGCTCGAATCCGCCGGCTGGATCACGCGCACCGCGATGAGCGCCGAGCCGCGCGGCGGCCGGCTGTACGTCTTCATGCCGCCGGTGACGGCGCTGGAGGACTACCTGGAGCTGGTGGCCGCGATCGAGGACACCGCGGTCGAGCTGAAGCTGCCGGTGATCCTGGAAGGCTACGAGCCGCCGAAGGACCCGCGGCTGTCGACGCTGCGCGTCACGCCGGACCCGGGCGTGATCGAGGTCAACATCCACCCGGCGCACAGCTGGGCCGAGCTGGTCGACCAGACCACGCACCTGTACCAGGCGGCGCACGAGACGCGGCTGTCGACCGAGAAGTTCATGGTCGACGGCCGCCACACCGGCACCGGCGGCGGCAACCACTTCGTGCTGGGCGGCGCGACGGTGGCCGATTCGCCGTTCCTGCGCCGGCCCGACCTGCTGGCCAGCATGGTCGGCTACTGGCACAACCACCCGGCGCTGAGCTACCTGTTCTCGGGGCTGTTCATCGGCCCGACCAGCCAGGCACCGCGCGTCGACGAGGCGCGCAACGACTCGGTCTACGAGATCGAGATCGCGTTCGCCGAGCTGCAGCGCGTGACGGCACAGACCAACGGGCAATGCCCGCCGTGGCTGGTCGACCGGCTGATGCGCAACCTGCTGATCGACGTCAGCGGCAACACGCACCGGGCCGAGTTCTGCATCGACAAGCTGTATTCGCCCGACGGCCCGACCGGGCGGTTGGGGCTGCTGGAGATGCGCGCCTTCGAGATGCCGCCGCACGAGCGCATGAGCCTCACGCAGCAGCTGCTGATGCGCGCGCTGGTGTCGCGCTTCTGGCAGCGGCCGTACCAGCCGCCGCGCCTGAAGCGCTGGGGCACCGAGCTGCACGACCGCTTCATGCTGCCGCATTTCGTGTGGCAGGACCTGTGCGACGTCATCGAGGAGCTGAACCAGTTCGGCTATGCGTTCAAGCCGGAGTGGTTTGCGCCGCACCTGAACTTCCGCTTCCCGCGGCTGGGCGATTTCAGCGCGCTGGGCACCGAGGTCGAGCTGCGGCTGGCACTGGAGCCGTGGCACGTGATGGGCGAGGAGGGCGCGCCGGGCGGCACGGTGCGCTTCGTCGATTCGTCGGTCGAGCGGCTGCAGGTCAGGGCCACCGGCCTGGTCGGCGACCGCCACGTGCTCACCTGCAACGGCCGCGCGATCCCGATGCAGCCCACCGGCAAGGTGGGCGAGTTCGTCGGCGCGGTGCGCTACCGCGCCTGGGCGCCGCCGTCGGCGCTGCACCCGACGATCGGCGTGCACGCGCCGCTGACGATCGACCTGGTCGACAGCTGGATGAGCCGCTCGCTGGGCGGCTGCCAGTACCACGTGGCGCACCCGGGCGGGCGCAACTACGACACCGCGCCGGTGAATGCCTACGAGGCCGAGGCCCGGCGCCTGGCGCGCTTCTTCCGCGTCGGCCACACGCCGGGCGTGATGGTGCTGCCGAAGGACGAGCGCAACCCCAATTTCCCGTTCACCTTGGACCTGCGCAGAGCGTGTATGACAAACTGATGGCTGTCTTGATGTCATCACATGCTGCGAAATCTGCTTGAGGGGTACACCGTCCGCGAAGGCCGCTACGACGAGTTGCTGGCCGAACCCGGCGAACCCCGCCCCCACTGGGAAGCCTTCCTGAAAGCCCTGGCCTCGCGCCAGGGCCCCGACATCGGCGACACCCTGTCGCTGATGGAGCGCGAGATCCGCGAGAACGGCATCACCTACAACGTCTATGCCGACCCGCAGGGGGCCGACCGCCCCTGGGAGGTCGACCCGCTGCCGCTGCTGATCTCGCCCGCCGAATGGGACGAGATCGAGGCCGGCATCGCGCAGCGCGCCGACCTGCTGAACCGCGTGTTGGCCGACGTCTACGGCCCGCAGCAGCTGCTGCAGGACGGCCACATCCCGCCCTCGGTCGTCTTCGGCCACAGCGGCTTCCTGCACCAGGTGCAGGGCATCCGCCCGGCCGGCGGCGTGCACCTGTTCCAGTACGCCGCCGACCTGGCGCGCTCGCCCGACGGCCGCTGGTGGGTGGTCAACGACCGCACGCAGGCGCCGTCCGGCGCCGGCTATGCGCTGGAGAACCGGCTGGTGGTCTCGCGCGTGTTCCCGCAGATGTTCCGCGACCTGCACGTGCAGCACCTGGCGTCGTTCTTCTCGAGCCTGCGCGAATCGTTGCTGCGCCTGGCGCCCAAGGGCGACGGCGCGCCGCTGATCGGCCTGCTGACGCCGGGCCCGTACAACGAGACCTACTTCGAGCATGCGCTGCTGGCGCGCTACCTCGGCTTCGCGCTGGTCGAGGGCAGCGACCTGACGGTGCGCGACGGCTGCGTGTGGATGAAGACCGTCGACGGGCTGAAGCGCGTGCATGCGCTGCTGCGCCGCCAGGACGACGACTACTGCGACCCGCTCGAGCTGCGCTCCGATTCGGCGCTGGGCGTGGCCGGCCTCACCGACTGCGCGCGCCGCGGCACGGTGCTGCTGGCCAACGCGCTGGGTTCGGGCGTGCTCGAATCCGGCGCGCTGCTCGGCTACCTGCCGCAGCTCAGCGAGCAACTGCTCGGCGAGCCTTTGAGACTGCCGTCGGTGGCCACCTGGTGGCTGGGCGAGCCGGCCGCCTTCGAGGACGCCTGGAAGCGCATCGACCACCTGATCATCAAGCCGCTGGATCGCTCGGCCGGCGAGCCGGCGGTGTTCGGCGCCGACCTGAGCGACGACGAACGCGTGCTGCTGCGCGCCCGCGTCGCGGCCCGGCCGCAGCGCTACGTGGCGCAGGAATGGGTGCGCGTGTCGCAGGCGCCGGTGCTCGAGCGCGAGCAGCGCAGTAGTGCGCAACACAGCGACCGCCACCGCGAGCACCTGAGCGCGCGCACCGTCGGGCTGCGCGTGTTCGCGGTCGCGACGCCCGGCGGCTACCGCGTGATGCCCGGCGGGCTGACGCGCGTGGCCGGCGACGAGGACGATCGCGTGATCGGCATGCAGCGCGGCGGCCGCTCGAAGGACACCTGGGTGCTGTCCGACCGCCCGGTGAATGCCTCGTTCTCGCTGCTGACGCGCACCGTGACGCCGGCCGACCTGGCGTCGACCAAGGGCACGGTGCCGTCGCGCACCGCCGAGAACCTGTTCTGGTTCGGCCGCTACGGCGAGCGCTGCGACGCCTCGGCGCGGCTGCTGCGCGTCGCGGTGGCGGGGGTGCTGGGCAATGTCGATGCGCGCGCCGACGACCCGGAGGACGGGTTGACGCCGACGCTGGCGCTCGCGAAACGCATGGGCCTGATCGACTCGCTCGACAACGTCGGCACCGAGTTGCTGCGCGCCGCGACGCACCCGGACGAAGGCCTGAGCGTGCGCCTGCGGCAGCTGCTGCGCGTGGCCTTCAACCTGCGCGACCGCATGTCGGCCGACAACTGGCGCACGCTGAACCAGCTGATCGCCGACCCGGTGTTCCAGCGCGGCGGCTCGCTGGCGCTGGCGCTGGCCTGGCTGGACCGCGCGGTGACGTCGATGATGACGCTGTCGGGCTTCGTGCTCGACGGCATGACGCGCAGCACCTCGTGGCGCTTCCTGTCGATCGGGCGGCGCATCGAGCGGCTGTCCAACCTGTGCCTGACGCTGAAGACCGCGACGCGCGAAGGCCGCAGCAGCGGGCTCGATTGGCTGCTGGAGCTGGCCGATTCGACCGTCACCTACCGCTCGCGCTACCTGGTGGCGCCCGAATGGCTGCCGGTGCTCGACCTGCTGCTGCGCGACGAGACCAACCCGCGCTCGGTGGCCTTCCAGGTGAAGGGGCTGGTCGAATACACCGACCGGCTGGAGCGCACGCATGGCCGCTTCGCGAGCGACGTGCTCGGCCCGGCGCAGGCGGCCTTGCTGGCGCTCGGCCCGAACGACCTGCACCCGGAAAGCGAGGCGCTGGCGGCGGTGATCGAGCAGTTGCAGAAGGCCGCCTACACGGTGTCCGACGAGCTGACGCTGAAGTTCTTCTCGCACGCCGCGTCGCGCAGCGTCTTGTCGCTGGTGGCTTAGCATGAAGACATGCAAGCGCACGCCGGCCGAGCGCCGGGCCGTCCCAAGCCGGCCGGCATCCCCTCGGGGGATCGGCGGATGTACCCATCCGACGAGGGGCTGACATGAACCGCTACACGGTCGAGCACGAGACGCGCTATGCGTACTCGGCGCCGGTCTCGCAATCGTGGCAGCTGGCCCGCCTGGCGCCGCGCCCGCTGCCGTGGCAGAAGCTGCTGTCGTGGCAGCTGCAGATCGACCCGCCGCCGGACGAGCGCCACGAGGCGCCCGACAGCTTCGGCAACACCGTCACGCACTTCGGGCTGCACGGCGCGCACCGGCTGCTGCGCGTGCGCATGCACTGCAGCGTCGAGGTCGGCACGCGGCCGGTCTGGGCCAGCGCCACGCAGGCCTGGGAATCGGTGCGCGACGCGGTGCGCAACACACCGGCGGTCGGCGGGCTGGAGCCGGCCTGCATGTGCGAGCCGACGGCGCTGGTGCCGCTGTCCGAAGGGGCGCGGCTCTATGCGCGCAGCGCGCTGGCGCCGGGCCGCGACTGGTTCGAGGCCGTGATGGCACTGACGCAGGCGATCCACCAGGATTTCGAGTTCGAATCGGGCGCGACCACCGTCAGCACCTCGGTCGACGAGGTGCTGTACCAGAAGCGCGGCGTGTGCCAGGACTTCGCGCACCTGATGATCGCGTGCCTGCGCGGCCACGGCCTGCCGGCGCGCTATGTCTCGGGTTACCTGCTGACCGATCCGCCCGAGGGCCGGCCGCGGCTGCTGGGCGTGGATGCTTCGCACGCCTGGGTGGCCGCCTGGTCGCCGGCCCATGGCTGGGTGGAGTTCGACCCGACCAACAACCAGTTGGCCGACGAGCGCTACATCACGCTCGCCTGGGGCGCGGATTTCGCCGACGTGGTGCCGCTGCGCGGCGTGATCCTGGGCGGCGGGGACCAGCAGCTGGATGTGTCGGTCAGCGTGATCCCGGCCTGAGCAAACCAGACCCGAGAGTGGTTCGGGTCCGGCCACACGCGCGCCATTGCGAACCGCTCGCCCTGAGCCTGTCGAAGGGCCTGCGCGCGAGGCACGAAGGCTTCGACAGGCTCAGCCCGAACGGTTTTTCTTGCCATCGCCGGGTCCGGTGTCGGGGAGGCGCGCGTCAGCCAAATCCTACGCGGCGGGGCGGCCTTCGACGATAGGCAGCGCGGCCGGCAGCCGGCTCAATGCAGGCATCTCCAGCCGGGAGCTTGCCATGCCGATGTTCACCCACGCCTCTTCGAAGATGCACGACCCGGTCCGCGGCAAGACGCTGCGGCTGTCGTGGACCGACGGCCCGACCCGGGGCACGACCGACGAGCATCATTTTCAGGACGACGGCGCCGTCGACTGGGTCACCGACCAGGTCTGCCTGGTGTCCTACCTGTCGACCACGGGCGACACGCTGACGGTGGTGCTGGACTTCAGCGAGCACTCGGTGACCGGCGTCGCATCGAACGAGTCGCACTGGGAGCCGGTGTACGGGCGCTTCGAAGAAGTCGCATGAGGCGATCGGCATGCCCGTCACCGGAAGCTGCCATTGCGGCGACACCGCGTTCGCGATGGACGCCGAGATCCCGGCCCAGCTGACGCGCTGCACCTGCTCGTTCTGCGCCAGGCGAGGGGCGCTGCTCGCGTACTGCGCGCCGGCGCAGTTCCGGCTGACCCGGGCGCCGGACCATGACCAGGTCTACCTGTGGAACACCCGCCAGGTGCTGCACCACTTCTGCAACCGCTGCGGCGTCGGCACCTACAGCGACAGCCCGGATTTCCAGTCCGACGGCAGCTGGGACGGCAAGACGCGGCGCATCGGCATCAATGCGCGGCTGTTCGACCACTACAACGCGGCCGAAGCGGCGGTGCAGGTGATCGACGGCAAGCACCTCTGGTGACGCCGGCGGTCCGTGGGCCTGGTTCATCTGGACATCGAACGAAGCGCTGTTCCCACCCACTCAGCAGCATTCCCCCGGGGGGACGCATCGGCGAGCACAAGCCCGTCGATCGGGGGCTGTGCGAACCTGAGGATGCTGCTCATGGGCGATGTCAGAGTGGGGTCACATGGTCCGCTGCCTGGTGTCGCCCCCGGCATGGGCTCCAAGCTTCGGAAGGTCGAGCCGCAAGCCCCCAGCCCCGAAGAACTGCAGCGGCGTGCCCAGCAGGCGTTGAAGGAGCTCGAAGACCTGGCGACGCAGGCCATCGCGGCCAAGGTGGAGCGCCTGGCCCGCAAGCTGGTGGCCCGCGGCCTGGTGACCGAATCCGGGCGCGGCGTCTACCTGCCGGCGCCATCCGTGCCGACCCGCTACGACGCCGTGCGGGCCAAGCCGGCCGAACTGCGGCGTCAAACCGGGTTCGCGAGCCGAAGCGTCCTGAATCGGCCGCGCAAGACGGGCAGCAAGGCGTTCAGGGCCGGCGGCGACGCGAGGACGCTGGTGGCGCCCGTGACCGGCGGGGCCGCGGGGCTGTGGTCCGGCAATCTGCTGTTTCGGGGGGCGTTGAACGGCGCGACGACACCCACCGGCTCCGGCTGTCCGGCACCTGCCGGTGCACTGGAAGCGTTGGGTGTCACTGGTGCGGTGGTCACCGGATGCACGCTGCTGGACAGCCTGGATCAGTTCAACACATTTCTCGACACGGTCCGCGAGCAGGATCGCTCGAAGGTCGAGATCGTCGTCTTCTACCGGCACTTCCGGGAGTACCTCCACCACCGCGAACCGGGAAAGCCGCCGGCCCCGGGCCCGGAGGTGGTCTACGGCTTCCGCCGCTGCCAGGCCGCGCTGTCGCGCTGCACCTTGTTCGACAAGGAGGCTCGCCAGGCCTGGAAGCGCTGCTGCGCCGCCACGGTGCGAGACACCGGCCTCTCGTCCATCGGCGCCCTGCTTGGCGCCGCCGGCATGGGCCTCAAGGTCCACTCGGGGGCCGATCTCGCTGCCTGTGGCCTGAGCGCCGCCGGCACGGCGCTGGCGGGGGCAGGCGTGGTCCTGACGCTCGCGTGCGCCGGAATCGACATTTCGGTCGGGCTCGGTGAGCTCAGCTTTCGCAAGCAGGAATACCGCCGCTGCAAGGCCAGTTGTCAGCAAATCCGGCAACTCATCGAGCAGCTGCGCAAGGGCTGCCCGGTTGACGTCGCTGGCGACCGCGGCATCCTCATCGACGTCCTGGAGGCGGCGCTGAAGCAGCAGCGGCGCCTGATGCAGCAGGCGCGCTACGAGAAGGGATTCGCACGCGTGCGCATCGGCAGGGGGGTTTGCAATGCCGTCGGGAGCACGCCGCTCGCGACGGCAGCGGTCGTCACCGGTGCGGTGGGCACGGCGGCGCTGGCATGGCCGCTGGCCGTGACCGCCGCCGCCTTCAGCACGCTCGTCGGCGCGGTGTACCTCGGAACCTACTGCGTGAAGGCGGGAACCCGGGAAGAGCTGCGTTCCAAGGCGCGCCGGGGGCAATATGACGCGACCACGCTGGCTGGCACCACACCGGCAGGGGACCGGAGCAAGACCTTCGCGGACACAGGCCGTGTCTCGGTGGCCGGCACCCAAGGCTACTGGACGGGCGGGCGCGACGGTTTCGCCGGCGGGTACGTCCGCAAGATCGAGTTGCGCCGCCATGCGCACGTCTCGCTGGATCAGTTCGCCGACCTGCTGTCCCGCCGGCCGGCCAAGGGGCACCCCGATCCCGTGATCGAGGCGGCGATCCAGGCGTTTCTGGCGCTCTCGTCCATCGACGCGGCATTGCTCGCCGACATCGAAGCGATGGTCCGGGCGAACGCGTGCGAGATGCGGCGTCGTGGCGCGACCGAGCGTGACATCGAGTGGGCAGAGCTGGTGGCACGCCGCGCGGAATACGCAACGGCATTCGGACTGGCGTCGATGCCGCCCAAGTTGCCGCCGGGCGCGCTGCTGCCGAGCTTCCAGGCCGCCTGCTGGATCGCGCGCCTGCACAAGCGCGCGGACCCCCAGGCCCGCAAGTTCGCGGTGTTGCTCGATCGGCACCTGAAAGGCGAACAGATCGACCTGCACGGGATGAATGAATGGCTGCAGCAGAACGGGTATTTCCGCGATGCGCGTGCGTTGACGAACGAGGAGATGTGGGCCGCAGCCGATCGCCTGTTCCGCAGTGCGCCGCCGACCCTGTTCATGGATCACATGCAGGCGCTGCTGGCCTCGGTCGCCGCCGAGACGCGTGACCGCGATGCCTTCCAGTGGCAGGAAGGCAGCCTGGTGCGTGATGATCTCGATGCGTTCTGTCGCTTCGCCGACAGGCACTGGAACGGCGGGCGCCAGGCGATCCTGGCTGTGCACGGCGTGCTCGGCAAGCCGGTCGAGGGCAACGCGGTCCGCATCCATCGGCATTTGCTGACGAGCCGAAAGGTGTGCACCGATGAAGACCTGTGGCTGGCGATCCAGTATCTGGCGTCGGGCTGTGCGCTGCCGGACCAGGTGGCGCCGCAGACCGATCGAGAGGAACTGGAACGGGTCCTGCGCGAAGAATGGACACGGCGATTCGGTGGGGCGGGAGATCGTCCCCCGGCCGCGTTCCTCCGCCATCCCTCGATCCGCAGGCGGTTTCCCGGGCAGACCTGGCATCGCGCCGCGAATGGCGATTTCCATTGCGACCCGGGCCATGGCACATTGGCGGTCGTCCGGGCCGATGCGCTGCGGCGCTGGGTCGCGCGCTGCGATTGGGGGCAGCCGGTGCCGGTCGAGCGGCGAAGCGGTGCGCCGGCGGCCGCACTGCGCTGGCTGGTCGACGAACCGGGGTCCGGTGTCGATGCGGCGTTCATCCGCAGCGCCGGCGCCGCGGCGTCGCTGCGCGAGCTGTCGCAGGGCTTCGAGCGTTCGCACGGCCTCGAGGGTACGGTCTTGCATGACCGCCTGATCAGTCGGGACAACATCGCTGAAGGCACCCCGTGGCTGGAACAGAAGCTCGGCTCGGGCTGCCGCGTGGTGCTGACCGATGTGCCGATGTCGGCCGGCAGCCCGTGGCTCCTGCTGGAAAGAACCCGGTCATCCGGTGCATCGCCGCCCTGGCGCTGCGCGCAGGACCCCGGCGAATCCCATGCCACGCTCGCGTCCGCGCTGCAGGCCTTCTGCACCGAGCACGGCAAGGAGACCGTCCGCGTCGTGCTGCTCGCCAAGGGGGCCTGAGCCGCAGCTCCTACAATCCGGGCCCCACTCCTGTTGTGCCCATGTTCAAGAACGCGCTCCTCTACCGCATCGACCAATGGACCCCGCCGCCCCTCGACGAGGTCGAAGAACGGCTGGCCGGCAGCCGCTTCACCGCCTGCGGCGCGACGCAGCCCGAATCCGCCGGCTGGCTGCAGCCGCGCGGCGACAAGGAAGGCGCGCTGATCGAGAACGTCGGCGGCCACCTGGTGCTGCGCCTGGGCGTCGAGCGCAAGGCGGTGCCGGCCTCCGTGATCAAGGCCGAACTCGAGGCCCGGCTCGACCGCATCGAGGCCGAGACCGGCCGCCGCCCCAAGGGCAAGATCGCCAAGGAGCTGAAGGAGGAGATCGTGCAGGACCTGCTGCCGCGCGCCTTCCCGAAGCGCTCCGCCACCCTCGTCTGGATCGACGTGCGCGCCGGCTTCGTCGTGATCGACGCCGCCAGCACCGCCAAGGCCGACCGCGTCGTCACGATGCTGGTCGAGCTGCTGGGCGGCGGCATCCGGCTCAGCCTCGCGCAAAGCGAGATCTCGCCCGCCACCGCGATGGCCGAATGGCTGACCAGCAAGGAGGCGCCTGCCGGCTTCACGATCGACCGCGAATGCGAGCTGAAGCAGCCCGACAGCGAGAAGGCCACCGTGCGCTATGCGCGCCACACGCTCGACATCGACGAGGTCGGCCTGCACATCACGCAGGGCAAGCTGCCGACGCAGCTGGCCATGACCTGGTCGAGCCGGGTCTCGTTCGTGCTCACCGATGCGATGACGATCAAGAAGGTCAAGCTGCTCGACGTCGTGCTCGAAGGCGCCTCCACCGCCACCAAGGACGAGGATCACTTCGATGCCGACGTGGCACTGGTCACCGGCGAGCTGAAGCAGCTGATCCCGGCGCTGATCGAGGCGCTGGGCGGCGAACTCAACCGCCCGGCAGCGGACGCAGCGGCAGCCCCGGTGCCGCTGGCGGCCTGAGCCTTCAGCGCTTGCAGCGCTCGGTGTAGGCCGCCTCGAAGCGCTGCAGGTCGCCGCGCTCGCCGTCGTTCATGCCGTCGGCCTGCTTGCGCTTGCCGGCCAGGATGCGCAGCATCTCGCTGCACTGCTCCTGCGTCAGCTTGACCTGCTGCTGCTGCTGCCGCTCGGCCACCTGGGCCGAGCGCTTCGAGTCGCGGTCGCGCTGCCGGTCTTCGGCGACGCGCTGCCGCGCCGCCATGTCGTCGTCGGCGCACTTCTCGCGGTATTCCTTGTGCAGCCCGGCGATCACGTCGCCGCGCACCCCGCGCGACGGGCCGGTGCGGATCGCCTCGCTGATGTCGGCGCAGGCCGAACTCAGGTAGGCGGTGTGCTCGGGGGCCTGTTGCGGCCGCGGCACGTAGGTCGCCTGCGGCGGCTGCGAGCCATGCGCCGGCGCCGGTGCCATCGCGCCGAGCGTCGAGCCGGTACCGGCGGTGCAGGGCCGGTCCGACACATAGGTCGAGTTGCCCGCCTTGCAGCGGTACATCGTCTGCGCGAACGCACCGCTCGCCGCCAGCACGGCCAGCACCCCCACCACGCTCTTCTTCACCATCAGCTCCCGCCCTCCAGGTCTTGTGTCCGAATGTGATGGCGGATTCTAGGAGGGGGCGCTGCCGCCGGGAGCCCCCATCAAGGGGGGCTGCGGCGCAAGGTTTGCACGATCTGCGCCTGCATCGCATCGGCTGCCGGGCTGCCCTGGCTGGCCTTGCTGCGCACCACCGCGACCTCCATGTCGTGCAGCGGCGGCAGGCCGTGCCGCTGGTCCAGCACCTGCAGGCCGGCCGGCACGCTGCAGCGCGTCAGCGCGGCCACGGCCAGCCCACCCTCGACCGCCGCCAGCTGGCCGACCAGGCTCGGGCTGTTCGAGACGATGCGGTGGCTGCGCCGCTGCCCGGCCAGCGCATCCAGCACCGCCTTGCGCGCCAGGCTGCCGGCTTCGTACATCGCCAGCGGCAGCGGGTCGCGCCGCCAGGCCTCGTGCTGCGCCGCGCCCACCCAGGCCATCGGCTCGCGGAACAGCAGCGTGCCGCGCTGCGGCCGGTCGCGCGTGACGATGGCCACGTCCACCTCGCCGCGCTGCAGCTTGGGGATCAGCACGGTGGACTGCTCGCAGACCAGCGTGATCTCGACCCGCCCGTGCCGGCTGGCGAAGGTGCGCAGCACCGGCGCGAGGTAGGCCACCGCGTAGTCGTCGGGCACGCCCAGCCGCACGTGGCCGCTGACGCGCGTGTCGTTCATCGCGCCGACGGCCTCGGCGTGCAGCTCGAGCAGGCGGCGCGCATAGCCGAGCAGCTCGTGCCCGGCCGGCGTCAGCGCCAGGTGGCGCGGGCCGCGCGTCAGCACCGGCCGGCCGACCGCATCCTCCAGCTTGCGGATCTGCATGCTCAGCGCCGATTGCGAGCGGTGCACCTGCGGCGCGGCGGCCGTCAGCGAGCCGGCATCGACGACGGCGACGAAGGCGCGCAGCCAGTCGAGTTGAAGGTCGGGACGGCTCATGGAATCGAATGATAGCCAGCTGAACTATGCGCTTTACGGGATCTCCGGCCGCGCCGACGATGTGGCGATGAACACTGCCGCGCCGCTGCCCGCCACCCCGCCTGCGCCGTCGCCGGCCGAGCGCGGCGCGTGGCTGATGACGGCCGGCGGCCTGCTGCTGGGCACGCTGGGCGTCTTCGTCGAGGAGGCCGGCGCGCACCCGCTGATGGCCGTGTGCTTTCGCTGCGGCTTCGGCGCGCTGGCGCTGCTGGCCTGGGGCGCGGCCAGCGGCCGGCTGGGCGAGCTGCGCCTCGCGCCGCGCGCGCTGCTGGCGGCGGTGGCCGCCGGGGTGCTGATGGTGGCGAACTGGGCGCTGTTCTTCGCGGCGATCCAGCGCACGTCAATCGCGGTGGCCACCGTGGTGTTCCACGTGCAGCCGCTGTGGGTGATGGGCTTCGGCGCGTGGTGGCTGCGCGAGCGCATCCCGCCGCGCCGCTGGGCCGCTGCGCTGCTGGCGCTGGCAGGCCTTGCGCTGGCGACCGGGCTGGTGCAGCCCGGGCAGGGCGCCGCGCTGTCGTCCGGCTACCTGGCCGGCCTGGCGATGTGCCTGGGCGGCTCGCTCAGCTATGCGGCGGTCACGCTGATCGCGAAGACGGTGCAAGGGGCTTCATCGTTCGCGCTGGCCTGGTGGCAATGCGGGGTCGGGCTGGTGCTGACGGCCTGGTGGCCGCTGGCGCAGGGCTGGCCGGCGCAACCGGCCACATGGGCCTGGCTGGCCGGGCTGGGGGTGATCCACACCGGGCTGGCCTATGTGCTGCTGTACGCCGGCATGGCAAGGCTGCCGACCAGCCGCATCGCGCTGCTGCAGTTCGTCTACCCGTTCACGGCGGTCTGCATGGACTGGCTGGTCTACGGGCGCAGCCTGTCGGTGCTGCAGGCGGTGGGGATGGTGGTGATGGGGGGCGCGCTGTGGGCGGCGCGCGGCGTGGCTCAGAGCGACTGCGCCTCGAAGAACCCGAGCACCGGCTGTTCCTCCGGCAGCACGTAGACCACCGCGCGCTCACGACCCAGCACCGGCGCGACGACACGTTCGTAGAACGCCACCGGCACCACCACGCAGCCGAGCGAGATGCGGTTGTCGTCCGGCGCGGCCGAGGCCAGCCGCTGTGCACGCCGCTCCTGCGCGGGGCTCGGGCGCAGCCGGTGGATCGCGAGCGAGGCCGCATAGTCGATCCACACGATGTCTTCGCCGTGCAGGTTGCGGCCCGGTCGCGATTCGAAGCGCCCGGCCGGCGTCGTGCGCTCGGCGGGGCGCAGGCTCGACGGTGCGCGCTGCGCGATGCCGGCGATCGCCTGGTCGCCCGGCGCCAGGCCGAGCAGCACCGGCGTGCTGCCGATCAGGTGGCCATCGGCCGCATGGATGCGCAGCTGCGCCGCCTTCTTGTCGACGATCGCGAACGGCCGGCCCTGGTTGTCGTGCGTGCCGAGGATCCAGTGCATCGCGACGCGCGCATCGGGCGAGGCGTCGGATGGCAGTTGTTGCGCGCCCGCCCAGCCGCTGGCGATCCCCAGGCCGGCAAGAACTGCCGATCGAAACCATCTTCCTACAACACGCATGCCGATGTCCCTGCCGGGCCCCTGTCATGAAGAAGCCGGGCCCGAAAGCCCGGCTTGAGAACACGAATGCTATGGAAAGCGCGCGCGGCGCGCGGCAGGGAAATCGCGACAAAGTCCACGCCTGCCTGCCGTGCGCACACGAGGTCCCGGCAGCGGCCGTCCTATCCCACAGGCATGCCGATTGCCGCTGTGCCGCATGACGCCCGAGCCCCTTCGCGATCCGGCAGGCACTGCCGTGGCCAAGCTGCCGACGCCTGGCAAAAATGACCGGTCGGCAGCCCGCCAGGAGGCGCTGCCCGAGTGGGTCAATGCCGGGCTGATGGGTGTGGCGACGGTGGTGCTGTGCCTGATCGCGCAGCCGATCTCCCCGGCCTACCGCGAACAGCAGGCGCTCAACGCATGGCACGCCTCGACGGTGCACCGCGCGCGGCACCTGGATTTCGCGAAAGAGGATGCATCGAACGACGTGCGCCGCCTGGGCGACTGGGTGATCGGCCGCAACGACAACCGCGGCCTGCCGTTCGTGCTGATCGACAAGCCGCGTGCGCACGTCTTCGCGTTCGATGCCGCGGGCCGCCTGCTGGGCTCGGCACCCGCGCTGCTCGGCGCAGCGCGCGGCGACGATTCGGTGCCGGGCATCGGCGAGCGCAAGATCGCCGACATCCTGCCGTCCGAGCGCATCACGCCGGCCGGCCGCTTCGTCGCGCGTCCGGGCCGCAATGCGGACGGCGAGGACATCGTCTGGGTCGACTACGGCGCCGCGGTGTCGATGCACCGCGTGCGCACCACCAACCCGCGCGAGCGCCGCGCGCAGCGCCTGGCCTCGCCGGGCATCGACGACAACCGCATCAGCTACGGCTGCATCAACCTGCCGCCGGCCTTCTACAACGGCGTGATCAGCCCGATGTTCAGCCGCGGCCGGGCGATGGTGTACCTGGTGCCCGATCGCCGCACGCTGGCCCAGGTGTTCGGCATGCCCGAGGCGGCACCGACGCGGCTGGCCCAGGCCGCCACGAACGAAGGGCCGGGCAAGCCTTGACTTGCCCGGCCCTTCGGCGTTGAACTGAACGCCTTTAGTTGCGGTCGGCGCGCGGTGCCAGCGGGTCGCTGCTGATGGTCGTGGCCGAATCGCTGTTGTCCGGCTTCGACATCGTGGCCGGGGCGGCCGAGTTGTCCGGGTTGTTCGGGCTGACCTGCGTGTCCTGCGCAGTCGGCGTGGCCGTCGTGTTCTGGTTCGTCGGCGTCGTCGTCATGTCGGGCGTCGTCGCCGGCCCGTTCGGCTGGTTCGGATCGGCAGCGCTCGAGCCCGGTGCCGCGGTGTTGCTGCCGCCGGCGGTGGTGCTGTTGGTCGACTGGGCCGACGACAGCGAGACGACGGCCGCCAGCGCGGCGGCCGATACGAGGGTCAGCGTGGTGGTGAGCTTGGTCATGTCCTACTCCTTTGCAGATGTTGGAAGAGGTGACGTGCCGGCCCATGCCGGTCGCGTCCCGCTCTCGGGCCGTGGGCCCGAAGCTGCGGTATGAAAGGGTGGCAATCCGCGTGCCCTCTGCCTGTGCCCCGTGGCCCGGGCACGCCGCGTGCCTTGCATTGGCTACCATGCAGGCGCGGTCGGTCCGACGCGGGTGGCAGTCAAGTTCAACCGAAAGGATTCGGATGGGGTGGCGTCTGAGCTCGTGCGCGGTCCGTGTGGCGGTGAGCCTCGCCTGGGGCGGCGCGTGCATCGCGCCCTGGCCCTCGGCAGCACAGAGCGAGCCCGCGCCGCCGGCCGAGGAGAAACCGCCGGTGCTGCCGGCCGGCGAGGCGCCGTCGGATGACGACGGTCCGCCGCGCCCCAAGGCCCCCGAACTCGAACGCCCGCGCCCGGCCGAAGTGCCGGCCGACGAAGCGCTGGTGGCCGCCGGGGCCCGCGTCGGCGAGATCCGCATCCAGCGCCTGAACCTGTTCGACACGCGCCTGCCCGAAGAGGACAAGTGGCTGTTCCGCTGGGCCAACCGGCTGCACCCGCTGACGCGCGAATCGGTGGTGGCCTCGCACCTGCTCTTCAAGACCGGCGAGCCCTACGACCCGCGGCTGTTGCGCGAATCCGAACGCATCCTGCGTGCCGAGTCGTACTTCCGCGATGCACACATCCGCCCGATCAGCCTGCACGACGGCGTGGTCGACCTCGAGGTGGTGACGCAGGACGTGTGGACCTTGAACCCGGGCGTCTCGCTCGGCCGCTCGGGCGGCAAGAACAGCAGCGGCTTCAGCCTGGAGGACGCGAACGTGCTGGGGCTGGGCAAGGAGCTCGGTTTCGCGTTCAAGTCCGAGGTCGATCGCACCAGCAAGAGCGTCAACTACCACGACCGCCACGTGCTCGACAGCTGGTGGGAGCTGCAGGGCCTCTACTCGAACAACAGCGACGGCCACGTGCACGAACTGATCGTCGGGCGGCCGTTCTACGCGCTCGACACGCCGTGGACGGCCGGCCTGCAGGTGCGCAACGAGGCGCGCGTCGATTCGGTCTACGACCGCGGCGAGGTGATCCGGCAGCTGGACGTGAACGACCGGCTGCTGGTGGCGTATGGCGGCTGGTCGGCCGGCTTGCGCGACGGCTGGGTCACGCGCTGGACGGCCGGCATCACCTTCGACGAGCACCGGGCCACGCGGGTGGTGGCGGCCGGCGAGCCGATGCCGGCCGGCACCGAGCGCCAGCTGGTCTACCCGTGGATCGGCGTCGAGCTGGTCCAGGATGCCTTCAGCGAAGTGCGCAACCAGGACCAGATCGGCAAGACCGAGGACGTCTCGCTCGGCTGGCACCTGAAGGGCAAGCTCGGCCAGTCGCTGCCCAGCCTGGGCGCGGACCGGCGCGCGACGATGTTCGACCTGCGGGGCTCGCTGGGCCATGCGCTGACGCCGAACCAGACGGTGCTGCTGGCCGGGTCGGGCATCGGGCGCGTCGAGGACGGCCACCTGCAGAACAGCCTCTTCAAGGCCGAGGGCCGCTACTACCTGAAGCAATCGGCCCGGCGCACGTTCTTCATGGGCCTGTCGGGGCAGCGCGGCGTGGCGCTGGACGACGGCCAGCAGGTGCTGCTGGGCGGCGACACCGGCCTGCGCGGCTACCCGCTGCGCTACCAGAGCGGCGAGGGGCGCTGGCTCTTCACGACCGAGCAGCGGGTGTTCACGAACTGGTACCCGTTCCGCCTCTTCAACGTCGGCGGCGCGGTGTTCTACGACATGGGCCGCACCTGGGGGCAGGGGGCGGTGCCGGATGCATCGCACAAGCTGCTGAAGGACATCGGCTTCGGGCTGCGGCTGGGCAACAGCCGCACGTCGCTGGGCAACGTGATCCACGTCGACGTCGCGTTCCCGCTCGACGGCGACAGCTCGATCAAGCGGGCGCAGTTCGTCGTCGAGGTCAAGGAAAGTTTCTGAGGGCGTCAGTCCGGCTGGGCCCAGGCCCGCACCTGCTCCAGCACGGTGGCCACGTCCAGGCTCTTGTCATACAGCCCGTCCGCGCCCAGCTGCTCGGCCATCGGCCGCAGCGGGCCGGTGTCCTGGTTCGTCAGCACCAGCACCTTGCAGGTGTGGCCGGCCTGGCGCAGCGCCTTCAGCACGTTGAAGCCATGGCCGGGCGACAGCGCCATGTCCAGCGTCACCAGGTCGGGTTCCAGGCGGTCGATCATCGCGATCGCCTCGTCCTGCGCGGCGGCGACCCCCACCACCTCGACCCCCGGCACCGAGACCAGCAAGCGTTGCAGCCATTTCTGGATCAGTTCGGAATCCTCGACGATCACGACGTTCATACAGCATCCGTCAGTCCGCGTGCGACACAGTATTTTGTCAGCTCGGTGTTGTTCTTCCAGCCGGTCTTTTCCAGCAGGCGAGCCCGGTAGGTGCCGATGGTCTTGACCGACAGGTTCATCAGCAGGGCCATCTCGGCCGGCGTCTTTCCGGCGGCGATCAGCATCATCACGCGCGTCTCCTGGGTCGACAGCAGCTCGTGCGGATCGCAGGCCTGCGTGCGCCCGCCCAGCAGGTCGACCAGGTGGTTGGCGGCTTCCTCGGTCACGTACTTGCGGCCCTCGCCGATGCACCGCAGCGCGGTCACCAGCTCGTCTCCGGCACGGTCCTTCGGCAGGTAGCCGGCCACGCCCATCTTCAGCAGCTGCGCCGCATAGGCGGCCTCGACGTTGAAGCTCAGCACCAGGATCGGCACGCCCGGGGCCAGCTGCAGCATGCGCTTCACGCCCTCGGTGCCGGTGGTGTCCGGCAGGCCCAGGTCGAGCACGATCAACTCCGGCCCGAAGCGCACGAGCTTGTCGCAGGCCTCGGCCAGCGTCGGCGCCTCGTCCACCTGGGCCTGCGGCCACGCGCCGGTGATCAGCTGGCGCACGCCAAGGCGCATGATCGGGTGGTCGTCGACGACCAGCACCTTCATGCCGGCTGCTCCTCGCGCTGCACGATCGGGATGCGCGCCACCACCTCCGAGCCGCCGTGCGCCCCGGGGCCGAACTCGAACGAGCCGCCGACCATCGCGGCACGCTCGCGCATGTTGCGCAGGCCGCTCGCATCGGCGCGCACCGGCTGCGGGCCGATGCCGTCGTCGGCGATCCGCAGCACGTACTCGCCGCGGCACAGGCAGCCGCTGACGACGATGCGCGCCGCCTGCGCGTGGCGCAGCGCATTCGTCGTCGCCTCCTGGACGATGCGGAACAGTTGGTTGGCCTGGTCGCCGTCGAGGTGCTCGTCCTGCCGCACGTCGGCCACCACCTCGAGCCGGCCCGGCAGCCGGGTGCGCTGCGCGAAATGCGCCACCGCCGCCGCGAACCCCAGGTCGTCGAGCAGCGGCGGGCGCAGTGCGCTGGCGATGCGGCGCGCGGTCGCGATCGATTCGTCGAGCAGCCCGACCAGCTGCGCCACCTTGTCGGGCGGCAACTCGGGGTGCTGGCGCGCCAGCTCCTGCACCACCATCTTCGTGCCGGTGACGATCTGGCCGAACTGGTCGTGCACCTCGCGCGCGAGGCGTCGCCGCTCGGCCTCGATGCTCTCGTCCAGCTGGCGGGCGAACGACTGCATGCGGTCGCGTGCCGCGCGCAGCTCGGCCGTGCGGTCGTCCACCATGCTCTCGAGCAACTGGCTGAAGCGCCGCAGCGCCGCCTCGGCGCTGTCGCGCCGGCGTCGCTCGTCGACCAGCAGCCAGACCGCGCCCACCATCAGCGCGACGCCGCCGGCCGTCAGCGCGATGATCAGCGCCGCGGTGCGCGCCTGCAGCTGCGCGGCGACCGCTTCGAGCGCGGCCAGCCGTTCGCGCAGGGCCGCGCCCAGCGTCTCGAACTCGAAGCGGATCGCGTCCATCGCGAGCCTGCCGTCCAGGTCTGTGCCGGCCTCGCTGCCGGCGGCCGGGCCCTCGGCCCGCCGCTTCAGCACGTGCGCATCGGCGATCGCGATGCGCTGCCGCACCAGCGCCTCGAGGCGCTGGTGCCGGGCCCGTGCCGCGCCGCCCGGGTCGTCGATCGCCAGATGCCGCAGCAGGTCCAGCCAGGTGTCCGGGAAGCGCGCCTTGCCGCGTTCGTACGGCTCCAGGCTGGCCGGGTTGCCGCTCAGCAGGAAGCCGCGCTGGCCGGTCTCGATGTCCAGCAGCAGCGCGAGCGTCTTGTCGAGCAGCGCCAGCGTGGCCTCGGCATGCCGGCGCTCGGCGGCGTGCGCGGCGAGGTCCTGCAGCCCGCGGTAGCCGGCGCCCGCCGTCACGCCGAACGCGGCGGCGCCGGCCAGGATCAGCCACAGCGCCAGGCGTGGTGTGCGCCACCAGGGCAACAGCCTGCGATCCGACACTGCGAGTTCCAAGGGCACACCTCCCGGCAAGCCGTGTGGTCGGCGCATCTTAGTCCGGCATGTTGGGGATGACGATGGGGCACCTCAGGCCGCACAGTCGGGCCGATGAGCTGTAGCAATATGTGTCAGACAGGCGCGTTTGCGGTTAGATTTCCCCCAGGGGGAAGATCAGATGCGCAATGCGCGAGCCCAGGGTTTGCCGCCGTTCCAGCTCACGGCACGCCTGGACGACACCGGCCACTACGACGCGTTCCTGACCGACGGACGATCGGTGGGGCGGCACGCACGCGTGCGCGCCGAGCTGCCCGCCTGGCGCCGGCTGTCGCAGGCGGCTGAATCCGATCCATCCGCGGGGCCCGCCTTGTACGCGCAGCTGTTTCCCGGCGCAATCGGTGCGACGCTGCAGCGCAGCGCGCCGCGGCAGCTCAACCTGCAGCTGCAGGCGCCCCTCGCCGAGCTGCACTGGGAGGCCGCCGCCGACGGCCATGGCCCGCTCGGCCAGCGCTGGCGCGTCGCGCGCCACCTGCTGGCCGACGACGACGACGAGGCCGCCGTGGCCGAGGCGCCGCCCGCCGCGACACCGCGGCGCGGGCCGCTGCGCGTGCTGCGGCTGGCCGATGCGCCGCCGGCCGCGGCCCACGCCGATCTGCCGGCACTCGACAGCGAGGCGGTGTCGCTGCACACCGTGCTGCAGGCCTCGCTGACGCCGGAGCGCGCGGCCGAGCTGCTGGCCGCGCACGAGCTGGTGCGGCTCGACGCCGGCGTGCCGCTGGGCCTGCTGGCGACGGCCGACTGGCTGCGGCCGCCCAAGCTCTTCGTCGTCGAGCACGGGCCGGCGCTGCGGATCGCCGAACTGGCGCAGCGCCTGGCCGGCCTCGGGGCCGGCCTGCTGGCCGCCCCGCGCATCGGCGACGAAGCCTGGTTCGACGCGCTGTGCACGCGGCTCGCCGAAGGCCTGCCGGTGGCCGAGGCGGTGCGACTGACGCGCGCCGACCGCGGCGCGCCCTGGCTGCAACTGCATGGCGAGGGCGAGGCGGTGCTGGTGCTGCCCGATGCGCGCGCGTCGGCCGGCAACGATGCGCGCCAGGTCACCTCGCTGTCCTTCGATTTCGTCGATTCCACCGGCTGGCTGCAGCGCCTGGGCAGCGAGCGCTATGCCAGCCTGCTGGCCGAGTTCCACCAGCGCTGCATCGCGCAGATCGAGCGCCACGGCGGCGTGGCCGACGACCCGCAGGGCGACGACGGCGTGATGTCGTACTTCGGCTACCCGGCGGCCAGCGAGCGCAGCGCCGAGCAGGCAGTGGCCGCCGGGCTGGCCATCGTCGAGGCGGTGGCCGGCATGTCGACGCCGGTGCAGGTGCGCATCGGCATCGCCACCGGCCGCGTCGCGGTGATGGGCGGACAGCCGGTGGGCGTGTCGATCCACCTGGCGGCGCGGCTGCAGGGCCGGGCCGAGCCCGGCACGGTGCTGGTCTCGGCGCTGACGCAGGCGCTGGTGCAGCACCGCTTCGCGCTGCAGCCGCTGGACGGGTTGTTGAACCTGAAGGGCATCGACGGCGAGCAGCAGGCCGGCATCGTGCTGCACGACCGCAGCGGGCACCGGCTGGATGCGCTGCCGCGGCTCACGCCCTTCGTCGGCCGCGAGCTGGAACTGGCGGCGCTGGTGCGCCACTGGGAGGCGCTGCAGGCCGGCCAGGCGCGCGTGGTGCAGCTGAAGGGCGAGGCCGGCATCGGAAAATCGCGCCTGGTGCGCGAGTTCCGCCGCTGGCTGAAGGCGCGCGGCGTGGCCTCGTTCGAATGCCGCTGCCTGCCCGACCATGCCGGCAGCGCCTTCCATGCGCTGACCGACGCGCTGCAGCACTGGCTCGGCTTCCGCGACGAGGACGACGCGGCCGCCCGCCGCCGCAAGATCGCCGACGGCCTGCCGCAGGGCATGGACGCACAGCAGGCGGTCCCGGTGCTGGCCGCGCTGCTGTCGTTGCCCGGCGATCCGCTGGACGGCACCCCCGAGCGGCTGCGCGAGCGCACGCTGGCGACGCTGATCGAATGGTTCCAGCGCGCGGCGCGCCATGCGCCGGCCTGCCTGGTGGTCGAGGACCTGCACTGGGCCGACCCGTCGACGCGCGAGTTCCTGAACCGGCTGGTGGCCGGCGGCGACGGCATGCCGCTGATGATCCTGCTGACCCAGCGTGCGGGCGGCGACGGCGCCGGTGGCGACTGGCTGCCGGGCCGGGTGCACCAGACCCTCGAGCTGCACGGCCTGCGCGCGGACGAGGCGCGTCGGCTCGTCAAGCAGGCCTGCGGCGATGCGCTGCTGCCGGCCAGCGTGGTGCGGCTGCTGGCCGGGCGCGCCGACGGCGTGCCGCTGTTCCTCGAAGAGTCGGCGCGCATGGCGGTGGAGCAGGGCGCGGCGCTGGACGAGACGCTGCCGCAGGTGCTCGACGTGCCGGGCAGCCTGCAGGACCTGCTGATGGCGCGGCTGGACCGGCTGGGCCCGGCGCGCGCGATCGCGCAGTTCGGCGCGGTGCTGGGGCGCGAGTTCCCGGTCGGCCTGCTGGAACAGGTGCTGGCGCATGGCGGGCGGCCGGTGACGCCGCCCGAGCTGGCGGCGCAACTCGACCTGATCGAGCAGTCGGGCCTGCTGGCGAGCGTCGGCGGCCCCGGCGAGCGCCGTTGCGCCTTCAAGCATGCGCTGGTGCGCGACATCGCCTACCAGTCGCTGTGGACCAGCGACCGGCAGCAGGTGCACCGCGCGGTGGCGGCGGTGCTGCGCGCCTCGTGGCCCGAGCTTGCGCTGCGCCAGCCCGAGCTGCTGGCACATCACCAGACCGAAGCCGGCCTGGATGCCGAGGCGCTGGTGCAATGGGAGGTGGCGGCGCGGCGGGCCGCGTCGCGCTCGGCGCACGACGAGGCCATCCAGCACCTGCAGCGCGCGCTGGCGCTGCTGGGCGGGCAGCCCGAGGGGCGCGAGCGCAGCGGCACCGAGCTGCGGCTGCAGCTGCTGCTGGCCTCGCGCTTCATCGCCACCGAAGGCTACGGCGCCGAGCGCGTCGAGCGCGCGTATGCGCGTGCCGAGCAGCTGGGCGACGAGCTGGCCGATCCGGTGGCGCGGCTGAAGGCCCAGCTCGGGCTGGAGGGCTGCCATTTCATGCGCGGCGATTTCGCGCGGGCGCACGAGATCGCGCGGCGTGCTTCGGCGATGGCCGAGCAGGTGGGCGACCCGATGGCGCAGTTGCAGGTCAATTGGGCGATCGCCAACATCCTGTTCCACGAGGGCCATGCGGTGGCCGCCGTGCAGCGCATGGACGACTGCCTCGCGGTCTACCGCCCCGAGCACCACCGGCGCGCCGCGGTGCAGGACCCGGGCGTGATGTGCCTGTGCTATTCGGCCTGGGGGCAGTGGGAGCTGGGGTACCCGGACGACGCGATGGCGCGCATCGGCCGCGTGCTCGAGCTGTCGCGCGTGCTCGACCACAAGTTCAGCCTCGGCGAGGCCTGGGGTTTCGCGGCCAACGTGCACCGCTACCGCGGCGAGTACGAGCCGGCGCTGGCCTGTGCCGAGCAGGCGATCGCGATCTGCGAGGAAGGCGGTTTCGCGGTGTGGCTGGCGCATGCGCACGTGATGCGCGGCTGGCTGCGTTGCGAGCGCGGCCAGCATGCCGAGGGCATCGCCGAGATGCACGAAGGGCTGGCGCTGTGGCAGCGCAGCGGCGCCATCGTGACGCGGCCGCTCTACCTGACGCTGCTGGCCGAGGGCCTGGCGCGCAGCGGCGACCTGGTGCAGGCCTTGTCGCGCCTGGACGAGGCGATGGCCATCGTGCAGGGGCATGGCGAGCGCTACTTCGAGGCCGAGCTGCGGCGCCTGGTGGCCGAGCTGGCGCTGCAGCGCGACGGTGTCGAGGATCCGGCGGCCCGCGCCGCGGCGGCGCAGGGCCTGCAGGCCGCGCATGCGCTGGCGATGCAGCAGCACAAGCGCGGCTTCGCGCTGCGCAGCGCCACCAGCCTGGCACGGCTGTGGCATGAGGACGGGCGCATGCGCGATGCGCTGGGCGTGCTGAAGCCGGCACTGGGCTGGTTCACCGAAGGCCTGCAGACGCGCGACGTGCTGCAGGCGAGGGCGTTGTTGCGGACGATGAGCTGATGCGGCGACGCGCAGGAGGGTGAAGATGACGACGAACAGGAAGTTCCGGCCGGGCGAGGTCGATCTGGACGCGTACTTCGACCCGGAGGTCTCGGACTACGTACGCAATCGCAGGTTGTTCGACTGGCTCTCCGACTGGCACAACCACCGGCCTGACGATCCTGCCAGCCTGCCGGCCCAGCGCGATGCGCTGTTCGCCGGCCTGCTTCGGCGGCCCCGGCTCGATGGCGTGCTGACCTTCCCGAGCCGCGCGATCCGCCACCCGGGCGAGTACGAGCCCGAGGACAGCCTCGGGCGGCGCGATCCGACCACCGGTCACAAGGAGGTGCACCTGCTGCTGAGCGCCGAGGACATCGCCGAGGTGCTGGCCAACGGCACGCACTTCAGCAACGAGCCGTACAACAAGCTCGGCTCCGGCAGCTTCCTGCTCGGCCTGGACGACCCGGTGCTGCGCGACCGGCAGCGCCAGGCCGCCGCCGCCGCGTTGCACTACGACCCGCTGGTCGTTTCGCAGCTCGCCGAGCTGGCGGTCGACGAGGCCTCACCGATCTCGCTGCGCGCACCGTACTTCGACCTGGCCGAGCTGGCCGAGCAGGCGGCGCTGCGCTTCTGCAGCCGCCTGTTCGGCTTCGCGACCAGCGACTACCCGCTGCTGGAAGGCGGGCTGCGGCTGGCGTACCTGGCATTGACGCACCAGATCCTCGGCCGGCATTTCGCCAGCGACCCGGTCACGCTGGTGAAGGCGCGCGACGCGATGGGCTTGCTGTTCGCCCGCTCGTGTGCGCTGATCGACGAATACCAGCGTGATCCGACCGACGACCCGAAGAACCTGCCGACCGGCGTCGACTTGCGGACCGACGTGGTGCCCGGCTTCGAGCCGGCGATGCGCAAGCTGGCACGCCACCCGGGCGACTTGAGCGGCGAGGAACTGGGCGTGGTCGTGGTCGGCGTGATGGCCGGCGTGGTCGGCAACGTGCAGGCGGCGGTGTGCTCGGCCTTGCACGAGTTCTTCCGCAACCGGCTGGTCGAGCCGCTGCGCGACCTGGTGCGCGCGTCCGGCCGGCCGCAGGACCTGCTGTGGCCGTGGATCGCCGAGGCCTTGCGCCTGAACCCGCCGGCCGCCTACCTGCCGCGCCGCGTGAAGCAGACGATCACCTTGCGCGGCGGTGCCACCTTGAAGGAGGGCAACGAATGCGTGCTCGCGATCGTGGCGGCGTTGCGTGCGAAGGGCAGCGCATTCGTGGGGTCGTTCGACGAGAAGGGCCAGGTCAGGGTCGCGCCACCGGCCGAGGCCGATCCGCTGATCTTCGGGCTGGACGGCGGCTCGTCGCCGCATGGCCTGCATGCCTGCATCGGCAACCTGCTGGCCAGGCCGCTGATCGGCGCCATCGTGCGCCGCGTGCTGCTGTTGCGCGGTCTCGCGGAAGCGATCGACCCGGAGGACGGCACGGTGGCCGGTCTGGAGCGCCGCTGGGGCTTCACCTGCAACCGCTACCCGCTGAGCTGCCGGCTCGACCGGCAGCATGCGCTGAACGTGTCGATGCGGGTGAAGGCGCCGATTGCCGAGCATGCCGAGAAGCTGAAGGCCGTGATCCGCGCCGGTGCGCCACGCATCGAGTGGGCCTTGCGCGAATCGCGCCACATCCACTTCGCGTGGTTCGAGTTCATCGAGAACGACAACCGGCTGGTGCTGCACACGGTGTATGACGGCCTGTTCGAGTCCTACATCGAGCACTTCGCGTTGGCCGTCGGCGAGCTGTTCGACAAGATCTTCGAGCACGTCGAGGATGCGCCGCCGATGCCGGTCGACAAGTACCCGGGGGCGTTCCTGGAGTTGATCCGCCGCAACGACCGGCCGGTGGCGGCGGGGTATTTCTTCAGCGCCTATCCGCAGGTCGAAACGGCGGCCATCCGGCGCGCGTTCGGGGTGGCGCCATGACGGCCGCGGCAGGCCCTGCCCGGAAGCCGCGCGTCGATCGACTGGACCATGTGCAGCGTATCGTGCTGCGGGCCCCGAAGCACACGAAGGTGCTGCACCTGCTGCTGCGGTTTCGCGCAGCGGGCTCGCCGGCGCGCAGCTTCCTGTCCGCGCTGAAGGACCGGCTGGCGTACCGGCCGAGCCGGCGCGACGACCTTCCTGCGCAGCTGAGCCTGGGCCTCAGCTACCGCGGACTGGAGGCCTTGATGTTGCCGTTTCACGTGCGGCTGGTGCTGCAGAAGCTGGCGCCGTCGTTCTTCCTCGGCGCGCCGGTGCAGGCCGCGACGCGCGTGGGCGACACCGGTGCCAGCGCATCCCCCCACTGGGATGCGGCGTTCCAGCTGGAAGCGCTGCATGCGGTGGTCAGCCTGCACCACGGCAACGACGAGGCCGCGCAACAGGTGACGACGTACGTGCGGCAACTGGCGGCCCAGTACCGGGTGGACGTGGCGGATCCCCTGTGCGGCGAGCACATCGAGGTGGCGGGGACAGGGGACAAGCCGGAACGCTGGGTGCATTTCGGGTACAGGGACGGCCTGTCGCAGCTGCGCATCGCCGGCTGGTCGCACGACCCGTCGGCCGAGCATGACAAGGGGCGCGTGTTGCCGATCTCCGTTCATGGCGCGGGGGAGTTCCTGCTCGGCCATCCCGACGACGCGGGCGCGGTGCCATGGGCACTGGCGACGCAGCCCGGGCCGGTGCGCGAGTTCTTCCATGATGCGAGCTTCGGCGTGCTGCGGCAGATGGAGCAGGACGAGCCGGCGTTCCGCGCGTATGTCGCGCAGCAGGCCGCGACCTTGCGCGATGGCCAGGGCAAGCCGATGCCCACCCATGCAGCGCAGCAACTGGTGCAGGCCAAGCTGTGCGGGCGCTTCCCGGACGGACATCGCATCGACCCGCTGACGCAGCAGCCGCTCGACGGCCTGCCGACGCACGACTTCGACTACGCCAATGACCGCGACGGCAGGGGGTGTCCGTTTGGTGCGCACATGCGGCGCATGAACCCGCGCGGCGGCGACATTGCGCACAACCGGCGCCGCCGGCCGCTGATCCGCCGCGGCACGCCCTATGGCGCCGTGTGGCAGGCGGGCGAGGATCCTGGCATCAGCCGCGGCCTGCTGGGCCTGTTCTTCTGCAGCAGCATCGAAAACCAGTTCGAGCACCTGCTGGGCGAATGGGCCGACCGGGTGCCGATGGGCAGTGCCGACACTGGCAACGCCAAGGACCCGCTGGCCGCGCATCACGAGAACGCCGCGGCCCGGCTGGACCTGCCGGGCGCACCGGGCAACGTGAAGGCCGTCGCCGGCCTGGCGCCCTTCGTCCGCACGCGCGGCATGGCCTACCTGTTCTATCCCACGATGAAGGGCATCGCGCAGCTGGTCACCGAGGACAACGGACAAGGGTGGCTCGACAAGGTGGATCGGGAACGGTTCGAATGAGGGAGCCGATCTACTCGGGCGAAGACCTTGTCGAGGTGCCGGAGCCGCTGACCGAGCATCCGCCGCCGGACCGCTTCTGCGACCTGGTGCTGACCGGCGGCGTCGCGAGCGGCGTCGTCTACCCATGGGCGATCCTGGAGATCGCGCGCGCCTTCCGCTTCAAGAACATCGGCGGTACCTCGGTGGGCGCGATGGCGGCGGCACTGGCCGCGGCGGCGGAATACGGCCGGCGCAACGGCGACGACCGGGGCTTCGAGGTGTTGCGGCGCGCGCCGGGCGACCTGGCGAAACCGGGGCCGCGCGGGCTGCGCACGACGATGCTGTCGCTGTTCCAGCCGACGCTGCGCGGGCAGCGGCTGTTCGACCTGTTCGTCGGGGCGGTGGACATCTATGGCGAGGCGCGCCGCAGCCGCGTGCCGCGCTGGCTGCGCGTGCTGTGGCCGGTCTTGCGCAGCTACCGCAATCCGGCGGCGTGGGGGGCTTTCGCCGGCCTCGTCATCGCGGCGCTGTTCGCCGCAACTCCGCCGCACAGCTGGGGCAGCCTGCTGGGTTTTCTGCTCGCGATCCCGATCGGCAGCCTGGTCGCGCTCGGCTGGTTCGGCCTGCGACGCGACCTGATCGACGGCCTGGTGGAGAACGACCTCGGCCTGTGCCGCGGCAAGACGCAGCCGGGACGCGACCCGAAGACGGATCCGGGCCTCGTCGAATGGCTGGACAAGGGCATCCAGCTGGCCGCCGGTCTCGGGCGCGAGGAGGCTCCGCTCACGTTCCGCGACCTGTGGTCGGCGCCGGCCGCACCGGGGGCGCCCAGCGTGCCGGTCGGCGATGGCGACGATCGCCGCCGGCGCTCGATCAACCTGGAGATGATCACGACCAACGTGACGCACGGCCGGCCGTACCGGCTGCCGCTGCAGGAGGAGACCGATCGCCTGTATTTCCGGCGCGAGGCGCTGGCGCTGTTCTTTCCCGAGCGGGTGATGGACGCGATGATGAAGGCGGCGCGTCCGTACGAACCCGCGAGCGAATTCGATCCGCCGGCCGGGCGCGACACCGAGGGCCTGTTCGAGCTGCCGCGGGGCGAGCTGCCGGTCGTGGTCGCGGCACGGCTGAGCCTGAGCTTTCCGCTGCTGTTCTCGGCGGTGCCGCTGTGGGCGGTCGACCACGAGATGCCGCGCGCGCAGCGGGTGCTGAAGCGCTGCTGGTTCTCGGACGGCGGGCTGTGCTCGAACTTCCCGATCCACCTGTTCGATGCGGCTGTGCCGCGCTGGCCGACCTTCGGGCTGTGGCTGGGCCAGCGCAGCCCGTTCCGCCGCAGCGTGTTCGTGTGGCTGCCCGAGACGCACCTGCAGGGCAGCCGCGACAGCTGGCAGCGCTTCGACCCCGAGGACCCGGGCACGCGGGTGCAGGCACGTGAGCGGGTCGGCAAGCCGCTGGGCTTCCTCGCCGGTTTCCTGCTGGCGGCCGGCCTCACCGCGAAGGACTGGCAGGACCGCAGCGCGATGCGCCTGGCGACCGCGCGCAACCGCGTCGCGCGGCTCGCGCTGCGGCCCGGCGAGGGCGAGCTGCACATCGGCATGCCGCGCAAGCGCATCCTGCGCATGGCCCGGCGCTACGGCACGGCCAGCGGGCGCCTGTTCGTCGAGAGGTATGCCGACGCGCCGGGGCAGGGGGCGACGCCCGCGTGGCGCGAGCAGCGCTGGGTGCGGCTGCAGGCGCTGCTGGCGGGATTGCGGGGTTGGCTGAAAGGTGCGGCGGCTGCCGCGGCGAGCCAGGCGCACACGGTGCCGCTGCGGCAGGCGATCGACGACAGCACGCAGGCGCAGCCCTTGCGCGGCGATGACGCCGGCGCGCGGCGGCTTCACGACGACGAGGCTGCACAGTTGCAGGCGTTGCTGGAGGGAGTCGAGGCGCTGGAGGCCACGTTCCGCGCGAACGACGAGGAGCAGCCTTACAAGCCGGTGCCGGCGTCGGAAGTGCGGCTGCGCACGCCGGTGTGAGCAAGTCGCTGTCAGACGACAACTTCCAAACCGCGCTTGCGCACCAGATGCAACAGCTTGAGGGCGGTGCCCGTCGGCTTCTTCTGGCCGATCTCCCATTTCTGGACCGTGGAGAGACTCGTGTTCAGCAGCCGGGCAAAGACCGCCTGGCTGACCCGCGTGCTTTCGCGGATGTGCTTGATCTGTGCAGGCTCGAGCGGCTCCACCGGTGGCAGGCACAACTGCTCGAATTCGCGCAGCGTGACTTGGTCCATCACGCCCGCCTTGTGCAGGCCCTTGGCCGTGTCCTGGACGGCTTCAAGGATTGGTGATTTCGTCTTTCGCATCGCAATCTACCTCCATCAGTTCACCGGCACGTTGTGCCTTGCTCATCCCCTGCGGTGTCAATGACAGCAGGTGCGCTGCCAACTTCTTCAAGGCCTCAGCTTCATCCTCGTCGATGTTGCTGCGCTCGCTCTTCGGGAAGCCGAACACGAAGACCCAACGATTCCCCTTGTTCGTGGCGACCAACGTGCGAAAGCTGCCACTCTTCCCTTGTCCTTGCCGCGCGATCCGCTTCTTGAACAGGCCGCCACCCAGATCAGCGTCATACAGCCCTTCCGACATCTCGCGGACAGCAGCGCAGAGGCTCGGCGTGGTCAATCCTTGTTTGCGCCCCCACCGGTCGAACCACCGGGTCTTGTAGATCGACATCCCAGTTTTCTTGGTCTAATGTATAGCACTTAGTGCTATGGTTCTGCAAACTGTGTTTCCCTGATTCACGGGTCGAGCAGTAGAGCAATCGCACGGTCTCTTGGACAACGGTGCATCTGTCCCCTTCGCTGTGAGAATGCGCGGATGCCATCCCCGTCCCAGGCGCCCGTCGCCATCCCGCTGCGCCCGCGCCTGACCCTGCAGACCCTGACCCGCGGCGACGGCCTGCTCGGCATGCGCGGGGCCAACGGCTTCGGCCCGCGCAGCCAGAAGCTCAGCGTCGCGCGCATCGAGTGGACCTACGAGGCCGCGCCCGGCCTGCGCTGGGAGACGCCGGCGCCGACCAGCGTGCTCGGCAAGCGACCGTCGCCCACCGAGCTGCTGCGCGGCGCGTGGAACGAGCGCGTCGTGCTCGAACGCGACCTGGCCGGCGAGGCCGATGCGATGGACCTGCTGTGGTCCACCGGCCTGCGCCCGCTGCCGATGCGGGCGCTGCAATGGCGCAGCCCGGAGATTGCCGAAGGCCAGCCGCAGCTGTGGTCGCTGCCCGAGGAAGTGCAGTTCGGCGACTTCTGGCTCGACCAGGTGCCGCGGCTGCAGAAGCTCGGCTGGTCGGTGGTGGTGGCACCGGGTTTCGCGCACGTCAGCGTGCCGGTGGAGCGCTGGCACCTGCTGATCGATCCGGTCACCGGCGCCGAGCAGGGCCGCGAGCTGGTCGACGTCCCGTCACGCCATCGCGGCCCGCTGTCGGCCTTGAACCAGCCCAAGCGCGAGGGCTCGTTCATGGTCAGCCTGGGCATCGAGGTCGACGGCCAGAACATCGACCTGGCGCCGCTGCTGTTCCACCTGTTCAAGCGCGAGCCGCGCTGGCTGAAGGCCGACGAGGTGGCGCTGATCCCCGACGACGAGATCGTCATGCTGCGCCGTGACAAGCAGGGCGGGCGCGGCATCGAGACCCCGGCCGGCCCGCTGAAGGCCATCGTCAGCGCGATGCTGGACCTGCTGACCGATCCGAAGCGGCAGGAAGGTCCGATGCAGTTGTCCAGCTGGGAAGCGCAGCGCGTCGAAGCGCTGCGGCTGAGCCTGATGGACACGCAGGCGTCGCGCGCCGGGCAGCACGGCCGCTGGCAGTTGCAGGGCGACGCCGGGCTCACCGAGCTGACGCAGCGCCTGCGCGCCGCCGGCACGCCGCCGCCGGTGCAGGCACCCGCCGGCCTGGGCCTCGTGCTGCGGCCCTACCAGCGCCACGGCGTGGCCTGGCTGCAATACCTGCGCGAGCAGCACCTGGCCGGCATCCTGGCCGACGACATGGGCCTGGGCAAGACGGCGCAGGTGCTGGCCCACCTGCTGATCGAGCAGCAGGCGGGGCGGCTCGACCGGCCGGCACTGGTGGTGCTGCCGACCTCGCTGATCGCGAACTGGCAGGCCGAGGCGGCACGCCACGCGCCGGCGCTGCGCGTGCTGACGCTGCAGGGCTCGGCGCGCGCGAAGGAGTTCGCCCGCATCGGCGCGCACGACCTGGTGCTCACCACCTACCCGCTGCTGTGGCGCGACATCGATGCGCTGGCGCAGCCCGAGTGGCACCTGGTCGTGCTCGACGAGGCGCAGATGGTGAAGAACGCCGCCAGCCGCGCGGCGACCGCGCTGCGGCGCCTGCGGTCGCGGCACCGCTTGTGCGTCACCGGCACGCCGCTCGAGAACCACCTGGGCGAGCTGTGGGCGCATTTCGATTTCCTGATGCCGGGCTTCCTGGGCGACGCGCGCAGCTTCCAGCGCATCTGGCGCAAGCCGATCGAGGTGCAGGGCGAGACCTTGCGGGCCCAGCTGCTGGCGCAGCGCGTGCGGCCCTTCATCCTGCGCCGACGCAAGGACGATGTCGCGACCGAGCTGCCGCCGAAGACCGAGATGGTGCGCCGCGTGCAGCTCGAGGGCCAGCAGCGCGCGCTGTACGAGAGCGTGCGCGTCGCCGCCGACGAGCTGGTGCGCCGGCTGCTCAAGCGCACCGGCTTCGACGGGGCGCAGATCAGCATCCTCGATGCGCTGCTGAAGCTGCGCCAGGTGTGCTGCGACCCGTGGCTGCTGAAGGGCACGGCGATGCCGGCGACGATGGAGCGCGCCAAGCTCGAATGGCTGCGCGCGACGCTGCCCGAGCTGGTGGAAGAGGGCCGGCGCATCCTGGTGTTCTCGCAGTTCACCGAGATGCTGGGGCTGCTGGCGGCCGAGCTGCCGGCGCTGCAGCTGCCGCACCTGGTGCTGACCGGCGAGACGCCGCCCGCCGAGCGCGGCGACGTGGTGAGCCGTTTCCAGCGCAAGGAGGTGCCGCTGATGCTGTTGAGCCTGAAGGCCGGCGGTGTCGGCCTGAACCTGACGGCCGCCGACACCGTGATCCACCTCGATCCGTGGTGGAACCCGGCGGTCGAGCAGCAGGCCACGGCGCGTGCCCATCGGATCGGCCAGGACCAGCCGGTGTTCGTCTACAAGCTGGTCGTGGAAGGGAGCATCGAGGAGCGCATGCTCGCGCTGCAGGAACGCAAGGCCTCGCTGGCCGAGGGCGTGCTGGGGGTGGACGGCGAGGCGAGCGTCAAGTTCAGCGAGGCCGACCTGCAGGCCTTGCTGGCGCCGCTGGTGTGACGGGCATGTGGATTGCCGCGATGGGGCATCGCTCACCCACCGCCAGGAGAACGTCATGGCAGCGTATGGAAAGAAGGCCGAAGAGAAAGTCGCGCGTGCGATGCACGAACGCAAGGAAGGCACGCTGAAGAGCGGCAAGTCCGGCAAGAAGGTGACGAGCCGCGCGCAGGCGGTGGCGATCGGCTTGTCGGAGGCGCGCAAGGCAGGCGGCAAGGTGCCGAAAAAGAGCGCGTAGCCCGGATGCCAATCCGGGGGGCTGGTCCCGCGCCGGCGACTTTGCCGAACCAGCGTCTTTGTGCGCAGATCCCGGATTGGCATCCGGGCTACAGGCCGCGACAAGCCGGTGGCAGCCGTTCGGGCTGAGCTTGTCGAAGCCCTGGTGGCATGGCCAGGTCTGCGAGCGCTGCATCGAGCTTCGCGAACCGGAAGCTGTAGGCCGCCGACAACGCCGCCCGTGGCACCGCGTTCTGTCCGTCCAGCAGCAGCGTCGACATCTCGCCCGCCAGCGCACGCAACGGCCACTGCGGCATGCGCAGCCGCGCACGGCGGCCGAACGACGCGGCCAGCGACTGCGCGAACCGCGCTTGCGTCGGCGTGTCCGGCGCCACGGCATTGACCGCACCGGCCACGTCGTTGCGCGCCATCGCGAAGCGGATCAACCCGACCGCATCGTCCAGGTGGATCCACGGCGCCGGTTGGCGGCCCGAGCCGAGCACCGCGCCGAAGCCCAGCCGCGACGACAGAGCCAGCATCGGGTACGCGCCATCGCCGCGACCGAGCACGACGCCGAAGCGCATGCGGACCACGCGCACCCCCAGCGCCTCGCCGCGCCGCGCCTCGTGCTCGGTCGCGGCGCACAGGTCCGATTGGAACTCGCCGGGGCGACCCGGGCTGGCCTCGTCCAGCGGCTCGAACGAGTGCTTCGGCGACGCGCCATAGAAGCCCACCGCCGATGCGCTGACCAGCACGCGCGGCGGCTGCTGCAGGCGCCGCATCAGCGCGACCAGCGCCGCCGTCACCTCCACCCGGCTGGCCAGCAGCACGCGGCGCCGCGCAGCCGTCCACGGCATGCCGAGCACGCGCGCACCGGCCAGGTTGACGATGGCATCGATGCGCGTCTCCGACGGGATCGCGTCCAGGCTCTCGACCACCCACACGCCCGCGCCGAAGTTCGCCCGCGCCGCCAACGCATCGCGCGACAGCACGATCAGCCGGCGCCCCTCACGCTGCAGCTCGGCCATCAGCGCGCTGCCGACGAAGCCGGTCGCACCGGTGACCAGCACTGCCGGTGCGATCAGGTGCGACGCAGGGAGAGGCTGCGGCGCAGCGACCCGTCCAAGCCGCACGACGGCCTGCGCATTGCGCAGGCTCCACGCCAGCACGCCCACGCCATACAGCGTGAACAGCCACGACACCCAGCCCTGCGGCGTCGCCACCAGAGCCGTCGGCTGCCGCGACCACGCCCACAGGATCGGCGCCATCAGTCCGAGGAACAGGCCGTAGCTGATCGTCAGCAAGGTGTGCAGCACGCGCTCGAAGGGCGGCAGCCGGCGCGTGCGGTCTTCCTCCAGGAAGTCGGCCAACGTGATGACCAGCTCGGTCGCCAGCAGCACCGCCAGCAGCGCGGCCAAGGCCCCGCGCCATTCGAACCAGCCCAGCCCGATGAAGACCACGCTGTAGATCGCCTCGCGCGCCGCATGCAGCACCAGCTCGCGGCGCGCCGACACGCGCTGCGGCAGCCGGGCCTGCAGTTCGTGGTGCCACAGGTTGTCGAAGGCGCCCATCAGGGCCTGGATGGACAGCAGGAGGAAGACGGCAGTCATGACGCGCTTTCGCAAGGATCGGCGAACACGCCGGATTGATGGAAGGTCTCGCCCCACAGCGGATGCACCATGCTCAGCGTGAAGCGGAAGAAGCCGTGGCCCAGGTCGGTGTGCACCACACGGCACACGCCCGGCGTCAGCAGCGCCGGCACCGGCAGGTGCAGCCGACCGAGCGCCAGCGAGAAGCGGCGGCTCTGGAAAACCAGCGAGCCGTTCTCCTCGAACACGTCCAGCGCCATGCTCAGGCCGCCATCGGTGCGTTCCAGCAAGCCACCGTCGGGGCCCGGCTCCTTGGTCGAACGCACCACGCGCGCATGCCCGGCGCCGAGCCGGCCGCGGCGGTGGAAGGCACGCTCCCACACCACGCCGCCGCGGCCGTTGCCGCTCACGCGCACGGTGGTCGTCACCGCGCTCGCGTTGATGCGGGTCAGCGGCCCGCCGAACAGATGCGCCAGCCGCGCGTACAGCCCGCCGATGCGCGAGCAGCCGAGTTCCATGTGGCCGATGTAGGTGGTGTCTGCATGCGCCAGCCCGAAACGCCGCTGCACCGCGGCCGGCAGCCGGGCCCAGCCCTCGGCGCCGACCAGCGCGGCAAGGTCCAGCGGGGCAGGCGTGGGCGCCGTGGCAGCGCGGCGCAGTCGGGTCGGAAGCAGGGTGGCCAGGGCAAGCATGAGGCGCTCTCGAGGTGTCGGATGAACCTCTCTTCGCGAGAACCGGGCCACCCTGCGCGACGCACGCAAGCCCTTGATTTCATTGGAATTTGCATTTCGACCTGCATACTTCGTATACAGTGCGCGAACCCCTGGTCGTCAACCTGGTTGACAGGTCTTCCTGCCGATGCTGATCCACGCCGTCCTGGCTTTCGCGCTGTTCGAAACACTGGCCCTCGCCGGCGTGCTGCTGTGGTGGGCCGACCGTGTCGCCGGGGCCCGGCTGCTGGCCGCGTTCCTCTTCGGCATCGCGGTCTGGATCACCGGCAACGAGCTGCCGAACTGGTTCGGGCCCGGCACCGAGCGCGCGATGATGGCCTTGCTGGCGACCGCGCCGCTGACCTCGTCGTTCTTCTTCCACTTCTGCGTGGTGTTCTGCCGCGTCGAGATCGGCCGGGCCGGCATCGTGGCCGCCTACGCGCTGGGCGCAGTCGCCACCCTCGCGGCCGAGATCCTGGTGCCCGGCCACATCGAATGGCACCGCGACGTCGGCTGGATCGCGATGGCCGACACCACGGGCTGGATCGCCAGCATGGCCTGGGTCATCCTGGGCATCGGCGGCGTCGCGGTGCTGCTGCGCTCGCTGATGCGTGCGCAGCGGCCGGCCTTCAGCCAGATCGCCGCCGTCACCGCATCGTGCCTGTGGGGCATGCTGTGCCTCACCGGCTACGGCATCGCGGTGCTCGACTGGCCGGTCTACCCGTTCCCGCTGCTCGGACTGCCGTTCTATCCGCTGATCCTGGTCTACGGCATCCTGCGCTACGGCGTGTTCGTCGCCAACGCCTGGGCGCGCCGCGCGCTGGTGTGGGCGCTGCTGCTGGCGCTGGGCGCGGCCATCGTCGCGCTGACGCCGCTGCTGCCGATCGAGTCGCGCTGGATCGGCGGCTTGGCAGTGGCAGCCAGCTGCCTGGCGCTGAACGGTCCGGTGCGGCGCTTCGCCGAGCGGCTGGTGTACCCCGGCGGCGAGGTCACGGTGGCCGACCTCGGCGCGTGGCGCCATGCGCTGCAGGCGCCGGAGACGCCGCAGGCGCTGGCCGAGCGCGCCGCAGCCCTGCTGAGCGAGCGCATCGGCACGCGCGTCGAGGTGCAGGTCGGCGACGACGGCCCCGCCGCTGTCCAGGCGCCGCGCCTGGTGTGCCGCGCCGGCCCCGACGGCTGGACCACCGCGCTGCACGGCTGGGATGCCGCACCGCCCGGGCCGCGCCAGGTGGCCGAGCTGTTCGGCACCGTCGTCGCCGAAGCCGCGGCGCGCGTCGAGCAGGCGCGGCAGATCGCCGCGCGCGAGCGCGAACGCCAGTTGCAGGCACGGCTGGCCGAGTTGGGTTCGCTGGCGGCCACCGTCGCGCACGACATCCGCAACCCGTTGAACATCATCTCGATGGCCGTGGCGAGCGCACCGAGCGACACGCGGCGCGAGGTGGCCGACCAGGTCGCGCGCATCTCGCACCTGACGCGCGACCTGCTGGACTACGCCAAGCCGTGGAAGCTGTCGACCGCGCGCGTCGACCTTGCGGCCCACGTGCGCAGCGCCGCGCTGCGGCTGCCGGCCGTCAGCCTGGGCCCGGGGCTGGACGCTGAACTGGTGGTCGAGGCCGACCTGCGGCGCGTCGACCAGGCGCTGACCAACCTGGTCGAGAACGCGCGCACCGCGGCGGCCGATGGCGGTCAGGGCCGGGTGCACATCGATGCCGAGGCCACCGCCGATGCCGTGCTGCTGCACGTCTGCGACAACGGCCCCGGCGTGCCGGTCGAGATCCGCGAGCGGCTGTTCGAGCCCTTCGCATCGCGCAGCCCCGGCGGCACCGGCCTGGGCCTGGCGATCGTCGCGCGCGTGATGGGCGCGCACGGCGGCGCGGTGGCGCTGACCGAACGCGCGCCGTGGCGCACCTGCTTCACCCTGAGTTTCCCGCTGAACCTGCCGAGGACGAGCTGATGGACACCCCCGACACCGGCCGCGTGCTGCTGGTCGACGACGAAGCGGCGTTCCAGCGCCTGGGCGGCAACTTCCTGGCCGGCCTCGGGCACCAGGTGACGCTGGCCGGCGATGGCGAGCAGGCGCTCGACGCCTTCGAACGCCAGCGGCCCGAGCTGGTGCTGCTCGACCTGGCGATGCCGCCCCACATGGACCCGGAGATCGGCCTCGAGCTGATCCCGCGCTTCGCCCGCGTGCCGGTGGTGGTGCTGACCGGCCACGGCGAGCACGACCTGGCGCTGCGCGCAGCCGCGCTCGGCGCCTGGGATTTCCTGACCAAGCCGATCGACCCCGACATGCTGCGCTTCGTCGTCGCCCGTGCGCTGCGCAAGGCGCGGCTCGATGCCGAGCTGCAGGCGCTGCGCAGCGCGCAGGCGGCCGACGACCTGGGCCTGGTCGGCCAGGCGCCCGCCACCGCGCAGCTGCGCGCGATGGTGCGCCGCGTCGCGCAGACCAGCGTCAGCGTGCTGGTGCTCGGGCCCACCGGCACCGGCAAGGAGCTGGTGGCGCGCGCGCTGCACGCCTGCAGCGCACGCCAGGGCGGGCCCTTCGTCGCGATCCATTGCGGCGCGCTGTCGGCCGAGCTGCTGGAGAGCGAGCTGTTCGGCCACATGAAGGGCAGCTTCACCGGCGCCTACCGCGACCAGCCGGGCCTGGTCGAGGCGGCGCACGGCGGCACGCTGTTCCTCGACGAGGTGGGCGAGATGCCGCCGCCGATGCAGGTCAAGCTGCTGCGCTTCCTGCAGGAAGGCAGCTTCGTGCCGGTGGGCGGGCGGGTGCAGAAGCGGGCCGACACGCGCGTCGTCGCGGCGACGCACCGCGACCTGGAGGCGATGGTGCGCGAGGGCGCGTTCCGCGAAGACCTGTTCTACCGGCTCAAGGGCGTGGTGCTGCGCACGCCGTCGCTGGCCGAGCGGCCGGCCGACGTGCCGCTGCTGGCCACGCGCTTCCTGCAGCGCGTGGCGCCGCGTGCCGGCTTGTCGGCCGGCGCGCTGGCCTGGCTGACGGCGCGCGACTGGCCGGGCAACGTGCGCGAGCTGAAGGCGGTGGTGGAATCGGCCGGGGCGCTGCTGCTGCCGGAGCAGCGCGAGGTCGATGCCGACCTGCTGCGGCTGGCGAGCGGCGATCCGGCGGAAGCGCCGCGCGCCGAGGCACCGGCGACCGGCGACGGCCCGCTCGATGCGGCGCTGACCGAACTGGAACTGCGCCTGGTGCGCGATGCGATGACGGCCGCCGGCGGCAACCAGTCCGAGGCCGCGCGGCGGCTGGGCATCTCGCGCGTCGGGCTGATCAAGAAGCTGGGGCGCCTGGGTTTGCGTTAGGGCCGGCGCTGGTTCCTGCGATGTCGGCCAGGTCCTGCAGGGCCCATTCGGTCTCCTCGACGCTGCGGGCGATCGCGTCGCGCAGGTACTCGTGCGGCGTCATGCCGACCAGCCGGGCCGCCGCGGCCACGCGGGCCGCCAGCGCGTCGTCAAGGTGCAGGGGCGTCGATTCCATGGGCGCGAACTCGGTGGCGGGGATGGTCGCGACTGTAGGTGCGTCGGGGCCGGCGCCGGCCCTGGACATCTGTCCCGTTCGCGGCCGGCTCGCAGCACAATGCGGCATGCCCGAACCCGTGCTGCCCCCCGCCGATGCCGCGCGCCTGGCGTTGCGCTGCCTGGACCTGACCTCGCTGAAGGACGACGACTCGCCGGCCTCGATCGAGGTGCTGGCCGCGAAGGCGTTGACGCCGCGTGGCGCGCCGGCCGCGCTGTGCGTGTACCCGGCCTTCGTGCCGGCCGCGCGCCGCGCGTTGTTCGAGCGTGGATTGGATGCGGTGCGCGTGGCCACGGTCGTCAACTTCCCGCGCGGCGAGGGGTCACCGGCCGAGGTGGCGGCGCAGGTCGAAGCGGCGCGTGACGCCGGCGCCGACGAGATCGACGCGGTGTTTCCGTGGCGCGCCCTGCAGGCCGGCGATGCGCAGGCCGGAGCGGCGCTGGTGGCCGCCTGCCGGCGCGCGAGCGGGCCCTTGCCGCTGAAAGTCATCCTCGAGACGGGCGAGCTGCAGCGCCCCGACCTGATCCGCGAGGCTGCCGAGATCGCGCTGCGCGAGGGCGCCGATTTCCTGAAAACCTCCACCGGCAAGGTGCCCGTCAACGCGACGCCGCAGGCCGTCGAGCTGATGGGTGAGGTGATTCGCGAACAGGGCGCACGCGCCGGGTTGAAGGTGGCCGGTGGCGTGTCGACCATCGCCGACGTGCAGCGCTACATCGCGCTGGCGGCGCAGGTGTACGGCATCGGGCGGCTCGGCCCGGGCACGCTGCGCTTCGGCGCGTCCAGCCTGCTGCCGGTGCTGCTGGCGGCGATCGATGGCGGCGCGCCGGCCCGGTCGGCAGGCGGCTATTGAGCAAAGCAGACACGAAGGTGGACCTGGCGATGGCAAAGAACCTGTTCGGACCGAGAAACCTGTTCGAACCGAGAAACCCGTTCGGACTGAGAAACCCGTTCGGGCTGAGCTTGTCGAAGTCTTGGCGGCCGTGCGCGGGTGGGTCCGGCGCGCTGCGGCCCGCACCCTTCGACACGGGGCTTCGACAAGCTCAGCCCCTGCCCAGGGCGAACGGCTTGCTGCGCGCAGAGCACCCGTTCGGACTGAACTTGTCGAAGTCCTGGTGGCCGTGCGCGGGCGGCTCCGGCGCGCTGCGGCCCGCACCCTTCGACACGGGGTTTCGACAAGCTCAGCCCCTGCCCAGGGCGAACGGTTTGTTGCGCGCAGAGCACCCGTTCGGACTGAGCTTGTCGAAGTCCTGGTGGCCGTGCGCGGGCGGCTCCGGCGCGCTGCGGCCCGCACCCTTCGACACGGGGCTTCGACAAGCTCAGCCCCTGCCCAGGGCGAACGGTTCGCTGGTGTTCGTCGTTTCTTGAGAGCCATGCAGTTGCCGCAGGAGATCATCCGCCGCAAGCGCGACGGCTACGCGCTCGGCGGCACCGAGCTGCGCGAGTTCGCGCAAGGCATCGCGCAAGAGACGGTCAGCGAGGCACAGATCGCCGCGTTCGCGATGGCCGTCTGCTGGCGCGGCATGGACGCCGCCGAATGCGTCGCGCTGACGCTGGCCATGCGCGACAGCGGCAGCGTGCTGCGCTGGGACGATGCGGGGCTGCCCGGCCCGGTGCTCGACAAGCATTCCACCGGCGGCATCGGCGACACGGTGTCGCTGATGCTCGGGCCGGTGCTGGCGGCCTGCGGCGGCTTCGTGCCGATGCTCTCGGGCCGCGGCCTGGGCCACACCGGCGGCACGCTGGACAAGCTGGAGGCGCTTCCCGGCTACCGCGCGGTGGCGACGCCGGAGCAGCTGCGCCGGGTCGTGCGCGAGGCCGGCGTCGCGATCGTCGGCGCCGGCGCGGCGCTGGCCCCGGCCGACCGGCGCTTCTACGCGGTGCGCGACGTGACGGCCACCGTCGAATCGGTGCCGCTGATCACCGCGTCCATCCTGTCCAAGAAGCTGGCCGCCGGGCTGGGCACGCTGGTGCTGGACGTCAAGTTCGGCAACGGCGCCTTCATGCAGCAGATGCCGCAGGCGCGCGAGCTGGCGCACAGCCTGGTCGAGACCGGCTGCGGTGCCGGGCTGCCCACCGAGGCGCTGTTGACCGACATGGGCCAGGCGCTGGCGCCCGCGGCCGGCAATGCGCTGGAGGTGCAGGTGGCGCTGGACTACCTGCGCGGCGTCGCGCGGCCCGCACGCCTGCATGGCGTCGTGATGGCGCTGGGCGCCGTCGCGCTGCGCCAGGCCGGCCTCGCGCGCGACGAAGCCGATGCACGTGCGCGCCTGCTGCGTTCGCTCGACAGCGGTGCCGCTGCCGAGCGCTTCGCGCGCATGGTGGCCGGGCTGGGCGGGCCGGCCGACGTGCTGCAGCATCCCGGCCTGCCGCAGGCCACGATCGTGCGCGACGTGGCTTGCGAAGGCGCCGGCTGGATCGGTGACGTCGATGCGCGCGCGCTGGGCATGGCGGTCGTCGCGCTGGGCGGCGGGCGGCGCGACAGCCGCGACGCGATCGACCCGTCGGTCGGCCTGTCGGCGCTGCTGCCGATCGGCACGCGGGTCGAGCGGGGCGTGCCGCTGGCCCGCGTGCACGCGCGCACCGAAGACCAGGCTGCCCAGGCCATCGCCGCGGTGCGTGGCGCCTGCCGGCTGTCCGACAGCGAACCGGCCGCGGCACCGTTGATCGCCGAACACATCACCCGGAACCCCTCATGACCGATGACGAACTGATCGCCCAGGCCCGCGCGGCGCGCGAGCACGCCTATGCGCCGTATTCCCGCTTCCAGGTCGGTGCCGCGCTGCGGGCCCGCGACGGCCGCGTCTTCCACGGCTGCAATGTCGAGAACGCGTCCTACGGGCTGTGCAACTGCGCCGAGCGCACCGCCTTCTTCAGCGCCATCGCGGCCGGCGTGCCGGTCGACGGTTTCGAGCGCCTGGCGGTGATCGGCAACACCGACGGGCCGATCTCGCCGTGCGGCGCCTGCCGCCAGGTGATGTTCGAGCTCGGCGGCCCGGCGCTGGCGGTGCTGCTGGCCAACCTGGCGGGCGTGCAGCGACGCACGACCGCCGGCGAGCTGCTGCCCGACGGCTTCCGCCTGCAGCCCGGATGCTGATCCGGGATCGCAATGGCACGGCCGACCCGGATTGGCATCCGGGCTACTCCGGGGTGCGGCGCGGCGTCTGCGAGCACGCTTCTTGCGAGAATGGCCCGCACCACTTTCCAGGGACACGACCCATGACCCACCGCATCGCCATCACCGTGGCCATCGCCGCTGCCGCCAGCCTGGCCCATGCCGAGCCGGCCGTCGTCTACGACGCCGGTGGCAAGTTCGACAAGTCCTTCAACGAGGCCGCCTACAACGGCATCGAGCGCTTCAAGAAGGAAACCGGCAGCGCCTACCTCGACTTCGAGATCTCCAACGACACGCAGCGCGAACAGGCGCTGAGGCGCATGGCGCAGAAGGGGGCCGACCCGATCATCGCGGTCGGCTTCGGCCATGCGTCGGCGCTCGACAAGGTGGCCAAGGAGTTCCCGAAGGCGCACTTCGCGATCATCGATTCCGAGGTCAAGCAGCCCAACGTGACCTCGGTGCTGTTCAAGGACCAGGAAGGCTCCTTCCTCGCCGGCTGGCTGGCGGCCACCACCAGCAAGTCGGCCAAGGTCGGCTTCGTCGGCGGCATGGACGTGCCGCTGATCCGCCGCTTCCAGTGCGGCTACGAGCAGGGCGCGAAGGTCGCGAACCCGAAGGTCGAGGTGGTCAGCAACATGACCGGCACGACGCCGTCGGCCTGGAGCGACCCGACGCGCGGCGGCGAGCTGGCGAAGGCGCAGTTCTCGCGCGGCGTCGACGTGGTGTTCGCCGCCGCCGGCGGCACCGGCATCGGCGTCTACCAGGCCGCGAAGGACCAGGGCAAGCTGGCCATCGGCGTCGACAGCAACCAGAATCACCTGCAGCCCGGCACGATGCTGTCGTCGATGCTCAAGCGCGTGGACAACGCGGTCTACGGCCTCGCCGTCGCGGCGAAGAACGGCCAGTGGAAGCCGGGCCTGGTGGTGCTGGGCCTGAAGGAGCAGGGCGTGGGCCTCGCGATGGACCAGAACAACGCCAAGCTGGTGAGCGACGACACGAAGAAGAAGCTGGCCACCGTGGAGGCCGACATCGTGTCGGGCAAGCAATCGGTCGCGAACTACACCCCCGAAGGCGGTTGCAAATACTGAGCTGCCTTGAGCCCTGACCTGGCCGTCGAGCTGCGCGGCATCCACAAGACCTTCGGCACGGTGCACGCCAACCGCGGCGTGAACCTTGCCGTGCAGCGCGGCAGCGTGCACGGCATCGTCGGCGAGAACGGCGCCGGCAAGTCGACGCTGATGAGCATCCTGTACGGCTTCTACCCGGCCGACGAGGGGCACATCGCGATCGACGGCCGCGTGGTCGCGCTGCGCGGCACGCACGACGCCATCCAGCACGGCATCGGCATGGTGCACCAGCACTTCATGCTGGTCGAGCGGTTCACCGTGCTCGAGAACATCGTGCTCGGCGCCGAGCAGGGCTTCGCGCTGGGCAAGAGCCTGGCCGCGGCGCGCCGCGAGCTGCAGCGGCTGGCCGCCGAGTTCGGCCTCGCGGTCGACCCGGACGCGCGCGTGTCCGAGCTGCCGGTGGGCGTGCTGCAGCGCGTCGAGATCCTGAAGGCCTTGTTCCGCGGCGCGCGCATCCTGATCCTCGACGAACCCACCGGCGTGCTGACGCCGCAGGAGACCGAGGCGCTGTTCCGCGTGCTGGCCACGCTGAAGGCGCGCGGCGTCACGGTGCTGCTGATCACGCACAAGCTGAAGGAGATCCTGGCCGTGACCGACCGCGTCACGGTGATGCGCGGCGGCAGCGTGGTGGCCGACCGCGAGACAGCGCAGACCAGCGAGGCGGAGCTGGCCGAGCTGATGGTCGGCCGCCAGGTGCAGCGCTCGGGCCAGCATGGCAGGCACGAGCGCGGTGGCTTGCGCCTGCAGGCCGAGGCCTTGAGCTGGCGCGATGCGGGCGGCGTGCTGCGGCTGCAGGACGTGTCGCTGTCGCTGCATGCCGGCGAGATCGTCGGCGTGGCCGGCGTGTCGGGCAATGGCCAGAGCGAGCTGCTGGCGCTGCTGAGCACGCTCGAGCCGCTGCAGCAGGGCCGCCTGCGGATCGACGGCGGCACCGACGGCGTGGCGGGCGGCTGGGTCGAGATCGACGCGGCGCATCCGGGCGATCCGCACCGGCTGCGCGCGCTCGGCGTCGCCCACGTGCCGGAAGACCGGCATCGCCTGGGCCTGGTGCTCGGCTTCGAGGCCTGGGAGTCGGCACTGCTCGGCTACGTCGACGATCCGACGGTGAAGCGCGGGCCGTTCATCGCCGGCGCGACGGCGCGCCTGCAGTGCCGCCGGATGATGGAGGAGTTCGACGTGCGCCCGCGCAACGAGCGCCTCGCGTCGTCGAAGTTCTCCGGCGGCAACCAGCAGAAGCTGATCCTCGCGCGCGAGTTCCGGCGCGCACCGCGCGTGCTGCTGATCGGCCAGCCGACGCGCGGCGTCGACATCGGCGCGATCGAGTTCATCCACCGCCGCATCGTCGAGCTGCGCGATGCCGGCTGCGCCGTGCTGCTGGTGTCCACCGAGCTGGACGAGATCCTGGCGCTGTCGGACCGCATCGTCGTGATGAGCGGCGGGCGCATCACCGGGGCGCTGGACCGGGGCGAGGCGGACGAGACGCGCCTGGGCTGCTTGATGGGCGACGCGAAGGGCGATGCAAGGGCGGCTGCATGAAGCATGTACCTGCCGTCTTGCCGCGCTGGATCGACGTCGTGCTGCTGCCGGTGCTGAATGTCGCGATGGCCTTGTTCGCTGCCGGCCTGGTGGTGTGGGCGATCGGGCAGAACCCGCTGACCGCCGTGCAGCTGCTGGTGCAGGGCGCGTTCGGCAGCGCGCTCGCGTGGAGCTACACGCTGTACTACACCACCAACTTCATCTGCACCGGGCTGGCGGTGGCGGTGGCCTTCCACTGCGGGCACTTCAACATCGGCGCCGAGGGGCAGGGCACGGTCGGCGGGCTGGGCGTCGGGCTGGTGCTGCTGGCGGGCGATGCCTGGCTGCCGGCGCCGCTGCTGGTGCCGCTGGCGATCCTGGGCGGGCTGCTGGCCGGCGCCGGCTGGGCGTTCGTGCCGGCCTGGCTGCAGGCGCGCCGCGGCAGCCACATCGTCATCACGACGATCATGTTCAATTTCCTCGCGTCGACACTGATGGTGTGGCTGCTCGTCAACGTCGTGAAGGTGCCGGGCAACCAGGCGGTGGAGTCGCGGCTGTTCGCGCCCGGCGCGGTGCTGCCGAGCGCGCAGGCAGTGTTCGGCGCGTTCGGCCTCGACTGGCCCGACACGCCGCTGAACCTGGCCTTCGTGCTGGCGCTGCTGGCCTGCGTGCTGGTGTGGGCCATGCTGTGGCACACGCGGCTCGGCTATGCGCTGCGCGCGGTGGGCCTGGCCAGCGGCGCGGCGCGCTATGCCGGCATCGACCCGCGGCGGCTGACGGTGATCGCGATGTGCATCTCGGGGGCACTGGCGGCGCTGGTCGGCGCCAACGAGATCGCCGGCGTGCACCACAAGCTGCTGCTCGATTTCGTGGCCGGCGCGGGCTTCACCGGCATCGCGGTCGCGCTGATGGGGCGCAACCACCCGCTGGGCATCGTGCTGTCGGCGCTGCTGTTCGGCGCGCTGGCGCAGGGCGGCTCGGAGCTGGTGTTCGAGATGCCGGCCTTCACGCGCGACATGTCGGTGGCGGTGCAGGGCTTCGTGGTGCTGTTCTGCGGCGCGCTGGCCTTGCTGCTGCGGCCGCCGGTGGCGTGGGTGTACGGGCGCCTGGCGAAGGTGCCGGCATGACGGACGACTGGCTGATCGTCGCGTCGGTGCTGGGGGCGACCTTGCGCATCGCGGTGCCGCTGGTGCTGTGCGCGCTGGCCGGCGTCTTCAGCGAGCGCGCCGGCGTGATCGACATCGGGCTCGAAGGCAAGATGCTTGCCGCCGCCTTTGCCGCGGCCTGCCTGGGCGCGATCGGCTGGCCGGCCTGGCCGGCGATGGCCGGCGCCATCGCGGTGTCGGCGCTGCTGGCGCTGGTGCACGCCTGGGCCTGCATCACGCACCGCGGCGACCAGATCGTCTCCAGCGTCGCGCTGAACGTGATCGCGGCGGGGCTGACGGTGGTGCTCGGGCTGGTGTGGTTCCACCAGGGCGGGCGCACGCCGAACATCGGCGACGCGAGCCGTTTCATGGCGCTGTTCCCGGATGCCGCGGGCGCGGTGCAGGGCTGGCCCGTCATCGGCCCGCTGCTGGCCGAGGGCGTGCTGCGCCACAACGTGCTGGTGTGGGTGACGGTGGCGCTGGTGCCGGCCTCGTGGTGGCTGCTGTACCGCACGCGCTTCGGGCTGCGGCTGCGCGCGGTCGGCGAGAACCCGGCGATGGTCGATGCCGCCGGCATCTCGGTGGGCGCGCTGCGCTATGGCGCGGTGCTGCTGGCCGGCGTGCTGTGCGGCGCGGCCGGCGGCTACCTGACGCTGGCGCAGAACGCGTCGTTCACGCCCGGCATGACGGCCGGCCGCGGCTTCATGGCGCTGGCGGCGATGGTGTTCGGCAAGTGGCACCCGCTGCGCGCGGCGGTGGCCTGCCTGCTGTTCGGCTTCCTCGACGCGGTGGCGATCCGGCTGCAGGGGGTGGTGCTGCCGGGGCTGGGCAGCGTGCCGGTGGAGCTGATCCAGGCCCTGCCCTACGTGCTGACGGTGGTGCTGCTGGCAGGATTCTTCGGGCGCGCAGAGGCGCCGAAGGCGCTGGGCCGCGCCTACGTCAAGGAACGCTGAAACCTCGCCGCGCCAGTGTGCGGCAGCCCACAGACCGATCGGGAAGGACCTCCCAGACTCGGGACACGCCACCCGGCGAAGGAGTCCCGCATGAACGTCCTCTTCCGCAAGAATTCCCTGTTGGCGCAGGTGCCGTTCGCGCTGGCCTTGTCGCTGGGCGCCGCGTCGGCGATGGCCGCCGACAGCGCGGCCGTCAAGGCGGCCACGCAGCGCTTCGAGCAGGACCGTGCCATCTGTGCCAGCGGCCGCTCGAACCAGGACCGCGCCACCTGCATGCAGGAGGCCACCGCCGCGCTGGCCGAGGTGAAACGCGGCCGGATGATGAACGCCAACGACACCTTCGTGCGCAATGCGCGCCTGCGCTGCCAGGCCTTGCAGGATGCCGACCGCGCCGATTGCGAGGCCCGCATGAGCGGGCAGGGCACGACCACCGGCACGGCGGCGGGCGGCGGCATCTACCGCGAGCTCGTCACGCGCGAGATCCTGCCGGCCGAGGCCCCCAAGCCGGCCGAGACGCCTGCACGTTGAACAGGGGCGATCCCATGCTGAAGAATCAACCGGACAAGGCCTTCGCCAGCTATGCCGCTGCGGAAGACGCCTTCACCGCCGAGGGCGGCCACCTCGACCATCGCCGCGAGCCCAACCCCGGGCCACCCGATGCATGCGGAGCGGAGCGCACGGCGCTGATGGCGCAGTTCGCCATCCGCTACAACGGCAGCCATTACAGTTGCAACGGCATCCGCTACACGCACCTCGCGGACGCGGTGAACCATGCCCGCCTGGTGAAGGCGCGCGAGGCCGACCGGGTGCGCCAGCGCGATCCGAGCTCGCGCCCCGCCGAGGACCCGCCCAACGAGGCCGAGCGCAAGACGATGGCGGAACTTGCCATCGGGTTCAAGGACGGCGTCTATTCCTTCGCCGGCTTCGACTACCACTACCTGAGCGACGCGGTGCACTTCGCGACGCTGCGCCACAGCACCGACGACGGCGAGCACCCCCGATGAAGGCGGCGGTCTTCGTGGCGCCGGGGCGCATCGTGCTGGAGGACAAGCCGATCCCCGACGTCGGACCGCTGGACGCGCTGATGCGCATCACGACGACGACGATCTGCGGCACCGACGTGCACATCCTGAAGGGCGAGTACCCGGTCGCCCAGGGTTTGACGGTCGGGCACGAGCCCGTGGGCATCATCGAGAAACTGGGTTCGGCGGTCAGCGGCTACACCGAGGGCCAGCGCGTGATCGCCGGGGCCATCACGCCCAGCGGCTGGAGCAACGCCTGCCTGTGCGGCACCTGTTCGCAGGACGGCGCCGGCACCGTGCATGGCTGGAAGGCGATGGGCGGCTGGAAGCTGGGCAACACCATCGACGGCTGCCAGGCCGAGTACGTGCTCGTGCCCGATGCGATGGCCAACCTGGCGCCGGTGCCGGACACGCTGACCGACGAGCAGGTGCTGATGTGCCCCGACATCATGTCGACCGGCTTCAGCGGCGCCGAGAGCGGCGGCGTGCGGATCGGCGACACGGTGGCGGTGTTCGCGCAGGGGCCGATCGGGCTGTGCGCGACGGCGGGCGCCAAGCTGGCGGGCGCGAGCCTGGTGATCGGCGTCGACCGCTTGCCCGAGCGCTTGCGCATGTCGCACCAGATGGGCGCCGACCACACGATCGACGGCAGCCGCGAGGACCCGGTCGAGGCCATCCTGCGGCTCACCGGCGGGCGCGGCGTGGACGTGGCGATCGAGGCGCTGGGCACGCAACAGACCTTCGAGTCCTGCCTGCGCGTGCTGCGCCCGGGCGGCACCTTGTCGAGCCTGGGCGTCTACTCGACCGACCTGACGATTCCGCTGGGTGCCTTCGCGGCCGGGCTGGGCGACCACCGCATCGTCACCAGCCTGTGCCCGGGCGGCAAGGAACGCATGCGCAGGCTGATGTCGGTGATCGAGAACAAGCGCCTGGACCTGGGCGCGATGGTCACGCACCGCTTCAAGCTGGACGACATCGAGGCGGCGTACGAACTCTTCGGCCACCAGCGCGACGGCGTGTTGAAGGTGGCGATCACGCCGTGACGGGCATGACCTGCGTGCCGGCCGTGCCGTGCACCATGGCCTCGATGTGGTCCAGCGAGCCGATCACGGCGCGGTGCCCGGTGGCCGTCGCGAACGCACACGCCGCGGCGACCTTCGGGCCCATGGATCCTGCCGCAAAACCCGACGCCTGCAACTGCGACGGGCTCACCCGGCCCAGCGCGCGCTGCGTCGGCAGCCCGAAGTCCAGGTAGACGGCCGCCACGTCGGTGGCGATGACCAGCAGGTCGGCGCCGAGTTCGCGTGCCAGCAGGCTGCTGCAGGCGTCCTTGTCGATCACCGCATCGATACCCTGCAGCCGGAAGCAATCGGGCCCGGCGCCCACCGGGATGCCGCCGCCGCCGGCCGCGATCACCAGGGCGCCCTGTGCCAGCAGCCACTCGATCGGCTTCAGGCCCAGCACCCGCATCGGGGCCGGCGAGGCCACCACGCGCCGGAAGCCCGGGCCGTCGGCCGCCATCGTCCAGCCCTTCTCGCGGCCCACGCGCTGCGCTTCGTCTGAGCCGTACACCGGGCCGATCGGCTTGGTCGGCTGCGCGAAGGCCGGGTCGTCCAGGCTGACCTGGATGCGCGTCAGCAAGGTGGCCACCACGCGCGACGGCAGCAGGTTGGCCAGCTCCTGCTCCAGCAGGTAGCCGATCATGCCGTCCGTCTGCGCGCCCAGCAGGTCCAGCGGATGCGGCTCGTGGCCGGCCCAGGCGGCAGCCTGCAAGGCCAGCAGCCCGATCTGCGGGCCGTTGCCGTGCGTCAGCACCAGCTCGTTGCCCGGCGCGATGCGCGCGATCTGCGCCGCCGCACGGCGGATGTTGGCCAGCTGGTTCGCATCGGTCAGGGGCTCGCCACGCCGCAGCAGCGCGTTGCCGCCGAGCGCGATGACGATCTTCAGGCCCTCATGCGCCATCCGCCGCTCCCCAGCGCCAGTGCGCGATCTCCGGCATGTCGATGCCATGCGTGTTGACGTAGGCCCGATGCTCCAGCAACCGGTCGCGCAACTGTTGCTGCACGTGGCCGGCCCGCCCGTGCAGCCGGGGCACGCGGTCGATCGCGTCGGCCGCCAGGTGGAAGCGGTCGAGCCGGTTCAGCACCGTCATGTCGAACGGCGTCGTCGTCGTGCCTTCCTCCTGGTAGCCATGCACATGGAAGTTGCCATGGTTGCGGCGCTTGTAGACCAGCCGGTGGATCAGCCACGGGTAGCCGTGGAACGCGAAGATCACCGGCGCATCGGCGGTGAAGAGGGAGTCGAACTCGGCATCCGGCATGCCGTGCGGATGCGCCGACGGCGACTGCAGCACCATCAGGTCGACCACGTTGACCACCCGCACCTTGAGCTCGGGCAACCGCCGGCGCAGCAGGTCGACGGCGGCCATCGTCTCCAGTGTCGGCACGTCGCCGGCGCAGGCCATCACCACGTCGGGCGTGACAACGGCGTCGTTGCCGGCCCAGGTCCAGATCCCGGCGCCCTGCGTGCAATGGCGTGCCGCGGCGTCCACGTCCAGCCACTGCAGCTCGGGCTGCTTGCCGGCCACGATCACGTTCACGTAGTGGCGGCTGCGCAGGCAGTGGTCGACGACCGACAGCAGCGTGTTGGCATCCGGCGGCAGGTAGACGCGCACCACCTCGGCCTTCTTGTTGGCGACGTGGTCGATGAAGCCGGGGTCCTGGTGGCTGAAGCCGTTGTGGTCCTGGCGCCAGACGTGGCTGGTCAGCAGGTAGTTCAGCGACGCGATCGGGCGCCGCCAGGGGATGCCGCGCGTCACCTTCAACCACTTGGCGTGCTGGTTGAACATCGAGTCGACGATGTGGATGAAGGCTTCGTAGCACGAGAAGAAGCCGTGCCGGCCGGTCAGCAGGTAGCCTTCGAGCCAGCCCTGGCACAGGTGTTCGCTCAGCACCTCCATCACGCGCCCGTCGGCGGCCAGGTGCTCGTCGCCGTCGACGATCTGCGCGCTGCTCATGCGGCTGGTCACCTCGAACAGCGCGCCCAGCCGGTTCGACTGCGTCTCGTCCGGCCCCATCACGCGGAAGTTGCGCTCGGCGGCGTTCAGGCGCATCACGTCGCGCAGGTACTCGCCGCTGACCCGCGTGGCCTCGGCCCGCACGGTGCCGGGGGCGGGCACGGCGACCGCGTAGTCGCGGAAGGCCGGCAGCGCCAGGTCCTTCAGCAGCAGGCCGCCATTGGCATGCGGGTTGGCGCTCATGCGCCGCGGCCCGAGGGGCGAGAGCGCGGCGATCTCGGCGCGCAGCGCACCGCCGTCGTCGAACAGCTCGTGCGGCCGGTAGCTGAGCAGCCAGTCCTGCAGCAGCGCCACGTGCGCCGGCTTGGCGGCGAAGTCGGCCAACGGCACCTGGTGCGCGCGGAACGTGCCTTCGATCGGCACGCCGTCCACCTGCTGCGGGCCGGTCCAGCCCTTGGGCGAGCGCAGCACGATCATCGGCCAGCGCGGGCGGGTGCCGAAGCCGTTGGCGCGCGCTTCGGCCTGGATCGCGCGGATGCGGTCGAGCGCGGTGTCCAGCGCCTGGGCCATCAGCCGGTGCATGGCCATCGGCTCGTCGCCGACGACGAACAGCGGCTCATGGCCGTAGCCGCGCAGCAGCTGGGCGAGTTCGTCGTCGCCGATGCGCGCGAGCACCGTCGGCCCGGCGATCTTGTAGCCGTTGAGGTGCAGCACCGGCAGCACGGCGCCGTCGCGCACCGGGTTCAGGAACTTGTTCGAGTGCCAGCTGGCGGCCAGCGCGCCGGTCTCGGCCTCGCCGTCGCCGATCACGCAGCAGGCGAGCAGGGCCGGGTTGTCGAACACCGCGCCATAGGCGTGCAGCAGTGCGTAGCCGAGTTCGCCGCCTTCGTGGATCGAGCCCGGCGTCTCGGGCGCGACGTGGCTGGGAATGCCGCCGGGGAACGAGAACTGGGTGAAGAGCAGCTTCAGCCCGGCCGCGTCGCGCGTGACGTGCGGATAGACCTCGGTGTAGCGGCCTTCGAGGTAGGTGTTGGCCACCACGCCCGGGCCGCCGTGGCCGGGGCCGGCGATGAACAGGGCATCGAGCGCGCGGGCGTTGATCGCGCGGTTCATGTGCGCGTAGATGAAGTTCAGGCCGGGCGTCGTGCCCCAGTGGCCGAGCAGGCGCGGCTTGATGTGCGACAGCTGCAGCGGCTCGCGCAGCAGCGGGTTGTCCATCAGGTAGACCTGGCCGACCGACAGGTAGTTGGCGGCTCGCCACCAGGCGTCGAGCAGGCGGAAGTCTTCGGGCTGCGTCATCCGGCGAGGGTCACGGTCCACAGCGTGATCAGCACCAGGACCAGCGCCGCGAGCGGGCGTGGAATGAACGACGAGAGGGTCATGACGTCTCCTTCGAAGTGGAGTGCCCAGCCTGGACCGGGCGCGCGCCATCGTCTGTGTGCTGGCGCACAAAGGGGCCGGTCGGCCGGGGCCGATGCGGGCAGCGCATCGAGGTCGAGGCCGAACGGGGGCGGGTATGTCACGAGGAGTTTTCAACCGTGCCACCACGCAATGACAGCGTCTCCCACACCGCCACCACCACCAGCACCGCCGTCACCGTGGTGGCCAGGCCGAGCGGCGACATGAAGCCCGACAGGCCACCGGCCAGCGCCAGCAGGCCGAACCCCACCAGGTGCGACAGCGGCGAGCGGCCCCACAGCATCGCCTTGAACGCCAGGTTGCCGAGCAGGAACAAGCCTGCGCCGCCCAGCGTCGTCGCGATGAAGGGCGCATCGACGTGGCCGTCGGGATGCACCAGCACCAGTTCGTCCGCGACCGCGGCGACCACGATGCCGGCGACGATGGGGATGTGCAGGTAGGTGTACAGCCGGCCGATGCGGCCGGGGTCTTCGGCGGCGGCGATCTCGTGTGCGCCTTTCTCGTAGCCGACGTGGAAGTAGATCCACCACATCGCCGCGCAGCCGATGAAGGCCACCGCGAAGGCGCTGACGGCCGGCAAGGTGGCCGGGTGCGCCGCCGCGGTGGCGCCGATCACGACGATCGATTCGCCGAGCGCGATCATGATGAAGAGCGAGCAGCGTTCGGCCAGGTGCGTGCCTTCGATGTCCCACTCGCGCGTGGGCGTGCGGCCGAGGCCGGGCACCCAGAAACCGAGCGACACCGAGGCGTACTCGATGGCGATGGCCAGCGCCCACAGGCCGACGCGCACGTTGCCCTCCCACAGCGTGCCGGCAAGCCAGCAGGCTCCGGACAGCAGCAACCACGCGCAGACGCGCTGGAAGTTGCGCCGCAGCTGCGGCCGGTTCGGTCCGAAGGCCCACACCATGAAGAGCGTGCGGCCGATCTGCATCAGCACGTAGCACCAGGCGAAGAGCGGCCCCTCGTGGTCGAACGCATGCGGCAGCGAGCAGGCGAGCAGCAGCCCGGCCAGCATCAGCACGAACATCAGCAGGCGCACCGTGGTGTGCTCGGGGTTGAGCCAGTTGGTGCACCAGGTGGTGTAGATCCAGACCCACCAGACGGCCAGGAACAGCAGGGTCGTCTCGATGGCGGTGCGGATGCCCAGGTGCGCCAGCAGCGTGTGCGACAGCTGCGTGATGGCGAACACGAACACCAGGTCGAAGAAGAGCTCGATGTTGGTGACGCGGGCGTGCGCGTGCTTGTCGCGTGGGCGCAGCAGGCCGGTGGAGGCGGTCGGGGCGGTCATTCAGCGATGATAGGGGTGGGCTCAGACAGGAGATGGCCTTCGCAAGCTGAGAGGTTCCGAGGGCTCGTCGATCTGCATGCTGGTGAGGGATCTATGACGTCCTAGTGGCGCAGTTGTTTGAGCCTCGCGCACTTTCAGTTGATCCGTTAGTAAATGGAGAAGCAATGCAAGCAGCTGCACCGTTTTACATGGACTGGACGTTTTGGAGTTTCGTTGTAGCTGGAGTCGCCGTGGTGCTCTCTCAACTGCCTCCGCTTCGCGACCTGCTCGGCCCCGGGAGAGCGACTCTTGAAGTGCACGGAAGAATTCAGCTGCAGCACATGATTGGCTATCCCAATTCGGCCGTGTACTTGAGCGTCAGCAATGTGGGGCGTCGTTCGGTCAGGATTACGGCGATCGACTTGCTGTTCAGCCGTGGTGGTCAAGAGATCTGCCGTCTCGATGGCGTGCAGTACTACGTTGATCCGAAGGATGTGAAGCCGATCTTGCTGGTTCCATTTACGCTGCCGGGCGGTGGGGAGTGGGGCCACACGGTCACCTTCAATCAATCTCTCGACCCTCAAGAGGAAAAGAAGCTTGGGGGACTGCGGTCTGCCCTAAGAATGAACATCGTCCGAAAGGTAGAAGAACGCAATCGGAACGATCCAGAGGACAAGGCGTTGGTTGTTGCTGATGAGGCAGTACTGCGACCATTGCTCGATGTTTTTGAAGAGCAGTTCACTTGGAACGTAGGGGAGTATCAAGTGGAGATTCGCGTCCACTCGTCAAATGCCAAAGGCGCAACTGCGTCGCGCTTTCGATTTACTGTCTACGAATCCGACGCCGCCGAATTGCGGGGGTACGCATCTGAGTACAAGTTTGGCTACGGGCCGGCGATTGATGTTGAGCACCACCGCGGTGTCTGGCTAAAGCTCACACCCGCTTGAACCACTGTGCAGAGGAGGATGACGGACCGCCGATCAAGTCCCTGTGAGAGAGAGTCATTCGAACAGGGTTTGACATCGCATGACTAGATGGTGTGGCGGCATCTCCTATGGTTGCGAGACCTTGTAGGAAGGAGCCGCTCCTGTTCATCTTTGCAGATTGCCCCAGTTCTCCCGTTCTCGCCAGATATCGGGACGGCGGTGTGTGCGATGAGAGAGGTAGAACTCGTAGTCGGCGACAAGTTCTTTGCGGGCATCGTTGGCATATTCATGGGCTTCAAGGAAGCCTCGGATCTGCTCAGGTGATGCAGGAACTGACCGCGATCTCAATGCCTTCCACTCCTTTATGACGTCACTTCCCGCCTCAGCGGGCACGAAATTCCCTCCGAGTATTCCGAAGGCATAGTCGAACGCCGTGAGTCGATGCCAGTCACCCAGAATTGATGGCAACCTTTCTGAAGAGACGCCCAGCTTTGCGAGCACCGTCAGGACATCGTTGCAAATCTTCTCCTCCTCGTCGTCCGTGTATCGCCCAAGTCGTCCTTGGCGCTTGACAAGTGAAAGGGACAAAGTCGCCACCTGTTCCGCTAGGATTTGAAGCTCGTCGATTGCGCTTTCGGCACGTTGTACGACTTCGCGTGTGCGGGCCTCAAAGCCTGAGCTGGTAGCTTTGAATTCCGAGACTACGTCGAGGTTGGCAAAAAAAGGAATGCGAGACACGTGACGCCGCCCAGCCATAGCAGATCGGTGTTCCCCCCGATCGCTGTTCCCATCGCGACCACCACCGCGAGGATGGCTGTGACCGTCAATGTCCATTTCATGGTAGCTCCCTGGATACTCTTGATCATGTAGTGTGACTCGAATAGTCGCGCTGAAAGCCGTTCACTGGCGGCGCCATTGCCGCGTCTACTGCAGTCGGTCCTTGCGATTCCACCGAATAGCGCGGCATCAACGGCATGCATCGATGATTGGCGCCGATTTGGCCAGGTTCTGCTACGCCGGCCCCAGCGCATCCACCACCGCCTGCAACGCCCGCCCGCAATCGTCCCGCGTCAACCCGCCTCCCAGGCACAGCCGCAATCCTTCCGGCGGCTGCCGGTCCGTCGAGAACGCGCTGGCGGCCACCGCCGCCACGCCCAATTCCCGCAACTCGGCCGCCATGCTGCTGGCCCGGCTCGTCCCGTCGACCTCGGCCAGCGGCAACCACGCATGAAACCCCTGCGGCTGGGTGCGCACGCCCCACGGCCCCAGGCGCTCGCGCATCAGTGCGCTGCGCCAGCTGCATTCGGCCCGCACCGCCGCCAGCACCTCGGAACCATGCCCCTGTTCCAGCCACCCCGTCACCACCGCGTTGATGAAGGGTGAGGCCATCACCGTGGTGGCCCGCAGCGCGCCGGCCAGCCGCTGCAACGCGGCGTGCCCCGGCGCCAGCACGTAGGCGGTGCGCACGCCGGCCCCCAGCCACTTCGACATGCCGCTGATGTAGTAGGCCAGGCCCGGCGCATGATCGGCCAGCGTCGGCGGCGTGGCCGCCGGCAGCATGCCGTAGGCATCGTCCTCGATGATCGGCACGCTGTAGCGCAGCGCGATGTCGGCGATCTGCTCGCGCCGGCGCATCGGCAACGTCGCGGTGGTGGGGTTGTGCAGGTTGGGGCACAGGTAGATCGCACCCACCGGCGTGGTCTTGCAGGCCGCCTCGAAGCCTTCGGACAACAGGCCCTGCGCGTCCATCGCCAACGGATGCAGCTGCGTGCCCAACTGCGCGGCGATGGCCTTCATGCCCGGATAGACCAGGCTCTCCACGCACAGGCTCTGGCCCGGCTTCACCAGCATCGAGACCAGCGCCAGAAGCACGCCGTGGATGCCCGGCGCCACCAGCACCCGCTCCGCTGTCGCGTCCGGCAGCCACTGTGCGAGCCATTGCGCACCGAGCGCGCGGTCGCGCGCCGTGCCGCCGAAATCCTGGTAGCGCATCAGGTCGTGCAGCGGGGTCGAGGTGATGGCTTCAGCCGCGCTCTGCTGCAGCGACTGCATCGCCGGATGGTCCTCGATCTCCGGCGGCATGTTCATCGTCATCTCGGCGCCGGTGCCGGCACGCAGCGGCAGGCCGATGAAGGAGCCGCGCGCATACGAGCCCATGCCCGGGCGCGACGCGATCAGCCCGCGCTCGCGCGCCGCCGCGAAGCCGCGCACCACCGTCGTGTAGTTCAGCTGCAGCGTGCCCGCCAGCTCGCGCAGCGGCGGCAGGCGCTCGCGCGGCGCCAGCCGGCCCTGCTGCAGGTCCTCGGCAATCAGCTCGGGGATCAGCTGGTAGGCGGGCAGGCCGCTGCTCTTCAGGCGGGCGATCCAGTGCGTGAACGGCATGCGTCCAGTGTGCCTGTCGCAGCGCCTGATTGCATCGGCGCCGCCTCGGCAATGCCGCCGTGACGCGGTGCACGTCGGCCATTGATCGGGTGCATTGATTGCATCCCCGCAACCGATCTGGTGCAGGCCCGGCAGCGGCCTGCGGGTTGCGCTCCCGCCCACCGTCCGGCGCTGACGCCCTTTTGATCGCATCTTGATCGGCCACCCGCGGCGCGCCATGGCACGCCGGTCGCAATGGAGGAAGCGTCCGGCACCCGCTGCCGGCATCCGTTTCCCACCATCGTCGCTGCGAGGACCCACCATGCCGAAAGTCACCCATCCCGCTGCCCAGAAGGGCGATTTCCTGGTCGACTACGAAGAGAAGGTGTTCGAGGACGTGAAGGCCGAGCCGGGCGAGAAGGCCCTCGTCACCTTCCACACCGTCGCCTTCGAGGGCTCGATCGGCTTCGTCAACCTGCTGCAGGCCACGCGTCTGCAGCGCAAGGGCTTCGAGACCGCCATCCTGCTGTACGGGCCCGGCGTCACGCTGGGCGTCAAGCGCGGCTTCCCGAAACTCGGCGACGCCGCCTTCCCCGGCCACCAGAACTTCAACGAGCAGATCACCAAGTTCATCGCCGAGGGCGGCAAGGTCTATGCGTGCCGTTTCGCGCTGCAGGCGCTGTACGGCCACGGCGAGGGTGCGCTGATCGAAGGCGTGCGCGCGATCAACCCGCTGGACGTGCTGGACATCGTGCTGCTGCACCGCAAGGCCGGCGCCTTCATCCTCGACACCTGGACGCTCTGAGCACGGCCATGGCTGACCTCGCGAGGAAGAAGCCGGTGCGCGCCGCCGCGGCCCAGATCGCCCCCGACCTGGACAGCGCCGACGGCACGCTGGCGCGCGTGCTCGAGACCGTGCGCGACGCCGCCCGCCGGGGCGTGGAGCTGATCGTCTTCCCCGAGACCTTCGTGCCCTACTACCCCTACTTCTCGTTCGTGCAGCCGCCGGTGCTGCAGGGCCCGGCGCACCTGCTGCTGATGGAGCGCGCCCCCAGCGTGCCCGGCCCGCTGGCCGACGCGGTGGCCGCCGCCGCGCGCGAGGCCGGCATGGTGATCGTGCTGGGCATCAACGAGCGCGACCACGGCAGCCTCTACAACACCCAGCTCGTCTTCGACGCCGACGGCCGACTGCTGCTGAAGCGCCGCAAGATCACGCCCACCTACCACGAGCGCATGGTCTGGGGGCAGGGCGATGCCGCCGGGCTGGCGACGGTGGCCACGCGCGTCGGCCGGGTCGGTGCGCTGGCCTGCTGGGAGCACTACAACCCGCTGGCCCGCTATGCGCTGATGGCCCAGCACGAAGAGATCCACTGCGCGCAGTTCCCGGGCTCGCTGGTCGGACAGGTGTTTGCCGACCAGATGGGCGTGACGATCCGCCACCACGCGCTCGAGTCGGGCTGCTTCGTCGTCAATGCCACCGGCTGGCTGCGCGACGAGCAGGTTCGCGCCATCACGCCCGACGACAAGCTGCAGGGCGCGCTGCGCGGCGGCTGCCACACCGCCATCGTGTCGCCCGAGGGCCGCTACCTGGCCGAGCCGCTGACCGAAGGCGAGGGCCTGGTGATCGCCGACCTCGATTTCGCGCTGATCGCCAAGCGCAAACGGATGATGGATTCGGTCGGCCACTACGCACGGCCCGAGTTGCTGAGCCTGGCGATACGGCGCGAGCCGGCCAGCACCACCGTGCCGCTGGCTGCGGCACCGCACGACCCGCTCGTGTCCGTCTCGATGCCGTCCCCCGAAGGAGCCGCCCATGATTGACACCGCCCACCCCACGGCCTCGCGCGCACTGATGACCGAGCTGCAGTCGAGCGGCCTGCGCCTGCAGGACCCGGGCGCCGGCGCCGCCAGCCGGCGCGGCGGGGCGGGGCCGTCGGACCACAAGGCCGTCACCGTCGACGGCGTCACGCTGATGGTGCCGGTGCACACCGCCACGGCGTTCGCCTCGCCCTTCGTGGCCGACGCGCCGGGGCCCGACGGCCACAGCGTGCTGCGCCGCGACAGCATCCCGATCGCCCGCATCGCGTTCCCGAAGCAGCCGCGCTTCTACGGGCTCAGCACGGCCGACGGCGTGCCGTACCCGCAGATCGCCACGCTGCACGGCGCCGACGTGCTCGCCACCACCGTGCTGCAGACTTGCATCCGCTACGAGAGCCGGCGCAAGGCCTGCAGGTTCTGCGCGATCGGCCAGTCGCTGGCAGCGGGCCGCACCATCGCGCGCAAGACGCCGGCGCAGCTGGCCGAGGTGGCGAAGGCCGCGGTCGAGCTCGATGGCGTCAAGCACATGGTGATGACCACCGGCACGCCGCCCACGCCCGACCGCGGTGCCGCGGTGCTGTGCGAGAGCGCCGCGGCCATCCGCGCCGCGGTCGACCTGCCGCTGCAGGGCCAGTGCGAGCCGCCCGACAGCGACGCCTGGTTCCGGCGCATGAAGGACGCCGGCATCGACACGCTGGGCATGCACCTGGAGGTGGTGGGCGAAGACCTGCGCCGCCAGCTCCTGCCCGGCAAGGCCGAGGTGCCGATGGCGCGCTACTGGGATGCCTTTGCCGCGGCGGTGGACGTGTTCGGCCGCGGCCAGGTCAGCACCTACCTGCTGGCCGGGCTGGGCGACAGCGCCGAGACCTTGCTGGCCACCGGCGAGCGGCTTCTGGCACTGGGCGTCTATCCCTTCGTCGTGCCCTTCGTGCCGATCAGCGGCACGCCGCTGGAGGACCATCCCGCCCCGTCCGCCGCCTTCATGCGCAGCGTGCTGGAGCCGCTGGGCGAGCGGGTGGCCGAAGCCGGGCTGCGGGCCGGCGACATCAAGGCCGGCTGCGGTCGCTGCGCCGCCTGTTCCACGTTGTCGCGCTACGAAGCGCCGCTGGCGGCGTGATGGACATGCAGGCATCGGCCTCCGTCGCTACGCCCGCCGTGCAACCCTGGTGCGAGCTGAGCGGCCTGTACGAGCCGCAGGAATTCCGCATCCAATGGGCCAGCGATCCGTGGATGGACCGCCAGGCATTGGCCTTGCGGCGCCAGGTGTTCTGCCGCGAGCAGGCGCTGTTCGACCATGACGACCTGGACGAGGTCGACCGCGGCGAGCCCAGCACGCGTTCGCTGGTCGCGCTGTCGTGCCTGGCCGGGCAGGCCGACGAGGTGATCGGCACGGTGCGCATCCACCAGGCCGCGCCGGGCACCTGGTGGGGCTCGCGGCTGGCGGTGCAGGCCGATTGGCGGCAGCACCGGCGCCTGGGCAGCAGCCTGATCCGGCTGGCGGTGTGCAGTGCCCATGCGCTCGGCTGCAGCGAGTTCCTGGCCCACGTGCAGGCGCAGAACGTGCCGCTGTTCCAGCGCCTGCAGTGGCAGGTTCTCGACGAGCGGGTGCTGCATGGCCGCGTGCATGCGTTGATGCGCGCGGATCTCGATCACTACCCACCGTGCGGCACGCCGTACGCGGGCTTCGTGCTGACCCGGGAGCTGTCGTCATGAACCGGCTCGAAGACCTGGCCGACGCGTTGCGGGCCGGCCGCGGCTTCCGCCACAAGCGCGACCTCGCGGCGGTGCTGCCGCGGATCGGGTCCTCCTTCGGGCTGACCGCCGTGCCCAACGGCGACGACTGCGCGGTGCTGCCCGATGCGGACGGCCACCTGCTGCTGGCCATCGAAGGCCTGGTGCAGGATTTCGTCGAGGCCATGCCCTGGTTTGCCGGCTACAGCGGCGTGATGGTCAACCTGAGCGACATCGCCGCGATGGGCGGCCGGCCGCTGGCGGTGGTGGATGCGCTGTGGTCCGGCGAGCACGCGATGGCGCAGCAGCTGCTGGCCGGCATGCAGGCCGCATGCGAACGCTACGGCGTGCCGCTGGTCGGCGGCCACAGCAACCTGCGCAGTACCGGTGGCCAGCTGGCGGTCGCGGTGCTCGGGCGGGCCCGGCGCCTGATCAGCAGCTTCGCGGCGCGGCCCGGCGACCGGCTGCTGGTGGCGGTGGACTTGCGCGGCCGCTGGCAGGACCCGTATCCGTTCTGGAATGCGTCGACCGACGCGCCGGCCGAGCGCCTGCGTGGCGACATGGCCTTGCTGCCGCAGCTGGCCGAGGCCGGGCTGTGCGATGCCGGCAAGGACATCAGCATGGCCGGCGTGCTGGGCACGCTGCTGATGCTGCTGGAATGCTCGGGCATGGGCGCACGTGTCGACCTGGCGCAGCTGCCGTTGCCGCCCGGCACGCCGGGCTGGGCCGACGGCCGTGCCGAGGCCCATGCAGCGCGGGTGCGCTGGCTCGGCGCCTTCCCCAGCTTCGGCTATGTGCTGAGCGTGCGCGAGGCGCAGGCCGGTGCGGTGCAGGCGCTGTTCGGTGCGCGCGGCATCGCCTGTGCCGACGTCGGCAGCGTGCAATCCGGAAGCCGGCTGGTGCTGCGCCTGCAGGACCAGGAAGCGCTGTTGTGGGACCTGGCCGATGCGCCCTTCATCGGCGCCGCGGTGGCTGAACCGGCATGCACGTCGCCCTGCTGACGCATTCGGTGCGGCCGCGTGGCGGCGTCGTGCACACGCTGGAGCTCGCGCAGGCGCTGCGCGAGCGCGGCCACCGCGTGACGGTGCTGGCCTCGGCCGAACCGGGCGAGCGGCTGTTCCGCGACGTGGACTTCCCGGTCGAGCTGATCCGCCTGCCGGCGCTCGGCGGTGACCTGGTCGCGCAGGTGCGGCAGCGCATCGAGACGCTGGTCGACGCGTTGCCGCCGCTGTTGCAGGCCGGCCGCTACGACCTGCTGCATGCGCAGGACAGCCTGAGCGGCAATGCGCTGGCGATCCTCGGCGAGCGGGGGCTGCCGCTGCCGGTCTGGCTGCGCACCGTGCACCACCTGGACGTGTTCGCGCAGGACACGCTGAACCGCTGGCAGGAGCGCGCCTGGCGCGCGGCCGACGGCGTGGCCTGCGTCAGCGACAGCTGGTGCGACCATGTCCGCGACGACCTGGGCGGCGCCCCGGAGCGGATGTTCAATGGCGTCAACCTGGGGCGCTACCACCCCGGGCCGGATGCGGGCGATCCCGCGCGGTTGCAGGCCCTGGGCGTGCCGGCCGCCGGGCGCGTCTGCCTGCTGGTCGGCGGCGTCGAGGAGCGCAAGAACAGCGTGCGGCTGCTGCAGGCCTTTGCCAGGCTGCGCCACGGCGATCCGGCCTGGGCCGATGCATGCCTGGTGGTGGCCGGCGGCGCCAGCATGCTGGACCACAGCGGCGCTCGCCGGGCCTGGTGTCGGGCCCTCGCCGACCAGGGCCTGGCGGAGGGCGCGGGCCACCCGGTGCTGCGCACCGGCCCGCTGCCGGACGAGATGCTGCCGGCCCTGATGCGCCGTGCCACCGTGCTGGCCATGCCCTCGCTGGTCGAAGGCTTCGGCCTGGCGGCGCTGGAGGCGCTGGCCTGCGGCACGCCAGTGCTGGTGTCGCGCCGCCCACCTTTCACCGAACACCTGCACGACACGCCGGCCGTGGCCTGGTGCGACCCCGAGGACACGGCATCGATCGCGGCCGGCCTGCAGGCCGCCGCGCTGCTGCCGCGCCTGGACACGCCGCCGGCGGTCTGCCGGGCCCACAGCTGGGCCCGCAGCGCCGCGCTGCACGAGGCCTGGTACGCACGTGCACTGACTGCTTCCTGAACCGGAGATTCCCATGCCTGCCATGCACTACCGGATCCGCTGGCCCGATGCCAGCGAGAGCCGCTGCTATTCGCCGTCGCTGGTGATCCAGGACCACCTGGTGCCCGGCGAGGACTACGCGCTCGACGACTTCCTGCACCGCGTGCGCGAGGCCACCGCCGTCGCCAACCAGCGCGTGCAGGCGAAGTTCGGCTTCACGTGTTCGCGCGCCGGCGACCAGCTGGCCGAGACCGAGGCGCACGCCGCGGCCTTCGCCGGCCGGCCCGGTGCGCGCGTGCAGGTGCTCGGCTTCGACCTTGCCTGATCGTCTCCTTCTCCTGCAAAGGACAACCCCATGACCGCCTCCAAGCTCATCCCCCATCACAGCGTCGTCATCGTCGGCGGTGGCCAGGCCGGCCTGTCGGTCAGCCACTTCCTGCAGGCGCAGGGCGTCGAACATCAGGTGTTCGAGAAGCACCGTGCGATGCACGTGTGGCACACGCAGCGCTGGGACAACTTCTGCCTGGTGACGCCGAACTGGCAGTGCGCGCTGCCGGGCCACGCCTACAGCGGCCCCGAGCCGCACGGCTTCATGAAGAAGGACGAGATCCTGCGCTACCTGGACGGCTTCAGGCAGGCGGTGCAGGCACCGCTGCGGGAAGGCGTGGCCGTCGAGTCGGTGCAGCCCCTGGCGGACGGCGGCTTCCTCGTGCGCAGCAGCGAGGGCGACTGCGTTGCGCAGCAGGTGGTCGTCGCGTCGGGCGGCTACCACCAGCCGGTCATCCCGCGCCTGGCCGAGCGCCTGCCGGCGCACATCGCGCAGATCCATTCGGCGCAGTACCGCAACGCCGCGCAGCTGCCTGCCGGCAAGGTGCTGGTGGTCGGCTCGGGGCAGAGCGGGGCGCAGATTGCCGAAGACCTGCACCTGGCCGGGCGCGAGGTCGTGCTGGCCGTCGGCGATGCGCCGCGCTGCGCGCGCTTCTACCGCGGCCGCGACGTGGTCGACTGGCTGGCCGACATGGGCTACTACGAGATGCCGGTCGGCCAGCACCCGCTGCGCGAGGGCGTGCGCGACAACACCAACCACTACGTGACCGGCCGCGACGGCGGGCGCGACATCGACCTGCGCCGCTTCGCGAAGGAAGGCATGCAGCTGCATGGCGCGCTGCAGGCGCTGGATGGCGACACGCTGCGCTTCGCCCCGCGGCTGCGCGAGGTGCTGGACCAGGCCGACCGCATCTACAACGGCATCAATGCGTCCATCGACAAGTACATCGCCGCACAGGCCATCGACGCGCCGCCCGGCAGCGTCTACGAGCCGGTGTGGCAGCCGCACGAGGAGCGCGAGGCCCTGTCGTTGCAGGACTCGGGCATCGGCTCGGTGATCTGGTGCATCGGCTTCGCCCCCGACTTCCGCTGGCTCGATGCGCCGGTCTTCAACGGCCGCGGCCAGCCGGTGCACGAACGCGGCGTGACGCGCGTGCCGGGCCTGTACTTCATCGGCCTGCCGTGGCTGCACACCTGGGGATCGGGCCGCTTCTCGGGCGTGGCGCGCGACGCGGCCTTCGTCGCCGAATGCATTGCCCGGCACATCAACCCCGCGGTCCAGCGGGAACGACGCGTCGCTTGACATGCAGGTAAATACTTGCCTATAGTCCAGTCCATCAGCTCTCTCAACCCGCAAGGAGATGGACATGGTGGATATCCTGCACAGGGTCGGCATCAAGGCGCCGGTCAACGAGGTCTACAAGGCGCTGGCCACGCGCGAGGGCGTGGCGCACTGGTGGACGCAGCTCACGCAAGGCGAGAGCCAGGTCGGCGGCACGCTGCAGTTCCGTTTCGTCGATGGCGACACCGACACCGAGATCGGCGGCATGGAGATGAAGGTGCTCGAGCTGCAGCCCGACACGCGCGTGCTGTGGCAGACGGTTGGCGGGCCCGAGGAATGGCTGGGCACGCGCATCAGCTTCGATCTGAAGCAAGATGGCGAGTACTGCATCGTCAACTTCAGGCACCAGGGCTGGAAGGAGCCGGTGGAGTTCATGTACCACTGCAGCACCAAGTGGGCGATCTTCATGATGAGCTTGAAGTCGCTGGCGGAAACCGGCACGGGTGCACCCAACCCCCGCGACGTCAAGATCGACAACTGGAACTGAACCGCTTTTGGACATCGACAAGGTCTTCAAGGCGCTGGCCGACCCGGGTCGCCGGCGCCTGCTCGATCAACTGCACCGCGAGAACGGCCAGACGCTGTCCGCCCTGTGCGAGCACATGGCGATGACGCGCCAGGCCGTCACGCAGCACCTGCAACTGCTGGAAGCCGCCAACCTGGTGGCCGTCATCTGGCAGGGCCGCGAGAAGCTGCACTACCTGAACCCGGTGCCGCTGCACGAGATCCACGCGCGCTGGATCGCCAAGTTCGAGCACGGCCGACTCGATGCGCTGCGCGAGCTCAAGAAACAACTGGAAGGCGATGACGAATGAAGAAGCCTGACTACGTGTACGTGACCTACATCGAGACCACGCCCGCGAAGGTGTGGCAGGCGCTGGTCGACACCGACGTGACGAGGAAGTACTGGGCCGATCCGAGCGCCGGCTGCGCGCGCGTGAACGTGTCGGACTGGCAGCCGGGCTCGCGCTGGGAGCACCGGCGCGCCGACGGCAGCGATGCGGTCGACATCGTCGGCACCGTGGTCGAGAGCACGCCGCCGCAGCGCCTGGTCATCAGCTGGGCCCGGCCGGCGGAGGCGGCCGACGCCTCGAAGCACTCGCGCGTCTCGTTCGACATCGAGCCCTACGGCCACGGGCTGGTGCGCCTGACCGTCACGCACGACGACGTCGAGCGCGACCCGCAGATGCTGGCAGGAATCTCCGGTGGCTGGCCGAAAGTGCTGTCCAACCTGAAGACGCTGCTGGAGACCGGGCATGCCTTGCCCGGCTCGCCCGCGCCGCACTAGGCGGATTGCGCGCCGGCGTCTCCCCGGCGCCTGCGAACAGAGGCGGCTGTCCAAGTCGGGGCTAACCCTCGGCCCCGGCCCGGCCGGACATGGCCAAAATCGGCTTCCGGACTGGAATCGGTTCCACTTTGTCGACGAGTCTTGCAAAGAGACACATGTTCGGCGCGTGCGGCCTTCCAGAATCCGGGAACTTGCTGATGGGACAAGTCTTGCAAGGTCAGAAGTACAAGCACAGCCGAAACCTCAAGGAGAAACACACATGCAGTCGAACACTGGACGGCGATCCAGTTGGGTCGTCGCGCTCGCCGCGATGATGGCGGTGGGCGCTGCCGAGGCAGCGACGATCCGCGCGGTCGCCAACAACAACTTCGTCAGTGCGACGGCCACGGGGACCTCGTTCCTCACCGCCACCGCACCGGTCGCCAGCACCTGGGAAGACTTCCAGGTCATCAACAACACGAACGGAACCGTTTCCTTCCGGGCCACGATCAGCGGCAACATCGTGTCCGCCGACTTCGGCCTGGGCGCGCCCAACACGGCGCGGCTGATCGCCAACCGCCAGGCGATCCAGGGCTGGGAGCAGTTCGTGCTGGTGCCGCAGGGCAACGGCACGGTCGCGATCCGCTCGGCAGTGAACAACATGTACGTCTCGGCCGACCTGAACGTCGGCGGCGCGCTGGTCGCGGACCGCCCGGCGGTGCAGGCGTGGGAACAGTTCGTCATCTCGGACCTGCCGGGCAACCCGCCCACCAATCCGCCGACGAACCCGCCGACCGGGCCGACGCCGGATTTCGGGCCGAACGTGCACATCTACACGCCGTCGACGCCGAACCTGCAGGGCCAGATCGACGCCATCTACAACGCGCAGCAGCCGAACCACTTCGGCCCGCGCCGCGACGCGATCCTGCTGACGCCGGGCACCTACAACGGCCTGCGCATCCCGGTGGGCTTCTACACCCAGGTGCTGGGGCTGGGCAGCCACCCCGACCAGGTGCACGTCAACGGCGACCTGCGTTCCAACGCCTTCCTGGGCGGCGACAACGCCACGCAGAACTTCTGGCGCGGCGCCGAGAACTTCTCGGTCACGCCGAGCCAGGGCATCGGCAACAACACGATGCAGTGGGCGGTGTCGCAGGCGATCCCGTTCCGCCGCATGCACGTGCGCGGCAACATCAAGCTGAACCAGAACAACGGCTGGTCGAGCGGCGGCTGGTTCTCCGACGTGCTGGTGGACGGCAACGTCAACTCGGCGTCGCAGCAGCAGTGGATCTCGCGCAACAGCCAGTGGGGCAGCTGGAGCGGCTCGAACTGGAACATGGTGTTCGTCGGCGTGCAGAACGCGCCGGGCGGCAGCTTCCCGACCGCGGGCCAGCGCTACACCAAGGTCAACCAGACGCCGGTGATCCGCGAGAAGCCCTACCTGTTCATCGACGCCAACGGCAGCTATGCGGTGCGCCTGCCAGCGCTGGGCACCAACACCTCGGGCATCACCTGGGCCAATGGCGCCACCACGCCGGGCACCACCCTGCCGATCAGCGCGTTCTTCATCGCCCGTCCGTCGGACAGCGCGGCGACGATCAACGGGCAACTGGCGGCCGGCAAGCACATCCTGTTCACGCCGGGCGTGTACGTGCTGACGCAGACGCTGCAGGTGAACAACCCCGGCACGGTGATCCTGGGCCTGGGCTTCCCGACGCTGCGTTCGGACAACGGCCAGCCGCTGATCAAGACGGCCGACGTGGACGGCCTGACCGTCTCGGGCCTGTTCCTCGATGCGGGTGCCAGCGAATCCGGCGTGCTGATGGAAGTCGGCCCGAACGGTGCGAGCGCCAGCCACGCGGCCAACCCGACGGTGCTGCACGACCTGTTCTTCCGCATCGGCGGCGCCGCCGCGGGCCGGGTCGGCATCGCACTGAGCCTGAACTCCAACAACGTGATCGTCGACCACACCTGGCTGTGGCGCGCCGACCATGGCGATGGCGTCAGCTGGGGCAGCAACCCGTCGAAGAACGGCCTGTGGGTGAACGGCAACGACGTCACCATCTACGGCCTGTTCGTCGAGCACTTCCAGGACTACCAGGTGGTGTGGAACGGCAACGGCGGGCGCGTGTACTTCTACCAGTCGGAGATCCCGTACGACCCGCCGAGCCAGGGCCAGTGGAACAGCCCGACCGGCCGCGGCTTCGCGTCGTACAAGGTGTCGAACAACGTGACGAGCCACGAGGCCTGGGGCCTGGGCATCTACAGCGTGTTCACCAACGGCGGCATCTTCCTGGACCGCGCGGTCGAGGTGCCGGCGACGCCGGGGGTGAAGTTCCACAGCATCATCTCGGTGTGCCTGGGCGGCAACGGCGGGATCGTGCACGTGATCAACAACACCGGGGCGCAGACGGGGTGCAATGCGTCGTTCACGCCGACGGTGACGAACTTTCCCTGATGGAGCCTTGTTCTCTCTGAATGAAGCCTCCGGCACCGCCGGGGGCTTTTTTCTTTGCAGCCTCAAGATCTTCGTCGTCGCCGCCGAGTGCGCCAGGCTGCGGCGCTGCCATTGCCTCGATACTTGGCAAGATGATCCGCAAGGAGATGGCATGACGGCAGCACCCGACCTCTTGGCCGCGTTCACGCCCACGGGCGTGCTGCGCGCGGCGATCAACCTCGGCAACCCGATCCTGGCAGGCACCGATCCCGCCACCGGCGAGCCCCGGGGCGTGTCGGTCGACCTGGCGCGGGCCTTCGCGCAGCGGCTGGGCGTGGACATCGAACTGGTGGCCTTCGATGCCGCGGGCCAGTCGGTGCAGGCGGTGACCGACGGGCAGGCGGACATCGGCTTCTTCGCCGTCGATCCGGTGCGCGGCGCCGGCATCGCCTTCACCGCGCCCTACGTGCTGATCGAGGGGTGCTACCTGGTGCGCGAGGCGTCGCCGATCCGGGCCAACGACGAGGTGGACCGCGCCGGCCACCGGGTCGTGGTGGGGAAGGGCAGTGCGTACGACCTGCACCTGACACGTGAGCTGCAGCACGCGGCGATCGTCCGCGCCCCCACCTCGCCGGCGGTGGTCGACACCTTCATCGGGCAGCAGGCGGAGGTGGCCGCGGGCGTGAAGCAGCAACTCGAAGCGGACGCGCGGCGCCTGGGCGGCCTGCGCTTGCTCGATGGCCGCTTCATGGTCATCCGGCAGGCGATGGGCCTGGCGAAAACACGGGGTCCGGCAGCGGCCACCTTCCTCGCCGCCTTCGTCGAAGCGATGAAGGCCGGCGGTTTCGTGAGGGATGCCCTGGTTCGCCACGGCATCCAGGGCGCCTCGGTCGCACCCCTCGAAGGAGACCGGGCGTGAAGGCCGTTGTCGGGTACATTCGTTTTCCCGGCCCGATGACGCCCGATGAATCTGTTCGTTTCCCTCAGGTATTTGGTCGCCCTGGACGATCACCGGCATTTCGGCCGCGCCGCACTGGCCTGCCACGTCACGCAGCCCGCCTTGTCGAATGCGCTGCGGGCGCTTGAAGAGAACTTCGGCGCGTCCATCGTCAAGCGCGGACGCAACTTCGCCGGTTTCACCGACGAAGGCGAACGGATCCTGCTCAGCGCGCGGCGCATGCTGCGCGAGCACGAGCTGCTGCAGCAGGACCTGAACAGCCGCGAAGGCGACCCGCGCGGCAACCTGCTGATCGGCGCCGTACCCACCTCGATGCCGATCGCCGCGCGCTTCGTCGCGATGCTGCAGGCGCGGCACCCGGGCATCGTGCCGACGCTGCGTTCGATGAGCTCGATCGAACTGGAAACCGGGCTCGAGAGCCTGGCGCTCGACATGGGCCTGGGCTACACCGAGCGCATGGACGACAGCCGCGCGCCGCTGCAGCTGGTGCCGCAGTACACCGAGCACTACTTCCTGCTGCGCAAGGCGGCTTCCGAGACGCAGCCGCTGCAGATCGTCGAATCGATGACCTGGGCCGAGGCGGCCAGCTTGCCGCTGTGCCTGCTGAGTGCAGAGATGCACAACCGAAGCATCGTCGACCGCGCGTTCGCCGCGGCGGGTGCCCACCCGACGCCGGTCATCGAGACCAACTCGATCCTGACGCTGGCGCTCAGCGTAGTGGCCGGCCGCGTGTGCAGCGTGATGCCCGGCGCTCTGGTCGGCGCAGTACAGGGTTATCACGGACTCGAAGCCTTGCCGCTGGTGGGGCCGGAGGTGGCGGTGCCGGTGGCCTTCATGGTGCACGACAGCAACCGCGCATCGCGCAGCCTGGCCGCGGCGCTGGAGTTCGCCCGCGATCCCGCCTGGCTCGACCTGGCCGTTCAGCACGCGGGCCTCCTGCAGGCCCGGTGAGGCGCCGTCATGCCGAATGTGCCGCTTGTTGACCGGAGTCAATGACGGCCTCGCTCTTCCTGCGCAGCATGTCATGGTTCGTCGGCAGGCGACGCGTGGACCGGGGGCAGGTTGCCGCCCGGGGGTTGTGCGGTGCATCATTCGGTGGCGCTATCGACCGATTCCCCGAATGAATTAGACCGGTCCGCGCCCATTGCCGACACTCCGCGAGAGCACCCTTGCCCGGTGCAACAACAAAGGAGACCCTGGTGACTGTTCCCCTCCCAGCGACGCACGCCGACCCGTCGGCCGTGCTGCAAGGTGTACTCGAACGACATGCCGGCGAGCTCGGCGCGCTGCTGCCGATACTGCACGACGTGCAGGACGCGCTGGGCCACATCCCCAAGCACATCGTGCCGGAGATCGCCACCGCGTTGAACCTGTCGCGCGCCGAGGTGCACGGCGTCGTCACCTACTACCACCACTTTCGCGAGCAGCCCGCGGCGCGCCACGTGATCCAGATCTGCCGGGCCGAGGCCTGCCAATCGATGGGCGCCGAGGCCTTGCTCGCGCATGCGCAGCTGCACCTGGGCTGCGGTGCGCACGGCACGTCGAAGGACGGCGTCTTCACGCTCGAACCTGCGTACTGCCTGGGCCTGTGCGCATCGTCGCCGGCGATGACGCTGGACGACGAACTGCACGCACGGGTGACCCCCAAGACCTTCGATGCGCTGGTTGCGCAAGCCAGGAGCGAGGCATGAGCAGCATCACCGTCTACGTGCCGCGCGATTCCGCGGCGCTGGCCGCCGGCGCCAACCGCGTCGCGCGCCGCATCGCGGAAGAAGCCGCGGCGCGCGGTGTCGACATCCAACTGGTGCGCAACGGCTCGCGCGGCCTGTTCTGGCTGGAGCCGCTGGTCGAAGTGGCGACGCCGGCGGGGCGCATCGCCTACGGCCCGGTGACGCCCGACGACGTGGCCGGGCTCTTCGATGCCGGCTTCGCCACGGGCGGCGCGCATGCACTGAACCTGGGGCTGACCGACGAGATCCCGTACCTGAAGAAGCAGGAGCGCCTGACCTTCGCCCGCATGGGCATCACCGACCCGGTGTCGCTGGCCGACTACGAGGCGCACGAAGGCTATGCCGGCCTGCGCCAGGCGCTGGCGCTGGCACCCGAGGCCGTGGTGCAGCAGGTGCTCGACTCGGGGCTGCGCGGTCGCGGCGGTGCGGCCTTTCCGGCCGGCATCAAGTGGAAGACCGTGCTGGCGACACCGGCCGACCAGAAGTACATCGTCTGCAATGCCGACGAAGGCGATTCGGGCACCTTCTCGGACCGCATGACGATGGAGGGCGATCCCTTCGTGCTGATCGAGGGCATGACGATCGCCGGCATCGCCACCGGCGCGACGCGCGGCTACATCTACGTGCGTTCGGAATACCCGCATGCCATCGCGGCGCTGAACGAGGCGATCGGCCACGCCACCGCGGCCGGCTACCTGGGTGCCGACGTGCTGGGTTCGGGCAAGGCCTTCGTGCTCGAGGTGCGCAAGGGCGCCGGCTCGTACGTCTGCGGCGAAGAGACCGCCCTGCTCGAAAGCCTGGAAGGCAAGCGCGGCATCGTGCGCGCCAAGCCGCCGCTGCCGGCCATCACCGGGCTGTTCGGCAAGCCGACGCTGATCAACAACGTGATCACGCTGGCCAGCGTGCCCATCATCCTGGCGCGCGGCGCGGCGTTCTACCGCGACTACGGCATGGGCCGCTCGCGCGGCACGCTGCCGATCCAGCTGGCCGGCAACATCAAGCACGGCGGGCTGGTCGAACGGGCCTTCGGCGTGACGCTGCGCGAGCTGCTGTACGACTACGGCGGCGGCTCGGCGACCGGCCGGCCGATCAAGGCGGTGCAGGTGGGCGGGCCGCTCGGCGCCTACGTGCCGCCGTCGCAATGGGACCTGCCGCTCGACTACGAGGCCTTCGCGGCCGTCGGCGCGACGGTGGGCCACGGCGGCATCGTGGTGCACGACGACACAGCCGACCTGTCGGTGATGGCGCGCTACGCGATGGAGTTCTGCGCCATCGAATCGTGCGGCAAGTGCACGCCGTGCCGCATCGGCTCGACGCGCGGCGTGGAGGTGATCGACAAGATCCGCGCCGACCAGAACCGGGCCCAGCAGGTGATCCTGCTGCGCGACCTGTGCGACACGATGGTCCATGGATCGTTGTGCGCGATGGGTGGCATGACGCCGTTCCCGGTGCTGTCCGCCCTCAACCATTTCCCGCAGGACTTCGGTCTGGTGGTCCCCGACCGCGCCGCCGCCTGACCCAAGGAGCCCACGATGCTGAACCACCTCAACGAAACAGATTACGGCACCCCCAAGCGCGAATCCGAACAGGAAGTGACGCTGGAGATCGACGGCAACCAGGTCACCGTGCCGAAGGGCACCTCGCTGATGCGCGCGGCGGTCGACGCCGGCATCCAGGTGCCCAAGCTGTGCGCCACCGACAGCCTGGAGCCCTTCGGCTCGTGCCGGCTGTGCATGGTCGAGATCGATGGCCGCAAGGGCTTCCCGGCCTCGTGCACCACGCCGGCCGAAGCCGGCATGAAGGTGCGCACGCAGACGCCGCGGCTGCAGGAACTGCGCAAGGGCGTGATGGAGCTGTACATCTCCGACCACCCGCTGGATTGCCTGACCTGCTCGGCCAACGGCAACTGCGAGCTGCAGGACATGGCCGGCGTGACCGGGCTGCGCAACGTGCGCTACGGCTTCGACGGCGCCAACCACATCCACAGCAAGAAGGACGAGTCGAACCCGTACTTCACGTACGACCCGTCCAAGTGCATCGTCTGCAACCGCTGCGTGCGGGCCTGCGAAGAGACGCAGGGCACGTTCGCGCTGACCATCAGCGGCCGCGGCTTCGATTCGCGCGTGTCGCCGGGGCAGGACGAGCCCTTCATGGAATCGGAATGCGTCAGCTGCGGCGCCTGCGTCGAAGCCTGCCCGACCGCGACCCTGCAGGAGAAGTCGGTGATCTGGCTCGGCCAGGGCGAGCACAGCGTGATCACGACCTGCGCCTACTGCGGCGTGGGCTGCAGCTTCAAGGCCGAGATGAAGGGCAGCGAGGTGGTGCGCATGGTGCCGTGGAAGGACGGCAAGGCGAACGAGGGCCATTCGTGCGTGAAGGGGCGCTTTGCGTGGGGCTACGCGACCCACAAGGACCGCATGCTCAAGCCGATGATCCGCAAGCAGATCACCGACCCGTGGCAGGAGGTGAGCTGGGACGAGGCCGTCAACTACGCGGCCAGCGAGTTCCGGCGCCTGCAGGCCAAGTACGGCCAGGATTCGATCGGCGGCATCACCTCGTCGCGCTGCACCAATGAAGAGACCTACCTGGTTCAGAAGCTGGTGCGCGCGGCCTTCGGCAACAACAACGTCGACACCTGTGCGCGCGTGTGCCATTCGCCGACCGGCTATGGCCTGAAGCAGACGCTGGGCGAATCGGCCGGCACGCAGGACTTCAAGTCGGTGGACAAGGCCGACGTGATCATGGTGATCGGCGCCAACCCGACCGACGGCCACCCGGTGTTCGCCTCGCGCATGAAGAAGCGGCTGCGCGCCGGTGCGAAGCTGATCGTGGTGGACCCGCGCCGCATCGAGATCGTCAAGTCGCCGCACATCCAGGCCGCGCACCACCTGCAGCTGCGGCCCGGCACCAATGTGGCGGTGATCACCGCGCTGGCGCACGTCATCGTGACCGAGGGGCTGGCGGCCGATGCCTTCGTCGCGGAGCGCTGCGACAGCAAGTCTTTCGGCGAATGGCGCGAGTTCGTGTCGCGTGCCGAGAACTCGCCCGAGGCCACGCAAGCGGCCACCGGCGTGCCGGCCGACGAGCTGCGCAAGGCGGCGCGGCTGTTCGCGACCGGCGGCAACGGCGCGATCTACTACGGCCTGGGCGTGACCGAGCACAGCCAGGGCTCGACGATGGTGATGGGCATCGCCAACCTCGCGATGGTGACCGGCAACGTCGGCCGCGAGGGCGTGGGCGTGAACCCGCTGCGCGGCCAGAACAACGTGCAGGGTTCCTGCGACATGGGCTCGTTCCCGCACGAGCTGCCGGGCTACCGGCACGTGTCGGACGCGACCTCGCGCGCCACCTTCGAATCGGCCTGGGGCGTGACGATCAATCCCGAGCCGGGCCTGCGCATCCCGAACATGTTCGACGCGGCGTTGAGCGGCGGCTTCAAGGGGCTGTACTGCGAGGGCGAGGACATCGTGCAGAGCGATCCCAACACGCAGCACGTGGCGGCCGCGATGATGCAGATGGAATGCGTGGTGGTGCAGGACCTGTTCCTGAACGAGACCGCGAAGTACGCGCATGTGTTCCTGCCGGGTTCATCGTTCCTGGAGAAGGACGGCACCTTCACCAATGCCGAGCGCCGCATCTCGCGGGTGCGCAAGGTGATGCCGCCGAAGGCCGGGCTGGCCGACTGGGAGGTGACGGTGAAGCTCGCGAATGCGCTGGGCTACCCGATGAACTACGCGAGCCCGAAGGAGATCATGGCCGAGATCGCGGCGCTGACGCCGACCTTCCACGGCGTGAGCTACGAGAAGCTCGAGAAGCTGGGCAGCGTGCAGTGGCCGTGCAACGACGCCGCGCCGGACGGCACGCCGACGATGCACATCGACCACTTCGTGCGCGGCAAGGGCAAGTTCATCATCACGCAGTACGTGCCGACGGACGAGAAGGTGACGCGCAAGTTCCCGCTGCTGCTGACGACGGGGCGCATCCTGTCGCAGTACAACGTGGGCGCGCAGACGCGGCGCACCGAGAACAACCAGTGGCACAGCGAGGACCGGCTGGAGATCCATCCGCACGATGCGGAAGAGCGCGGCATCAAGACCGACGACTGGGTGGGCATCCAGAGCCGGGCCGGCGAGACGGTGCTGCGCGCGATCGTGTCCGAGCGCATGCAGCCGGGGGTGGTCTACACGACCTTCCACTTCCCGGAGTCGGGCGCCAACGTGATCACCACCGACAGTTCGGACTGGGCGACCAACTGCCCCGAGTACAAGGTGACGGCGGTGCAGGTGATGCCGGTGATGCAGCCTTCGACCTGGCAGCAGGAGTACAGCCGCTTCAGCCGGGTGCAGCAGGAACTGCTGGACGCGCGGGCGAATGTCCACGAGTCGATCCCGGCCAAGTGAAGGAGCGACCAGCATGCATGTCGAATCGCTGATCCGCATGGCCAACCAGATCGGGGCCTTCTTCGAGGCGATGCCCGATCACGCCGAGGCGGTCGATGGGGTGGCCAACCATCTCAAGAAGTTCTGGGAGCCGCGGATGCGCCGGGAGCTGCTGGCGGAGATCGATGGGGGGGATGCAGGCCCGCAGTTGAAGGGGATCGTGATGGAGGCGATCAACCTGCATCGGGCCAGCTTGACGCCCCATTGAAGAGAAGGTGCCGCCGGTCAATGCCCGGGATGGAGATCGGGATTGCCGCCGGGGCAAGGTCAGTGGTTGCGGGGAGTACGCTGCCAGTACTGGCCCACTGCGGTGTGGCCGGCGCTACACCTCATGGATGGCCAAGCTGCGCACCAGCGCGAGTACCTCGGCTCGCAGGGGCGGGGCGGCCAGGCGCTGTTCTGCGAGCACAGTGAACGGCGGGTCAGGCATTCGCTGCTTGAACAGCATGAGGCAGCGGCCGGAATCGTTCCGACGAGAGCCGTAGCCGATCGCCTGCGCCCCTGGGCGCTGAAGACAGGCCGCTTGTGCCCATGCACGGGTCTGCGGATAGCAGTCGGTCGGGCTGTCGACAAGCCCGGCGCGGGTCAACTTCAGGCGAGGCAGATCCAGCGTATGGAAGCTCACGAAGTTGAGCGACGGTGGGAGCCGGAGCGTCACGAGGTGGAAGTGGCGCAGCGAATCAACTTCGAACACGCCAGGAGGAGAGAGCGAGACGTTGTGGAGTACCGATTCCATGTAGACGGACTCGCGCGAGCTCGCCACGTAGTAGGTGTGTACAGGTGTCCCATCCGCCTGATGGATGGGTGCAAAGCGGGTGTCGCCCCAACCCTCGGAGAAGGTGGTCGCCGTGGTGGGGAAGGTTGCCGTGTTGTAGACGTGATACCAGACCCCGACATCGTCGGTCGTCATGGACCTGACGGCAAAGTCCTCGGCTGGCCCCGGGGCTGGCAAGTCGCAACTCATGCGACGTAGCTGCTCAAGCGTTTGCCTGCCGCCTGCACCACGGCATCGCCGCGGTCCAGAACGTCTTTCGGGGCGATGTTCGTGGCGCCGCGCTCGTCGCGCTTGACCAGCCAGGGCGATGGGAAGTGGAACCAGGCAGCCAGGGTCCACGCATCAGCCACCTCGCCGAACGCGGCAATGATGTCTTTGACGATGGGCAGGGGTTGATACAGTGCGTCGAATTGGTAGCGTGCGAAGTATTCCTTGCCGCGGTAGTTGACGCTGAAGACCCGGCCGCGCCGCTTCCAGTCGCTTGCCGGATGCGCCCTGTTCGCCGGTGGCGTTGCCTGAAGGGCGTTCAACTGCTCTGCAGTGAGCCAGTCGCCCGCGGCAAAGACTTCCTGAACCGTGCGCATCCTGCGAACGCGTTCCTCCACCAGTTCGAGAGACGGCTCCACGAACCCCGTGGCGAGTTCTGCAAGACGGTCGGCACGATCGAGTACGCCGGCGCCGTCCATCACGGTCAAGGCCTTCTGAATGGCCTCGACCATCGAGGAAAGTGCGGCTGGATCGATGTCCTTGGGGATGCTGATCGGGACGACGATGTCGCCCCTGTCGGGCTGCCTGTCGGCAGCGTCTCGACTGGCGAAGGCCGGGCTCATGCAAGCTCCTTGAAATGACAACTTTGCCAATACGATACATCATGTTGGCATTGTTGGCAACGTTGAGCAGGAACGCGGGAGCGGTTGGGCTGAGAGGATCCGGGCGGCCGGATGGATGCGAAGCCCTGCCGGCAGGGCTCGTTCGATCACCTGCTTCACGCCCTCATTCCCGCGCACCGCGCTTGAGCGCATCGATCAGCGGCGCGACGATGTCCATCGGGAGGGGAAACACGATGGTCGAATTCTTGTCGGCCGCGATCACGGTCAGCGTCTCCAGGTAGCGCAGCTGGATCGCCTGCGGTTGCCTGGACAGGACCTCCGCGGCTTGCGCCAGCTTCTCGGAGGCTTGCAGTTCACCCTCGGCGTGAATCACCTTGGCGCGCCGCTCGCGCTCGGCCTCGGCCTGGCGCGCAATCGCCCGGATCATGGTTTCGTTCAGGTCGACGTGCTTGATCTCGACGTTGGTGACCTTGATGCCCCACGCATCGGTCTGGCTGTCCAGGATCTTCTGCAGGTCCATGTTCAGGCGCTCGCGCTCGGACAGCATCTCGTCCAGGGTGTGCTTGCCCAGCACCGCGCGCAACGTGGTCTGCGCGAGCTGGCTGGTGGCGGCCAGGAAGTCTTCCACCTGGATCACCGCGCGCTCCGGATCGACCACGCGGAAATAGAGCACCGCGTTGACCTTGAGCGTGACGTTGTCGCGCGAGATCACGTCCTGGCTCGGCACGTCCATGACCACCACGCGCAGGTCGATGCGAACCATCTGCTGGATGCCCGGGATCAGGATCACCAGGCCCGGCCCCTTGACGCGCCAGAAGCGCCCCAGCTGGAAGACGACGCCGCGCTGGTACTCGCGCAGGATGCGCAACGAATTGACCGCGAGGAACAGCAGCCCGACGAGGACAACCGAAAAGGTGATGGACAGACCGGTCATGGCGTGGCTCCTTGGGGCGTGGTGTGCAAGCCGAGCGTGCGGACTTCGAGCGTCAGGCCGTCGATGCGGGTGACGCGCACCTGCTGCCCCGGGCTCAGCGCCTCGTCGGCACGGACCTGCCAGCGTTCGCCGTCGACCCGTGCCCAGCCCTGACCGCCGTCGAACTCGATCACCTCGCCCTGCATGCCGACGATCCGTTCGATGCCGCTGACCACGGGCCGCCGGCGGGCCTTGACGGCCATGCCGGCCACGCCGATGACGAACGCCGCCGAGACCAGCGTCACGGCGCCAATCAGTGGCAGCGGGATGCCGAAGCCCGGCACGTCGGCGTCGATCAGCAGCAGCGCACCGAACCCGAACGCCGCGACACCGCCGATGCCCAGGACGCCGAAGCTGGGCATGAAAGCCTCGGCCACGAACAGCGCGACACCCAGCAGGATGAGGGCCAGGCCTGCGTAGTTGATGGGCAGCATCTGCAGACCCCACAACGCCAGCAGCAGGCACACACCGCCGATCACGCCGGGGGCGATGAAACCGGGGTTCAGGAACTCGAACACGAGGCCGTAGATGCCCAGCATCATGAGCAGCAACGCGAGGCTGGGGTTGCTGATCACGGCGAGGAGATGGGCGCGCCAATCGGGCGCCAGGGCCACCACGGGGGCCTGCTTCGTCGCCAGGGTCACCGTTCGCCCGCCGGTGTCGCCCATCTTGACCACGCGGCCATCGAGCTGGCGCAGCAGGTCGGGCAGGTCCAGGGCCACGAGATCGATCACGCGGCGTGCCAGCGCATCGCTTGCAGGCAGGCTTGCCGCTTCGCGTACCGATTGCTCGGCCCAGAGGCTGTCGCGCCCGCGCAGCTGGGCCAGGCTGCGGATGTAGGCGGCGGCGTCGTTGGTGCGCTTGGCAGCCATCGTGTCGTGACCGGCGCCGGGTGCGGACGCCGCGCTGGCCGGGCGGTCCGGCGGTTCGGCACCCAGCCCGGGCAGGCCGATGGCCACCGGGGTCGCGGCACCCAGGTTGGTGGCCGGCGCCATCGCCGCGATGTGCGATGCATACAGGATGTAGGTGCCGGCGCTGGCAGCGCGTGCTCCCTGGGGCGAGACGAAACCCGCGATGGGCACGGGTGACGCGAGGATGTCCTTGATGATGCTGCGCATGGCGGTGTCCAGTCCGCCCGGGGTGTCCAACTGCAGCACCACGAGCTGGGCGCTCTCGACGGACGCGCGTGCGAGCGCACGCTGGACTTGATCGGCGGCGACGGGGCCGATGGCGCCTTCGAGGCGCAGCACGAAGACCGGGCCGGCCGGGGCAGGCACTGCCGCTGCACCGGCCGGCCCGACGTGGGCGGCCAGCAGGGTCAGCACGCAAAACAGCCAGGCCAGATGCTTCACGGACGGCTCCTCGGGGGCCTTCCGGCGCCGACGAGCGAGCCTGCGAGCACCCCATGGAAGAGCAGCCTACACCTGCGGGTGGCTGGATGCCACCGGGATGGTGAGCGCGAGCGTCCTCAGGCGCTGCGACTGTCGGTTCGAGGTGGCTGATGGGACGTCAGGTCGCCTTTTCGGACGAAGGCGAAGGACCCTCTTGGTGGTTGCAACCGGAGGATCGCGTGCTCAGCGGTTGTGATCGCGCAACGCGATCTGTTCACATCGCTGCCTGGCAAGTTCGACCTTGGCGATCAACTTGGCCGTTCGATCACGATCAAGCGATTCGCCCGTAGCTGTCTGGAACGCGTCCCTCTCGACGGCCTCGAGCGCATCTACCCATGCCTCGACGGCTTCGCGCAGTGTCAAGTGCTGAGAGATGCTCGAACTTGTCATGATGGCTGAAGGCTGCTAGACGATGAGGCCTGCAGTCCTCTCGTTCATCCTGGGATCGGACATTGGCTCTCGCGGAGGTCTCCGGCAACCAGTTGTGATGACGCGGGCACTTCTCGCCGGCCAAGCGTACTCCGATTGGGTTGAGTCGGGGCCTTGGCCTACAAGGACGGCGCATGTTGGCGCCGGGAAGTCCAGGCGTGCCTCCGACGCGGGCATTCAAAACCGTGGCGCATCCTGAGCCTCACGTGATACGGATCAGGGCGCAATCATGTCAAACCAGCGGTACTCCAGCTACAGAGGTTGTTCAATCACCACGCATTGGGCGGAGGTCAGCCCCCCGTCAGACTGGATCGAAACGGATCCGTTGGGTCAGGAGCCGGCGAAACGCTTCACATCCAGCTTCTCAGTCGCGGCCAACGCCGCCTGCGACGAGTCGTGGCAGCAGTTTCCAACGGCTGAATTCGAGTCCTCTGCCGGTGCGTTGGCGGGCGCGACGACTGCGGCGAGGCAGATGATCGACGCGAAGCTGGCCGAAATCTCTGCCCAGGTGAGGCGTTGACCCGCCGGAGAGCGAGCAAGTGGACAGATCACCGCGGGGTCTATGCCACCGCGCGCGGGAACCCGACACTCCGGTAACAGGCACATGACACCGCCTCCAGGCCGGCGCGATCGAGGATCCTGATCGTGCCGCGGACGTACGTGATGAGCTCGCGCGACCGCAAAGAGGTGCATGCCATGGTCACGGATACGCGCCTGACGTTCAGGATGGTGGCCAGGTACTCGTGTGTCAGGAACAGGTCCTCCGACCTCGATCGGTCACTGGCCATCAGCAGCCAACAGGCAAGGCGCTGCTCGAAGTGGTGGGAAGCGATGCAGGCGGCGGTTTGCCTCGCCTGGGCCAGCTTCGCCGAGGCGCAGCGATAGAGCTCATGCTGCAAGCACGGGGACCGCCGGAAGTCCCGGCCAAAGCGCGCAGCCGACATTCGCATGGCGGACCCTGCAGTCTGCACCACTGCGCGAACGGATGCGACGTCCACGCCGAGGCCCAGGGACACGCCGACGATCCCTTCGTAGCCGACCATCCCGGTTTCCACCATTCGCTCAGGGTCAGTTGTGGTCAACAGGCAGACGACGCAATCAAGCGGGAAATAGACATACGGAATCGGCGCACCGGCTTCGTGAAGCACCGTGCCAAACTCGAGCGTGACGAACTCAAGCGCGGGCAGCAGGTGGAGATACTCGTCGCGCGGCAGGGCGGCGAGAACGGCGTTGGCGAGCGGCGTTTCAAGCGCCGCTTTCCGTCTTGCAGCGGAAGCCCTGCTGGCAGCGGCGCGCAACGCACGCCGCGCCATGGGAAACATGATGACGTTGGCGCCACGGTAGTCGATGACGGCGTCGATCTCGCCTGCCTCGATGGCGCGTTGCTCGGCACCGTCACGGGGCAGCTCCTGCAGCGCCCTGCGCAGCCGCACGGAACCCGATAACGGTCGGATCTCCGGGAGGGCGTCGTCACCCGCCATGGGGCTTCAACCCCAGCGCCAGCATGACCTGCCGCTTGTCGCTGAGGTTTCCGATCACCTGCGCCACCGGTTGCGGCGACAGCTTGCTGAGGCTGGGCGTGACGAGCACCCCTTCGGCCATCGCGCGCCGCGGGTTTTCGAGCACGTCGACCACCTCCAGCTTGTGCCCGTCCTTCAAGTACTCGGCACAGATGGCCTCGAGGTTGGCAATGGCCTGCATCGAGTTGGGCGCTCCACCGGCGACGTACAGGCGCAGCACGACGACCGTCGTGAACTCGGCGGCTTGGGGCTTGGGTTTGACTGTGCGGCGGCTCATCTTGCGGCCCCGTTGCCGTTCTTCCTCGCCGGGCCCTCGGCGGGGTCCGCGCCGCGCCTTCTGCGCAATTCGCTTTCGCGCTGGCTCGACGAGGCGGTATGGACGTCGCCCTCCCCGGCGTACAGGCTCAGCTCGGCGCGCTGCCTTTCGAGGTTCAGTTGCAGCGCCTTGATCTGGGCACTGGTGTTGGCCTCGGCGAACTGCAGCTCGCGGCGCTTGTGATCGACCTCCGCGCGGTACCGGATCTTCTTGGCGCTCTCCTCGGCCTCCTTCTCCCAGCGCAGCGTGCCCATCAGCACCTCGCCGCCGGCGGTGTAGACATCGGACAGCGAAGGCCCGGCGTTGCTCAGCACGAGTTCACGCACCTGGTTGGAGTGTGGCGTGCCGCGCGACTTGATGATCGTGAGGGCGCGGTTGCGTTCGCCGCTTCGCACCAGGTACGACAGGTGGATCCAGGTGTCGGCGATGGTCGAGATCTGCAGGTCGGTGGCTTCGCCGCCCTGGCCTTCGGTCTCGCTCAGGGCCGTCACCAGCAAGGTGATCCCGTCGTCCTTGATCATGTAGATGAGCCGGTTCGCGACGGTGCGGGCCGCGCCCAGTGCGCCCGACTTGGCGATGGCCGTCAGCGGATCGATCACCATGCACTGCGGCCGGTACTCGCGGACCAGCGCGCCGATCTTCAGCAGGTGCTCTTCCGCGCTGATGCCTTCGGTGCGGGCGGAATGCATCCGCAGCAGGTCGGACTTGACGTGCGCCTTGAGCTGGATGCCGACCGATGAGAGATTGCGCATGATCTGGTCCGCGCTCTCGTCGAAGCTGATGAACAGCGCTCGCTCGCCGCGCCGGCACGCGGCCTCGACAAACTTGCCGGCCAGCGTGGTCTTGGACGTGCCCGGCACCCCCGTGATCAAGGTGCTGCTGCCGCGAAACACGCCGCCCCCGAGCATCACGTCGAGGCGCTCGAACCCGGCGCTCAAGCGCTCCGTCGAGGCCTTGTGCTCGATGTCGGGAGGCTTGGTCGCGCCCACCTCGATGCCGGAGGGGCCGAAGCTGAGCGGGAACTCGGCCGACTCGTAGCCCGATCCGCGGTACTTCGTGATCTGCAGGGTCGAGGCCGAGATGCGGTCTTCCTGGCGCCGGTCGAGCCGCACCACGCAGTCGACCATGAACTGCAGGAAGCCGTAGTGTCCGGCCTCGGCGGATCGGCCCTCCGCCTTGGCCGTCACGATGGCGGTCAACGCCTGGTCCGAGAGCCAATCGCGCAGCCGATAGAGTTCGCGCATCTCCGCCGCCGGATCCCGGAGCAGGGTCCGCAGGACGTCGATGCCGTCGAACGCGATCCACTGCGCGCCCATCTCCTGCTTCTTGGCCGCGAGCATGGCCAGCATGCCCACCAGGTCGAAGTCGCCCGCCTTCACCAGCGTGGGCGACAGATGGGCATCCATGAAGAACAGCTTTTTGGCCGCCAAGCCTGGAAGCCCCCAGTCGAAGGTGGCGCCGTTCGCGATGACTTGGCGCGGGCTTTCCTCGAAAGCCACGAATATGCCGGGCGCCCGGTGTCGGCGCGCGCCGTTCACGAGGCATTGCAGCGCGAACACGGTCTTGCCCGCCCCGGGGCCGCCGATGATCAGGCTCGTGCGGTGCCGCGGGAATCCACCGTGGCTGAGTTGATCGAATCCGTCGATGCCAGTGGGCAGCTTGGCCAGCGGATGGACGGATGTTTTTGCGGTTGCGATGTCGGGTCTCCGGTTCGAGGGAGCCACAGTTCCATCGCAGGTGCCGAGCTTCCCAACCTGCCGATCGCGACCCCGGCAATGTGTATACACCGGCCGCCTGGCCGCGTATGTTTGCTATCGCACATAGCGGGGGCGGAGGATGGATGAAGAGGTCGTGGTGTGCCGATCCCCAGTGCCGAGCCTCGCCGGCACTTGAATTGCCGGCGAATATCCCGCCCCAACGACAAAGGGCCCGCATCGCTGCGGGCCCCGTCAATACTGGCTCCTCGACCTGGGCTCGAACCAGGGACCTACGGATTAACAGTCCGGCGCTCTACCGACTGAGCTATCGAGGAATTGAGCCTTAGATTATAGACAGAAAAAACGGCCGTTTGGACCGGGCCTCACAAATCGATCTGCACCGACGCGCGCACCGTGCGCGGTGCCAGCGGGTAGAGGTACACGTGGTCGAACTGCAGCGGGCTCTCCTTCCACGCCCGCTTGTCGGTCAGGTTGTCGATGCCCACGCGCCAGGTCAGCGTGCCCACGCCGACCACGCGCTGCTCGAAGCGAGCCGCCGCGTCGTAGCGCGTCCACCCCGGGATGGCCAGGCTGTTGTCCGCCAGCACCATGCGCTCGCCTTCATGCACCGCACCCGCAGACAGGTTCAGCCCGGGCAGCGCAGGCACGCGGTACTGCAGGTTCATCTTCAGCGTGCGCTGTGGCACGTTCACCGGCCGCTTGCCGTTCAGCGTCGGGTCGCTGCCCACGTCCTGCACGCGCGCACGCAGCAGCATCGCGCCGCCTTGCAGCGCCCAATCCCCGGCCGACCATTCGCCCTCGGCCTCGAGCCCGCGGTGCTGCTGCTCGCCGTCCTCCTGCAACGTGCTGCCGACCGTCGCAAAGCGCGGCCGCACGATCTCGAAGGCCGTCAGGTTCCAGCTCAGCTCGGTCGCCGAGCCCTTCAGCCCCAGCTCCGCCTGCCGGCTCTTCAACGGCTGCAACGCCTGGCCCGCATTCGAGTACGCCGGGCGGTTCGGCGTCACCTCCGATTCGATGCCCTGGCCCCAGCTCGCATACGCCAGCAGGCCCGGCTGCAGCGCATGGCTCAGCGCGAGCCACGGCGTCGTGAACGAATCCGAGTACGAGGTCGGCTCGCTGCCATCGGTGCGGATGCTCTCGCGCGTGAGCCGCGTGTGGCGCAGGCCCAGCCAGGCGCTCCATCTCGGCGTCAGCGTGATCGCATCGCGCACGTACAGCTCGGTGTTGCGCTCGTCGCGGTTGGTGTTGGTGCCGGTCAGGTCCGGTGCCGCCGGCGTCACAGCCGTGCCGTCGATGTTGCCGATCCCTGCGAAGTTGTAGGCCTGCCCCTGCAGCCGGCTCTTGAAGCGCGACCACAGCATGCCCGTGGCCAGCTCGTGCCCGATGCCGCCGGTGGCCAGCGTGCCGCGCACGCCCAGGTCCAGTGCATCGGTGCGGCGGCGCTCGTTCTCGCTGCGGTAGTCGTACAGGTCGAAGGTGCCATCGCTGCAGTAGCGGTCGAAGACGTTCTCCGCGCTGCAGCCGAACGGGAAGGCCAGGCGGTCATCGCTCACCAGCCGCTGCGTCGCCAGGTGGGCGATTGCGCGCCACTCGCTCGTCAGCCGCTGCTGCCAGCGCAGCGACGCGGTGTCGCCATCCATCACCACCGGTTGCGACCACGGCTGGTTGTTCAGGTTCGTGCGCGGATCGTAGGCCGATGCATCGGGCACGCGGTTGCCCAGCAGGCTCATCGCCGGCACGCTGGGTTGCGAGCGGTGGCTGCTCTCCAGCTCGGCTTCGAGCAGCGTGTCGGGCGAGAGCCGCCAGTCGCCGGCCAGCGCCACCAGGTGGCTGCGGCCGCGCAGGTCGTGCGTCTGCGGGTCCAGGTCTTCATAGCCCGCGTTCACGCGCAGCCCGAAGGCCTCGCCCTCGCCGAAGCGCTGGCCGATGTCGACCGACGCGCCGTAGCTGTGGCTCTGCCGCCAGCCCAGGCTGGCCGAGCGGATCGTGCCCTCGGGCCGCTTCACCACCAGGTTCACCAGCCCGCCCGGCGCGCTGGTGCCGGCCTGCATGCCGCTGGTGCCCTTCAGGATCTCGACGCGCTCCTTGTTGAGCAGCGGCAGCGCGGTCTCGGCATTGATCGGCAGCCCGTCGCGCCGGAAGTTGAAGCGGTTGTCGGTGGCGAAGCCGCGCACCATGAAGGTGGTCCAGTAGCCCTCGGAGTTGTAGGCGTCGCCCAGGCTCGCGTCGAAGCGCGTGATGTCGGCCAGGCTTTGCACGCCGGCATTCTTCAGCGACGCGCTGCTGATCACGGTGGCCTGCAGCGGCAGCCTGGCCAGCGGCGTGTCGCCGAAGCCGCCGATGCTGGCCACGGCATCCGGCGCGCGGCCGGTCACGGTGATCGCGGGCAGGCTCTGCGCGTCGGTGGGTGTGGACTGTGCGTGCGCACCGAAGGTGGACGCGATGCCCAGCGCGAGCGGCGCCAGGGCAGGGGACTTGCAAGAACGGAATGCCATCGTACTTCCCGGGTTGGCGATGGCAGGTCGGCGTACCCAGGGCCGCGGCAAGAAGAGAGGCTCCGCGGCTTGACGCTTCCCTGCGCGAGGATTACCTCAGGCCGACAAGACAAGTCTGTCAGCCCGTGGCGCGCCTGCGACAGCGCGCCACCGATCAGGTTCAAAGGGACTTTCTCAGCCGGTCACGCGAACGTGGTCAGCACCCCTAGCGAAACCCGCCGGGTGGGCGGCGGGCAGGGCGGATTTTGCACCATTTGGAGGAGGGGGTCTGTAGATGGGCGCTGAGTCCAACCGACGTTCGAGCTGTGGCGAGCCGGTCGGCGATTGATCGGCCCTCGGCGTGCAGGTGGGAGGGGTGTGACAGTGCGCGGCGATGGTGCTTAGGATTGAACGACAGAAATGCAGCAGTGGTGGGGCGCCACGCATCAGAACGGGTGACGGGCCCAGTTGGCGCCGATTCAAGATTGATCCACTCCAGAGGCGGTCTCAATCTTCAGATTGAGAAAGCCTTCATTTGCCACTCCATGCTGCAGGGCCACCACCGCGGCGGAACATCGCTTCTGCTGTTGGCCGCGGCTCGGCCGGCTTGCGCGAACCCCAGTTCGTGCCGGCCCCCCGTACGCACCATCACGAAGCGGGTGGGTGACGACCGGCTCACAATCGCGGTTCCTTGTTCTCCCGTTGAGCTCAGCGGGGAAACGGAGCGGGGTTCGCCAGGTAGGCCTTGAACAGGCGCGCGAACTGGCCGCCGTCGTTCGTGATGTCCGCCGACGTGGCACCCCCGGGACTGAAGACGAGCGCGAATACGCCGTTGCCCGTGTACTGCGTTGGATGCGTCAGCATGTACTGGACGTGGTTGTCCCGATAGTGCTTCGGAGTTCCGCCGGGGGTCGTCGAGGGCACGCCCATGGGGGTCTGCCAGAACAGGATCGGCAGGCCGCCCAGGTGGCTTCGCACCGTGCTCCACTCGGCGAGGTGCTGGTTGAAATTCGGTGTGGTGACGTTGTTCTCATCCAAGTAGAACGGGCCGGTGCCGCGACCCGCACACTCGTCCACGGGCACCGGGACTTCAAAGCAACCTGCATCACGATCGGCCGTCTGCGCCACGATGAAGTCGGCCTTGTCCGCACCGAGTTTTGCCATGAAAGCGCCGGTGGCGTCTGGGTTCCCATACCACATCGACGGGGGGAAGCCCATCCTCGCCTTGGGCGCGTACGTCCGTCCGAGCTTCAACAGGCAACCGACGACGCCGACGGCCGTATCCGGTTCGCTGGCGCATTCCGGCACCGTGCTCACGCGCGCCGGCAACTTCGCCGGGTCGCCGCCGGGTGCACCGCCCTCTGCGAAGCCCCAGAAGTCAGGCTCGAGGTTGACCAGAGTGGGGCGGTTGGTCTCGGCGATCTTCTTGTACATCAACTTGACTTGCGACCAGTAGGCGGCCATGAACGGCGCGTCGTTGATGACGGTGACGTCGCCACCCTTCCAGGAAGGCATCTGGAACAGGGTGAACATCGGCACGGCGCCCATGGCCGCGACTTCGTCGGAGAAGACCGTCACGACGCCACCGTCCGGATAGTTGTATTGCCATTGAGGCCATGCGTTACCGCCGCCGCCAGAGTTGAAACCCGTGACCGCCACGAGATAGGTATCGATGATGTCCGGAGCGATCTGCTGGGCCTTCATGTCCGGGAAAGTATTGGCCGCGCCGAGGCCCACGAGGAGCCGGCCGGGCTTGCCGAGGGCTGTAGTGATCGAAGGAGGCGGTGCGGGTGCGGGTGCAGGTGCAGGTGCAGGTGAAGCGCCGACGGGTGACGCGGGGGTGCCCGAGTCTTTACTGCCCCCACAGGCTGATAGCACCAATGCGCATAGCAGTGCGCTTGTTGCAGTGGCACGTGTCGGGCGTCGGCTTGGCATGCTCATTGTGAAGTTCCTGTTGATTCAAAGTGCGACGCGCACATGCCGTCTGACATGCCGGGCCCTCATTTCCCGGCGCGATTGTGTGAGGCACGACATGGGGCGAACTTGAAGAACCCGTGACGAACCGACGAATGACACGAGCGGCGTTGACGCGGTGAGACGCCGTGCAACAGGATGCAAGTTCAGACCGATTCGATCGACATCGAACAGCGAGCTGTCCGGCTCTCAGGGTCCAGACCTACAACGTCGCCGTGCGGCCTCAGGAGCGCGGCAACCCGCCGATCTGCTGCATCAGTCCGAGCAGGTCCGGTTGCCCCACTTCGGAGACGATCTTTCCGGTCGAGAGCCGATAGATGTTCAGCGCTTGCACGGCAATCGTCTCGCCGGTGGGAGGCACGCCGAAGAAGGCTCCGCGGTGCGTCCCGCGCATCGTGAATCGCGCCGCGACGACATCACCTTCGATGACGGTTTCCTCAAGAGTCCACTGAATGTCGGGAAATCCGCTGCGCATCATCCCGATGATCTCCAAGTAGCCTTGTGGCCCGTGCACGGGTTCGGCGCGTCCCGGAACGTGAAACACGGCGTCCGGAGAAACCAACTCTTTGGCGAGCCGCGAGTCCGCGGTGTTGATGAACTCCACGAAGCGGTCCATGAACTGTCTGTTTGCGGTTTGCATCGGTCGCCTCGGACTGTCTATCAGATGTCAGAAGGGAACCGGGACATGGTGGCCGCCCGGTGCCCGCGTTCCCGGATTGTTCGAGTTGCCGGCGTGTTCGACACGATCAAAGTCGGTTGCCAAATGGTGAATATCGGACAATCGATCGATGCCGCACGGAACGAGACCCATCGATATCGAGCAGGTCCAATATCGGCCCTCGGCTGAGAGGGCGCTGGATCTCGAGGTCTTCTCCATGTCGGACCTGAGACGAAGGGTGCCCCGAGCGCACCTGCAGCGTCACCACCGCTACGACTTTCACATGTTCGTGCGCGTCAGACGCGGGATATGCCGCGCCGTGGTGGACTTCAATCACATCGAGTGCGGCGCCGGATCGCTGCTGACCATTCGGCCTGGACAGGTTCACCGCTTCGGCCCGGGAAGCCGTTGGGACGCAAACCTCCTGTTGTTCCGACCCGAGCTGCTGCAGGCTTCGCAAGGCGAGGAACGCCTTCAGATGCCTGAACTGATCGATGCGCTTCCCGGCCATCTGCGCCTCGACCGCTCGACGGGGCGCTTCTTGGCCGACACGCTCGCGCGGCTGGAGGAGGAGTGCGCGCTCGACGCCCGGCAACCGCTGCTGAACTGGCTGCTCCATAGCGAACTGGCAACGCTCGTGATGCGGCTGCACATTTTTTGCGCGAAGCAACAGCCACTCGCCGGAACATCGTCCGACGCGCCGGAGCGCTTTCGTCATTTCAAACGGCTCCTGGATGCGAAGGTGCATCAGTGGCATCACGTATCGCGCTACGCACATGCCATGGGATGCTCCGAGAAGACTCTCACTCGCATCTGCAGTGCGGTGGCTGGAGTTGGTGCGAAGGCCTTCATCGCCTCGCGCCTTGCGCTGGAAGCCAAGCGCCTCCTCGTGCACACGGAGATGCCGATTTCAGCCGTCGCGCAGCGGCTTGGCTTCGACGAGGCGACCAACTTCACCAAGTTCTTTCGCAGCATCGAAGGATGCACGCCTGGCGAGTTCCGCCGTCAGTTCGATGTCTCGGTGTAGTCGCATTCAGCGATCCTGGTTCTCATCATGCTCACGTATTCCATTGGTACAGATCGACCTGTCGCGTCGGCGTCTTCAATCTCGAACATCGCGACGTGACCAGATCGCCCGAGGGAAACGATCACTACCCGCAGGCGCGGGCTCTGGCCCGCCTTGCGGCAGGCGAACGGCGAGGTCTGCAGAGTGGCGATGCCTGCGCCGTGCAGCCAACGCCCGTTCGGCCAGGGTCAGGTCGCCGCCATCGGGTCCAGTTCGTTCGAGCACGAAGGCGAACAGCCGATCCGCCTCGGCGTCCCGCGTGAGACTGGCACGCGAGCCTCATGGGCAGTGCGGGAGCGAGGGGATGAAGAGGACGGGGTTCAGTTGCTGTACAGCATGCCCCGGCCAATGCCGCTGACGTAGACCCGGCCATAGACGTTCTGATCCGCCGCAATCGTCCCGATGCCGCCGAACTGGTGCGCGTCGTCATTGAAGCGCGCCCAGGTGGCGCCGCCGTCGTCGGAGCGGTAGACGCCCCACACGTCGTTGACCACGCCGACCACATAGACCGCCGCCGAGTACGCGGCGCCGGGCTTGGGCTTGCCCAGTGCCACCGCCGTGGCGCCCTGCACGACGGGCCATGCGTTGCCGCCCCAGATCGACGCGAAGGTGCTGAGCTTGGTCCAGGTCACGCCCGAATCGGTCGAGTGGTACACGGCGTTGCCGTCGGCCAGCCAAAGGTCGCCTTCGGTGTTGGGGTTGACCGCCAGCGAGGTGTGCATGAAGTAGTTGGGCGCCAGCCCCGCCGACACCGAGCCCGCGCTCGGCGTGAAGCTGTGGCCGCCATCGGTCGAGACATGAACCTTGCCCGGCGTGCCCCACCAGGCGCCGCCCGAATCGTAGGCATAGACCTTGTTCGGGTTCTTGCGGTCTGCGGCCAGGTGGTAGCCGCTGGGGACGCCAACGCTGGGCGGCCCCGGCAGGTTGGTCGACACCCAGCTCGCGCCGTTGTCCGTGGTGTAGGACGGCACCGATTTGGCCGGCGCCCAGACCGCCTTGTTGCGCGCGGTGACCGCGATGCTCGCGTCCCCGCTGGTGTTGGTCGTGCCTCCGGGTGCGTTGGTGGCGAACTTGGCCCAGGTCTTGCCGCCGTCGCCAGACCAGACGCCGAAGCCGGTACCGGTGCCGAGGACGACGCCGATGCTGGCGATGTAGAGCGGGTCGGACCATGCCATGTCGGCGGCGAAGCCGTTGCTCCATTCGGTGCTCGGCGACAAGGTCGGCTTGGTCGCGAGATCCGTGTACACCCAGGGGCCGACGTCGCCCGAACTGTTGATCACGATGTACGGTGCGCCGGCCGGCGGCGTGGCGAGGCCCAGGACGGCAGTCTCCTCGAGGCCGCCGATCGCGACGTTCCAGCCCGGCGTGGAGGAGGAAGCGTTGCGGGTTTCCCAGATGCCGCCGCCAGAGACGTGCAGCACGTGGTCGGGGTTGGACGGATCGATCTCGACGTCGTCGGTCCAGCCGGAGAACCCTTCATTGGCTGGCGAGTGCGGCATGGTGGCCGCGATCTCGCGCCAGGTCTTTCCGCCATCGCCGGACCACTGAACGACCTGCTGACCGACCCAGTCGCCCCAAGAGTTGGTCACGCCCAGTGCGATGCGGGTGCCCGCGCCGGTGCCGGAGACGGACACGCCGCCGAGGCCGAAGTCAGTTCCCGTCCCCCCGGTGTTCGGGTCCTTCAGCAAGGTCCAGTTGCTGCCGTCGAACTTGTAGAGCCGGGCGGGGCCGGCGGCACCTGGCCCCGATACCTTGGTGAACACGACATAGAACACGCCGTCTGCAGCGCGCACCATGTGCGGAATGTGATAGCCGGAGACCGGGGTCGACACCGCGGTCCACGAAGCGCCGCCGTTGGTGGACTTGTAGAGATTCGAGCCCAGGCCCGCCGCGCTGACGTAGTCCGGCGAGACGCCCGCGTAGATCGTCTGCGTGGCCGAGCCGCTGCCCTTGGTGCCGGTGTCGTAGGCGACGACTCCGACGCCCATCGCGCTGCCGCCGATGGCATCGACCTGGTCCTGGGTCATCTTGAGGGTCGACAGCGACGTGACCTGGGCCCAGGTGAGGCCCGAGTCGACGCTCTTCCACAGGCCGGCCGTGCGCGAGCCGTAGAACAGCGTCGAGGACTTGTTGGGGTCGACCATCAGGCGTTCGCCGATGGCCCGGCCGGGGTTGTTGCCGCCTAGGGGGAAGGGCAGGCCGACGTGGGTCCAGTGGTCACCGCGGTCGCTGGAGATGTACAGGCGGCCGTTGCCATCGGACGTGTACATGCCGGCGGCCAAGTAGACGAGCTGGTCGTTGTTCGGATCGACGGCGATGCTTTCGACGCCGTGGTACCGGCTCTCGGCTGCACTGAAGCCCAGACCGTCGGTGATGGGCACCCAGGACGCCGTGGCTTGGTTCCAGCGGTAGGCACCACCGATGTCGGTGCGCGCGTACAGCAGGTTGGCGGTGGTCGGATGGAAGACGAGGCCGGAGACGTAGCCGCCACCGCCGAACTTCGCGCTCTTCCAGGTGGTGGCCTGTGCGGGTGCGGGTGCGGGTGCGGGTGCGGGTGCGGGAGCAGGAGCAGGAGCAGGAGCAGGAGCAGGAGCAGGTGCAGGTGCAGGTGCAGGTGCAGGTGCAGGTGCAGGTGCCGGGGCGGGTGTCGGGGCCGGCGTGTCGCCACCACCGCCGCCGCAGCCAGCCACCACGGCCCCGGTGACGATGGAGAGAACGGTGAGTCGTCTGCTGTACTTGTTCATGATGGGAAGGGTGCTGGTTCGTTGATGGCTTGACGAGCGGCAGGGTGAGCGTTCATTTCTTGCACAACGCGCTGATGGCGTTGGGGGAGGTGGCGGTGATCAAGCCCAGTCGATAGGGCAGCTCGATGTATTCGTACGCCCTGCCCTTTTCCAGATCCAGGCCCTGGTAGAGGAATCTCAGCGGCTGGCAGGGATCGATGCTCAGCGTCTGGTCGACGCCGTCACGGACCAATTCGCCATGGGACACGCCTTCGGACCAGATCCGGCCGTCGAACTTGACGTTGTCTGTGCCAGCGAACAGGTTCATCACGGCGCCGGCAATGGGTTGCCAGCTGCCGTCCAGGCGATCCGCTGTCCAGGCGCGGAAATACCTGCCCTTGGGGCCCATCGCCTCGATCAGCGTCAAGTACTGGTTGGTGCCGGTGATCCTGTAGGTGTTGCTCGCCTCGAACAGGTCCTCGGCTTTCTCCTTCATGACGACGACAGGCTCGGAGAAGCCCTGAGGGAAGCGCTCGATCGTTGTCTCGCCGCGGTAAAAGCTGCCGTCGTCGCCGGTGAAGAAAAGATGGCACTTCTTGTCGTCGCAGATGTTCCAGAAGTCCAGCCAGGTCACATTGCCCTTGGCGTCCTTGACGCTCGCCGGGATGGTCGGGTAGAAGGGCTTCGGCGCCGTCCATGACAGGGGGTCGGCGATGTTGCTGGTCGTGGAATACAGCGGGTCGCCGCCCTGGTAGATCAGGTACCAGAGCTTCTGCGGCGCGAAGTAGAAGACCTGGGGTGCTGCGCGGTAGCCGGGCCCGATGGGCGACTTGTCGAGCATGACCTGAGGGGCCTGGGGGGCCTCCTCCCAATTCGCGAAGCTCGTGTAGGCCATACCCCAACCGTTCTTGCCGGCCGTGGTCATGAAGACGTGGTACCGGTTGTCGTGGTGGACGATGGTCGGGTCTTTGACGCCAAAGATGTCCTTCGGATCGGCCGGTGGCCTGATCAGCGGCTCACTGGATTTCCATTCAAAAGGTTTGGCCGGTGCAGGTGCAGGTGCAGGTGCGGGTGCAGGTGCGGGTGCGGGTGCGGGTGCGGGTGCAGGTGCTGGCGCAGGTGCTGGCGCAGAGCCCACGGGTGGCGCTGGGGTGCTTGAGTCATTGCTGCCCCCGCAGGCTGACAGCACCAGCGCGCACAGCAGTGCGCTTGTTGCAGTGACACGTGTCGGGCGTTGGCTTGGCATGCTCATCGTGAAGTTCCTATTGCGTCAAAGTGCGGCGCGTACATGTCGTTCGACGTGCCACGCTCTCAATTCCCGGCGCGATTGTGTGGGGCGCGACATGGGGCGAAATTGATCAAACTGTGACGAACCGACGAATGACACGAGCAGCGTTGGCGCGGCGAGACGCCACGCAACAGGATGCAAATTCAGGCCGATTCGATTGACATCGAGCAACGAGTCGTCCGGCTCTCAGATCCAGACCCATAACGTCGCAGGCGTCTCGGTGAAGAGTTCAGCAATGCAATGGCGCATCGCTGCGCCATTCATTACGGGACTCCGATGGACTACCGTCATCCGTACATGGCGGCCGGTAAACGCTGGCAGCCATGTAGTAGACGAAGGCCCTTAGCGCAGCCCGACGCCACCCACTGCATGTGGGTGTACAAGTCAGGCCCGTGCGTCTATGTCGTTTGGCGCCACCTGCGCGCGCACGGCGTGCACCGTGAGGCGGTGGCACCTTTGTCGATCGCCCACCCGAGCGGAAACGGAGTCAAGTCCGATCGGCGCGATGCGATGCTGCTCGGCAGCATTGGCAGCATTGGCAGCATTGGCAGCATTGGCAGCATCGGGAACACGCATGCCCCTCAGCTTCAGAATCATCAAAGGGTTGCTGTTTCGATCGACTGTGTTTCGAGGAAGTCAGCAACTCCGTAAGGACCACCGATCATCGAATCTCGGGCTAGAGATGCGCTGAAACTGGCGTTCGGTGATCCCCGTTGTCGTGACGTCTGCTTGCCGTGTGCGAACTCGCCAGGAGCGATCAAGGCGTGGACGTGCTCGTGCTGCACGCGCTTTCCGGCGCGCCGCGGCCGACCTCGATGCGCGCCTTGAGGTCCGCCGCCAGATCGTGGTCGGGATCCTGGTCGAGGACCACGTCCAGCACATGCAGTGCTTCGCTCACGCGGTGTTCTTCGGCGGCGCGCGACGCCAGGTCGAACATCTGCGCCATCCACGCACTCTCGTCCACGGCGGGGGCGTGTGCCTGCGCGACGCCGGCCTGCAGCCGCAGCAGCCTGGCGGCCAGCCGCCGGCCGAGTGCCGCCGGCGACCGGTCGTGCATGGTCCCCTCGGTCCGCGACACGGGCGACACCCACACGTACTCCAATGTCAAGGTTTCGTCGCGGCGCGCCAGCCGGGCGAACAGGACGTGCGCGCCGGGGCTGTGGGTGCCGATCGCGGCTGCAATTGCTTCTGGCGTCGGGGCCGGGGCGGCATCGATGCCCGCCTGCACCTCAGCGGCGGACATGCGCTTCAGCATCGAGTGCACAGCCAGCGCGTAGCCGAGAACTTCCAGTGGGTATCCGAGATCTCGATCCGCGACGCCGACGCCCGGGTTTCCGCCCGGCAGCGGCACGACAGCCAGCGGGCGCTCCTGGATTGCGTGCAGGTCCGACAGGAGCGCCGCGGCGGTGTCTTCATCGGGCTCCACGCGAACATCAGCCAGCAGCCTGTAGCCTTTGCCGTAAACAGTCTTGACCCGCACCTTGTGCGTCTTGCTCCGTCGCATCACCTGGCGAATCTTGGCGATCGCCTGCGCAACCACTTCCGGCGACGCGGCTGCCTTGCGCCACACGGTGTCGAGCAGTTCGTCCATCGTCACCAGGCGGTGACGATTGCGGTACAGATGCAAGAGCACGTCGAACGGCTTTGGCTCGAGTGTCTGGCGCCGCCCATCGACCCACAGTTCCCGGCGCTCCACGTCGAGCATGCAGTGAGCGAAGCGATACTCCCGAAGCATCAGGCCATTGGGCGGTGCCATCGGCATCGGGGACTCGCGCTCCGACTCGCTGGGTGCCGCCGGCAGCTCCTGCCCCAGCCGCCGAAATAGGGGCAGTGCAGCCGGCGCGCTTGCAAGCCGCGCCAGCAGCGACTGGGCTTCCGGTTCCTGCTGGCGCCGCCGTGCCAGCAACGCGCGCGGGTACAGCAAATTCGCGGTGGTGTTCTCATCCTGCAGATGGGCCTGCACGTCTGCGCGGTCGAGTTCAGCCTCTGCGAGTGACAGGCGTCCGCTGCGCACGAGGGCCTCCACCAGCCAGGGGAGCAGGGGGGCCTCGGCCACGAGGTTGCCGTGGCGACGGGACTCGGCCGCTGCCCGCAAAAAACAGTCGGCCGCCTCGTCGACGCGCCCGGCCGCCATGGCGGCATGACCATGGGCTTGCCAGAGGTAGCCGTCGTCCTGCACCAGGTCCGGTTGGGGCAGCAGCGACAGCAATTCCGAGGCAGCGTCCGGGCGGCCTTGCTGGCGATGGAGCAGGCAGTGGATGTTGGCGACGGTGCTCAACAGGCTCACGTTGGCATCGATCGCAAGCGCGGTCGCGGTCGCCTCTTCTGCACACTCCCGCGCTTCTTCCAGCCGGTCCGCGTAAAGCAGTTCGCCCGCGAGATTGAGGCACACGCTCGCGAGCGCTGTGTTGGCATTGAGCCTGCGGGCCGCTTGGGCGAGCCTTCTGTTCCACCGGATGGACTTCTCGGCATCGCCGGACAGCGAGCTCATGATCGCGCGCAGCCACAGCACGTTCAGCAAGCCCCAGTGGCTGCCGATGCGCGTGAAGATCCCCTGCGCCTCGTTCAGACGTATCGCAACGGAATGCAACTCGCCGAGGCGGCACTCGACGGATGCCAGCAGCGTCAAGGTGTATCCCTGCCAGTGCGGCGGCATGCAGGCGCGGCCCAGCGCGAGGGCGTGCTCCAAACTTTGCGCCGCGTCGCGCAACCGGCCTTTCACGTGGTGCAGCGTCCCGAAGCACTGCTGCACTTGCGCTTCGAGGCTCCGATCTTGGTTGCGTCTGGCGGCCTCCAGCAGCCGTGCCGCGCTGACCGGCCCCTCGTCGCTGCCGCAGACGGCCTGTGCACGCAGCAGTTCCAGATCGAGGCGCGGAAAGCCCGGGTCCAGGTGCTGCAGAAGCCCAAGGGCCCGCAGCGCGGCAGGATGCTGGTTCATTGCAGCGCAGTGCTTGGCCCGTGCGAACAACTCGATAGACAGCAACGAGCAACCCTGCAACGCGTGGCCGTGGCGCTCGCCGACGCCCAGCAGTGTGTGCCGCAGGGCCTCGATGGCGGGAAGCACGAGCCCTGCGGGAGCGGCGACGCGGATTGAAACGACGGTCGTCTTGTCCTGTTCATGGACGTGGAGATCGAGCGCGAGCTCGGGTCCTGCAAGTGTCAATGAACCGACCACGGCATAGCGCGCGCCGGCCGCGCGCAACATCTGCAGCATCCGCCGGTCTTCCTGTGGCCACGACGTCTCCAGTGACTGCGAGTCCTGGACCTGGATGCGTCCGTCGATCGACAGGCCGTGCGCGATGCAGGCCACCAGGCCGTGCGTCGCCCACTGCAGGGCTGGGCGCCCGGTGTGATTGCGCAACGGGCCGATGATCAACGACGGCATACCGTCGCGCAACGAGCCAGGCGTGGACCGCTCTGGGGGCGATGCCGGTGCCGGTGCCGATGGCACGTCGAACATGTAGCCGACACGCGGGATCGAGCGGATGATCGGCTGCGGCCCGTCGTCCCCGATGGCCAGTCGTGCCGCACGGATCGCCTGGCGCAGCGCGGCTTCGGATGCCGCGCCCTCCGGACGCAGCGCGGCCAGCAGTTCCTCCTTCGTCACCACGCGATGGCGGAACCGGGCGAGTTTCTCCAGCACGCGCCACGCCCGCGGTTCGAGCTTCACCGGTTCTCCGTGGCGGAGCACGCGCCGTCCGAGCAGGTCGAGCGACCCGCCGGGCAGTGTGATGAGAAGCTCGCTCATGGCGTCGGCGCGCTGCGGCCGCGGCATCGCGAGCCAGGCGGCCGCAGCGCGGCATCTCGGGGCGTGGCGGGGGAAAAACGTTGCATCGTCGGCATGCGATCTTGCGCTTCCGCGCCATGGACTCCCGGTGCTCCGGTGCGACGCCGATCGGGGCTTCGGCACAAGGCGCACAAGCGCGAATTGTTGTCCAAATGCGCATCCGTGAACCTTGTGCCTGCGGTTTGTCACAAGTTCATCAGGAATGCCCGCCAACGCTCGCTGACACTGCGGCGGCCATGGGCTTCGCCGACTTCACCTCGAGCCGACACGTCGGCCCGCCCTCAACCACGCCGTGGCTCGTACGTTTCGTGCCCAAGTTGGGCTTCAAGTCTGTACACAGACGATATGTCGGCTTTGGCTCGTACCCGGACCGGACCTGGTCAATACCGCCATCAACATGAACACCGCATCCAAGGCAGTGGCGTTGCCGCTCATGGCGACGAAACCACCATGGTGGTCCCGTCTGTCGTTTCGCTTGCGAAGGCGGCCGGCGCACCGGGGATCCGACCCAACCATTGCGACGTCTTCGGTGCGACCTCCAGCGCGTTCGTTCGAGTCGACCTTGCCTGCTACACCACCAGCGTTGGTCGGGACTTCACCGTCCCGCGCGGTACCGGTGCCGGTCGGCGCGCTGACGCGGTTGCTGGAGATGGACGCAACCGCGCGCTCCCGACTGCGCCATCTCGCTCTTGTCGAGTACTCCTGCCTTCTGTCGTCGCCCGATGATCCCTTCGCGCGCCTGCCGCCTCGGGCGGCTGAGATTGCCATCCGTCAGCTCGATACGGTGTTGCAGCAGCATCCTGCGTTGCGCGTGCTTCGCCTGCAACTCGAACGACATCTACAAGACCACAGAGCTCATGTCTCAGCGATGCTCGCGGTTGAAGATCGCAAGTGGCGGATCGAAGGGACTGTCGCCAGCTTCGGCACATCTCTGTCCCGAGATTCGATGATCGGAGGTCCTTGGGGCGTTACCGACTTCCTCGAAACACAGCCGCTCGAAAAGGAAAGCCTCAAATCATTGGGAAGCTGAGTCGCATTCTTGCCAATGCGACCGTCAACCTGGCCCAGGACGACACGACCCACGCGTTCTGGCGCACGCGATCAGCGGCGACGACCAGTTGCGCCAGCGCGTCGCGGTCTCCGCGACGCGTGGCGGCCACGTCTTCGAGGCCGATCTCGCGGCGGTCGCCGCGCGCTCGATTGACACCGAGACGACGCTGCGAACCGCGTTGAGGGCGCCGAGCGATCCGCTGTTCGGCACGGCGCCTGCAAGCGGCACCTACAACGCCAGCGCCGACCCGAAGCTGCAGAACGACAACCCGCTGACCGGCGGGAAGTCGTTCAGCGGCCTCGCGCAGCAGCTGCAGATGGTCGCGCGGATGATCGATGCGAGCAGCGCAGCTGGCATCGGCGCCAAGCGCCAGGTGCTCTTCGTCAGCCTCGGCGGTTTCGACATGCACGACAACGAGAACCGCACCCACGCCGACCTGATGGCGCGCCTGGCGCACGCGATGCGCTACTTCGACACCACACTCGGTGCCATGGGCGCGCAGAGCAAGGTCACGACGTTCACGGCCAGCGACTTCGGACGCACGTTCACGAGCAATGGCGACGGCACCGACCATGGCTGGGGCGGGCACCACTTCGTGATGGGTGGCGCGGTGAAGGGCGGCGACATCTACGGCAAGGTCCCGGTGCTGGGCGCGAAGAACGCGAACAACAACGACTTCGACAGCAGCCCGAACCAGATCGGCAACGGCAGCCTGCTCCCCACCACCTCCCGGACCAGCTTCGGTGAGGTGAGCGGTCATGATGGCCGCAGCGCCATCGAGTCCGGCGATCGTGCGGGCGATGCGCAGCACGCGGTGAAAGCCTCGCGCCGACCCACCGAGCCGCACGCGGCTGTCTGCAGGAATCGGGGCAAAAGTCGAACTCGAGGTACGACACCCAAAGGCCAGTCGTGTGGCGTTATCGCTTGAAGGTGATAGTCGCTACGTCTGACATCACTCGTCCGAAATTGTCCGTTACTTTCAGTATGTACTTCTGCACAACCGGCGGAGGGGGGTCACGGTATGGGGTGCTCGAACATAATGTGGTAGCGAGTTTGACTTGCGCAACAGCGGCGGTGTTGTTAATTACGGGATTTGGCCCGGAAGTAGGACTCATATACCAATCTTTTGGTTTCCATTCGTATTTTGTTATTACGGCACCATTCCCTGCGCGGCTTGCGGAACCGTCCAAGGTTACGGTAATGACTTTATTGCAGGTATACGGATAGTTTTGATCGTCACCCGCATATGCAATCGGCCTGTCAACAGGAGCGCCCGAATATAGATAATCGAGCATTGCCATGTCACCGGAACTTGCTCCCAAACTTTGACCGATGTAAGAGATGACGGCCTGCTCCTCTCTGAGAGTGGTGACTTGGCAGGAAAAAGTCTGCAGCGGAACAATTGTGGCACCGCCGTTGGAGGAAAAACTATAACCGCCGTAGTGCATTAGCGAACAATAGTCGTAAGCTCCATGGTCAACTCCGTTGCTGATATGCTGAGTGAAATTGCCTTCATATCCAGCCATTATATTTTGACTATTGATCTGCACAAAGCTGTCGCGATCTGCTCGCGATTGTTCATGCCAGGCACCAAGCGCGTGTATGAATTCATGTGCTGTCGCTCCATCAGTGGGCGAGAGCAAGGGATTCAATGCCAACTGTTGACCGCCCATGAACATTCCTACGTTGGAAGAGCCTCCCAGATTTGGGTCCGTGGTCGGCACTACGTGAACTATGTTGTACTGGTCTCTGAACATGGATGCATACCCTTCATCGCGCGAAAACCTGACGTACCGGCTGTGGTAGGCGATATGACGGGTAGCTGTGCCGATGGACGCGAATTGACTTGGGGGAGCGCCTGAGGTTTCGTATGTCAGCACGCCATTTGGCCATCTCCCACCACCAGAAACATAAATGCCAAGTGCATGCTCCCTGTCGTCTGTGGGAGAGACCAGATCTTTGGTCCTTCCGAGCACAATATCGCCCTCAAAAAAAGCGGTTCCATCCCGGTCATCGAATGTGACTTGCTGTTTTACTCGTCCATCAAATGAGTATTGCCCAGTAATTCGAGAAGGGACTTGCTTGTGAGCCAGATCGATCACCGCTGGTGAATCATCCGGGGACGCGGTGGGGCTGGTTTCCGTTCCTCCTCCACACGCAACAAGTGTCACGCCGACCACCGCACTGATAATCGAAGCAAGGCATTTCATAGATCGACCTCCATTTTGTTTTGTCGACGAACATTCCTATGCACCACAGCAGTGTTCAGGCGTCGCGCCGAAGTGGTCAGTATGACTCGTGCAATCACTGCGGCTTGGAAACGAGCAGCCCGAATTCGGCAAGATCCGTGAAGACGCTGTCGCCATTGTTGGCCGTGACGTTGAGACGGTAGTAGCGATAGAAGCCGGGATTCGCGATCGCGTGGGTCTTCAGCTCGAAGCGTTGGGCAAACGCCTGGTTGCTTTGCGTGTCGAGCGTGGTCCAGGTGGATCCGTCGTTGGAGCCCTGGAACTGCCAGTCCTTCGGATCGCGCGGGACCAGGCCGCCGGCGCTGGTGATCGCATAGCGCTGGACGCGTTCCGTGTGGCCGAGGTCATACTGCAGCCAGCCGGTCGTGCCCTTGTAGAACCATCCCGACGCCGTGTTCTGGTGCGAAGGCACTCATGGCACCACTCGTGTTCGTGCTGTCGCTCGCGGTGCCACCCGTGGCGACGTTCACCATCGGATGAGCCGGTGTGGCGCGAGACGCCATGCAACAGGATGAAAACTCAGGTCGATTCGATTGACATCGAGCAGCGAGTCATCCGGCTCTCAGGAGTCTGGCGGCCCAACTTGCGGGTCTACGGTGGCGGAGCAGCCGACTCCGCTGAGGACGCCGGTGTCTTCGGCCCACGGCCCTTCCCAGGGCCACCAAACTATGCGGGCCGCCGAGTCGTTCTCCCAGCCTTCACCTCGCCAAAGAGGTCAAACAACTGCTGCGCCGCAGGTGACAGCGATCGTCCGCGGCGCCATATCAGCCCGACCTTGCGAGTGACCACAGGATCGACCAGCGGCACGCTGACGAGCAGCGGGTGGTCGGATCCTGGCATCGCCATCGCCGGCACGGCAGCGACGCCCAATCCGGCCTCGACCAAACCGAGGGTCGTTGTCACGTGCTGCGCCTCGTAGATGGCCTGTGGGCGCCCCGTGACGCCCGCCAGCGCTTGGTCCAGCAGGACCCGGTTTCCGGATGAGCGGCCCACCGAGATGAAGTCGTAGTCGGCGAGCTGGGCCCAACTGACGCGGCGCAACCTTGCCACGGGATGGTCTCGCCGACACGCCGCCACGAAGCGCTCTTCCACGAGCGACTTGAACTCGATCTCGCCCTCCTGCGAGCCAATGAAGTTGAGTCCGAAATCTGCCTCGCCGCGTGCCACCGCCGCCAGCACCTCGTTCGCGGCGGCGTCGAGCACCTTCACGCGCACCTTCGGGCTGCGCTCGTGGTAGCGGCGTATCACCTGCGAAAGGTAGTAGTACACCGTCGACGGTACGCAGGCCACCGTCACCTCGCCCCTGTGCGTGGCCGCGACGCCGCGGATGCCCAGCAGCGTGGCATCGAGATCATCAAGCAGTGCCCGCACCTTGCGTTCGAAGTCCCGACCAACGGCGGTCAACGTTACACGCCGCGTGGTCCGTTCGAGCAACTGCACGCCCAGTGCCCGCTCGAGCTTGTCGATGCGGCGGCTGAACGCCGGCTGCGACAGGTGCACCGACTCGGCGGCCTTGCGGAAGTTGCTCAGCTCAGCCACCGCCCGGAAGGCGAGCAGGTCGTTCAAGTCGAAGTTGATGGCCATGGTGCAACGCCCCGCATTGATGCTTCTTGAACATCAGTTGATCTTAAAGATGCAATTCACTTTTGCAAAGGCGCCGCCGATCATTGCCTCATGAACGCCGCAGGGAGACGCCCGCATTCAGCGCACCGCGCTCGTGCGCACAGCCCGAAGGATCCTGCAAGGCGAGCTCCACGGCCTGCCCTGCGTGTTCTCGACCACCCCAGAAGGAGACAAACCCATGAAGCGCTTGATCGCTCCAGCCGTCGCCGCGGTGCTGGCCGCCGCCGCCCCGGTGGCAATGGCGTATCCCGACAAGACCGTCACGATCGTCGTACCCACGGCCGCCGGCGGCGGCAACGACGCGATGGCACGCACCATCGCGCAGAAGCTCCAGCTGCTGCTCGGCCAGACGGTGCTCATTGACAACCGTGCCGGTGCCAACGGAGCCATCGCGAGCGAGTACGTTGCTCGGGCCGCGCCCGATGGCCACACGCTGATGTTCGGCTACATCGCCACGCACGCGATGAACCCGGCGCTGCAAAAGCTGCGCTATGACCCGGTGGCCGACTTCGCGCCGATCGGCCTGGTCGGCTACTCGCCCACGCTGATGGTCGCCAACGCGAACGTACCGGTGAAGGACGTGAAGGACCTGGTGGACCAGCTCAAGGCCAGGCCCGACCGTTTCACCTATGCGTCGGCCGGCAACGGCACGGCTCCGCACTTCGCGGCGGAGCTGTTCAAGCTGAACGCGGGGGTGGTGATGACCGGAGCGCCCTACAAGGGGTCGGCTCCGGCGGTGGCCGACACGATGGGCGGCCAGACGCAATTCATGTTCCCCAGCCTGTTCACCGCCCTGCCGCATGTGAAGTCCGGCAAGCTGCGTGCGCTGGCCGTGGCCGGCCCCAGGCGCTCGAAGCTGCTGCCCGACGTGCCGACCCTCAAAGAGGCCGGTGTCGATGGCGTCGAGGTTCAGCAGTGGTACGGCTTCTTCGCGCCCGCCAAGACGCCCAAGGCCATCGTCGACCAGCTCAACAAGGCGCTGAACCAGGTCCTGGCCGACAAGGAGACCCAGAAGCGCATCGAAGACCACGGTGCCGATGTCGAGACCAGCACCCCGGAGCAGTTCGGTGAACTCGTCAAGACCGAGCTGGCCAAGTGGAAAGCTGTCGTGCAGCGGGCCAAGTTGACGGCCGACTGATCAGGAAAGGCCACATCACATGAACACTTCGCAGCACGACCTGAAGGCCTGGATCGGCCGCAGCGAAACGGTGCGCGACACCATGGGTGCCACACCGGTCAAGGCGCTCGACGCAACGCTCGACCATCCGGCGCGGCCGATCGAGGCTGGAACGCCGCTGCCGCCGCTGTGGCACTGGCTGTACTTCTTGCCGCTGCACCGCCAGAGCGAGATCGGCCCCGATGGCCATGCCAAACGAGGCGGCTTCCTGCCGCCGGTGCCGCTGCCGCGCCGCATGTGGGCCGGCAGCCAGTTCGAGTTCCGCTCGCCGGTGCGGGTGGGTGATGCGGTCGAGCGCACCTCGACCATCGTCGACGTGATGGTCAAGGAAGGCCGCACGGGCATGCTCGTGTTCGTGAAGGTGCGCCATGAGCTGCGCTGCAACGGATCGACCGAGCCGGCAATCGTCGAGTTCCACGACATCGTCTATCGCGAGGCCAAGCGCCCCGGGGACGTGGAACCGCCGCCGCAGGCCGCCGCGACCGGTGTGTCCTGGCAGCGCGAGATCGTGCCCGACGACGTGCTGCTGTTCCGCTATTCCGCGCTGACGTTCAATGGGCATCGCATCCACTACGACCGCAAGTACGTCACCGAGGTGGAAGGCTATCCCGGCCTGATCGTGCACGGCCCGCTGATCGCCACCCTGCTGATGGACCTGGTGCGCCGCAACGCGCCCGATGCCGATGTCGCGATGTTCCGCTTCAAGGCCGTGCGCCCGACCTTCGACCTGAACCCGTTCCGCGTCAGCGGGAAGCTCGAAGACGACGGCAAGACCATCACGCTGTGGGCCCAGGACCATGAGGGCTGGCTCACGATGGATGCGGTCGCGACGCTGAGGAGTGCCTGACATGCAACCCCTCAAGGGACTGACGATCGTCACGCTCGAACACGCCATTGCGGCGCCGTTCGCGACGCGCCAGCTGGCCGACCTCGGCGCCCGGGTCATCAAGATCGAGCGTCCTGGCACGGGCGATTTTGCGCGCAGCTACGACGCCCGCGTGCGCGGCCTCGCCTCGCACTTCGTCTGGACCAACCGCTCCAAGGAAAGTCTCACGCTCGACGTGAAGCATCCCGAAGCGGCCAAGGTGCTCGAACGCCTGGTGCTGGAGAAGGCTGACGTGGTCGTGCAGAACCTGGCGCCCGGCGCCGCGGCGCGCCTCGGTCTGGGCTACGACGTGCTGGCCGCGAAGAAGCCGGCCATCATCGTGTGCGACATCTCCGGCTACGGTGCCGACGGGCCGTACCGCGAAAAGAAGGCCTACGACCTGCTGATCCAGAGCGAGGCGGGCTTCGTCTCGGTCACCGGAACGACCGACGAACCCTGCAAGGCCGGCCCGTCGATCGCCGACATCGCCGCGGGCATGTACGCCTACACCAGCATCCTCGCGGCGCTGCTGCAGCGCGCGCAGACCGGGCGCGGCCAGCACATCGACATCTCGATGCTGGAGTCCCTGGCCGAATGGACCAGCTATCCGCTGTACTACGCCTTCGACGGTGCGCCGCCGCCGCCACGCACCGGCGCCGCCCACGCCACCATCTACCCCTACGGCCCGTTCCCGACCGGCGCGGACGAGGGCAGCGTGATGCTGGGCCTGCAGAACGAGCGCGAGTGGGTCAACTTTTGCGAGGGTGTGCTGCAGCGTCCCGAACTGACCCGCGACCCGCGCTTCGCCGGCAACGCCAAGCGCGTGGCGGAGCGCACGGCGCTGCGCCAACTCATCGTCGACTCCTTCTCGACCCTGACTGCTGCGCAAGTGGTCGAACGCCTGGAAGCGGCGCAGATTGCCAACGCTTGCGTCAACACCATGCACGAGGTCTGGGAGCACCCGCAGCTCAAGGCACGCCAGCGCTGGCGCGAGGTGGGCTCTCCGGTCGGCGCGTTGCCGGCGATGCTGCCGCCCGGGACCTGGAACGAAGGCCCGCGCATGGACCCGGTGCCCGCGCTTGGCGAGCACACCGACGCGATCTTGCGGGAACTGGGCCTCGATGCCGACGGCATCGAAGCGCTGCGGGCCGCGGAGGCGATCTGATGGACCCGCGCACCTATCTCTTCGTGCCGGGCAATCGCCCCGAGCGGTTTGCCAAGGCACTTGCCAGCGGCGCCGATGCCATCGTGCTCGACCTCGAGGATGCCGTCGCACCGACGGCCAAGGGCGAGGCGAGGGATGCGATCGCGCAGTGGTCTGGCCAGGCTGCCAAGGCCGACCGTGGGCGCATCGTGGTGCGTGTCAACGACGCCCGGTCGAACGCCTTCGCAGACGACCTTCGCCTGTTGCGCGAGGCCGATATCTCGAACGTCATGCTGCCCAAGGCCGAATCCGCGGCTCAGATCCAGGCTGTCCTCGAGAGGGTGTCCGAGGCGCGCGTGCTCGCGCTGATCGAAAGCGCGTGCGGCGTGGCCCGCGTGCAGCAGGTGGCCGGCGCTGACGGCGTCGCGCGCCTGGTCTTCGGCACACTCGACTACGCGCTCGATCTCGATCTCGACATCACCGACGGTTCCGAGGCCCTGCAGCACGCCGCTGCAGCGATCGCCATCGCGTCACGCGTGGCGGGCCTCGCGACGCCGGTCGCAGGTGTCACGCCTCAGTTCGACGACGAACAACGCCTGCTGGCCGACCTCGCGTGGTCGCGTCGACACGGCTTCGGCGCCAAGCTGTGCATCCACCCGCGCCAGATCGCGCCCATTCATGCCGCCCTCGCGCCGAGCGCCCAGTCCGTGGAGTGGGCGCGACGGGTACTGGCCGCCGAGGCCGAGTCACCCGGCGCGGCCCGGCTCGACGGTCGAATGATCGACCGCCCCGTGGTACTTCAAGCCCAACGCATCCTGCAGCGCGCCAGCGCCTGACTCCAACCAGCCTTTAGAAGGAACGCCACCATGTCCGCCACCATCATCGACTCCGCCATCTTCCAGGGCATCTTTGCAAGCGACGAGATGCGCCAGGTGTGGTCCGACGAGAACCGCACGCAAAAGTACCTCGATGTCGAGGCCGCGCTGGCCAAGGTGCAGGGCCGCCTGAGCCTGATCCCGCAGGAGGCGGCCGACGAGATCGTCAGCCACTGCCGGCTCGACCAGATCGACATGGTCAAGCTGCGCCAGCAGACCGAGCGCATTGGCTACCCGATCCTCGGTGTCGTCTCGCAGCTCAACGCCTTGTGCCGGGACAAGCTGGGTGAATACTGCCACTGGGGTGCGACCACGCAGGACATCACCGACACCGCGACGGTGCTGCAGATCCGCGAGGGCCTGGCCATCGTCGATCGCGAACTGGCGGCGATCTCGGCCGCGATGGCCAAGCACGCGAAGGCACACCGCCTGACGCCGATGATCGGCCGCAGCAACCTGCAGCAGGCGATCCCCGTGACCTTCGGCTACAAGATGGCGGGCCTGCTCTCGGCGATCGAGCGCCACCGGGAGCGCCTCGCACAACTCAAGGAGCGTGTGCTGGTGGGCGAGTTCGCGGGGGCTGCGGGCACATTGGCGTCGCTGGAGAAGGGCGCGATGGAAACCCAGGCCGGGCTGTGCGCCGAACTCGGCTTGAATCAACCGGTGATCGCGTGGCACACGATCCGCGACAACATCGCCGAGGTCGGCACCGTGCTCGGCCTGATCGGCGGCACGCTTGGCAAACTCAGCATGGACGTCAAGCTGATGATGCAGACCGAGGTCGGCGAGGTGTACGAGCCGTTCGCGCATGGCCGGGGCTCGAGCAGCACGATGCCGCAGAAGCGCAATCCGATCTCCAGCTGCTACATCCACGCCGCGATCTCGGTGGTGCGCCAGCACGCCGCGGCCTTGATGGATGCGATGGTGGCCGACCACGAGCGCTCGACCGGTCCGTGGGAGATCGAGTGGATCGTGCTGCCCGAGGCGTTCTGCCTGATGGCCGGGGCGCTGAAGCAGTCGCGCTTCGTGCTCGAGGGGCTGGAAGTCGATGCACAGGCGATGCGCCGCAACATCGACATGACCCACGGCCTGGTGATGAGCGAGGCCGTGATGATGGGCCTCGGCTCCTACATCGGCCGCGAGTATGCGCACGACCTCGTCTACGACATCTGCCGCGAGGCGGTCAAGCAGCAGCGGCCGCTGCTCGACCTGCTGGCCGAGCACCCCGAGATCAACAAGCATCTCGATCGCACCGCGCTGTCCAGGCTCTGCGACCCGTCCAACTATCTCGGCCAGTCGGGCCTGATGGTCGACCGCGTCCTCGCCACGCTGCGCTGAACCCGGCCCACTTTCTCTGCGTCCAGGTCCTGATCGGTTTGGCTCTCGGCATCACGGTGGGGCGCTACTGACACCCGCGCCGGAGGCGGGGTGCTTCCGGTGTTGCCGTTGTTGCTGATGAAGCCGGAGCGTTTGCGAGGACCGGATGTCGGCCCGCCGCGGGTACCTAGGCTTTTCGGCCAGGGAATGCAGGCCCGGCGCGCACCGGCTCGTCGAGGGCGGCCTCGTAGACGACCGGGAACCCCTCGGCACTTCGTTCGACGCTTGCGATCGGCACGTCGATGCCTGCCGGCACCGTGACATAGAGCGCCCAGCGGCCGTCGTTCGTGGTCGTGATCCCGCACTGGATGACCGACGGATCGTGGAGGGTGTCGGCCAGGACCAGCAGGCGGGGCGGCGGCTGCGGGGTTTTCGGCTCCCCCGGACGGTGGATTCGGACAGGCTTCATGGGGCGATCCCGGGCACGCTGTGTGCCCGGATCGTACCCCTGCCGCGCGCCATGGTTCGCCTCAAACCGGGTGCACGTTGAAGCGCGCGCAGGCCGCCGAAACGTCGCACGCCGTCGTCGTGCTCGCATCCCCGGCGAACAGCAAGGCGACGGGCCGGCCGGAGGCCTGGTCCAGGATCACGGAACCTGAATCGCCCGGGTTGCTGAACGGCTGGCCGGCGTTGCCAACGATCGTGATGGCGTTGTCGAAGGTCGCGATGATCGGGTTCTGGCGCGTGCCGTAGTTGACCTGCACGCCTCGCACGCGAATCGCGCGGATCATGCCCGTGGTGACCCCGGTCGTGCGGCCGGCCTTGGTGACCGTCATGCCCGGCCGCGGCGCCAGCAGCTGCGGCACGTACTTCTTGATGTTGAGCATCTTGCCGGTGGCCGCCTGCGCCGGATCGGTCACGACCGCAATGGCGGCGTCGATCACGTTGCGCGGCTGCGAACCGGGCGACGGAAACTGGATCGGCTCGAACGAGCTGAGCGTGGCGACCGTGTCGTTGCCATTGGCCGAGAAGGGCTGGGTGAACGGCGTGCCGACCGGGAATCGATTGACGTTGGCCAGCACGTGGTTGTTGCTCAGGACGAACAACGGGCCGTCGCTTCCGCGGCGGACGAAGCAGCCGAGGGTGCCGACGAAGTTGCCGCCCAGGGGCCCGATTTCCACGCCGCCCGGCACCGGCCGGCGCCGGACCTGGTGTTGGCCCGGGTTGCCGACCGTTGCGGCCGGCGTCTTCCTGAGCGCCACGCGGTCGAATGCGGTCTGCACCGGCAGGTGCTCGACGTCGACGTGGACGCCCTGCATCGGCGTGCTGAGCAGCGATACGCTGCCGGCGGACTGGACCGATGCCGCGTCGAACATGTAGACCTTGACGACGAACTGGCCGTCGTCGCGAATCCCCACGCCGGTGGCATGCACGTTCGCCATCGGGTCCTCGCCCGCTTCGCCGGCCCTGGCCCGGAACGCCATGGCCTGCGCGAGCGGGATCGGCGCGTTCATCTGCACGTTGATCAGTTCAGCGCGAAATTCCTCGAGGGCTTCGAGGGCTTCTCCGAAAGTGGCCATGGTGTGTCTCCGAGTGTTGCGGTGCCTCGAAAGTAGGCGCCGCAGGACGAAGGCACATCCGTCACCGGGAGGAGGCGGCGTGCTGTGACGCCAAGAAAAAGGCCCGCCATGGGGCGGGCCTGGAGGGGGCGCAGACGGTTCAGTCGTCGAAGCTCGGCGTCTCGACGCCCAGCACCTTGTGCAGCTTCGGGCTGGTGGTCGTGTACTGCAGGTGGATGCGCTTGTCCGGGAAGATGTACGGCGCCGCCGCGAAGGCCGCCAGCGCCGCTTCGTGGAAGCCCGACAGGATCAGCTTCTTCTTGCCCGGGTAGGTGTTGACGTCGCCCACCGCGAAGATGCCCGGCGTGCTGGTCTCGAACTTCTCGGTGTCGACGACGATCTGCTTGCGCTCGAGGTTCAGGCCCCATTCGGCGATCGGGCCGAGCTTCGGGCTCAGGCCGAAGAACACCATCAGCACGTCCAGCGGCACCAGCCGCGTGACGCCGTCGCCGCCCGTCACCTTGACGTTGGACAGCCGGCCGTCGGTCTCTTCGAAGCCGGTGACCTGGCCGACGATGAACTGCATCTCGTAGGCCTCGCACAGCTCCTTCATCTTCGCCACGCTGGCCGGTGCGGCCTTGAAGCCGTCGCGGCGGTGGATCAGGATCACGCTCTCGGCCTTGTTCGGGCCGTCCTGCACGAAGTTCAGCGTCCAGTCGAGCGCCGAATCGCCACCGCCGACGATCACCAGGTTCTTGCCGGCGAACTGCGCCGGGTTCTTCACGCGGTAGAACAGCTGCGTGTCGTCGAACTTGTCCAGCCCGTCGACGCGCAGCAGCCGCGGCTGGAACGAGCCCACGCCGCCGGCGATGAAGATGGTCTTGGTGAGGAAGCGCGTGCCCTTGGTGGTCTCGACGTAGAAGCGGCCGTCGTCCTGTTTCTGCACCACCGTCACTTCCTGGCCGAGGTGGAAGGTCGCGCCGAACGGCTCGATCTGCTTCAGCAGGTTGTCGGTGAGTTCCTTGCCGGTGCACACCGGCACCGCGGGGATGTCGTAGATCGGCTTGTCGGGGTACAGCTCGATGCACTGGCCGCCCGGGTAGGCGAGCGAGTCGATGATGTGCGCCTTGATCTCCAGCAGCCCGAGTTCGAAGACCTGGAACAGGCCGACAGGGCCGGCGCCCACGATGACGGCATCGGTCTCGATCGGGCCGTCGTGCGAGCCGGCTGTCCTTGAAATCTCCACGTTGGCGTTCGGTTCCATCACAGGTCTTCTGGGTATGTCGGATTACTTGATCAGTTCGGACAGCTTGCCGGTCTTGTCTTTCCACTCGTCGGCGTCCGGCAGCGCGGCCTTGCGCTTGGTGATGCTGGGCCAGTTCTTGGACAGGTCGGCGTTGATCTTGATCATGTGGATCTGGTTCGACGGCACGTCTTCTTCCGGCAGGATCGCGTTGACCGGGCACTCGGGGATGCAGACCGCGCAATCGATGCACTCGTCCGGGTCGATCGACAGGAAGTTCGGCCCTTCGCGGAAGCAGTCCACCGGACACACGTCGACGCAGTCGGTGTACTTGCAGCGGATGCAGGCTTCGGTGACGACGTGGGTCATGGTGCTGGCTCGGGAGTGAAATGAGGAAGGGAAGGGGGCGCCAAACGGCGAAACGGCTGATTTTAAGGGCTCGGGGTTTCCACCGGGAACCGTTGGGTCTCGGTGCCGCTTTTTGCCTGATCCAGGCCAATGATGGCGCGCGCGCCTTCGCCCACCGTGACGACCGTCGGCCGCCCGGCATGCAGCAGGCTGGCACGGGCCAGCGTCTGCAGCGTGTGGTCGCTGTGCAGTTGATCGGGCCAGCCGGCGCGCGACACCACGCTGGCCGGCGTGTCGGCGGGCCAGCCGCTGTCGACCAGCCCGCGCGCCAGCGCGGCGAGCTGCTTGCCGGCCATGTAGAACACCTCGGTGTCGGCGCTGCGCGCGGCACGCAGCTCGCGCGTCTGCGTCATCGCGGTGGTCAGGCTGACGCTGCGGCCGGCACCGCGGCGCGTCAGCGGGCGCTGCGTCGCGGCGGCGGCGGCGATCGCGGCCGTCACGCCGGGCACCACCTCGCAGGCGATACCGGCCTCGGCCAGCGCCACCAGTTCTTCTTCGAGGCGGCCGAACACGCTCGGGTCGCCGCCCTTCAGCCGCACGACGGTGGCCACCTCGTGCGCATGCTTGACCAGCAGCGCATTGATCGTGGCCTGCCCGGTGCTGTCGCAGAAGCCGCGCTTGCCGACGTTGATCCAGCGGGCCTTCGGCGCATGCGCCCGCAAGGCCGGGTCGGTGAGCGCATCGAACAGCACCACGTCGGCCTCGGCCAGGCGCTGCGCGCCGCGCACCGTGATCAGGTCGGCCGAGCCCGGGCCGGCCCCGATGAAGATGACGCGCCCCCCGGCCACTTACGCGGCTCCCTTGACCAGCAATGCCCCGCTGGTGCGGTTGCTGGCCGGGTCGACGATGATCAGCGAGCCGCCGACGCGGTTCGACTGGTACGACTCCACCGGCAGCGGCTGCTGCGTCTCGATGATGACGTGGCCGATCTCGTTGACGGCCAGCTGGTGCGCGTCGATCGCCTCCAGCGTGTGGATGTCCAGCCGGCTCTCGATCGCGGCGATGCGCGCCTGCACCCAGCGGTTGCCGTGGCGCACCCAGTACTTGCGGCCGACCACGGCCGGTTCGGTGTCCAGCCAGGCCAGCGTCGCGCTGAAGCGCTGCGTCTCGTGCACGGTGGCCGGCGTGGCGATCCAGTCGCCGCGCGACACGTCGAGCTGGCGGTCGAGCACGACGCCGGCCGACTGCCCGGCCTCGACCACGTCGACCACCTCGCCGGCCAGCCGCACCTCGGCCACCACCGCCTGCTGCCCGCTCGGGAACAGCTGCACCGTGTCGCCGGCCTTCACGCGGCCATGCGCGATGCGCCCGTGCAGCGTGCGCGGCTGGTTGCCGGTGCCTTCGCCTTCGCGCGCCACGTACTGCACCGGGATCAGCAGGTCGCCGTCCTTGCGCTCCTGCAGCGCCGGCAAGGCCTCCAGCAGCTGCAGCAGCGACGGGCCGTCGTACCAGGGGGCGGCCAGCGGCTGCGTGACGTTGTCGCCGCGCAGCGCCGACACCGGGATCACGCCGGCCACCTCGATGCCGGCCTGCTGCGCAAACGCCAGCAGCGCCGCCTGGGTGGCCGCGAAGGCCTGCGCCGGGTCGGCCACCGCGTCGAGCTTGTTGACCGCGAACACGATGCTCGGCACGCGCAGCAGGTGGGCCAGCAGCGCGTGGCGGCGCGTCTGCGCCAGCAGCGGCAGCGGCACCGCCTGCGTGTCGAGCTTGGTGATGTCGACCAGCACCACCGCCGCATCGCTGCCGGCCGCGGCCGTCACCATGTTGCGGGTGTACTGCTCGTGGCCGGGCGCGTCGGCGATGATGAACTTGCGCTGCTTGGTCGCGAAGTAGCGGTAGGCCACGTCGATCGTGATGCCTTGCTCGCGCTCGGCCTCCAGGCCGTCGGTGAGCAGCGACAGGTCGATCGGCGCCCCGGCGGCACGCTTCTCGAGCGTGTCCAGCTGGTCGGCCAGGATCGCGCGGCTGTCGAACAGCAGCCGCCCGATCAGCGTGCTCTTGCCGTCGTCGACGCTGCCGGCCGTGAGAAAGCGCAGCGCGCGGTGGTCCTTGACTTGAAGTTGCGGCGTGCTCATCAGAAATAACCTTCCTTCTTGCGGCGCTCCATCGACGCATCGGAGGTGCGGTCGTCCATGCGGGTCGCGCCGCGTTCGCTGACGGTGACCTTCAGCGTCTCGGCGACGATCTCGGTCGCGTTGGCTGCCGGGCTTTCCACCGGGCAGGTGCAGGTCATGTCGCCCACGGTGCGAAAGCGCACCTCGGCGGTCTCGACCTGCTCGCCGGCTTGCGGCGGCGTCACCTCGGTCAGCGGCACCAGCAGGCCCTTGCGGCGGATCACCTGGCGCTCGTGCGCGAAGTACAGGCTGGGCAGCGGGATGTTCTCGCGCGCGATGTACAGCCACACGTCCAGCTCGGTCCAGTTGCTGATCGGGAAGGCGCGCATGTGCTCGCCCGGCTTGATGCGGGTGTTGAACAGCGTCCACAGCTCGGGGCGCTGCTCCTTCGGCTGCCATTGGCCGAAGCTGTCGCGGTGCGAGAAGATGCGCTCCTTCGCGCGGGCCTTCTCCTCGTCGCGGCGCGCGCCGCCCATCAGCACGTCGAAGCGGTGCTCCTCGATCGCTTCGAGCAACGCGACGGTCTGGTGGCCGTTGCGCGATTCCAGCGGGTGCGACAGGCGCACCGTGCCGCGCTGGATCGAGTCCTCGAGGTGGCCCACCACCAGCCGCTCGCCCATCTCGGCGACGCGGCGGTCGCGGAACTCGATCACTTCCGGGAAGTTGTGGCCGGTGTCCACGTGCAGCAGCGGGAACGGCAGGCGGCCCTTGAACTGCCCACTGGCGTCCTTGTTCTTGAAGGCCTTCTCGGCCAGGCGCAGCACCACGCACGAGTCCTTGCCGCCCGAGAACAGCAGGGCAGGGCGCTCGAACGCGGCCACCGTCTCGCGCAGGATGAAGATGGCTTCTTCCTCGAGCCAGTCGAGGTGGCTGTGGTCCAGCTGGGGCAGCAGTTGTTCCACGGTCAGCGGGGCATTCATGTCCGGTCTCCGATCATCGACACGGCCGCCTCTTCGGCGCCGTGCACATGCAGGCCGCATTCCTTGGCCTTCTCATCTTCCCACCACCAGCGGCCGGCGCGGAAATCCTCGCCGACGGCAATGGCACGCGTGCAGGGCGCGCAGCCGATGCTCGGCATGAACTGGTCGTGCAGCGGGTTGTAGGGCACCTCGCGGCTGGCGATGTAGTGCCACACGTCGTTCCAGCTCCAGTCGGCCAGCGGGCTGAACTTGGTGCGGCCCTTGTCGTCGGGTTCGCTGAACGGCACGTCGCCGCGGTTGTTCGACTGCTCGCGGCGCAGCCCCGTCACCCAGGCCGTGCGCTGCGCCAGCATGCGCGACAGCGGTTCGAGCTTGCGGATGCCGCAGCAGCCCTTGCGCAGCTCGATGCTCTCGTACATCGCACGCTCGCCGTGGTTCTTGACGAAATGGATCACCGCATCGGCCTCGGGGCGGTACACCTCGACCGGCAGCTCGTAGCGCGCCTCGATGCGCGGGATCAGCGCGAGCGTCTCGGCATGCAACTGGCCGGTCTCGAGCGTGCCGATCGCGATCGGGATGCCGTGCTGCGCGATCAGGTCGGTCAGCACCATGTCCTCGGCGCCCAGGCTGGTCGCCTGCACGACGCGCCCGGGGTGCTCGGCCGCGGCCTGCTTCAGCACCTCGACCGCATGCGCGACGCGCGCATCGAACCCGGCCGTCTGCCGGGCGTACAGCGAGATGGCGCTCATATCGCGGAACCTGCCTGGTTGAACTCGCGGTTCGTGGTCTCCTGGCCCGGCGGGCGCTTGAACAGCGGCCGGTGCTCGTTCACGTCGGCCTGGTAGTGGCCGGGGAAGAAGTTCAGCGCGCGCTCGGCCACCTCGATCGACTGGTCGGCGCGCAGCGCGACGGCGTCGAAGCCGGTGCGCTGCAGCAGCGGCATCATGTCGACCAGCGCCTCGCCGATGGCGCGCACCTCGCCGGCGAAGCGGTAGCGCGAGCGCAGCAGGCGCGCCTGGCTGTAGGCGCGGCCGTCCACCCACTTCGGGAAATGCAGCGCGACCAGGCCCAGGCGCGGCAGGTCGTCGGCCAGGTCCTCGATGTCGGCGTCGTTCGGGAACTGCACGCCGACGGGCATGCCGGCCGGCCATGCGCTGCGCACGCTGTGCCATTGCGCAAGCGTCAGCAGGCTGTGCGGGGCCGGGGTGAGGGTGACCATCGGGCCGTCTTCTCCGGTGATGGTGTGCCAGGGATCGCGGGCGGTATCGATGAACTTCATGGTCAGGCCTTGGCGGTGCTGCGGCGCTGCGCGTTGGCGGCGCTCTTGAAGGGGTCGAGGCCGATGCGCGTCACGGTGTCGATGAAGCGCTCGGCCGCGCTGCTGCGCTGCTCGCGGTAGGTGTCGAGCACGGCCTCGATCACGTCGGGCACCTCGTCGGCCGCGAACGACGGGCCGATCACCTTGCCGGGCGTCGACTGGTGGCCGCTGATGGCCGAGCCGTCCAGGCCGCCCAGCGTCACCTGGTACCACTCGCTGCCGTCCTTGTCGACGCCGAGGATGCCGATGTGGCCGCTGTGGTGGTGGCCGCAGGAGTTGATGCAGCCGCTGATGTGCAGGTCGATGTCGCCGATGTCGTACAGCTCGTCGATGTCGTCGAAGCGCTCGGTGATGGCCGCCGCCACCGGGATCGAGCGCGCATTGGCCAGCGCGCAGAAATCGCCGCCGGGGCAGGCGATCATGTCGGTCAGCAGGCCGATGTTGGGCGTCGCGAAGCTCGCGCTGCGCGCCGCTTCCCACAGGGCATGGAGATCGGATTCGCGCACCCACGGCAGTACCAGGTTCTGGTCGTGCGACACGCGCAGCTCGCCCTGGCTGAAGCGGTCGGCCAGGCCGGCGGCCAGCTCCATCTGCGTGTCGGTGGCGTCGCCCGGGGCCTGGCCGGTGCGCTTGAGCGACAGCGTGACGCTGCGGTAACCCGCCAGCTGGTGCGCGTGCACGTTGCGCTCGAGCCAGCGCTGGAAGGCGGCGGGCGCGTCGGCCGGGACCTCGATGCGGCTGCCCGCGACCGGCGCGACGCCGGCCGGCGTCACGAAGTGGGCCGCGACGCGATCGAACTCGGCCTGCGGGATGATCTGCTCGGTGCCGTCGCTGTCGAGCTCGAGGATCTTCTTGAACTCCTCGGCCACGTCGTCCAGGAAGCGCTGCCCCTCGGCCTTCACCAGGATCTTGATGCGCGCCTTGTACATGTTGTCGCGCCGGCCGTAGCGGTTGTAGACCCGCACGATGGCCTCGAGGTAGACGAGGATCTGCTGCCACGGCAGGAACTCGTTGATCACCGTGCCGATGACCGGCGTGCGGCCCATGCCGCCGCCGACCAGCACCTTGAAGCCGACCTCGCCGGCGTCGTTCTTCAGCAGCTGCAGGCCGATGTCGTGCCAGGCGATCGCGGCGCGGTCTTCCTTGGCGCCGCTGACGGCGATCTTGAACTTGCGCGGCAGGAACGCGAACTCGGGGTTCAGCGTGCTCCACTGGCGCAGGATCTCGCAGTACGGGCGGGGGTCGACGATCTCGTCGGCGGCGACGCCGGCGAAGCAGTCGCTCGTGATGTTGCGGATGCAGTTGCCGCTGGTCTGGATGCCGTGCATGCTGACCGAGGCCAGCAGGTCCATCACGTCGGCGGCCTTCGGCAGCGGGATCCAGTTGTATTGGCAGTTCTGGCGCGTCGTGAAGTGCGCGTAGCCGCGGTCGAACTCGCGCGCGATGCGCGCCAGCATGCGCAGCTGGTCGGAACTCAGCTCGCCGTACGGCACCGCGATGCGGGCCATCGGCGCGTGGCGCTGGATGTACCAGCCGTTCTGCAGCCGCAGCGCGCGGAATTCATCGTCGCCCAGCGTGCCGGCCAGGTTGCGCTGCAGCTGGTCGCGGAACTGAGCGGCACGTTGCTTGACGAATTGGGTGTCGAACGGGGTGTACTGGTACATGTCTGCGCAGCGCGTGGGAACCAGGGCGGAACTGTAGTGGCCCTATATATATGTAGAAAGAACAATTTTGTTGATTGGTTATTCGAGGGTGGGATAAGGAGGGGCCCTCCTAGAATCGCCGGATGCCTTTCTTCCTGCCTTCTGCCCTGGCCCGCCCGGCCGCGGTCCTCGCCCTTGTCGTTCTCGCCGGCTGCCAGACCGTCCCGTTGCCCCCACCGTCCACGCCCGCCTCGGGGCCGGCCACCGTGCCGCCCGTCGTGGTGGCCGTGCCGCCCGATGCCGCGGCATCGGCGCCGCCGGTCGTCATCCTCAAGCCGGCGCCCAAGCCGCCGCGCATCGGCCTGGCGCTCGGGGGCGGGGCGGCGCGCGGCTTTGCCCACATCGGCGTGATCCAGGTGCTGGAAGAGAACGGCATCAAGCCCGACCTGGTGGTCGGTACCTCGGCCGGCAGCCTGGTCGCGGCGCTGTATGCGTCGGGCAAGAACGGGCTGGCGCTGGCCGCGATGGCCGATTCGATGGACGAATCGGCGATCACCGACTGGGCCTTTCCGGGCCGCGGGCTGATCCGCGGCGAGGCGCTGGCGCGCTTCGTGCGCGACAACACCGGCGGGCGGACCATCGAGCAGATGCGCCTGCCGCTGGGCATCGTCGCGACCGACCTGGACAACGGTGCGCCGGTGCTGTTCCAGCGCGGCGATCCAGGCATCGCGGTGCGCGCGTCGAGCGCGGTGCCGGCGGTGTTCCAGCCGGTCAAGATCGGCTCCCGGGAGTACGTGGACGGCGGCCTGGTGTCGCCGGTGCCGGTGCGCTTTGCGCGTCAGATGGGCGCCGACCTGATCATTGCGGTCGACATTTCGGCGGTGCCGGATGGCGCCGAGACCGGCGACCCGATGCGCATGCTGCTGCAGACCTTCGCGATCATGAGCCGCAGCATCAACAGCTTCGAGCTGCGCGAGGCCGACGTGGTCATGCGGCCGAAGTTGCCGGGGGTGTCGTCGGCCGACTTCGCGGCCCGCAAGCGCTCGATCCAGGCCGGGCGCGAGGTGGCGCTGACGATGCTGAACGAGCTGAAGCTGCGGATCGCGGCCAAGACGCACTGAGGGCGCACCGAGGGCCGCGCCGGGATTCGGTGGCCCAAAAACAAACGGCCCGGTATCGCTACCGGGCCGAAGGTACCTGGAATGAAGAATTCGCGCGGTACCGAGGAGACAACCTTTCAGGGAGACCGCAGGCATTGCGCCCTGCGGTAACTCTCAGATGAAGGGTCGCTGGATAAGTTCAAGGCCTGCGCAAAAAATCAGGCGGCGGTGCGCTTGCCCTTCGGGGTGGCGGCTTGCGTGGCCTTGACGGCGCTGGCGCTCAGTGCCTGGATGTTGGCTTCTGCGACGCTGGCGGCTTGTTCAGCGGCCTTGTGCAGGCTTTCGTAGGCGTTGCTGGTGGTGGCGACGGCCGACTTGAACAGCGCGACGACATTCTCGGTGCCCGCCGGGGCGTTCTTCACGGCGGTGTCGACCACGGCCATGAACTTCTGCTGGGCTTCGGCGGCTTGCGCTTCGGCGACCTTGCCGATGTCGGCATTGGTGCTGGCGGCGATGTCGTACAGGTGGCGGCCATAGGCGGCAGCCTTCTCGGCGGCCGGCTGCAGCAGGCTGGCTTGCAGCGACAGCAGTTCTTGCGCGTCCTTCACCGACAGGGCTGCCGTGGTGTTGGCGGCGGCTTCGCCGAGCGCGGTCTTGGCAACCTGCAGGTTCAGTTCGACGAGCTTCTCGACGCCTTCGAACGCCTTGCCGGTCAGGCCGAAGAGCGTTTCGATGTTGGTCTTGTGGGCGGCGATCAATTGTTCAGCGGTCAGCATGTGGAATCTCCATTGGGATAGAAAAAGGGGACTGCGCCTGACACAGTGACTTTGTTGCACTGCACCATGAGCTGAAGTATACGGGGCGATCGGCAGATTACAAGTTGTTTTTGCTGCATTGCAGCAATCTAGATGCGGACGCCCAATTCGTGAGGTCCGGGCTGGTCTCGGCACAATCGGCGGCGATGCAAGCCTTCCACTCGGACCACTTCGTGCTGCCCCTGCCGGAAGGCCACCGCTTTCCGATGCAGAAGTACCGGCTGCTGCGCGAGGCGGCCGAATCGGTGCCGGGGCTGCAGCTGCAGGAGGCCCTCGCCGCGACCGATGGCGAGCTGGCGCTGGCCCACACCCCCACCTATGTCACGGCGGTGGCCGAAGGGCTGCTGAGCCCGGCGCAGCAGCGCGCGATCGGCTTCCCGTGGACGCCGCGCATGGTCGAGCGCGCGCGGCGCTCGGTCGGCGCCACCATCGCCGCGGCCCGAAGTGCATTGACCGCCGGCCTTGCCGCCAACCTGGCCGGGGGCACGCACCATGCCTATGCCGACAAGGGCGCAGGCTACTGCGTCTTCAACGACGTGGCCGTCGCCGCCCGCCTGATGCAGGCCGAATGGCACCGGCACCACCGGGCGCTGTTGCGCGTCGCGGTGATCGACCTGGACGTGCACCAGGGCAACGGCACCGCGGCCATCTTCCGCGACGATCCGACCGTGTTCACGCTGTCGCTGCACGGCGAGCGCAACTTCCCGTTCCGCAAGGAAGACAGCGACCTCGACGTCGCGCTGCCCGACGGCTGCCGCGATGCCGAGTACCTGGCAGCACTCGACGCCGCGCTGGCCGAGCTGTGGCGCCGGCACGCCGATGCGCCGCCCAGCCTGGTCTTCTACCTCGCCGGTGCCGACCCGCACGAAGGCGATCGCCTCGGGCGCCTGAAGCTCAGCGCCGCCGGCCTCGCCGAACGCGATCGCCGCGTGTTCGAAGCCGCTCGCCGGCGCCGCATCCCGGTCGCGGTCAGCATGGCCGGCGGCTACGGCCGCGACATCGCCGACACCGTCGCGGTGCAGCTCGCGACGCTGCGCGAGGCACTGGCCAGCCAGCAGCAATGGAACAATGCGGCGCCATGAGCAGCAGCACCTCTTCCCGCCCGCAGCCCGAATCGCGCGATGCCTACCGGCACTTCACGTCGCTCACCACGCGCTGGATGGACAACGACGCCTACGGCCACGTCAACAACGTCGTCTACTACAGCCTGTTCGACACCGCGGTGAACCGTTACCTGATCGAGGCCGGCGCGCTCGACATCCATGCCGGCCGCACCATCGGCCTGGTGGTCGAGACGCACTGCAACTACTTCGCGCCGGTCGCGTTCCCGCAGGCGGTGGATGCGGGGCTGCGCGTCGCGCAGGTCGGCAGCTCCAGCGTGCGCTACGAGATCGGCCTGTTCGCCGCCGGCGAGCCGCTCAGCGCGGCGCGCGGCCATTTCGTGCATGTCTACGTCGACCGCGACACGCGCCGCCCGGTGGCGCTGCCGCCGCCCCTGATCCAAGCCCTCGAAGGATTGCGCCCGTGACCTCGCCCGCCGTACCGACCCCCGAGCAGACCGCCCTCGTCGACCACGCCATCGAGACGCGTCGCTCGCTGCGCGCCTTCCTGCCGACGCCGGTGCCGCGCGAGACCCTCGAGGAGATCCTGCGCGTCGCCGCGCGCGCGCCCTCGGGCACCAACACCCAGCCCTGGAAGGTCTACGTGCTGACCGGCGAGCCGCTGCAGGCCTTGTCGCGCGACATCATGGCCGTCTACGACGATCCGGCCGTCGCGGCGCAGCACCGCGAGGAGTACGCCTACTATCCGGTCGAGTGGCGCCCGCCCTACATCGACCGCCGCCGCAAGGTCGGCTGGGACCTGTACGGCCTGCTCGGCATCGCCAAGGGCGACAAGCCGCGCATGCATGCGCAGCATGGCCGCAACTACGTGTTCTTCGACGCCCCGGTCGGCCTGATGTTCACGATCGATCGCGTGATGCAGCAGGGCAGCTGGCTCGACTACGGCATGTTCCTGCAGAACATCATGGTGGCGGCGCGCGCCCGCGGCCTCGACACCTGCCCGCAGGCGGCGTTCACGCAGTTCCACCGCATCATCCTGCCGCGGCTCGGCGCGGGCGAGGACGAGATGCTGGTATGCGGCATGTCGCTCGGCTTCGCCGACCCCGAGGCGGTCGAGAACACGCTGGTCACCGAGCGCGAACCGGTGGCGGGCTTCACGCGCTTCCTCGGCTGATGCTGTCGCCGCTGTGGGGCCTGCCGTTCGCGGGCCTCCTGCTGTCGATGGCGCTGCTGCCGCTGCTGGCGCCGGCCTTCTGGCAGCGCCACGACGGCAAGGTCGTCGCGGCCTGGGCGCTGGCCTGGCTGCTGCCGGCCGCGGCGGTGTTCGGCGTGGCCTCCGCGTGGCACGGCCTGGTGCATGCGCTGGTGGCCGAGTACATCCCGTTCATCGTGCTTCTCACCGCGCTGTTCGTCGTGGCCGGCGGCATCTTCGTGCACGGCAACCTGCGCGGCAGCCCCGGCGTCAACGTCGTGCTGATGGCGATCGGCGCGGCACTGGCCAGCGTGATGGGCACGACCGGCGCGTCGATGCTGATGATCCGGCCGCTGATCCGGGCCAACGACCACCGGCGCTCGGCCGCGCACGTGATCGTGTTCTTCATCTTCATCGTGTCGAATGCCGGCGGCGCGCTGACGCCGCTGGGCGACCCGCCGCTGTTCCTCGGCTTCCTGCAGGGCGTGTCGTTCTTCTGGACGCTGCAGCACCTGCTGCCGCACACGCTGTTCCTGGTCGGGGCGCTGCTCGCGATCTTCTGGCTCATCGACCGCCACCACCAGCGGCACGATCCGCCGCCGAAGCCGGACCCGACCCCGCCGACGCGCGGCTTCGGCGTCGAGGGCCGCATCAACCTCGGGCTGCTGGCCGGCATCGCGGGGCTGATCCTGCTGAGCGGGCTGTGGCAGGGCGGGGTGGCGCTCCGCGTCGCCGGCGTCGAGGTCCACTGGCAGGGCCTGGTCCGCGACACCGGCCTGCTCGCGGTCATCGGCCTGTCGCTGTGGCTCACGCCGGCCGCGGCGCACCGCCAGAACCAGTTCAGCTTCGGCCCCATCATCGAGGTGGCGAGGCTGTTCGCCGGTATCTTCCTGACCATCATCCCGGTGATCGCGATGCTGCGCGCCGGCGTCGACGGGCCGTTCGGCGCCATCATTGCCGCCGTCACCGGCGCGGATGGCCAACCGCGGCCAGGGATGTATTTCTGGGCGGCCGGCGGACTCTCGTCATTTCTGGACAATGCGCCGACCTACCTGGTGTTCTTCAACGCCGCCGGCGGCGATGCGCAGCAGCTGATGACGCGCCTGGCGCCGACGCTGGTGGCGATCTCGGCCGGGTCGGTGTTCATGGGTGCCAATTCGTACATCGGCAACGCACCCAACCTGATGGTGAAGGCCGTGGCCGAAAGCCGCGGCATCCGGATGCCGGGCTTCTTCGGCTACATGGCCTGGGCCATGGCCGTGCTGATGCCCTTGTTCGTGTTGATGTCGTTGATCTGGTTCTTCTGAAGGAGTGACATGAAGCCTGCCGTCCTGGTGTCCCGTGCCGTGTTCCCCGACGTCGTCGAGCGCCTGCGTGCGCACTTCACCGTCGAGGACAACCCCGACGACCGCATCTACACGAAGGCCGAGCTGATCCGGCGCCTGGCCGGCAAGGCCGGCGTGTTCGCGACCGGCAGCGAGCGCTTCGATGCCGAGGTGCTCGATGCCAACCCGCAGCTGAAGGCGGTGTGCAACATGGCGGTCGGCTACAACAACATCGACGTCGACGCCTGCACCGCGCGCGGCGTGCTGTGCACCAACACGCCCGACGTGCTGACCGACACCACGGCCGACTTCGGCTTCGCGCTGATGATGGCCGCGGCGCGTCGCATCGCCGAGTCCGAGCACTACCTGCGCCGCGGCGACTGGAAGAAGTGGTCCTACGACATGTTCACCGGCAGCGACGTGCACGGCGCGACGCTGGGCATCCTCGGCATGGGCCGCATCGGGCAGGGCATCGCGCGGCGCGGCGCGCACGGCTTCGGCATGAACGTGATCTACCACAACCGGTCGCGGCTGGCGCCCGAGGTCGAGGCCGAGTGCCGCGCCCGCTACGTCAGCAAGGAGTCGCTGCTGCGCGACGCCGACCACCTGGTGCTGGTGCTGCCGTACTCGCAGTCTTCGCACCACGCCATCGGTGCCGCCGAGCTGGCGCAGATGAAGCCGAGCGCGACGCTGACCAACGTCGCGCGCGGCGGCATCGTCGACGACGCGGCGCTGGCGCAGGCGCTGGCCGCGCGGCAGATCGCGGCGGCCGGCCTCGACGTCTACGAAGGCGAGCCGGCCCTGAATCCCGCGCTGCTGGAGCTGCCGAACGTGGTGCTGACGCCGCACATCGCCAGCGCCACGGTGGCGACGCGGCGCGCGATGGCCGGCCTCGCGGCCGACAACCTGATCGCGGCACTCGGCTTCGGGCCGCTGGCCGGCAAGCCGCCGACGCCGATCAATCCGCAGGTGCTGCAGGCATGAAGGCGCTGCGCGCCGCGGCCTTCGCGTTGCTGATGGCTTGCGGTGCGCATGCGCTGGCCGCCGACCCGGTCGTCGTCGGCTCCAAGCGCTTCACCGAGTCCTACGTGCTCGGCGAGATCGTGCGCCTGAGCTACGAGCGCGCCGGCATCCCCGCGACGCACAGGCAGGGCCTGGGCAACACCGGCATCCTGGAGCAGGCGCTGAAGAGCGGCGCGGTCGACGTCTACCCCGAATACACCGGCACCATCGTGCGCGAGCTGCTGAAGCGCGAGGGCAACCCGTCGCTCGACGAGCTGAACGGCTGGCTCGCGCCGCGCGGCCTGAAGGCCGCCATCCCGCTCGGCTTCAACGACACCTATGCGCTCGCGATGCTCGAATCCCAGGCCGACAAGCTCGGCATCGCGAGCATCTCCGACCTGCGCAAGCCGCAGGCGGCCGGCCTGCACCTGGGGCTGTCGCACGAATTCCTCGAGCGCGCCGACGGCTGGCCGGCGCTGAAGACCGCCTACCAGCTCGGGTTCGACAAGCCGGCCGGGCTGGACCACGGCCTGGCCTACGACGCGATCGCGGCCGGCCGCGTCGACCTGATCGACATCTACAGCACCGATGCCAAGGTGGCGCGCTACAAGCTGCGGGTGCTGAAGGACGACGTCGGCTTCTTCCCGAAGTACGACGCGGTGCTGCTGATGCGCGCGAGCCTCGACCCGGCGCCGTTGCAAGCGCTGGCCGGGCGCATCGACGAGGCGGCGATGATCTCGCTGAATGCGCAGGTCGAGCTCGACGGCAAGAGCTTCGCCGAGGTCGCGCGGCAGTTCATGTCGGGCAGCGCCGCCCCCGCCGCCCGGCCGGTCACCTTCCTGCAGCGCCTGTTCGCGCCGGATTTCGGCCGCCTTGCCGGGCAGCACCTGCTGCTGGTGTTCGGCTCGCTCGCGGTGGCGGTGCTGGTGGGCGTGCCGCTCGGCGTGGCCGCATGGCGCTGGCCGCGCAGCACCGGCCTGGTGATGGGCGCGGTGTCGGTGCTGCAGACCGTGCCGTCGCTCGCGCTGCTGGCCTTCCTGATCGCGGTGGTCGGCAGCATCGGGCTGCTGCCGGCGCTGATCGCGCTGTTCCTGTATGCGCTGCTGCCGATCGTGCGCAACACGCACGCCGGGCTGCACGGCGTGCCCGACGGCCTGGCGCAGGCGGCCCTGTCGCTGGGCATGACGAAGCGCCAGGCGCTGCGCCATGTGCAGTTGCCGCTGGCAGCGCCGACGCTGCTGGCCGGCATCAAGACCGCGGCGGTGATCAACGTCGGCACCGCCACCGTCGCGGCCTTCATCGGGGCCGGCGGCTTCGGCGAGCGCATCGTCGCCGGGCTGGCGGTCAACGACACCGGCGCGATGCTGGCCGGCGCGCTGCCGGCGGCGGTGCTGGCGCTGGCGGTGCAATACGGCTTCGATGCGGTCGAGAAGCGGCTGCTGCCCGTCCCACTGCGCACCTCGGCATAGCGGGTGCTGCGAGAATGGCGGGATGCTCCTCGACTGGATTTCGCTCGCACTGCTCGTCGTTGTCCTGCTGTTGATACTTTGGCTCGCGCTGCGACGGCCCCCCGAAGCCGGCACCGAACGCCTGGAACGCGAACTGCGCGACGAGGTGGCGCGCAGCGCGCAGGGAACGCGCCAGGAACTGGGCCAGACGCTCGCGAGCTTCCAGCAGACGCTGCTGGCGCAGCAGGGCGACGTGGCCCGCACGCAGAACGAGCAGATCGACAGCTTCCGCACCCAGCTCGCCGCGACCCAGCAGGCGCAGGACGCGACCCTCGCGCGCCTGGCCGAGCAGCAGGCCAATGCGCTGAAGCGCTTTGCCGACACGCTGTCCGACCAGTTGCGCATGCTGTCGCAGTCGAACGACCAGCGGCTCACCGAGATGCGCGGCGCGGTCGAGCAGAAGCTGTCGGCGATCCAGGCCGACAACGAGAAGAAGCTCGAGCAGATGCGCGCGACGGTCGACGAGAAGCTGCATGCCACGCTCGAGCAGCGCCTGGGCGAGAGCTTCAAGCTGGTGGCCGACCGGCTCGACCAGGTGCACAAGGGCCTGGGCGAGATGCAGAACCTGGCGCGCGACGTCGGTTCGCTGAACCGGGTGCTGACCAACGTCAAGACGCGCGGCATCTTCGGCGAGGTGCAGCTGGCCGGGCTGCTGGAACAGGTGTTCACGCCCGAGCAGTACGCCGTCAACGTCGAGACGGTGCCGGGCAGCGGTGCGCGGGTCGAGTTCGCGATCCGGTTGCCGGGCCAGCGGGTCGACGGCGTCGCGCTGTGGCTGCCGATCGACGCGAAGTTCCCGCGCGAGGACTACGAGCGCCTGCTCGACGCCCAGGACCGCGCCGACCCGGTGGCGGTCGAGGTGGCCGGCAAGGCGATCGAGACGCGGCTGCGGCTGGAGGCCAAGGCGATCCGCGACAAGTACGTGTCGCCGCCGCACACCACCGACTTCGGCATCCTGTTCGTGCCGACCGAGGGCCTTTATGCCGAGGCGCTGCGCCGGCCGGGGCTGGTCGAATCGATGCAGCGCGAGCACCACGTGATGCTGGCCGGGCCCACCACCTTGCTTGCGACGCTGAACAGCCTGCAGATGGGCTTTCGCACGCTGGCGCTGGAGAAGCGCTCGGTCGAGGTGTGGGAGGTGCTGGGCGCGGTGAAGACCGAGTTCGCGAAGTTCGGCGACGTGCTGGCCAAGACCAAGAAGAAGCTCGACGAGGCCAGCAACACCATCGACCAGGCGCAGACGCGGGCCAACGTGATGGCGCGCAAGCTGAAGTCGGTCGAGGCGGTCACCGAGACGCATGCGCAGGCCTTGCTGCCGCTGGCCTTGCCGCGCGACGACGACGCCATCGTTCCCGATCTGCCGGAGAGCGACGCGTGATGGCCCACCCCCGAAGCGCCTTCGGCGCTCCCCCTCGCTGCTGACATGGCGCAGTTTTCGCGGCCCTTGTTGGCGCTGATCCTCGGGCAGATCAGCCTGCATTCCTGCATGGCGGGGGTGCGCATGGCAGCACCTCTGCAGGCGCTGAAGCAAGGCCAGGCGGAATGGGCAGTGGGGCTGCTGATGGCGCTGTTCGCCGCGGCGCCGGTGCTGCTCTCGCTGCCCGCGGGGCGGCTGGCCGACCGGCGCGGCTACCACGTGCCGCTGAGGTTGGGCATCGGGCTGTCGCTGGCCGGCGGCGCGCTGGCGGCCATCAGCAGCCACTACGTCGCGATGTGCCTGGCCGCGATCCTGACCGGCGCCGGCGCGAACTTCGGGTTGATCACGATCCAGCGCACGGCCGGCCGCATGGCCGGCGACGCGACCGAACGCATCCGGGTCTTCAGCTGGCTGGGCCTGGCGCCCGCATTGTCGAACGTGATCGGCCCGGTGACGGCGGGGGCGCTGATCGACCTGATGGGCTTCCGCGCCGCGTTCGGCTTGCTGATGCTGATGCCGCTGGCGGCCCTGGTGTCGTCGCGCTACGTGCCGGTCGAGGCCGACGCGCCGCGCCCGCCCGGCGCGGTGCAGCGCCAGGGCTCCTGGGACCTGCTGCGCTCGGCACCGCTGCGCCGGCTGCTGCTGGTCAACTGGCTGCTGTCGGCCAGCTGGGACGTGCATTCCTTCGTCGTGCCCATCCTCGGCCATGAGCGCGGGCTGAGCGCGGCGACGATCGGCCTGGTCCTCGGGCTGTTCGCGGCGTCGGTGGCGGGGGTGCGGCTGCTGATCCCGGTGCTGGCGCACCGGCTGAGCGAATCGCAGGTGCTGGCCGGCGCGATGCTGTGGACCGCCGCGGTGTTCGCCGTCTACCCGTTCGTGCAGTCGGCCTGGTTGATGGCCTGCTGCGCGTCGCTGCTCGGGCTGTCGCTGGGCGCGGTGCAGCCGATGGTGATGTCGACGCTGCACCACATCACGCCGCACGAGCGGCACGGCGAGGCGATCGCCTTCCGTTCGATGGCGCTGAACGGGTCGAGCACCGTGATGCCGCTGCTGTTCGGCGCTTTCGGCGCGGCGCTGGGAGCCGCGTCGCTGTTCTGGATGATGGGCCTGGCCGTCGGAGCCGGCAGCTGGCAGGCGCGAAGGATCTGAGGCCTAGAACTTGATGCCGGCCGGGTTGCTGCCGTCGGCGGCCGGCTGGGTCGGCCGGGCTGCCGGGGCCGCGGGACGCTGCGCCGGCGTGGCGGCCTGCTTGGGCTCTGTCAGCGGCGTCGCGCTGCCCTGCGGGAAGTTCGCCGGCAGCTTCGATTCCTTCGGGTACGCGGCCGCATCCAGGTAGCTCGTCCACTCTTCACGCTGGTAGCCGCGCAGCACCTGCGCGCCGACCGTCAGCGCCGGCAGGTCGCGCGTGCCGGCGATGCGGTTCAGCGCGTCGGCGTCCTCGACCGTGCCGACCGATCGCTCGGCAAAGGGGATGCCGCGCTGGCGCAGCAACTGGCGGCCGCTGTCGCACGGTGCGCAGTCCTTGGTCGTGTACAGCGTCACCGGGTAGCGCTGCGCCGCCTGGCGAAGCTCGAGCGGCAACGCGACGTCGCTCGACACGCCGCCGCCGGCACCGACCGTCTGGACCTTGCTGTCGGTGGTGATGGCCGGCCGGTCGGTGTAGGTCACCTTGCCGTCCGGGCCGACGACCTTGTACAGCGCGTGTGCCGGCAGTGCGGCGAACAGCCCGGCCAGCAAGGCGGGCGCCGCCAGGCGGAAGCTGCGGAAAGGACGAGAGGTCATGGGTGCTCCAACAACGTGGGATGTGTTTGCGCCGGAATTTACTGCATCAGGCCATGCCTTGATGTCGCAGCAGCGCATCAATGCTCGGCTCGCGGCCGCGGAAGGCCTTGAAACTCTCCATCGCCGGGCGGCTGCCGCCGGCCTCGAGGATGGCCTGGCGGTAGCGCCGCCCCGTGGGAATGTCGAGCGCGCCGGCTTCCTCGAAGGCGCTCCAGGCGTCGGCGCTCAGCACCTCGGCCCACTTGTAGCTGTAGTAGCCGGCCGCGTAACCGCCGGAAAAGATGTGTGAGAAGCCGTGCTGGAAGCGGTTGAAGCGCGGCGGCACGAGCACCGCCACCTCGGCGCGCACCTCGTCGAGCAGGCCCTGGATGTCGGCCTGCGAGCCCGGCTCGGCATGCAGCCGCATGTCGAACAGCGAGAACTCGATCTGCCGCAGCGTCTGCAACCCGCTCTGGAAGTTCTTGGCCGCCAGCATCTTGTCGAACAGCGCACGCGGCAGCGGCTCGCCGGTGTCGACGTGGGCCGTCAGCCGCTTGAGCACGTCCCATTCCCAGCAGAAGTTCTCCATGAACTGGCTGGGCAGTTCGACCGCATCCCACTCGACGCCGGAGATGCCGGCCACGCCGACGTCGTTCACCTGCGTCAGCATGTGGTGCAGCCCGTGGCCGAACTCGTGGAACAGCGTCGTCACGTCGTCGTGCGTCAGCAGCGCCGGGCGGCGCTTGCCGTCGACCTCGACCGGCGACGCGAAGTTGCACACCAGGTGCGCCACCGGCGTCTGCGTGCGGCCGTCCGGGCGCGCCCAGCGGCCGCAGACGTCGTCCATCCAGGCGCCCGGGCGCTTGCCGGGGCGCGCATACGGATCGAGGTAGAACTGGCCGATCAGCTCGCCCTGGCGTTCGATGCGGAAGAAGCGCACGCCCGGGTGCCAGACCGGCGCGCTGTCGGAGCGGATGCTGACCTCGAACAAGGTCTCGATGATGCGGAACAGCCCGTCCAGCACCTTGGTCTCGGTGAAGTATGGCTTGACCTCCTGGTCGCTGAAGGCATAGCGACGCTCCTTCAGCTTCTCGCTGGCATAGGGGAAATCCCAGGCCTGCAGGTCGGACAGCCCGAGCTCGGTGCGGGCGAACTCGCGCAGCTCGGCCAGGTCGCGCTCGGCATAGGGACGGGCGCGTTGCGCCAGGTCGCGCAGGAAGCCCGTGACCTGCTGCGGCGTGTCAGCCATCTTCGGCACCAGCGACACCTCGGCGAAGCTCGCGTAGCCGAGCAGCCGGGCCTCTTCCTGGCGCAGGTCGAGCAGCTCGCGCATCACCGGGCTGTTGTCGCGCTCGGGCGGGCCGGCTTCGCTGGCGCGGGTGACGTAGGCGACGTACAGCTTCTCGCGCAGCGCGCGGTTGCTGCCGTACTGCATCACCGGGAAGTAGCTCGGGAAGTGCAGCGTGATCTTGTGGCCCGGCTGGCCGTCGGCCTCGGCCGCGGCGCGCGCGGCCGCCACCACGTCGGCCGGCACGCCGTCCAGCTCGTCGGCGCCGACGTACAGCGAGAAGCCGTCGGTGGCATCGAGCACGTGCTCGGAATAGCTCTGCGACAGCGTGGCCAGCCGGTCCTGGATCTGCGCGTAGCGCTCGCGGTCGGGGCCCTTCAGCTCGGCACCGGACAGCACGAAGTCGCGCATCGCGTTCGACAGCGCCTGGCGGCGCGGCGCGCTCAGCGCGGCGGCGGCCGGGCCGGCGGCGATGGCCTTGTACTTGGCATACAGGCGCTCGTCGGCGCCCAGCCGGGTGTGGAATTCGGTGACGGCAGGCAGCTGCTCGTTGTAGGCCGCCCGCAATTCGGGCGTGTCGGCGACGGCCGTCAGGTGGTGCACGGCGCCCCAGGCGCGGCCCAGGCGTTCGGTGGCGACGTCGAGCACGGCCGACATGGCGTCGTAGTCGGCCGGCACCTCGTCGCCGGTGACGCGGTCGAGCGCCGCATCGGCCTCGGCCAGCAGCTGGGCCATCGCGGGCGCGACGTGCACCGCGCGGATCGCGGAGAAGTCGAGCAGGGCGTCGGGTACGAGGAGCGGGTTGATCTCGGTCATGTCTGCCTTCCCTTTCAATGTTGTGCCACCCTGGACTCAAACCGCTGCAAAACGTTCTGCCGCCTCCATGGTGTTGACCAGGAGCATCGCACGGGTCATGGGCCCGACGCCACCCGGCACCGGCGTGATCCAGCCCGCGACCTGCGAGACGCCGTCGAAGTCGACATCTCCTGCCAGCTTGCCGTCGTCCTTGCGGTTCATGCCGACATCGATCACGACCGCGCCCGGCTTGACCATGTCGGCGGTGAGCACATTGCGCTTGCCGACCGCCGCGACGACGACGTCGGCATCGCGGGTGTGGCGGCCGATGTCGGGCGTCCCGCTGTGGCAGATGGTGACGGTGGCGTTGGCCTGCAAGAGCAGCATCGCCATCGGCTTGCCGACGGTGTTGCTGCGGCCGATCACGACGGCATTCCTGCCGCGCAGCGGCAGCCCGGTAGTGGCGATCAGCTTCATGCAGCCGTAGGGCGTGCAGGGCAGGAAGCCGGGGCGGCCGACCATCAGCGCACCGGCGCTCTGCACGTGGAAGCCGTCGACGTCCTTGAGCGGCGAGATCGCCTCGATCACTTTCTGCGGGTCGATGTGCCGGGGCAGCGGCATCTGCACCAGGATGCCGTGGATGGACGGGTCGGCGTTCAGCGCGGCGATGCGCGCCAGCAGCTCGCTTTCCGACAACGACGCGTCGTACTTCTCGAGCACCGAGCGCACGCCGCTGGTCTCGCAATCGTTGACCTTGTGCTTCACGTAGACCTGCGAGGCCGGGTCGTCGCCGACCAGGATCACCGCCAGGCCGGGCTGGCGCCCGCGGGCGGTGAGGGCGGCGGCGCGCTGGGCCACCTCGGCGCGGATCGTCTTGGCGAGGGCGTTGCCATCGATCAGTTGTGCGGTCATCGGGTTGCTGCTTCCGGAAACGAAAAAGGCCGCTGGGGAACAGCGGCCTTGGGTCTGGGATTCGGTTTATGCCTTGGCCTGGGCGCCGAGGGCAATCTTGAGGAGGTCTGCCACCGTGTTGGCGTTCAGCTTCTCCATGATGTTGGCGCGGTGCGCCTCGACCGTCTTGATGCTGATGCCCAGGTCGTCGGCGATCTGCTTGTTCAGCCGGCCGGCGACGATGCGCTCGAGCACCTGGGCCTCGCGCGTGGTCAGGCGCGACAGCAGCGCATCGCGGCTGGCGGCTTCCTGGTGGTGCGAGAAGGCACTGCGCGCCTGGTCGAGCATGCGCTCGACGAGGCCGAGCAGTTCTTCTTCCTTGAAGGGTTTCTCGATGAAATCCATCGCGCCCTTCTTCATCGTCGTGACCGCCATCGGCACGTCGCCGTGGCCGGTGATGAAGACGACGGGCAGCGGCGATTTGCGTTCCAGCAGCCGGTCCTGCAGTTCCAGGCCGCTCATGCCGTCCATGCGGATGTCGGCGATCAGGCAGGCGACCTCGCGGGGGTCGAAGCGCGACAGGAAGGACTCCGACGAATCGAAGCACTTGACGCGGTAGTCCTTGCCTTCGAGCAGCCATTGCAGCGAGTCGCGCACGGCTTCGTCGTCGTCGACCACATAGACCGTCCCTTTTTTCGGAATCAAGCTCATCGATGCAGTCTCATGGCAGCGCCGGTTCGAGGCCGGCAGATTTGGCGGTTTCCACAGGCAGCGTGAAGCTGAAGCGGCACCCGACGGCGAGGTCGCCATTGTATAAGTTCTGCGCCCGGATACGGCCGCGATGGCTCTCGATGATGGAGCGGCACAGGGACAACCCGATGCCCAGCCCTTCGGCCTTGGTCGAGAAGAAGGCCTCGTAGAGCCGCGCGATGACTTCTTCCTTCAGGCCCGGGCCGCTGTCGGTGACGCTGAACTCGATCACGCCGCCTTCTTCCGGCGTGTGCCGGGGCACCACGCGCAGCTCGATGTTGCGGCGCGCCTGCGGCAGCCCGGCCGAGTCGATCGCCTCGGCGGCGTTCTTCAGCAGGTTCAGCACCACCTGCTCGATCAGGATCGGGTCGACCATCAGCATCGGCAGGCGCTGCGCCACGTAGACGTGGATCGTCACGTTGCGCCGGCGCAGCTCGATGTTGGCCAGGTCGACCGCGTCGTCGACGATGCCCTGCGCGAGGGCCGGCTGGCGCTGCGGCTCGCTGCGCTTCACGAAGGCGCGGATGCGCCGGATGATCTGCCCGGCGCGCTCGGCCTGGCGCGCGGTCTTCTCCAGCGCGGCGATCAGGTCGTCCTTCTGGATCGCGTCGCTCTTCACGCGCGAGACCATGCCGTTGCAGTAGTTGGTGATGGCGGTCAGCGGCTGGTTCAGCTCGTGCGCCACCGACGAGGCCATCTCGCCCATCGTCACCAACCGGCTCGTCACCTGCGCCTTCTCGGCCTGCTGCGCCGCCTGCGTCTCGGCGTTGCGGCGGCCGGTGATGTCGGTCGCGATCAGCATCTGCGCCAGGCGCCCGTCGGTCCACTGCAGATAGCGCGCGCGCACGTCGAACCACTTCTGCAGCGGCTCGATGAAGACCTCGCGCGCATCCGAGCCCACCTCGGTCAGCTCCTGGGTCGGCAGGCCGCCGAAGCTGTCGACCGAATCGCCGTCGTCGCCGAAGGCCGACAGCGCGCTGATCACCGGCAGGCCCGGGTCGCCGCCGGCCAGCAGCGCATGGCCGCGCGCATCGGCGCCGAACCACAGCCGGTACGAGCGGTTCGCGAACAGCAGTTCGCCCTGCTGCACCGACAGCACCGACACCGCGGCGTCCAGGCCTTCGAGCACGGTGGTGAAGCGCTCGTGCGAGGCCGACAGCTGGTCGCGCACGCGCTTGGCCTCGGTGATGTTCGTCATCGAGGTCATCCAGCCGGTCTGCAGGCCCTTCGGGTCGATCAGCGGCGAGACGTACATGCGCGCATCGAACTGCGTCTCGTCCTTGCGCATCACCTTCACCTCGATGCCGCCGGCGGGGCTGCGGCCCTGCAGCTCCTGCTGCAGCAGGCGGTTGTTCTCCTCGATGCGCTCGGGCGGCCAGTGCGGGAAGGGCGGCACGCGGCCGATCAGCTCGGCCTCGCTGAAACCGGTCATCGCGCAGAAGGCCGGGTTCACGTAGGTGATGCGGCCTTCCATGTCCATCGCGCGCATGCCGGTCAGCATGGAGTTCTCCATCGCGCGGCGGAAGTTGGTCTCCGACACCAGCGTGCTCTGGATCTGCAGGCGTCGCCGCATGTGGCGCCAGGTGCCGAGCAGCATCCACACCGTCAGCGCCGACAGCGCGGCCACCATCCAGAACAGCGTGTTGCTGATCAGGCCGATCGAGGTGCGGTAGCCCTGGCCGCGCAGGATCAGGCCGTTGCCGGCCGGCGCGAGCGGCACGTCGTGCACGATGGTGGTGGCCGAGCGGCGGTTCTGCTGGCCGGGCATCGGCGTCACGGTGCTGGCGAGCACGCGGTCCTGGCTGTCGACGAGGGCCACCGCGTGGCGCGTCGACACCTCGGCCGGGATGAAGTAGCGCATCAGCGACTCGATCGAGTACTCGGCGATCAGCGTGCCCGTGAACGCGCTGCGGTCGAGCAGCGGCACCTGCACCTGGAACACCGCGCCGCCGTACAGGTCGGTGAAGGGGCGCGAATACACCGGCTGGCGCAGGTCGCGCGCCGCGGTGAAGGCGGCCTCGGGCTCGGTCTTCGCGCCTTCCTTGGGCACCGAGTTGCTGCTTTCGTCGCCGCCGAAGCCGGTCTCGGGGTGGAAGCCGGTGGCCGCATAGCCGGCGCGCCGCGTGCGGTTGGCGCCGACCCAGATCAGGTTGGTGATCTCCGGGCGCTCGCGCGTGAAGCTCGCGGCCTGGCCCAGGAACTCGTCCTGGTCGATGGTGCGCGTGGCGATCTCGCGCGCGATGCGCACCAGCTGCTCCTGGTTCTCGATCAGCCGCAGCCGGATCTGCTGCTGCGCGATCTCGGTGTCGCGCTTGACCGATTCCTGCTCACGCTCGAATTCCTCGTTGCGCAGGTACCAGAACGCCAGGATGATCGCCGCCAGGAACAGCAGCACCGACACCAGCGGGCCCAGCGTCGCGAAGCGGTCCTGGCGGGCCAGCGACTGGCGGCGCCACCACAGGCCGAACATCCGCTGCGCCGCGCTGGGGAGAGGGGCACTGCGCGGAGGAGGGTTGTTCATCGACTGCATGGAGCGATTATCCAGGGCGACAAGGCGCTGACCCAGCGGCAGCAGCGTCGGATAGCCGGCCAGATGCCGACGTGATTCCATAATACGAAAACGAATCGCGCTATTTGGAAAGACTTGCGAGTTGTGCGACACTGCCGCCGCCTCGAAAAGTTCACTTGACGGAGACAAGCCATGGCAGCAAACCCCGAGTCATTTCTCGGTGCGGCGGCGAACGACGCCGATTCCCAGGAAACCCGCGAATGGTTGGACGCGTTGTCCGCCGTCATCGGCGCCGAAGGCGGCGAGCGCGCGCATTTCCTGCTTGAACAGCTGATCGACCACGCCCGCCAGGCCGGCATCGACGTGCCGTTCTCGGCCCACACGGCCTACGTCAACACCATCCCGGTCGACCAGGAGGAGCATTCCCCCGGCAACGTCGACATCGAGGAGCGCCTGCGCGCCTACATGCGCTGGAACGCGATGGCGATGGTGGTGAAGGCGAACCGCCTGCACCCGGCCGACGGCGGCGACCTGGGCGGCCACATCTCGTCGTTCGCGTCGCTCGCGACCATGTTCGGCACCGGCTTCAACCACTTCTGGCACGCCGAGAGCGAAGGCCACGGCGGCGACCTGCTGTACATCCAGGGCCACTCGTCGCCCGGCGTCTATGCGCGGGCGTACATGGAAGGCCGGCTGAGCGAGGAGCAGTTGCTGAACTTCCGCCAGGAGGTCGACGGCAAGGGCATCTCCAGCTACCCGCACCCGAAGCTGATGCCCGAGTTCTGGCAGTTCCCGACCGTCTCGATGGGCCTGGGCCCGCTGATGGCGATCTACCAGGCGCGCTTCCTGAAGTACCTGCATGCCCGCGGCATCGCCAACACCGAGAACCGCAAGGTCTGGGTGTTCTGCGGCGACGGCGAGATGGACGAGCCCGAGTCGCTGGGCGCGATCGGCCTGGCCGCGCGCGAGAAGCTCGACAACCTGATCTTCGTCGTCAACTGCAACCTGCAGCGCCTGGACGGCCCGGTGCGCGGCAACGGCAAGATCGTCCAGGAGCTCGAAGGCGAGTTCCGCGGCGCCGGCTGGAACGTCATCAAGCTGCTGTGGGGCAGCTACTGGGATCCGCTGCTCGCGCGCGACAAGGACGGCATCCTGCGCAAGGTGATGATGGACACCGTCGACGGCGACTACCAGGCCTTCAAGGCCAACGACGGCGCCTTCGTGCGCAAGAACTTCTTCGGCCGCCACCCGAAGCTGCTGGAGATGGTCGCCAAGATGAGCGACGACGACGTCTGGCGCCTGCAGCGCGGCGGCCACGACCCGCAGAAGGTCTACGCGGCCTACGACCGCGCGGTCAAGCACAAGGGCCAGCCGACGGTGATGCTGATCAAGACCGTCAAGGGCTTCGGCATGGGCAAGATCGGCGAGGGCAAGAACACCGCCCACCAGACCAAGAAGCTGGTCGACGAGGACGTGCGCGCGTTCCGCGACCGCTTCAACATCCCGATCCCGGACGACAAGCTGGCCGACATCCCGTTCTACAAGCCGGCCGACGACACGCCGGAGATGCAGTACCTGCACGCGCGCCGCCAGGCGCTGGGCGGCTACCTGCCGCACCGCCGCACCAAGGCCGACGAAAAGCTGACGGTGCCCGACCTCGACACCTTCAAGGCCGTGCTCGAGCCGACCGCCGAAGGGCGCGAGATCTCGACCACGCAGGCCTACGTGCGCTTCCTGACGCAGCTGCTGCGCGACAAGGAGGTCGGCCCGCGCGCGGTACCGATCCTGGTCGACGAGGCCCGCACCTTCGGCATGGAAGGCCTGTTCCGCCAGATCGGCATCTACAACCCCGAGGGGCAGAAGTACACGCCGGTCGACAAGGACCAGGTCATGTACTACAAGGAAGACAAGGCCGGCCAGATCCTGCAGGAAGGCATCAACGAAGCCGGTGGCATGAGCAGCTGGATCGCCGCGGCGACGTCGTACTCGACGAACAACCGCATCATGGTGCCGTTCTACGTCTACTACTCGATGTTCGGCTTCCAGCGCATCGGCGACCTGGCCTGGGCCGCGGGCGACATGCAGGCGCGCGGCTTCCTGCTGGGCGGCACCTCGGGCCGCACGACGCTGAACGGCGAAGGCCTGCAGCACGAGGACGGCCACAGCCACATCCTGGCCGGCACCATCCCCAACTGCATCAGCTACGACCCGACCTTCGCGCACGAGGTGGGCGTGATCCTGCACCATGGCCTCAAGCGCATGGTCGAGCAGCAGGACAACGTCTACTTCTACCTGACGCTGCTGAACGAGAACTACCCGATGCCGGGCCTGAAGGCGGGCACCGAAGAGCAGATCATCAAGGGCATGTACCTGCTCGAAGAGGGCGCGAAGAAGACGCCGCGCGTCAACCTGCTGGGTTCGGGCACGATCCTGCGCGAGTCGATCGCCGCGAAGGAGCTGCTGTCCAAGGACTGGGGCGTGTCGGCCAACATCTGGAGCTGCCCGAGCTTCAACGAGCTGGCGCGCGACGGCCAGGATGCCGAGCGCTGGAACCTGCTGCACCCGACCGAGACGCCGCGCGTGCCCTTCGTCGCGCAGCAGCTCGAGAAGTACGCCGGCCCGGTGATCGCGTCGACCGACTACATGAAGAACTACGCCGACCAGATCCGTGCCTTCATCCCCAAGGGGCGCAGCTACAAGGTGCTGGGCACCGACGGCTTCGGCCGCAGCGATTTCCGCAGCAAGCTGCGCGAGCACTTCGAGGTCAACCGCCACTACATCGTCGTCGCGGCGCTGAAGGCGCTGGCCGACGAGGGCACGGTCCCGGCGGCCAAGGTGGCCGAGGCGATCAAGAAATACGGCATCAACGCCGACAAGATCAACCCGCTGTACGCCTGACCGGAGACCAGCATGGCATTGGTGGATGTGAAAGTTCCGGACATCGGCGACTTCAAGGACGTCGAGATCATCGAACTGCTGGTCAAGCCGGGCGACACGGTGAAGGCCGAGCAGTCGCTGGTGACGGTGGAGAGCGACAAGGCCTCGATGGAGATCCCGTCGTCGCATGCCGGCGTCGTGAAGGAGTTGAAGGTCAAGCTGGGCGACAAGATCAACGAGGGCATGCTGCTGCTGACGATCGAGGCGTCGGGCGGTGCCCCCACCGCCGTTCGGGCTGAGCCTGTCGAAGCCCCCCGTGCCGCAGCGTCGGCGCCCATCGCGGCAAGCACTTCGACAAGCTCAGTCCCTTCGACAGGCTCAGCGCGAACGGAAGTGGTCGACGTGGTCATCCCCGACATCGGCGATTTCGACGAGGTCGCGGTGATCGAGGTCTTCATCAAGCCGGGCGACGCGATCAAGGCCGAGCAATCGCTGATCACGGTGGAGAGCGACAAGGCTTCGATGGAGATCCCGTCGTCGCACGCCGGCGTCGTGAAGGACTTGAAGGTCAAGGTCGGCGACAAGGTCAGGAAGGGTTCGCTGATCGCGACGGTGCAGGCTGCAGGCGCTGCCGCTCCCGCCGTGGCTGCCGCGGCACCTGCTGCTGCGGCACCGGCGCCCACGCCCGCCGCCGCGGCGCTCGCCGACCGCCCCGTGCCCACCGCCGCGCTGCCGGCCCACGAACCGTCGGTGCTGAAGACCGACCTGCCGCACGCCTCGCCCAGCATCCGCAAGTTCGCGCGCGAACTCGGCGTGCCGCTGGAGGAAGTGAAGGGCAGCGGGCCGAAGGGCCGCATCACGCAGGAAGACGTCCAGGGCTTCGTCAAGAACGTCATGGCCGGTGGCCAGCAGACCAAGGCGCAAGCCGCCAAGGCCCCCGCCGGTGGCGCCGCCGCCGCGGCCGGCGGCAGCTTCCCCGGCCTGTTGCCGTGGCCGCAGGTCGACTTCACCAAGTTCGGTCCGGTCGAGCGCAAGGATCTGTCGCGCATCAAGAAGATCAGCGGCGCCAACCTGCACCGCAACTGGGTGCTGATCCCGCACGTCACCAACCACGACGACGCGGACATCACCGAACTCGAAGCCTTCCGGGTGCAACTGAACAAGGAGAACGAGAAGTCGGGCGTCAAGGTCACGATGCTCGCCTTCCTGATCAAGGCCTGCGTCGCGGCGCTGAAGAAGTTCCCCGAGTTCAACGCCTCGCTCGACGGCGACCAGCTGGTGCTGAAGCAGTACTTCCACATCGGCTTCGCGGCCGACACGCCGAACGGCCTGATGGTCCCGGTGATCAAGGATGCCGACAAGAAGGGCATCCTGCAGATCAGCAAGGAGATGAGCGAGCTGGCCGGCAAGGCCCGCGAAGGCAAGCTCGGCCCGGCCGAGATGACCGGCGGATGCTTCTCGATCAGCTCGCTGGGCGGCATCGGCGGCACCTACTTCACGCCGATCATCAACGCGCCCGAGGTCTCCATCCTCGGCGTGTGCAAGTCGGCGACGCGCCCGGTGTGGGACGGCAAGGCCTTCCAGCCGCGCCTGGTCCTGCCGCTGAGCCTGAGCTGGGACCACCGGGTGATCGACGGCGCCTCGGCGGCGCGCTTCAACACCTTCCTCATCCAGGTCCTGGGCGACTTCCGCCGCATCCTCCTCTGAACGAGCCCGCACCATGACGACCGTGGTGGTGGTTCGCAAGGGGACCCAGGTGGCGCTCGCCTCCGACAGCCTCGTGACCTTCGGGGACACGCGGCTGGCGCACGGCTACGAGGACAACGAGAAGCTGTTCAAGGTGGGCGACTCGTGGATCGGCATGGCCGGCACCACCGCCCACTCCCCGGTGCTGCGCCGGGTGCTGAACAGCCTGTCGGCCGACGAGCTGAAGCTGCATTCGCGCGACGAGGTGTTCGACACCTTCCTGAAGGTGCACCCGAAGCTGAAGGAGGTGTTCTTCCTGAACACCAAGGAAGAGGACGCCGACCCGTACGAGAGTTCGCAGTTCACCGCGCTGATCGCCAACGCGACCGGCATCTACGGCGTGTACTCGTACCGCGAGGTGTTCGAGTTCGACCGCTTCTGGGCCATCGGCTCGGGACGCGCGTTCGCGCTCGGCGCGATGTACGCCGCCTACGACGGCAGGCTGTCGGCGCGCGAGATCGCCGAGCTCGGCGTGCGCGCCGGCTGCGAATTCGACAAGAACTCGGCCGGGCCCGTGCGGGCCCACACGATCAAACTGAAGGCGAAAGACTGAGCATGGCACTGATCGACATCAAGGTCCCGGACATCGGCGACTTCAAGGACGTGGCCATCATCGAGCTGCTGGTCAAGCCCGGCGACACGGTGAAGGCGGAGCAATCGCTGATCACCGTCGAGAGCGACAAGGCCTCGATGGAGATCCCGTCGTCGCACGCCGGCGTCGTGAAGGACCTGAAGGTCAAGGTCGGCGACACGGTGAACGAGGGGACGGTGATCCTGTCGCTGGAGGCTTCGGATGCCGCTCGGGCTGAGCCGACCTCCGCTCGGGCTGAGCCGACCGCCGTTCGGGCTGAGCCGACCTCCGTTCGGGCTGAGCCGACCTCCGTTCGGGCTGAGCCTGTCGAAGCCCCTGCGCCGAAGGCCGCCGCTCCCACGCCGACAAGCACTTCGACAAGCTCAGTGCGAACGGATGTGGCGCCGCAGGCCGCGAGCTTCGCCGGCAGCGCCGACCTCGAATGCGACATGCTCGTGCTCGGTGCCGGCCCCGGTGGTTACTCGGCCGCGTTCCGCGCCGCCGACCTCGGCCTGAAGACGGTGATGATCGAGCGCTTCGCGACGCTGGGCGGTGTCTGCCTGAACGTCGGCTGCATCCCGTCGAAGGCGCTGCTGCACGTCGCCTCGGTGATGGACGAGGTCAAGCACTTCGACGCGATGGGCATCGGCTTCAAAGCGCCCAGCGTCGACCTCGGCAAGCTGCTCAAGCACAAGGAAAAGGTCGTCGGCAAGCTGACCGGCGGCCTGACGGCGATGGCCAAGATGCGCAAGGTGACGGTGGTGCAGGGCACGGCCGAGTTCGCCGATCCGCATCATGTGACGGTCGCCTTGGGGGGGCCTGGCAAGGAGAGTGGAGGAACGCAGACGATCCGCTTCAAGCGCGCGATCATCGCGGCCGGCTCCGAGGCGGTGAAGCTGCCGTTCCTGCCGAAGGACGATCCGCGCGTCGTCACCTCCACCGGCGCGCTCGAGCTGCGCCAGAACCCGAAGCGCATGCTGATCATCGGCGGCGGCATCATCGGCCTGGAGATGGGCACGGTGTACTCGTCGCTCGGCGCGCGCCTGGACGTGGTCGAGATGCTGGACGGCCTGATGCAGGGCGCCGACCGCGACCTGGTCAAGGTGTGGCAGAAGATGAACGCGCCGCGCTTCGACAACATCATGCTGAAGACCAAGACCGTCGGCGCCGAGGCGACGAAGGACGGCATCCTGGTGCGCTTCGAAGGCGAGGGCGCGCCGAAGGAGCCGCAGCTGTACGACCTGGTGCTGCAGGCGGTGGGCCGCGTGCCCAACGGCAAGCGCATCGGGGCCGACAAGGCCGGCGTGGTGGTGGGCGAGCGCGGCTTCATCCCGGTCGACATCCAGATGCGCACCAACGTGCCGCACATCTTCGCGATCGGCGACATCGTCGGCCAGCCGATGCTGGCGCACAAGGCGACGCACGAAGGCCACGTCGCGGCGGAAGTCGCGGCCGGCGAGCAGCTGGGCGACGACCACCTGGCCAAGACCACGTTCATCGCGCGCGTGATCCCGAGCGTGGCCTACACCGATCCGGAAGTGGCCTGGGTCGGCGTCACCGAGGACGAGGCCAAGGCCAAGGGCCTGAAGGTGAAGAAGGGCCTGTTCCCGTGGAACGCCTCCGGCCGGGCCATCGCGAACGGGCGCGACGAGGGCTTCACGAAGCTGCTGTTCGACGAGGAGACCCATGCCATCGTCGGCGGCGGCATCGTCGGCACGCATGCGGGCGACATGGTCGGCGAGATCGCGCTGGCGATCGAGATGGGAGCCGATGCGGTGGACATCGGGCGGACCATCCATCCGCACCCGACGCTCGGCGAAACCATCGGACTGGCGGCCGAGGCCTTCGAAGGCGCTTGTACCGACCTGCCGCCGGTCAAGCGTTGAACGGCGGGTGGTTCGTCGTCAGAGGTTGCTTTCCTTGACGATGAACCACTGGCCGTCGATGCGCTGCCACGTGAGTGCCTTCGTCGTCACGTCGCTGTAGCCGTTCGAGCGGTAGATCTGCTTGAAGCGCGTCTGCGCCTTGCCGTCGCCGAGTTGCGTGACTTCGACGTTCTCGACCTTCACGCCGATCTGCCCGGCCTTGGCGAGCATCGCCTGCCGGCGCGCCTTCCAGGCGTCCGCCGAGCCCTGCGCCGGCTGGAAGCCGGGCGCGTAGAAGGCCAGGTAGCGCGGCAGGTCCTTGGCTTCCCACGCGGCGGCCCAGTCGTTGAGCCGGCGGGCCGGGTCACCGGCGGTTGCCACCGAGGTCGCCGCCGGCGCCACCGCCAGCGCCGTGGCCGGGCTGGTGCCGGACACCGCGCGGCGCGACAGCGCGTCGAAATCGATCGGCGGCGAGACCACGGTGTCGGCCGGGCAGCGTGCCGGCGCATCGCCGTCGGCAGCCCAGCCGCTCGCGTCGTCCGGTGCCGGCGGGGCATCGGCATCACGCACCAGGCCGAGCTGCGCGCCGAGCTGGTTCATCGAGGCCTGCGTGCGCACGTAGGCGACGCCGAGGTCGTACTCGGCATTCGCGTACGAGCGGCGCGCGGTGTACAGCTCGTTCTCCGCGTTCAGCAGGTCGAGCAGGCTGCGCTGGCCGATGTCGAACTGCTGGCGGTAGGCATCGCGCGCCTTCTCGATCGCGATCGTGTTGCGATCCAGGTAGTTCAGCTGGTCGACCAGCTTGCGCGTGTCGTTGTAGGCGATGGCCACCGTCTGGCGCACGTCGCGGCAGGTCTTGTCGCGCAGGTCTTCGGCCTGGGTCAGCAACCGGGTCTGCTGGCGCACGCGGGCCTGGTCGGAGCCGCCGTTGAAGAGGTTCCAGTTCAGCACGATCTCGGCGGTGCTGTCGCGGCGCTGGTCCTGGATGCCGTCGAAGTTGCGGCCGGCGCCGCTGCGCACGCGCGCCTCGACCTTGGGCTGGTAGGCGCTCTCGCGCACCGACACCAGCGAGCGCGCCGAGCGCAGCGACTCGACGCTGGCGCTGATGGCCGGGCTGCGGCGGATCGCCTCGGCCGCCGCATCGTTGGCCGTGCCGGGGATGGCCTGGCGCAGCGCGGCAGGCAGGGGCAGCGTAGCCGGCGGCACCTCGCCGATCACGCGCTGGTAGCGTGCCGACACGTCGTGCAGGTTCGAGACCTCGGTCGACAGGTTGGACTCGGCCAGCGCCAGGCGGGCCGCGGCCTGCTCCAGGTCGACGCCGCGGCCGACGCCGGCGCGCACGCGCGAGTTGATCTGGTTGAAGGCGCTGCGGTGCTGCACGAAGTTGTCTTCGGCCAGCGCCACCAGGCGGCGGTAGCGCAGCACGTCGTAGTAGGCGCGCGCGGCTTCGAGCGCGGTCTGCTCGGTGACGTCGAGCACCTCGAAATAGCGCGCCAGGCGTTCATGGCCGAGGCGGCTCACGTCCCGGCTGGTCGCGAGGCCGTCCCACAGCAGCTGCGTCAGCGTCAGCGAGGCACCAGTGCGGTTGATCGACTGGCTTTCGGGCGTGCGCGACTCGATGTTGCTGCTGTCGCGGCCGACGTTGGCGCTCAGGTCGACGCGCGGGTAGAAGCCGCCGCGCGACACGTCGATCGCGTCGGACGCCGCGCGGTAGGCGTTGAACCGGGCGGTGACTTCGGGGTTGGTGGAGAGGGCCTTCTGGACCGCGGCCTTCAAGGCATCGTTGCTTTGGGCGAGGGCGCTGCCGGCGCACATCAGCGTGGCGGTGGCGAGGAAGGTCTTGGTCTTCAACTGCATCGTGATCCTGTCTCTGAGCGAACCCATCGGTAAACCCGATGGGAGTGTAGTGGCCACGCTACAACTGCTCACTCGAAGCGGCCGGACCGTCATCGAGGCGACAGCAGTATTTCACGCAACGGGGCACGCGAGGGGCGTTTTCGCAACAAGTCCTCACAATCTGCCGGCCATCGGTGCACGGGCGCACCGGGCGCTCAAGTCACCTCGCGCCATGACGACAATCCTGACGTCGGGGTTCCCCTGATGGATGCATGTGACTGACGAGACCCCCCCCGAAGGCGCTGCGCGCCTCCCCCACGAAGGGGGCGCCGCCAGTGGCCCGGCAAAGCCGGCTCCACGGCGTCCGCTGTGTCGGGGCCGCTGGCGTCGACTGCATGCGGCGTTCCTGTTGGCGCTCGCGCTGTCGGTGGCGCCGTCGAGCGCATGGGACACCGACCGCATGCTGGCCGCCGCGCAACGCCTGTCGCCGCGCGCCGTCGAAGGTGTCAAGGCCTTGCAGCCGGTGCTGGCCGCCGCCAACGCGCTGGACGAGGACGGCAAGCTGCAGGCCGTCAACCAGTTCTTCAACCGCCGCATCCTGTTCAAGGACGACACCGAAGTCTGGGGCCAGGTCGACTACTGGGCCAGCCCGCTCGAGACGCTGTCCCAGGGGGCGGGCGATTGCGAAGACTATGCGATCGCCAAGTACTTCAGCCTGCTCGCGGTGGGCGTGCCGATCGCGAAGCTGCGCCTGGTGTACGTGCGGGCGCAGATCGGCGGGCCGAACGGCATCGTGCAGGCGCACATGGTGCTCGCCTACCATGCGACGCCGAACGCCGAGCCGCTGATCCTGGACAACCTGATCACCGAGGTGCGCCCGGCCTCGCGCCGGCCCGATCTGACGCCGGTGTTCAGTTTCAACAGCGAAGGCCTTTGGCAGGGCGTCGGCGCGCAGGCGGCCGGCGATCCGGTGTCGCGCCTGTCGCGCTGGCGCGATGTGCTTGCGAAGGCACGCGCCGAGGGGTTCCAATGAGGCACTACAAGAGGGAGACCACATGTCGCTGATCCGCCAGATCTGGCTGTTGCTGCTGGGCACCGTGCTGCTGGCCTTCATCGGCAGCGTGACGGTCGCGGTCGAGTCGGCGCGCGGCTACCTGCAGACGCAGCTGCGCGTGAAGAACGCCGACAACGCGAGCGCGCTGGCACTGTCGCTGTCGCAGCAGCATGGCGACAAGGAGTTGATGGCGCTGATGATGTCGGCCCAGTTCGACACCGGTTTCTACAGCCTCGTGCGCTTCGTTGCCAGCGATGGCAGCGTGGGCTTCCAGCGCGCGAGCGCGGCCGGCCCGTCGGAGGCGCCGGGCTGGTTCGTGCAGCTCGCGCCGATCGTCTCGGAACCGGGCGTGGCCCAGGTCTCGGATGGCTGGCGGGCGCTGGGGCGGGTCGAGCTGGTCAGCCACAGCGGCTATGCGCACGACGAACTGTGGCGCGGCAGCCTGTGGTCGGCGCTGGCGCTGGCGGTGGTCGGCCTGGTGGCCGGCGGCGTCGCGACCTTCGCCGTCGCGCGCATCCGCCGCCCGCTGGATTCGGTGGTGCAGCAGGCGCAGGCGCTGGTGCGCGGCGAATTCGTCACCGTGCCCGAGCCGGCGGTGCCCGAGCTGCGCCGCGTGACGCAGGCGATGAACACGATGGTGGGCCGGCTGCGCATCACCTTCCAGGCGCAGTCGGAGCAGCTCGAAGGGCTGCGCCAGCAGGCCAATTGCGACCGGCTGACGGGCCTGTCGAACCGCGGGCACTTCCTGGGCCAGATGGCGGTGACGCTGCAGCGCGAGGACGGCACCGCCGACGGCGGCCTGGTGCTGCTGCGCGTGCTGGAACTGGCGGAGATGAACCGCGTGCTCGGCCACGCCGCCACCGACCGGATGATCACGACCGTCGCGCAGGCGCTGCGGCCGTATGGCGAGCGCGTCAAGGGCTGCTTCATCGGCCGGCTCAACGGCTCCGATTTCGCGCTGTGCCTGCCGGTGGCCGGCATGGCGCGCGAGACGGCGCAGGCGCTGGCCGATGCGCTGAGCCTGGTGCTGCCGAACCTGAGTGCCGAGGCGGGCGTCGCCGTCGGCGCGATCGAGCTGCGCCGCGACATGACGCTGGCGCAGGTGATGAGCGAGGCCGATGCGGCGCTGGCGCGTGCCGAGAGCCGCGGGCCGTTCGCGGTCGAGCTGGGGGTCGACAACGTCGGGGGTGTCGCGATGCTGGGCGAGGGTGCGTGGCGCCAGCGCATCCGCGACGCGATCACGCAGCAGCGCGTGCACTTGGTGAGCTTCCCGCTGGTGAACGTGCGGCAGGACCTGATCCACCTGGAGTGCCCGCTGCGCCTGCAGCTGGAGCCGGATGGCGTGTTCGAGCCGGCCGCGCGCTGGCTGCCGCTGGCGATGCGCAGCCGCCTGACGGTCGACATCGACGAATGCGCGCTGGCGCTGGCGCTGCGCGATGCGGCGCGCGACGGCAAGCCGCGCTGCGTGAACCTGTCGCCGGCCTCGCTGCAGGACAGCGGGTTCGCGTCGAGGCTGCGCGCGCTGCTGTGGAATGCGCCGCAGGTGGCGCGGCTGATCTGGCTGGAGGTGGCGGAGGTCGCCGCGGTCGAGAACTTCGTGCTGTTGCAGGAACTGGGCCGCCAGCTGCGCCCGACCGGCATCCGGCTCGGGTTGGAGCATGCGGGCGAGCGGCTGGGCAAGATCCCGCGGCTGTTCGAGGCCGGGCTCGACTACGTGAAGCTGGATGCCGCCATCGTGCAGGGTGTCGGCAGCGACCCCAACCGCGCGACCTTCGTGCGCGGCACGGTGACGCTGCTGCACGGCTTGTCGCTGCAGGTGTATGCGGAAGGGGTCAGCAATGACGCCGATGCGCGCCGCCTGTGGGAATGCGGCGTCGACGGTCAGACGGGGCCCTGGATCAAGTGAGGCCGCGCGTCCCGGATTGGCATCCGGGCTGCAGGGCCTCGTAGCCCGGATGCCAATCCGGGACCGCGCCGAGACCCAGGATCAATCCACCACCAGCTTGCCTCGCTTCAACAGGTCGTCCAGCACCTGGTTGTCGTTCGTGAACGTCCCCACCAGGTTCAGGTTGCTGATCGTGATCACCTGGTTCACCGCCGCCGCGTTGTAGGTGCCGCCGGTGAATCCGCCGTTGGTGCTGACCTCGACCACCGTGTTGCCGCCGACCACCGAGAAGTGCAGGTAGTTGTTCAGGTTGCCGTGGTCGGGCGTGATCGTGATGGCGTTGGTGGTGCCGATGCTGGAGGGCAGCGCCACGGTGTTGGCGTTGTGGGCTTCGCCGACCAGCAGGTCGCGCAGGTCCAGCACGTCGCCCGAGTTCGTCGTGTTGTCGAAATCGGTGATCACGTCGCGCGCCGGTGCCGCCGTGCTGCCGTTGTCGGCCAGCTTCCACTGGAAGACGTCGTGCCCCAGGCCGCCGGTCATCGTGTCGTTGCCCTTGCCGCCGATCAGCGTGTCGTCGCCGGCACCGCCCGACAGCGTGTCATTGCCCAGGCCGCCGATCAGCTTGTCGCGCGCGGCGCTGCCGGTCAGCGTGTCGTTGCCGACGCCGCCATCCAGCGTGGAGCCGGTGCGGATGACGTAGGAGCCGCCGCTCAGGACGATGTCCTGCGTGTCCGACAGCGTCGGCGCATTTGCGTCGCTGAACATCGCCAGGTTGCTGGAGCCCAGCGTCTGGTAGGTGGAGTCGGTGCTGAGCTTGTACTCGATCTTCAGCACGGCGTTGCCGCCTTGCTCCCAGTACAGCAGCTCGAGCGCCGTCAACCCGCCGGTGATCGGCACGCCGGTGTAGACGCGCGTCGTGGGCGACTGGATGTCGTCGTAGACCGCGACGGTGTGGCCGTCGAGCATCAGGCGGAAGCCGTCATCCGCGGTGACGCGGATGTCGTAGGTGCCTGCGGCCATGTAGACCTCGCCGGTGAGGCGGATGCCGGCATCGGTGGTGCTGCCCAGGCCGCTGGTCGGGCCGTTGCCGCCGCCGCTGCCGGCGCCGGTGCCGGTCTCGATCTTCAGCGAGGCGGCGTCGTTGACCGTGTGGTGCAGGAACTTGTACAGCGAGCTGTTGCTGTCGGTCAGGCCCGCGGTCGACCCGCCGGCGGCGACGTTGGTGTTCGAGCCCAGCGAGTTGTCGACATTCGGGTTGTTGCCGTAGTCGATGTTCTTGGCGATGAAGCGGGCATCGACGGTGCCGGTGACCGCGGCGGTGGAGGTGCCGAGGATGCTGTTGCTGCCGCCCATGGTGGCATTGCGCGCATTGACCAGCGTGTTGAAGTCCGACACGTGGTCGAGGTTGCCGAGGGTGCCGTCGTCGCTGTGGCGGCGGTTGCCGTTCACGGCGCTTTCGTTGTAGCCGTAGTACTCGCCGTTCAGCCCCTGCGTGTTGGTGAGGGCGGTGGTGGTGGGCGTGGTGGCCGTCAGCGTGTCGGCCTGGCCGGCGACGTGGACGGTCAGCGTCGCGTTCGAGGTGGCACCGCTCGGGTCCTTGACCTGGTAGGTGAAGACGTCGTTGACGGTGTTGCCGGTGGCGACCGCGTCGGCGTTGCTGGCCACGTAGGTGTAGCTGCCGTCGTTCTTGAGCGTCAGCGTGCCATAGGTGCCGGTGAGGGTGGTGCCGGCAGGCGCGATCGCGGTGGTGGGCGTGCCGGTGCCGGCGATGGCGAAGGCGACGGTCAGTGCGTCGCCATCCGGGTCGGTGTCCGCGCCGGAACCGCCGCCAGCCTGGATCACGCCGGCAGAGGCGTCCGTGCTGATGCTGCTGGCGGCAGTGACGGTGGTGGGGGCCTGATCGGCACGTGCGACGGGCGCGTCGTTGGTGCCCAGGATGTTGACGGTGATGGTGCTGGTGGTGCCATCGGCCGAGGTGACGGTCAGCTTGTCGGTGTAGGTCGTGCCGGCGACGAACTCGTTGTGGGCGGTGTTGGTCGCGTACGTCCACGCGCCGTTGGCGCCGACGGTGAAGGTACCGTAGCCGTTGGAGCCAGCAACGTTGGTCTGGGCGACGAAGGTTGCGGCGCTGTCGACATCGGAGATCGCCAGCGTGCCGCTGGTGCTCAGGACTGCATTGCTCTCCGTCAGGTTGACGATCACCGGTGTGATGACTGCCGCATCATTGGTGCCGGCGATGTTGACGGTGATGGTGCTGGTCGTGCCGTCAGCCGACGTGACGGCAAGGCTGTCGGTGTACGTTGTGCCAGCCGCAAACTCGTTGTGGGCGGTGTTGGTCGTGTACGTCCAAGCGCCGTTGGTACCGACCGTGAAGGTGCCATAGCCGTTGGAACCAGCCACGTTGGTCTGGGCGACGAAGGTGGCAGCGCTGTCGACGTCCGAGATCGCCAGCGTACCGCCGGTACTCAGGACGGCGTTGCTCTCCGTCAAATTGGCAACCGCCGGTGTGATGACCGCCGCGTCATTTGTGCCGAGGATGTTGACGGTGATGGTGCTCGTCGTGCCGTCGGCCGAGGTGACCGTGAGCGAGTCGGTGTAGGTGGTGCCGGCCACGAACTCGTTGTGAGCGGTCGTTGTCGTGTACGTCCAGGCGCCGTTGGCGCCGACCGTGAAGGTACCGTAGCCATTGGAGCCAGCGACGTTCGTCTGCGCGACGAACGTCGCGGCACTGTCGACATCAGAGATCGTCAGCGTGCCGCCGGTGCTGAGGACTGCGTTGGTCTCGGTCAGGGAAGCAGCTGCCGGCGTGATGACGGCGGCGTCGTTGGTACCGGCGATGTTGACGGTGATGGTGCTGGTCGTGCCGTCGGCCGAGGTGACCGTGAGCGAGTCGGTATAGGTCGTACCGGCGACGAACTCGTTGTGAGCCGTATTGGTCGTGTACGTCCAGGCGCCGTTGGTGCCGACGGTGAAGGTGCCGTAGCCGTTGGAGCCGGCGGCGTTGGTCTGGGCGACGAAGATGGCAGCACTGTCGACGTCCGAGATCACCAGCGTACCGCCGGTACTCAGGACGGCGTTGCTCTCGGTCAGATTGACGATCACCGGTGTGATGACGGCGGCGTCGTTGGTGCCTGCGATGTTGACCGTGATGGTGCTTGTCGTG